>Ga0209152_10000339_pt1 | contig 22757 bp, 18 predicted proteins | sample GraSoiAngelo_107_FD_185873 | JGI IMG/M metagenome (GOLD analysis project Ga0209152, IMG submission 185873) | Grasslands soil microbial communities from the Angelo Coastal Reserve, California, USA - 14_0903_09_30cm (SPAdes) (version 2) | ecosystem: Environmental > Terrestrial > Soil > Grasslands...
CGGCTCGACGGCTGAACTGTCCCCATTCGGAAACAGCGGTTGCCCGTTCATCGCATACGCTGCCGGCAACTCGAGCGGCACCGCCGTGTTCGAGAACGGCACCGGCGTGCCCTTCGTCGCCGTAAGAATTGGCTGAAATACCAGTGGAAATCCGCCGGTCAAGTAATTGTCGAACCACAGATTCGGCAGCAGCGTCGTGATCGCCCCACCCGCATGCAGCACGGTCTTTTTCGTCACCGAGAAATCTACGCTCACCCGTGGCGCAAGCCCGCTCCAGTCCATCGGATACGCCGGTTGCGGGTTGTACAGGTAAATCACGCTCGCTCCTGGCGTCGTAAACGACGCGTCCGGATTCCCCACTGCCACCGGCCTCCCGATCGACGTCCGGCGCTTCGCTTCTTTGATCCTCGAGTTCACCTCATATCGCACGCCGTAGTTCACCATGCAGCGCGGCGAAATCTTCCACGAATCCTCCACGTAGAAGTTGTACGCTTCGCGCCGCACGCCCGCCTCGTCGAACTTATCCCCCTTGGGCGTCACGCTGGCCGCCGCCGTCACCGAATACGAATTCGGTGTCGCCGTCAGCAATCCGGTCAGCGCGTCCGGCAGCGGATTGCCCACGTTAATGTTGTGTTGACCGCTCGCCGACAGAATCTCGACCGGCGAATACGCCGTTCCTCCTCCAAACGCATAAATCCGGTTGAGGTTCATTCCGAAAATCGTCGCGTCCTTGTTCAGCCGCACTTCCGCACCGATGCGGATCGTGTGCGCCCCGTCGACGTACGTTACATCTCCTCGCATCTGGTACAAGTTCCCGTACGAGCCGAAAATCGATCCATCAGCCGTGTTAAATCCCTGGTACAACCCATCTCCATACGTCAGCGCCGGATCTGCCGCATTTGTCGTCGGGAAAAATGGCGTGCTGCGGATGTAGCCAAACTCCGTCGTGAAACTCCATGCCGGTGTCACTTTTTGCGCCCAACGCACCGCCGCACTGCGCTGGTGATCGAAGAAATTCACACCGAAACTCGGATCAATCGCCGTCTGATCCGGATTCGTCGTCGGCCCTTCCACCTGATTCAAGCTGAATCGTGCAAACAACTCCGCGCTATCGGTCAGCTTGTGATCGATCCGAACCGAAAACTGATCGGTATTGGTCACGACTTTCGACGACGTTGCGTAGGTCCTCGCCCCGAACGCTCCCGTCGGCTCATTCGGCAACGGATACCGGTTCAGCAGCGGCGCGATCTCCGCATTCACCGGCACGTACAGCGTGTCGCCCCGGTAGGTCGTCGTATCGATCCCCCGGCGCTCGTCCGCTGTCGGCACCGCGAACACCTGCGTCGTTCCCAGCACCTGCCGGAATCCCTGATATTCGCCAAACAAAAATGTTCGGTTGCGCCCGTCATAAGCCCCCGGCAGGACAAGCGGCCCGCCGATCGTCGCGCCAAATTCATTCCGCACAAACGGCGGAATCCGGCGCGGATCCTCCGGATTCACGTGATCGAAAAAGTTCCGCGCATCGAACGCCGCGTTCCGCACAAACTCAAACGCGCTTCCGTGGATTTCATTAGTCCCCGGCTTGGTGACCACATTTGTGAAGCCCGCCGCCCCCCGGCCAATCTCCGCCGGCATCACTCCCGCGCTCGACTGCACTTCCTGTATCGCATCCACGTTGAAATTCGAAAAGGTTGCTCCGCCCATTTCCGGATCGCTCGTGTCCGCGCCGTCCATCGCGAACACCGCCGCCGTCCCGCGCTGCCCATTCACGGTAAACTGCTGCGTAAAATTGGCCGACCCGTTCGTGTCCGTCATCATTCCCGCGGCCAAAAGCAACAGTCTGCTGAAATCCCGCGAGTTCAGCGGCAGACTTGACACTTCCGTGCTCGATAGCGTCGTCCCACCGCTTCCCTTGATCGACGCTTTCCCCATCACCGGCAGAACGCTCAGCGACTGATCTTTGTCCGACAGCACCACGTCCACGTTCATCGGCGCGCCGTCCTGTACCACCAACTCCTCCGCGCCATGCCACTCTTTTCCCCCAAAACGCACACTCACCCGATAACTCTCGGCCGCAATCGCCGCAAATTGGAATTCCCTCGCGCGGAGGTCGACGTCTCGAGTTGCCCCGAGCCGGTCACGAGGATCACCGTCGCCCCTTCGACAGGCGTCTTCCCCGCCTCCCGCACCACCCCCACCATCCTTGTCGTTGCCAATAGAGGTCGCGCGAACAGCACCAAAAGTAGGATCAACGACCGCCGTATACAAATGCGGACAGGAGAACTCATAGACGCGGATTATAGACCACGTGTCGCTCAAGCCGTCCGTGACCTGATGCGCCGTCTTATCCTCCACACCGTAGACAAACACGGCACGCAGCTGTCGGGGAAATGGTCGCATTCTCGATTTTGCCCCCGACCTTCACGTAGTGCGGCCGCACCGCCGGAAAATCGCCCGTGAGTTGGATGGGAACGGCGGGCTCTTTAGCGGTTGCCGGATCGAACAGATGAATTGAACCGAACTGCACTAACTTTTCGGGCGATCGCTGCACGTAGAGCATTAGACATGGGTTGGTCAATTTCTGATTGTATCGTATTACGATATGTATTAATTTTGAAGCCAGGTCGCATGGGAGGCAAGGAGGGTGCCTCATGGTCCCCAAAACTATTCTCTCTCTGTATTATATTAATGACAGGATTGGGTTCGTGAGCGTGTTTCGGAACTATTTTGAAGAACGCGGGTACCAGGTGCTCGCTGCGTCCACCGGAATGGAGGGCATCAGGCTGCTAAAGAGCACCGATGTTCGTGTTGACGCTGTCGTTTTGGACTATGAGGCACCCGAAATGTCGGTGTAGCGGCATTGCAAGTTATCAAGGGCGTTTCGTCCCAAACGCAGGTTTGATACTCTCTGGAGCAAAGTCGAAAATCTCGCCCGATGTACGCCACGCGGCAACGGCAGTCTTGATGAAAGTCTTTTCAGCGCCGGAATTGATGCGGAATGTCGAACGAATCATCAAAAAGGAACTTCCAAAGAGTTCCTCCAATTAACTTTGTGGAGTCTCCGCGCCATGTTTCACCATTTGACGCGGGTCCTTAGTTCCAGAATCGGTGGCGATCCGGGAATCAAGCTAACACGAACCGGCTGAAACAATTTATCGGCTATATTCTTGCGAAACCACACCGGCATACGACAGTGCTTCCTCGGTGCTTGAGAAGCGCTGTGGGAACTCGGCCGCCAGCCGGCAAGCAATCCCTTCAAGCGAGAGTTTTCCATCCATTAATTCGAAGGTTCTGCGCCGCAGGATTCCCTCGTCGGAAAGCTCGGGAATATAATCCGCAGCGATTTTGCGAAGCTGCGCGGCGGACAGGACCGCTCCGGCAAACTGCGATTGGTCAAAATCGACAGGAGAAGTGCTTGATCCCGAGGGCGGCTCGATGCGCGTGGTCCATCGCCAGAGGTACTCATTTTCCACCAACTTCGCCGCGAGGTTGACGCACACGGTTTGCCCCTGGGTTAAAGGCACAGGTTGCGTCCAGGGGAAGAAGAAAGATCCGTAGATGGTCTCTGGCGCGCCGGGAGCATTGGAGAAGCCTACGTCTTCGGCGAGGTCCGCATCGAACCACACGACGATTCCGTGTCCGGTTCCGGCGCGCTCCACTGTCCACTCCAAATTCCCCCGAACATCAGGGTTTTGAATGGTGGCGTAATCCAGCGTGGCCCAGAGCTTATGCCCAGTCAAAAGCTGGGCAGGGCTCACCCGCACTTTTTGCACGTTGTTCACCGCGAGCTGCCGCGCTGGACTCAGGTTTTGACCAAAAGGATTCTGATCCCAAGGATCCACGACTTCGCAATAGGGTTTTGGAGCTTCCACGATCGCCGCCCAAAGGGTGTCCCTTCGCGGGATCATGGTCCCGCCGGGGGCAAGAAAGCGGCGCCGCGCGTCCGCGATAGCCGGGATGTGGCGCTCGAAAAGCGGCAGGATGCCCCTCAGATCGGAGAGGATGACGTCGGCGCGAGCGGGAAGGGTCACCCGGTTGGAAAGCCCTTCGAAAAACTCGATTCTGCCAGCGCAGCCGTTGGCGGCAGCAACCTCGCGCGCCAGTTGAATAATCTCAGCCGGCTCGATGGCAAAGACTCGTTCGGCGCCGAGCTGGCATGCCAGCACCGCGAAGACACCCGGTCCCGTGCCAATTTCCGCGACAATGGATTCCTGGCGAACAGTCCTTCGCAACGCTTCCGCATAAGCGTCCACGCGAATGCGATCCGCAATCATCGAGCCATAGGCTCTCAAGCTGTACATCGGGACTTATCCAGCGACCGGCGTGGGGTTTCCCGGAGCGGTGGTGATCTCTCGCCGGGCATCGGCGGCAGTCGCTTCACACAACCCAAAGATTGCGGAAGGCTCATCCGGAGAGCGCACGCGACGAATTGGGATTTCAGCGACAACACGGCCGAGCACGTCGAATTCTGTGCGGCGCATGGTCTGGTCAAGAAGATAGTTCACATAGGAATTGGCAACGAGGGCCATCAAGGCTTCTTTCCCCGAAACATCTTCCATGACGGGAGCGGTCAGGGCAGGATCGCGACTATCCAAGATGTAGACAGCCGCCAGGGGCAACGGCTTTGAAGCGAAAGGATGGCCCTTCTGGCCAAGCGGCAGGTAACGCTTCTCCCATGTGGGCGTGATGCGGGGCAGAGCGTCCTCCGATCCAAATAATCTCCGAACCGAGTCCGGCCACAGGTTCACCCTGGGATAGCCTGGCTGAACAAGAAATCGCTCTCCGTGATCCTCAAGCGCTACGACGTCATCGGAAATCACTGGATAGCCCGCGCACGCAAAGGCAGCAGCCGCGGTTGACTTCCCAGCGCCCGGCAAGCCCACCAGCGCGATAGCGCGATCAGCTACGGCCACGGCGCTCGCATGGAGACAGACTACGCCGCGAAGGCGCAACACAAATCCCAGTACCGGCCCAAGTAAATAGGTGCAAGCATCTTCGAGCGAGTAATCTTCCGGCCAATCAGCCCAAAGTTCGTGTCCGCGGCGCTCGACAGCGAATCGCACTCCGTCACCATAGAAAAAGCAAAAATGCTCTCCACCGGGGAGCAGACCGACGCGCAGGTTTGGCTGGCCACTGACCATTACGTCTGAACTCGTATGGAAAACCTCAATGTACTCAAGAAATGTCGAGGGGAATTTAGGCCAGTCTTTAACCCGCACTCGCACATCGTACGCGTTTGAATCAGGCCGAGGGGAGATGCCCGGGAGAGCTAGGTTGGCTGCAACTCGCAGCCCATAGACAATATGCGATACGCACAAAAAGTTCCTCCGAGGGTGACCGTCAGTGAGTTTTATTTTGGCCCTTCAAAGCGTCTACCTTCCCGGTCCCTTTCGGGACCGACTGGGTCATCGTTCGGATGTCTCCGTAGACCCGGAGGGCAGGTTTTTGGTACGGCTTTTTCTTGTTACCTTCCCGCGAATTTGACGTCACTTACGCGCCTCCAAAGAAGTCTATCCCGTGGCTCACTGCAACCGCAACCAAAAGTTCAGGCTGAGCGGCCGCAAATGAATCCACGCTGTCCAAGCATCTTTTTCTTCGAACACTTTTGGAATCAGTCTTCGCTCTACGTAGCGTCCTAACTCCGGGACAGCCTCAAAAGAATCCACCCATGCGGATTCCGCCCGCTGCAGAAGCGCAACTAAAGGGTCGGCCGGGAGCGGTGACTTCCGCCGCAGCCGCACCGCGTCCGGCAGGACGCCGCGAGCAGCCTCGCGCAGCAACTCCTTGTCCGAACACCATGGCAGCGCGGGCAAGGCAAGCAGGAAATTCACCAAACGAAGATCAAAAAAGGGATGGCGTACCTCCACTGGGATTCCGGTTACCCCAGGATCGTACCCTTCAAACAAGTTTGGCCAGAAAGGATCAACTATTGCTTCGTAGGCTGTAGAGCGATTGGCTCCGTTCCGGGCCGGAGCGCGCATAAACCCCTCCCACCGTTCGCGCAAACTTAGGCGTCTTTCCAGATCCTGGTCCAGCCATCCTGGATAACGGGGCGCTTGATTCTTGGATCCAAACCATCTCTGGTACCGCGTGCGAAGGTACAGCCGCGAAAATCTGCCTTCGGCTGTGACGTATTGGAGCATGCCAGCGAGCGCTCGTTTGATCTGTCTCTTCTTGAACAGCTGGAGAAAATGCTCAGAAAGCAAGCAGGAAAACGCGGGGTCGCCCCCAAAGCCAGTTAAGGCGACGGGGCTACGGATCGCGACCTGGCGCAACTGCTCTGTCCCCCCATCCGACCAGGGTGAATGCAAAGGCTCAGGCCGACGAATGTTTGTGCCCTTCAGGTGCTTCCACAGACCCATCTCATCACTTAATTGAAATTCGATCGGGATTTTCAGTGCCTCGACCACAAGTCCCGCGTAATGGCGCTCTTGGTGCGGAATCAAACTTTCAAAGACTTCCGTATACGCACACAGTCCGCCAGCGGACCCATTCCGAGCTAGTGTCCGCTTCGCACTGGCCGCCACGGTGGGAGAATCAAGTCCACCGCTCATCAGGATTCCCACATTGTTTGTTCTTACCCGGTCAGTGACAGCACGATCCAGCAGTTCGCGGAATTCCTCCACGCAGTCGTTGGGCCGCGTGTAGTGGAGGGGGGCGCGCACCGGGAGGGTCCAGTAGGGGCGGACTGAGATGGTTCCTGCTTCACACGAAAGGACGTGGGCGGGCGGGAGTCTCTGGATATCCGCGAAAGACGTAGCCCCGGGTTCCCGGATCATGTCGAAGAGAAGAAAGTCGGCAATCGCAAGATCGTTGAGCCGTCTCGAAACGGCGGGATGACGGCGGATGCAATCGATCATATTACTAACGACCAAAAGCGGGCCGATGCTCGAGTAGAAAAACGGCTTAATGCCAAAATGATCGCGCGCGCAAAACAGTTGTTTGTGACGCGCGTCCCAAAGCGCGAAGGAAAAATCGCCCTGCAGGCGATCGATGCAAGCTGCGCCCCATGCTGCATATGCCTGCAAAATCAAATTACAGTCCGGCGCGTTCGAGCACACGTTCCTGTTCTCAAGCTGCAGCTCATCGATCAGTTCTTCGCGGGCATCGAGGCGGGCATCCGAAACGATCCAGTAGCGTCCCTCGAGATCTGCTGGCTGCCGCTCGTTCTTCGATTCGTGCGTGGTGCGCAGCAGCGTGTGGCCCATGCCTAGGGGACCGTCCGACCAGATTCCGCAAGCCTCCGGTCCACGAAACGAAAGAAGATCAGTAAGGGACTGCAACAGCCCACGCTCGATTGGTGCACCGTCCCCGTGCATGATGCAAACGAATCCGCTCAATGAAACACCCCTTGGTGAAAGCTTACTGTTGGCCTCGTCCAACGGCAACTTTGTTCTCCAAGAGGTCAGGTCCAAGAGGGATTGACAAGTCCCATTCGCCGCGAAACATCCCATCGGTTTCCAGGCTCGGCGAATTTCTTCTTGCAACGGCAACATGGCCTAGGCAGAGTACCGTGGAATGCGCCTGCAAGCCCCAAGTTCCTTACCTCGTGGAGCCGTTCTGATCCTTGCTTTAGCAGCAGCAGTGCTTCTTTCCTATTTCAGTATTCGCAATGCAGTTGCCGTCGACAACGCGGACCTCCAGACCCGCCAGGGCTACGAGCGCTCCACTCGCCTGGAACCAGGCGACTACCGCAACTGGTATCTTTTGGGCCGCTATTGGCAGTACAACCTCGAGGACACTGATGCCGCCAACGCTGGCCAGGCCTATTCGGCCGCCTTGTCGCTAAACCCTCGCTCTGCGGACGTCTGGTCAGACCTGGCCAGTGTTTATGAAGCAGAAGGAAATCCTTCTGGCGCTCGTGATGCCTATCTTCATGCCAAACGCGCCTATCCCCTATCTCCCGAGATTTCCTGGCGATACGGCAATTTCTTGCTCCGCCAGGGCGAGCTCGACCCGGCTTTCACAGAGATACGGCACGCCGTCGAAGTGGACCACGCCCTCGGCGCACAAGCGTTTTCTCGTTCCCGCGGTGTCGAGCCTGACGTTCAAAAGATCGTGGATCGCGTTCTTCCGCAGGCGAGCGACGTGTATGTGCAGGTCATCTCGGACCAAGTCTTCGAGGGTCACATCGAAATTGCACTTGCGGTTTGGGACCGGCTCACCGCTATTCATCCTCGCCTGCGCTTGCCCGATGTCTATTCACTCACCGGAGATCTGCTAAAAAGAAAGAAATATGCTGATGCCCGCCGCGTCTGGGACCAAGCGGTGGGCTTTGCCGGTTTGGGCGACCTTCAAGGACCTCGAGGTTCGGTTCTGTGGGATGGCGGCTTCGAATCGGGACTGTCCGGCGGAAGTTTTACCTGGCTCTATCCGGTGAACTTCCAGGGAGTACAAATCAGCATCGATTCTCGAGAAACGCACTCGGGAAATCATTCCCTGCGACTCACCTTTGACGGAAGAACTAACGTCTATTTCAACCACATCTGCCACAACGTCGTTGTCGAGCCATCCACCGACTATCGGTTCTCTGCCTGGGTGCGCACCAGAGAACTCGCCACCGACCAGGGCATCCGATTCGAGTTGAGCCCACTAGGAACACAGGACGGTTCCGCGGTTGTCACTTCCGATGTTCATGGCACCCAACCGTGGAGCCAAGTCGAGACTTCCTGGACGTCCGGCAAAGACGTTCAGGAAATGCAAGTCTGCTTGCTGCGTTACGCTAGCGATCAGGAGGGGCATCGGATTCAGGGTACCGCATGGATTGATGACGTTGCGCTCACCCCCGCAGCGATGAAGAAAGCGAAGCCATGAAGTTCCTGAGGCTGGGGATCTGTACACTCGTTGCATTCGGAATCGCAGCGCATGGGGGTGTCGAGGACTGGGCCCGAGCAGTCCTTGAAGCCGGAGCCGGCTTGCTTTTCCTCGCTTGGGCGGTTTGGTTTTACCGCCATCGGGAAGAGCAACCCGTATCGTCACCGCTTCTGCCGCCACTCATTGCGTTCGCACTGGTCGTCGCAGGTCAGTGGCTTTTCCGTACAACGGCTTCGGGTTACAACACGCGAATCGAATGGCTCCTCCTCGTCGCCGACCTAATCTTCCTATTCCTTGCGGTCCAGGCCTTTCGCACACTTGAAGATTGGCGGGGCTTCGTGTGGTTTGGGATGGTCTTCGGCTTCGTGGTTAGCCTTTTCGCGATTCTTCAACACTTAAGTTCGAACGGCGAGATTTACTGGTTTCGCGAGGTTCGTTCCGGCGTCGAGCCCTTTGGGCCTTATGTGAATCGCAACCACTTCGCTGGATTTGCGGAGTTGATTTTGCCGCTTGCGCTGGTTCCGATCCTTATGGGCAGGGTTCGCAAGCAGCGACGAGCTGTAGTTGGGCTTCTGGCAGTTTTGCCCATTGCCGCGCTTTTTCTCTCGGCCTCCCGCGGAGGCATCGTGAGCTTCTGCGTGCAACTGACGCTTTTGGCGTACCTTATCCTTCGTAGCCGCGGTCTTGGCAAGCACCTGCTTGCCATGGCGGCTGTCTTGCTCGTCGCGTGTTTGATGGTCTCCTGGGTAGGCGTCGGCCTCCTGCTCGAGCGCCTTTCAACGTTCCAGTCTCTCGAGGTAACCGGCGGAAAGCGTGCCGCCATGCGTAAGGGCGCCTGGCACATCTTCCTGGACCATCCTCTCGTGGGCACAGGGCTCGGTACCCTCCAAATCGTGTATCCGGCTTACGAAACACTTTATGACGGCAAGGTGGTCAACCATACGCACAACGACTATCTGGAAGCCCTGGCAGAAACGGGTCTTCTGGGCGGTCTCTGCTGTGCCTGGTTTTTGGGGGTATTGCTGAGAGAATCTCTGAAGCGGTTTCACGACGTCAATCATTCCTTCGCCGGGACGTTGCAACTCTCGGGTTTGGTGGCTTGCTGCGGCTTCCTCGTGCACAGTCTCGTGGATTTTAATCTGCACATTCCGGCAAACAGCCTGCTCTTCTTTCTGATGGCTCACCTGTCTTCGGCTCGAATCGGACGGTCCACCCCTTCACCTTCCGCTTCTCGGCATCGCCCTTGAATTCGCTGATCGACTTTGACCTTGTCGGCGTATAATTCCACCCCGGGGGTGATCTATTCAATGGAGCCGGCCAGACTGGGCGTGCTGTTGCGGGTTGCCGCAACGAGCGCCCTAGCGGGAATGTCGCTCGCGCCGCCCGGCCGCGCACAAGCGGTTCTCGAGACACCTCAACAGGCAAATGAGCGCATTCGTCAGATGTCCGCCAACTTGCGGATGATGCCTCACGACTATGTGATCGGCGCTGGGGATCTTCTCAACATTTACGTTTTTGACGTAGAGGAGCTGAGCCGCGAGGTTCGTGTCAGCCAGACTGGCACGATTGGCATCCCGTTGGTTCCGGTACGTCTGCACGTGGCCGGACTCACCGAAATGCAGACAGAGCAGAAAATCGCGGAGGTGCTCGAAGCGAACGGCCTGGTCACGCATGCGGACGTAAGCGTTACCGTCAAGGAACACAAGAGCAAGCCCATTACTGTGGTTGGCGCCGTTTCGCACCCCATGGTGTATCAGGCGGACCGGCCGGTAACCGTTTTGGAAGTTCTCGCAGAAGCCGGTGGTGTTGCCAATGATGCGGGAGACACGGTCATTGTCGCACGAACCAGCCATGAATCCGAACCCGATCCGGTGGAGCCGCCAGCGATAGGTCCGGAAGACCTGCATTCGGCCCCGGCGGCCGCGGATGCAACGCGTCCGAAGAGAAATCCGCAGTCCACTTCTGCAACCTCGATTCCTTCCAGTGCACAAAACAATGCCTCGCCGGCATCGACAGGGGCGGAAGCGGGACCCAAGACTCCGGATATACCTGGTGAGCCGCCTCCCCTAACCAACACCATCACCATCAATCTCGGCGAGTTGATGGAAACCGGAGATACCAAGAACAATATCGTTCTCGAAGCCGGTGACGTCGTCACCGTTCCTCACGCCGGCATTGTGTATGTTCTCGGAGCCGTTGGCCGTGCCGGCGGTTACGTCCTTGCCAATGACCGCTCGCAATTGAGCACCTTGAAGATTCTTTCTCTCGCCGGCGGGTTGACCAGGACTGCGAAATCCGATAAGGCGGTCATCGTTCGAAAGGACGATCAGGGTCAGCAACATGAGGTCCCGATCGACCTCAAGAAAGTGCTCAATCGCCAGGCAGAAGATCTTCAGTTGCAGCCAAGCGATATTTTGTACGTGCCGGAGAGTGCAGGGAAACAAGCGATGTTTAGGGCTGTCGAAATCGGGCTCGCGATGGGAACAGCTATAGCGATCTACCGCCTTGCTTGGCACTAGAAAATGACTGACGAAAACAAACTGGTGTCCCGCGGAAATGGCTCGAACGGTGCGATCGAGTTGGCGCCGGTCACGCCCCGTTTTGTTTCTTTTGATCTCTCACCCCGGGAACCCCACCTTTACGATTACCTGCTCATTCTTCGCAAACATCTTTGGCTGATTGTCTCCTTCATGCTCACCGTGGTTACCATCGTGGCCATCGCCAACTTCCGCATGAAGCCTGTTTACGTGGCCACGGCACGTATCGAAATCGATCGCGAAAACGCCAATCTTCTTCCTTTTCAAGGCGCGGATCCCTATGACTACACGGTGGACTTCGACAACTACATCGAAACGCAGGCAAAAATCCTGACCAGTGAAACGCTTGCGCTCCAGACCATTCGCAATGGCGGCCTTAGCGACCGTCCAGAATTCTCTGGGCCGGGTGGTCCCTCCGAAGCGGTCGCCAGCGGCAGTCTTACCAACCAGATTCGCCCGCAAGAACTCGGTCAGTTCCTGGGCAGCCTAAGCGTGAAGCGCGTTCCCAACAGCCGCTTGATGGATGTGAGTTTCGAGTCCACCGACCCACGGCTGGCTGCGCGCATCGCCAACGCTCATATCGCCACCTACGTAGAACAGAATTATCGCAGCAAGTACGAGTCCACGACGCAAGCATCCAACTGGCTCGCCGATCAGCTCAGCGAGTTAAAAGTGAAAGTGCAGAAGTCCGAAGACGCGCGCATCGCCTACGAACGCCAGAATCAGATTTGGACGCTCGACGACAAACAGAACATCACCACGCAGCGGCTCTCGGACATTAACAGGCAGCTGACCGAGGCGCAAAGCGAGCGCATGAAAAAGGAATCGCTCTACCAGTTCGCGAAGTCCGGAAATCTAGACGCCGTACCCCAGGTCCAGACGAACACCGCGCTCACCGAGTTACTTAAGAAACGAAGCGATACCTCGGCTGAGTACGCGAATGCTTTGACACAGTACGGCCCAAATTTCCCCAAAGTGCTGCGTCTGCAGGCACAATTGAAAGAGATCGATGAAAACATCCAGGGCGAAAAACGGGGAATCTTGGATGCTCTCGAAAGCGATTACCGTGAGGCACGGCAGAGGGAAACTCTTTTGACGGACGCCCTCGATCAGGCAAAGGCCGAAGCCAATCAAATGGCCGAAAGGCTGGTCGAGTACAATATCCTCAAGCGCGAGGCCGAGGCGAATAAAGCTCTCTATGAGGGCCTAACGACGAAAATGAAGGAAACCGCGATTTCCGCGGGTCTGCGCTCTTCCAACATTCGAATCATCGACCCCGCCATGGTTCCGACCTCGCCCGCTCGTCCCGCCAAAACCAAGAACATTACGCTGGCTTTTCTGGTCGGTCTCGTTGGGGGCATCGGGCTGGCGCTGTTGCGCGAGTATCTCGACAACACGGTGAAGAGCCCTGACGACATCGAAGCGCTAGCGCGGCTGCCCTCTCTGGCAGTCGTCCCGCAATTTTCGGGTTCAAGTGGAGGCAATCGCCGGGGTTTTCTCCCGAGCTTCTCCGGTAACGGTCATGAAAAGCGGATGGAGCTGGTGGCCCAGCATCTGCCCAAATCTCAGATATCGGAAGCCTTCCGTGCTTTACGCACCTCGATTCTGCTGTCCCAGGCCGATCATCCTCCGCAGGTCATCTTGGTCACGAGTGCCTTGCCCCGTGAAGGGAAGACTACGGTCGCGGCGAATCTGGCGGTCACTCTTGCCCAGCTCGGCGACAGCACCGTGCTGGTGGATGCCGATCTCCGCAAGCCGGGAATCGGCCGTCTCCTCAATCTCGGTCCAGGGAAATATGCCGGTTTGAGTTCCTATCTCGCCGGCGCATCCAGTCTGGATCTCGTGTCTGTTCCACATCCCTCGATTCCCAATCTGGTGGCCATTCCCACCGGACCGCTCCCACCGAATCCGGCAGATCTGCTCTCCTCTCACAGACTCGCTGAGGGCATCGCCGAGCTGCGCACGAAATTTAAGTTCGTCGTTATGGACTCTCCGCCGATCATGGCTGCCACGGATGCTGTGATTGTATCCGTACATTCCGATGGTGTGTTGCTCGTGGTTCGCAGCGGCGAAACGCCCAAGGCAGCTTTTGCTCGGACGCGCGACCTGCTCAACAACGTGAAGTGTCGCGTCCTGGGCGTCGTGCTTAACGCCGTCGATCCCGGCGCCCCCGACTACTACTATTCCTATCGGTATTACCCATACTCGTATGGGTACGGTCCTCAGGAGGTTACGGAAACTGCTCAGGGCGAGGCTTCGGATGCGGCCGAGGAAGCCGCCTCCCGCCGACACGACGACGATTCTCAAGCACTTTGAGGAGGGTTTTTTGCGCTATCTCATCACTGGCGGCGCTGGTTTTATCGGGTCTCACCTTGCGGAGCGGCTACTGGACCGGGGCGATCACGTCGTTTTGCTTGATAATCTCTCGACCGGCAGCGTTGAAAATATTCGTCACCTCAAGTCTTCCCCGCGACTGCAATATCACCTCGACAACATCGAGAACCGTCAGTTACTCGCGGAACTAGTGGACGATGCCGACGTGATCGTTCACCTGGCTGCGGCCGTCGGCGTCAAGCTCATTGTAGAAAGCCCCGTGAGGACGATTGAAACGAACGTCAACGGCACGCAAAGGATACTCGAGGCAGCCTGCAAGAAAAAAAAGCTGGTCTTCACTGCTTCCACTTCCGAAGTTTACGGCAAGAATACCAACGTTCCCTTTCGCGAGGATGCCGACCTCGTCCTCGGCCCAACCACTAAAGGGCGCTGGAGCTATGCGGCGTCGAAAGCGCTCGACGAATTCCTCGCGCTTTCCTACTGGAAGGAAAAGAAGCTTCCCGTCATCGTTGTGCGCCTGTTTAATACTGTGGGTCCGCGCCAGACCGGACGCTATGGAATGGTGCTGCCGAATTTCGTCAAGTCCGCCCTGGAGAATTCGGCGATCACCATTTACGGCAGCGGCAAACAGTCCCGCTGTTTCTGCGACGTGCGCGACACCATCGAAGGACTGATTCGCCTGATGGATACCGAGAGTGCTGTCGGGGAAGTAGTGAATCTAGGAAACACCGAGGAAATCACCATCGAAGACTTAGCACATCGAGTGAAGGAGCGAACCGCGAGCTCCTCCGCCATCAAGTACATTCCCTATGACCAGGCCTACGAGCCCGGATTTGAAGACATGATGCGGCGCGTGCCTTCCATCGAGAAACTTTACGCATTGACCGGCTTCCGCCCGCAAACCTCCTTGAATGAGATCATTGACCGCGTAGCTGAGCATTTCCGGCAAAAAAACCTTGGACTCGCTGATCTCAGCAGGGTGGCGACGGCCAATGCCGACTAAGACTACCTGTCTCACCCTCCTCCTCTGATGTTTGAGGTTCGCGTGAGTTTGCCATCCATTTCGATAGCCGATACTTCGCATGCCACGAGCGAAGCTGCTGTAGTCCCAAGTTTTGTACAGCGTCACGAATTGAGCGATTGCGTCTTTTTCCTTCAAAATAGATTTATCGGGTATGTAGCCGGTGAACTTCGTTCCGGAAAAAGCTTCATCCAAGCGAATGAGTCGACGAATTGCAGCGTTGAAGCCGCTGAGGTCGCCAGCAGGCGGTGTGCTCTTTATCCGTTGTTCCGTTGTTCCGTTGTTCCGTTGTTCCGTTGTTCCAGAAGAAAAAATGCCGGAGATGCTCGTAGCACCTCCGGCATTGGAGCGCTCAGGAGCGTGGTTTCATCACGGATACGAAAGCACGCACCCGCCTGAACCGCTGTTGAACGCGTTGCTCCACAGCGACTGCACCGCGAAAGTTCCTGTTGACAAGGCGATGTCCGCCGCCGCGCCTTGCCCCGAGGAAATCCAGGCGCACTTGTCGCCGTTCTCTGCGCCGCTCGAGTCCAGCCATCCCCCGTTTGGGAACTGGTCGGTCATCGTCTCGGCCATCTCGTGACCGCCGACGATGGTAATGCCGGCATGTGGGCCCAGGCCGTTGAAGTTGGCGCCACAGCTGGCACCGGCGTCGGTGATGTACGGCAGGTTCGTGTAAGCGACGTTGCCAACCGTGGAGCTGGTCGCGCTGTGGTACGCGCAATATTGCGTCCCAAATCCCCTGGAACTGTGTCCCGTGGCGGTGGCGATCACATACTGCACGCTCGCGTTGCTGGATGAGGTCGTGTTGTTGAATTGCTGCGCAGCACGGACGGCCTCGGCTGCGAGCTGCGACTGACGGGGATGTGACGGAGCGGGGCTCGCGTTGTCAGCAAAGACTCCGGCAAAAATGCCCGTCGGATTGCCAGCTGGAGTACCTGCGCCGTTACAGGATACAGTGCCGCTGGGCACGCCCTGACAATACTGGGTGACGCTATTCGCCCAGGAGCTGCCGCCGACGCCCCGGTAGAAGTTCTCCAGAATGGCCGCCTCGCCACTTGGATCGTTGTTGTTCCACTGCGAGCCCCACAGGACCAGATAGATTCTGGGGGCCGTCTCGACGCCGATGCCGCCGATTCCGCCATGGTAGCTGAGGTCATTTGCGGTGCTGGCCGCTTGTACCTGACCGGGGCGCGCATGGGGGTTGGCCTCGCGAAACCGTGTCATATCTTCAACCGTTGCATGGATCATTACCGGCGGTTGGCCCTCTTCAATAATCCTCAACCCGCCGACGGTACCCTCAAAGACCATCGGCTTATTCTGCTCCTGCGTATGCGACAACGGGCTCACCAGCAGGAACCCCAGAACAGCGAGAAAGCATGCTAGAGCGTATTTCCGGATCATAGGCCTCCTTCTGCGTTTGGATCGGTTCTTGAAGATCAGCGAAAAAAAAGCGGACCGCCCCGTTGTCAAACCTGCATGTTCTGAAGTGCCTGGGTGCGGTCCAGGACCGACGCAGGCTAACTCTGCCATTTGAAGCAAGTCAAGCCAATTCTACTTACTTTGCCGATTCTACTTACTTTAATTGTTAAGTTAATGGTTATTTCGAGGAAATGAAAGTCCGGCGCCCGGGTCCTGACCTAGTGAGTGTACCGGACACTTCTCGTGAGACTACAGTGAGCCAGCGGCCCTTTCCCATGGGAATATCGGTCTTCAGCACCTCTGTGCAAAACTGCAGCGCCCTTTTCTTGATCACTCACGAAAACGCTCGTCAGTTTAATTCTCACTGGATATTTCTCTTCTTCTTAGGATCGCTGCTGACAGCACAGCGGCAAATGCTCCCACCGGGAAAGCCTCAGCGAACGCAACAGCTGCGTTTGTTGCCGGCTTGTCGTATAGCCGCTTTAATCTTTCGGCCAGCTCGGCTGTTTGCCGGATCTTTTGGTCGCTCGCGCCGGAATCCTTCGCCCTCTGAATCATGCAAGCCGTGTAGTTGTCGCCCAAGTTCGGAAACACTTTGAAATAGAGAACCTGAAACGTAATCACATGGCATGCGGAGGAGATGAGCGCGATCAGTAGGCCAACAGCAAGCCCCCTCCCAAAGCTTAGCCTGCCGCCGCTCGAATTCTCGCGATACGATCGCACTCCCAAAAACATCAATAGTGCGGAAAGTGCAATCGATGTGTACCCAAGAACGTCTCCTCTCCGATAGTTCACTGAATTCACGTACGGAATCGTAGCGATGAGCAGTCCTGCCGAGAGCACGCCGGACAGCAGCCCGAAAATCAGCGAAATCTTCCTCACTATTCGTTACCTTCCTTTCAGAAGTTACGGCCACACACCACGCAAACTAGCGCGGTGCCGCGCACTTGTCGTCCTACTTTCGGATGATTTTGGTTCCCGGAGGCGAAAATCAATCGTTCGGGTGAGTCGGGCTATGGGATAAGCCGGGCGACTTTGCCCAGTTGTACGGCTTGCGTGCGACGCTTGGCGCCGAGCTTGTCGAAAAGCCTGCTGGAATGGGTTTTCACCGTGCTTTCGCTGACGAATAATTTGTCAGCAATCTCGCGCGTGCTCAGACCCTCAGCAATGAGTCCCAGGATTTCTAGCTCCCTTGGCGTGATCTTCAGTTCCGAAAGGTGCTCCTCATCGGGCCGGAACGGGCCCGCGGCAGGCATTGCAACATCTTGAACGACAGTGGCGTTCCTGCGAATAAGCGTCAGGCCGAGCCATATCCCCCCGCCGGCAAACACGACAGCGACTAGCAAAGTGTAAATCTCAGACGAGTGGGCAACCCCGAGCAGGTGATTCTCGGCAAGCATCAGGGCCGTAATCAATACCCCGCTGCAAAGCCCGAAAATCGCAATCTCCCATATGGCTCGCCGGTGAGAACTCCAGCTGCTTTTCTTTTCGTTGGCCATGGAAGTGCGATTATAGCGAATTACTCCGCAGGAGGGTTCGGCTTTACCAGGTGGGCCGTAAAGCCTCGGCGTTTTTAGGCCGATGATATAAGGCCCCTCCCCGTCAAGCCATCTAAGAATGTAACCGAAGCCCCTGTTGTCGAGACATTTGAAATGTAGCCGAAAGTTTGTTGTTGCTGCGATTGTGGGAGGAACCCACCGAAGCCATCTCGGCAAAACAAACCGAGAGGCCGTAGGAATCCTTGCCGCTTGCGGCGGGGAGGATGTCAACAGATGGGACTTTGCAGGGCGCGCCCACCACGAATACTCTAGTTTTTTTCGTCTCGCGCCAGGACGGTTATTGTTCGGCCCCACTCCCCACGATCCTCTGACGCTGGGCTTCGGGACCGGGGCCCTTGCTATGGTGGCCTGTGCCGCCGGTTACATCCTCGCCTTGCGGGCTAGCCGCCTCGACCCCATCGCCGCTCTCGTTATTGAGTAAACTCGCCGTTTCTTGGCTGTCGGGAGCTACGGGCTACGCTGTGCGCGACCTTCGACCACGAAGGCCTCCCGAGCGCGTTGACGTATCTGTCAGTCCACGATTGAAGCCTGCATCGAGCACCCAGCTCTTGCGAGCTGCATAGCTGATGTCCCAGCGGATGCCCGATTACTCACCGACGCGTGTGGGGTTCAGTGTCCTTGGCTGAAATGGCATTGACGCAGATCACGCATTTGAAGATGTGCGTCAAAGCTTTGCCTGGGCCGTCGGTCCACAGCGCACCTAGTGCCTCAGGGTGAATGCATCCATGCCAGAACCTTTCGCAAGAGTTCGTGTTTTGTAGAATAGAGTTGGGCACGACGGATTGCCGTCACCGATCGACGTGATTCTCTGGATCTGGAGTAAAATAGTTTTGTTCGGTCGCGCGAGGGGCAGGTCTCTTTGCGTCCGCGTTGGTGCTGCCAGGTTGCAGACCCGACCGCCTTCGAGGACAAGCTGCTTCGCGTCCGATTCTAAAGAGGGGCGAATATGAAGATCGAGATGATGATGGGATGTGCTGCGCTTGCCGGGTTGATGACTTTAGCAAACACGGCGGACGCGCAAGAGAGAGTCTCACGCGCTTCGCCTCGAGCGGCTGCCTATGACGCGAACCACGAGGTCGTCGTCCAAGGAACCGTGCTGGAATATTTGGAAAATTCCACATTGCCCCCGATTGGAACTCACGTGAAGGTCCAAACCTCCTCAGGGACGGTCGACGTACATCTCGGTCCTTCGTCCTACTTGCACGACAGCCATTTTTCTTTTGCTTCTGGCGACTCGGTCAGATTCGTCGGCGCGATGAGTTCCGTAGACAAACGCCCCGTCCTCCTGGCTCGCATAGCGCAGAAGGGCAGCCAGGCCATCGCCATACGTTCAACCCAAGGATTCCTCCTGGCGACGGGCGCGACGCGCAGCTTATCAGAGAAGCAGCGCGCGCAAGCCTCGCAGAAGGTGACCCCTCGATGAATACCCAAGCAAAGCGTCTTTACCTCCTGCTCGCGCTCATCCCTCTGTTGTTCCTTGCCGCCGCATGCGGCGGGGGTTCTGCGCCACTACCACCTCCTCCTCCGCCCGCCAAGTTCTCCAACGCGAGTCTGGCGGGTCAGTATGCCTTTTCCATGACTGGTAGCGAGCTGTGTGCCGGCGTTGGCAGCCTGTTCACGCGTGCCGGCAGCTTCACAGCCGACGGCCATGGCAACATCACCACCGGTTTGGAAGACATCAATGTGTGCACGGGAACAGCGACATTACAGTTCACCGGAGGCAAATATTCCATCGACGGCGATGGCCGCGGCACGTTGCAGCTCACTAATAGTACCGGCACGACCAACTACAGCATCGTGCTTTCTTCCACAACATCGGGCTTGGTCGCACAGACGGACGTAAACGTAACCGCCAGCGGTTCGTTTCAGCGACAGAACCCTGCGGCCTTTTTGAATGCCGCCATCGCCGGCGGTTACGTGTTCGATTTCCTTGGCGTGGACGTCAACGGGTCGACAGTGAGCCCCGCTTCTTACGTGGGTCGGTTCGACAGTGATGGGCGCGGCGGGGTCACCAATGGCTTGTTCGATTCCAACATTGGAGGAACACCGTCCGGCCAGCAGCTCTTTCCCGGAGGCGCATTCTGTCAACTCGACACGAACGGAGCTGGCACGACCTTTGGACGCGGCACGGCGAACATTGCCGGGCAGTCGTTCGCCTTTTATGTTGTGGATGCCAGCAGGCTGAAATTCAATGGCATCGGCTTTCCCTCCGCGCTCGTGGGTGACGCCTTCGCGCAGCAGAACATCGCATTCACCGCCGCGTCAATCACTGGCGGCTTTGCATTTTTGATTGGCGGCTCGAGCCCTAGCGGCGCGATCTCCACGGCTGGACGATTCACCGCGGACGGCGCGGGCAGCCTGTCCAGTGTTGTCTTGGACGAAAACAACAGCGGTACCATCACACTGCTGCCGAACGGGACTGTGACTGGCATGTACACCGTCGACGACAATCAATTCGGCGGCGGGTCGGTGACCTGGACGGACACGAAGTCGGGAACCTTCTCCTTTGTCTTCTATCTGATCTCCTCTTCGCAAGCCGTATTTCAGGAAATCGATTCGGCTATCATCAGCGACGGCACATTCTCGGCGCAAACCACCACTCCAATCTCCTCGACCGCGCTGGCTGGGGATTATGTGCTTGGATGGAATGGTGCCGGCAGTGCCGAGGAGGACTATGTTGGTCAGGCTTCCTTGAGCTCCTCTGGCGGTTTAACTGGGATGACAGACTTTAACCAATTTTCGACCGGCAGACAGTTCTTCAATGTTCTCCTGAATGGGAACCTGTCGCTCGGCGGTGATGGTACACAAGCCAACGACTTCACCGCCAACCTGCAGACCAATCCGGCAGCAACATTCCACTTCACGACCTACGTGGTCAATCAGAACACGTTGTTTCTCGTGGGTGTGGATACGGATCGTGTTATCGCTGGACCATTGGTGCGGCAACCGTGAGCGGATGACTGAATTCACCAAAAATCTAATCCGTTCAATCAAACCCTCGATGGGCGTGCGGCTGCGAGAAAGTTCGCGAAATTGTCGGTCTGGTAGTATAAACCCGAGATTGCCCCGAGTGGCCACAGGGGAACATGTCCTTTTCTTATGCCCGATTTCCCGCTCTCACGCTTGTGATGTAGACTCTTTCCGCTTGCGTGACCCCACGCAACGGCGTTGCCGCCAGTGGATGAGCGTTTTGACTCGATGAGTGAACTCTCTAGGCGAGAATTCGCGAAATTGATAGCGGTTGCTAGTGTGGCTTCAGGCGTTCCCCAGACGCCCACGACCGGACGGACGATTGGCATTCAGGTGGGAGCGGTATCCTTTGTGGACGAAGGTGTCGAGTCAGTTTTGGACCGCTTTCAGCGCGATGCGAACATCAACGCGCTGTTTATCGCGACCTTTAGCTATGGGCGCGGCATTGCCGGCCGCCAGGTTCCCGGCCAGCCGTTACCGGATCATGGCAAGCAGGAATATGATGCCGCATTTCACGGCGGCAATTTTGCCAGCACCCACGGGAACTATTACCAGCATACTTCTCTGAAAAAGATTGCGGCCCCTGACCATCCGGGTTTCGACGTGCTCGCGAGCGTTCTACCGCAGGCACAGTCGCGACGCATGAAAGTTTTCTGCTGGTATGAAGATGTTTTTCGCGGCGACCTCGAAGGGATTGAGCCGTTGCAAGAGGTCACGCTGTCCGGCAAAAAAGCCGGCACGCTTTGCTTTCATAATCCCGAAGTGCAGGGGTTTTGGCAGGCTCTCACCGAAGATTATTTGCGCAGTTATCCCGTTGACGGGGTTATGTGGGGAAGCGAGCGCCAGGGCCCGTTCGGCCATGCTATCGGCGCGGCGCATGGCGGCGGACGAGCGAATCCCCTTGAAGTCACCTGCTTCTGTGATTTCTGCAAGCGTGAGGCAAAGGCCCGCGGCATCGAGGTACAGCGAGCCGTCGAAGGCTACACCAGACTCGCTGCGCTTGTCCGCGACAGCAGGACGGCGAATCGTCCGACGGATGGCTCCTTCGTCTCCTTCTGGCGGCTGCTGGTGAAATACCCGGAAATACTCGCTTGGGAAAAGCTGTGGAATGACGGCCAGAAGAGCACCTATGCGAACATCTACCAGCTTTCCAAATCGATTCGCCCCGATATCCCCGTGGGCTGGCACATTTGGCACAACAATTCGTTCAGTCCGTTTTATCGCGCGGAGCAGGACTACGCTGAGTTTCGCCAGTATTCTGACTTCCTAAAAGTCGTGATGTATAACAATTGCGGCGGACCTCGGCTTGTTTCCTTTGTGGACAGCGTCAGCCGCACAATCTTTGGCGACTTCCCTCCGGAGGCAGTGCTGGACCTTACCTACAAAATGCAAAACTACAGAGAGGCCACTCTCACGGACCTTCCCCGCAAGGGACTTTCTGCCGACTATGTGGAACGCGAAACCCGGCGCGCTGTTGCCGGTGTATCCTCCCCTTCGCCTGCGGCAAAGGTTCTGAGTACGCCGAAAATTTGGCCCGGGATCGACATTGACATCCCGACTGGCAAGGACGAAAAGAAAACCGAACCCCAGGACGTCCGCGAGGCCGTTCGAGCGGCCCTTGGCGCAGGCGCGGACGGAGTTATTCTCTCTCGCAAATATTCTGAGATGCGTTTGGCGAATCTGCGGGCGGCAGGAGAGGCATTGCGCGCCTGAGCACCTTAGGCGAGTTACACCAGCGCGATTACCTCATAGTCCAAAATGCGGGCACGTCGAAGCTAACTACCTGTTTCGCAACGCCTGGGACCGATTCAAAGCAAGGGTCGCTCGCCTTTTCCACTGAACAAGCCCGATAAATCTCTAACAGGAGAAGTTCCTTCTATAATAGTACCCATGTTTCCGGTAATGCCGGCGTGTGCCAGCTGCCTGGCAATAGTTCGCAATAGCTGGCTTTATCAACCGCAGGTTTGGTTCTGTTAGAATCCGGACCTTGAAGCTCTCTCCAAAGAATCTTCTTTGCTTGCGAGAGTTAGCGGCGGCTCTCCGTGAAAAAAAGAACGCCGCCGGCGGGGGCACTTTGTCTGAAGGAATCCAGGGTCGCCT
>Ga0209152_10000342_pt1 | contig 22647 bp, 19 predicted proteins | sample GraSoiAngelo_107_FD_185873 | JGI IMG/M metagenome (GOLD analysis project Ga0209152, IMG submission 185873) | Grasslands soil microbial communities from the Angelo Coastal Reserve, California, USA - 14_0903_09_30cm (SPAdes) (version 2) | ecosystem: Environmental > Terrestrial > Soil > Grasslands...
AGAGAAGCAGGCGAGCACTGGTCACAGAATCCGACGGTATCCGAGAGTCCTCCGTTCTCAAGGCTGAAGGAGCGAAGAACGCGGCCATCCTGCAGGCGGAAGGGCAGAAGCAGTCCGCGATCCTCGTTGCCGAGGGGAACAAGCAGTCCCAGGTCCTTGTAGCGGACGGTTATGCTCAAGCGCTGGGTCTCATCTTCTCCGCGGCCAAGAACATAGACGCGAAAACAATGGCTCTGCAATACCTCGATGCTTTGAAAGAAATCGGAAAATCCCCATCGACCAAGTACATATTCCCAATGGAATTCACGAGCCTGGTGTCACGGCTGAAAGGCTTCGTTGAAGAGTCCACAGAAGACAAGTCTCGGGTCGAGGAAGATCCATCTCCTCATTAGGACGGAACTTCGACTATCTAGCCGATCGAGTTGCCTCGGAGGCTGGTGCAAGTTGGTCCTGTCAACTTATCGTCGGGAGCCTCTCCAACTCATGAACTAGTCTTCGGCTCTCGTTGTTAATTCTGTTGGCTGTCAAATCCGTCTGGCAAAACTATGCTCCAACACTGGACGTGACTACTGGAAGTGTTCAGGAGGATGGTCAACGAGTCCATACGGATAGGTCTAGCGAACGACGTATCCTCACTGAGAAGGCTCTCACTCCTCTCCTACAACCAGCTCGCCCCCTACGATTCTCCTCGCTGCTACAAGCTCTGCGCCATATCAAGAGCAGCAGGAATACTATCAGCAAGGAAGAAGTCTGCTAAGAGAGGGTTTCCTACTGGGACCCCGTATGCTCTCAGACAGCAGCTCGTGTATAATGTTACGGCTTCAAGACGAAGAACGGTGGACTAGAGATTCCAGTATCAAGAGGGACACGTTTGAGCATACCCTGACCAAGCACACCTTAGACGTTATCTCCCAACCAGGGGTGGGTGTTGGACCGTAATCCTCGTAATCTCACGGTTGGAAACGACGAGGAGACACGTCACTACGATCTCTCAGAGACCATGCGCATCGCCAGTGCTGCGATGCGTATGGTCGCATCTTTCAAACGAAACGATGCTAGGATAAGAACCGTGATAGCATCGAAGTACGGAGAACCTAAAACAGCTAGGACTGGTCATTTACTCCATACCCTACGAAGACAATTGTGGCAGTAGCAGTCCAACGGAGACAGGTAATCGTTCTAGAGAGCATTCAGGGCATACGTGCTCTGTACCGGAAGGGTAACGGTCAAGCTAGAAAGTATCGGGGCAGGATGAACGGCTGGAGCTTTAGTGAAGCCAAGCGACAGTTAGAGTACAAGGCCCGCTGGGTCGGACTACCGGTTATCCGTTTGTCGAGGCGTGAGCCCAGAGGTTCCAGTGTGACTTGTCCGAGATGCGGGAAGAGACTCCTATGGGACAAACGATTGGAACGTAAGCTCTGGTGCGCTAAATGTAGAATAGTGATGGACCGGGCTCGGCGGGGACGGGTGAGGTTCGCACGTTCCTGGTCTCCCATCGTCCGAGAGGCGCAAGGCAGGACAGTTGGAGCTGTGAAGGGGAACCCGACGCCTACGGTAATCCCTGGAGTCGATGCCCCGAAGCTGGCTCATCAGACGAAGAGTTAACAGAACCTGCAAGTTTCTTAAGGACATAGCGCATTCCTTTCTTCCATGGCCGATACTGACGGAAAGCCGCCTAAGCGGCGCTCTCTTGGAGGTTGGAAATTCGTTGCCGCTATTGTCTTGATTCTTGCTTATTCCGGAACGGCTGCGTATGGAGTGATGAGTGACACTTCCGTCCGTGGGCTTACGGTAAAAATGTTCAACGTTTCAAGATATTGCACCGCTAAGTCTTCTTTCCTGAAGACGCTGAACTATAATGTCCGAGGCGCGATCTGGAGCGCGTCGTCCGTCCAGACCAGCCTTAGCCATCTCACTTTCACTCTGTCCGTTGACGGTTCAGCCATAGGGACAAGCTCGCAAGGCGACAGCTCCTTTGCGCCGGGTCATAGTGTGCCCTTCAACCTGACATTTACCGATACAACCCTCAACCCAACCAGTCTTCCCTTGTCATCGAGACTTGTTCTAACAGTCAGCGCGACCGTTGCCGCAGGCCTCTACAGCGCAAATGAGGCAGCTTCCGACAACATTCTCCAGAGCTTCGGGAGCACCAGATGCTGAAAACACTCGGGATCCCGGCCGTTTTCTGGGAATCTACCAGTATCTTTCCCTAGCTTTATCGGAATTTGCGAGGCCCGAGAACGGTGGGACCCCCCGGATCTTTAAGTTCGTTTGGCCCAAACGCCGCTTCTCGTGCGATAAGCAGATGTTTCTGAACCATGCGGAATGCTTTTCTTCTCATCGAATGAGCAAATAGACATGCCGAAAACATCGGGAATACCAAAGTCCATCCTCGCAGACATAAACAAGCTGAAGACTAGACTAACAAGCCTAGAAAAGAACCACAACTCGTTGATCAAGGACTTCAAGAGTACGATAAGATCGCACTCCGAGATGCTCAAGAAACAACAAAGTACCATCGCGCAGCAGGAGACCACAATCGCACAGCTTGGCAAGAAATCCGTCAAGAAAGAGAAACGCAAACCCAGCGAATACAACCTCTTCCTGAAAGGGAAGATGACGCAAGGAATGAGCATGATCGATGCCGTCAAAGCCTGGAAGGAAAGAGAAAGCTCGTCATCGACCGGCTCTTCAATGCGGCAGACAGGCCAAGACTGGCAATCACCTACACAACAGTACTAACCATTCCAGCGTCATCAGGAGGTCTGATGCGAGGACGCATCAGGTGACCTCATGGACTAACCCATTTTTTGGAATCGGGATCTAACGGAATTATCGGGGACATCCAGACTATCACCCTCTTTGCTAAAAGACTCTGAAAGTAAAAGAAAGAATATGGACCGGATGGGTCGAAGCGAAACAGTGATTCATCCCAAGAGTTTTACGGCCTCTTCTCTAGAAACCGCGACCAATGTCTCTCTATTGAGAGTCTCCCCAACTCATCAAGGCTTTCAGAGCAACTTTTTCCCCAGGGCGCTTCTATGGTAAATATCGCGTCGTACCTGCCAATAGTCTAGTGAGCGCTGATCACTTTGCCGCCTTCTTTTCTTAACCGGTCCCAGAGTTTGTCAGCCTCCTGTATCGTTTCCGCGGTAGGTTTCTGCTTCCATTTTGCCAGACTGGTGAGAATCGTCGTCTATCAACTTCGTATATTCGCTGAATTTGTTTGTCGACCTCGTCCTATCGAAAATCCTAGATAGCGGTGTACGAGGAGTGCAACGTTAGAATGTTTGAAACCCCTCACGCTCAACCGTTTAGAGCTAGCTTTCAAGCTCACACTAAGGAAGGACTAAGCCTCTGCTGGGCGGATATGACGGCTGAAACCGTTCGACGAAATGTAAGTGTTAAGCTTTCTGACACTTCGACTCGCAATTGCACGATACTTGGCACTTATGCGAGGCACTCGCGTTCCAAGTATCTTAGAAGCGATAATAATCGGGCTCAGGTCTGCTAGACATGGCGCATCCTTCTAGGGTGAAAAGTAAGATCGCTGGAGGCATCCCGCACATGCCCTTCCAAGAGTTCACAGCCAACAGCTTGGAACAACTGTTAGCAGAGCTGAAGGACGCTAAGATTTTGGACGCACGAATTGAGGTGTCCGCCTCCGAGGATGGTCGCCACTATGCTTGCTCGAAACCGTTGGTTAACGTGCTAGTGTATACCTCACATAGCTTGGGAGAAGAGCAAGAATACAAGGACCTCCTAGCACTATATCAGTACTGTCCAGATTGCAAGAACGCTGTACGAGTCTTGTAGAGATCGACTGGTCCGCCGTACTGACTTCTCCGATGTGCGATGAGACCGTGAGTGTGCTATGAACAGTGAACGAAGAACTCAAAGTAAAACTTTGAAAAGGGCCACGTACGACTCCCCTCTCCCGGGTCCATAACACCACATGGAACTGGCCGAACGAGGTAAGAAAGGTGCGCTGGTCCTCGAGGACGGCACCGTCATTCAAGGCGCTGGGTTTGGTGCCGAGACCGAGATTTCTGGGGAAGTTGTTTTCAATACCTGCATGATGGGCTACCCAGAGCTGCTTACCGATCCGTCTTACCAAGAACAGATAGTGGTAATGACCTACCCGATCCTCGGGTCATATGGGGTACCGCCTAGCTCTATTCGGGGCGATGGAGGAGTCCCTCTCCACTTCGAATCCGATTCTGTGAAGGTCAAAGGTTTTGTCGTCCACTCCCTCTCCCGACCTAGCCACTGGTCCAACCAGAAAACGCTGGACGAGTGGCTGACTGAACAAGGGGTGCCGGGGATTTTTGGCGTTGACACACGGGTCCTGACGCAGCGACTGCGAAACAAGGGAACAATGCTGGGGGTTTTGAAAGTCTCGAGTTCGCCCATCAACCCGGCGGTCGTAGCCGGCCGAATATCGGAACTTCAGGATCCAAACAAGCAAGACCTTGTTCAGAAAGTGAGCCCCAAAGACCCCATCTACTATGATGGGAGGGAACAATCGACTATCGTAGTCGTGGACTGCGGCGTCAAATACGGGATACTGCGCAGTCTCCTTGCAAAGGGAGCAAGAGTTGTCCGCGTCCCGTATGACTTTCCTGCCAACAAGATCCTCGAACTGAATCCCCGCGGAGTCGTCATCAGCAATGGACCTGGAGACCCTAAAGTCGACCTCAGAACCATAGAGACCACCAGCCGTCTGATGGAGACCGAGATTCCAATAATGGGAATCTGCCTAGGCGCCCAGATCCTTGGGTTGGCCGCAGGGGCGGAAACCTACAAACTGAAGTTCGGCCATAGAGCTGTTAACCACCCGTGTATGGACCTTGAAACCGGTAGGTGTTTCATAACAACTCAAAACCATGGTTACACGATCGATCCAAAATCCCTAGAAGATACCGACTTCTTGGCGAACTTCGTTAACATCAATGATAAGACCGTAGAAGGCATCAGACATAGGAAGAGACCGTTCTTAGGCGTTCAATGGCACCCAGAAAGCTCACCGGGCCCATACGATACTAAATTCCTCTTTGACAGATTCTTCGAGGAGGCCTTGAAGGCTTGAAAATAGATGGCATCAAGACTGTCGTCATTGTTGGAAGTGGCGCGATAAAGATTGGAGAGGCTGGCGAGTTTGACTATTCAACATCTCAGGCGATCAAGGCCCTCAGAGAAGAGGGAATAAGAACAGTCGTCGTCAATCCGAATATTGCCACTGTTCACACGGATGAGAAGTTCGCAGACAAGGTGTATTCCGTTCCGATAAGGACAGACTTTCTCGAGGAAATTTTCGCCAAAGAACAACCCGACGGTATCCTTCTAGGCTTCGGGGGACAGACCGCCCTCAACTGCGGTGTCGAACTTGCAGAGCGGGGTATTCTCTCGAAATACAACGTGAAGGTCCTTGGCACTGGCATCGAGAGCATAGAGATTGCTGACAACCGGGAACTGTTCAAGAAAACCATGATCGAACATGGTATTCCCGTTCCAAAAAGTCGGAAGGCAGTTGACTTGGAAACGGCCCTTGAGGCGGCACGCGAAATAGGCTTCCCTGTGATGGTCAGGGTCGCCTACACGCTCGGGGGTCAGGGGTCAGGCGTAGCCTTCGATGAGCGAACACTCGGGGAGATTGCGCTCCGAGGACTTGCTTACAGTAGGATCAAACAGGTCTTGATCGAGGAATACCTCGAGAAGTGGAAGGAGGTCGAATACGAAGTCATGAGGGATCGCGATGACAATTGCATCATAATCTGCAACATGGAAAACATGGATCCAATGGGGATTCATACTGGCGACAGCATCGTCGTCGCTCCCTCCCAGACACTCACGAACCGCGAGTACAACCTCCTGAGAGAAACAGCCCAGAAAGTCATACGAACCCTCGGCATTGTCGGAGAATGCAACATCCAGTTCGCGCTGGACCCAAAGAGCGAAGAATTCAGGGTAATTGAAGTCAATTCGAGACTTTCCAGAAGTTCTGCGCTAGCGTCAAAGGCTACAGGATACCCCATAGCATACATCGCAGCAAAACTATCCCTTGGCTACGTTCTTCCAGAGCTCTCGAATAAGATAACCGGAGTGACTTCTGCGTGTTTCGAACCCGCGTTGGATTACGTTGTAGTCAAGGCTCCACGATGGGACTTCCAAAAGTTCCGCAAGGTCAGCAAGGGAATCGGGACCCAGATGAAATCCGTTGGCGAAGTCATGGCGATCGGAAAATGCTTCGAAGAAGCCTTGCAAAAGGCGATCAGAATGCTCGACATCGGGAAGGAGCTGACTGATAATGGAATTGCAGGACGAAGTATCGAGAGGATCCGAAAAGAGCTCAGAGAGCCCACCGATGAGAGAATCTTCTATGCGACAAAGGCTCTGAAATCTGGGGTAAGCATGGACGAGATAACAAGGCTGAGCGGAATCGACCGATGGTTTCTGGACAAGATCAAGAACATCGTTGACATGGAAAGACGGATCGTAAAAGAGAGAATTAATCCTGACATTGTCAGGAGGGCTAAGGAGTTTGGCTTCTCCGACAAAAAGCTGGGAAGACTGTTGGGGAAGAGCGAAGCTCAAGTTCGTGATTACAGAAAAGCCCATGGCATACTGCCGGTCACGAAACAGATAGACACGATGGCCGCCGAGTGGCCCGCTGCGACAAACTATCTCTATCTAACATACGGCGGTGAGGTGGACGATTTCGAATACGTGTCCGGAGACAAAGTGGTCGTCCTAGGCTCTGGTTGCTATAGAATTGGATCAAGCGTGGAGTTCGACTGGTGCTGTGTAAACATGGCTACAGCCCTCAAAAAGAGAGTCTCAGAGGTCATTATGGTAAACTGCAATCCTGAGACCGTATCAACAGATTTCGATATACTGGACAAGCTCTACTTCGAGGAACTTAGCCTTGAACGAGTCCTGGACATACTGGACAAGGAACGCCCACGCGGAGTAGTTGTAAGCGTCGGCGGACAAACTGCAAACAATCTCGTCAAGGGACTCTCCGAACACGCTAGGATTCTGGGCACCACCCCCGACAGCATTGACACCGCGGAGGACCGCTCAAGATTCGGCGAGCTGCTCGACCGACTGAAGATCGAACAACCGAAATGGGACAAGCTCAGATCTCTCGAGGACGCCAGACGATTTTCCAAAGAAATAGGATATCCAGTCCTCATCCGTCCGTCTTATGTTCTCTCAGGCTCCGCCATGAACGTCGCATTCAACGAGGCACAGCTTACAGGCTACATTCGAGAAGCAGCACGTGTCTCCCGGAGGAATCCAGTTGTCATCTCAAAGTTTCTGACGGGAGCGAGAGAGGTTGAGGTCGACGGAGTTTGCGACGGCTCAAGAGTCTTTATCGGCGCAGTTATCGAGCACGTGGAAAATGCCGGGGTCCACTCAGGAGACGCGACGATGACCATACCTACGCTCTCAATAACCAGAACGGTAAGAAAGAAACTTCTATCCTATTCGAGAAAGATCGCTAGAAGCCTCAAGATCCGAGGACCGTTCAACATCCAATTCCTCGTCAAGAATGGACAGGCTCTGGTTATCGAGTGCAACCTTCGAGCCTCCCGAAGCATGCCGTTCGTATCGAAGACGATTGGAACAAACCTAATGGATCTGGCCGCGGAGGCCGTAACTAACGGGACCATAAAGCAGGGCGAGGGAGTTCACCGAAGAATTGGAGTGAAAGCACCTCAGTTCTCTTTTACAAGGTTGGACAAGGCGGACCCTGTGACAGGGGTCGAAATGGTTTCCACTGGAGAAGTGGCTTGTTTCGGTGAATCTTTCCAAGAGGCATTCATTAACGCATTGATCGCCAGCAACTTTTACATTCCGAAGAAGGACGACGCCATTCTCATCTCGATGGGTGAGACGAGAAAAGGAATAATTCCATACGCTAGAATGCTGGCCCGAGCAGGCTACAGGATATTCGCAACACAACATACCGCGGAAGAGTTCTCGAAGAACGGAATCGAATGTAGGATACTATACAAAGTGAGCGAGAAGAAGAAACCGAACATTATGGATTACCTCCAAAACAGAGAGATTCGCCTAGTAATCAACATTCCGAGCCACGAAGCGGACCCCGCATCTCATCGGATACTGAAAGACGAATATCTCATTAGAAGAAAGGCGGCCGAATTTGGGATTCCGATCGTGACCAACCTCGAACTTGCCAGAGCATTGACCAAGGCGCTTGTTCGACACAATGCTCGACAACAATCAAAAGGCGCCTCTAAAGCCCAGGCCATCGTAGTTTCTCGTCCAGCTTCGACCACCGTCCCCCTTAGAGATTCAGCCAATCAGACGGAACCTACGCCTATCTCAATCCCTCAGACATCCTAGAATTCTACGCCCTATCAGAAAGCCATCTACGGCTGTAGAGTTGAGGGGCAAATTGATAAGAAGCTGGAGCTGCCAGCCTCGTCGCTGATGGTCAAATGTTCACTTGCACGAAGTGTGACAAACGAGAATTCCAGCTGACTCAGCTGTCAGAGATGAGGCTACTTGCAGAGTGTCCCTCATGTGGTGCCTCATTCATCATGGATACAGTGACGGAGAAGAGGCCTAGGGTGGAGGCCTCCGACCCGAATCAGCATATCATTTGGGACTGGAAAGCCGAGAAATGGATTCCTGCCAAGAGAAGTTAGTTTTCTAAGACCGCTGATCAATTGGTACATACGGAACCTGAGCGGGTCCGACGTATTCTGTCAGAGGTCTGATGAGTCTGTTGTCGGCGTACTGTTCATAGATGTGGGCGATCCAACCAGATACCCTGTTGCAGGCAAACACGGCTGGCATCAAGTCCTTGGGCACTCCAAGCGCGTTTAGGACGACAGCCGCGTAGAATTCGATATTAGGCCACAGCTTCCTCTTGTCCATAACGATCCTCTCCACCTCTTCGGCAATGTCAAGCCATCTTCTGCTTCCCCCTTCTTCAGCCAATTTTTCTGCGATGTTCTTCAGTATTCTGGCTCTTGGATCGTAGGTCCGATAGATTCTGTGGCCGAACCCCATTATTCTCCTGTCCGCTGCTAGCTCACTGTCCACGTATCCCTCGACTTTTTCCACGGTCCCGATCTCTTCGAGCATCTCCATTACGCGCTGGTTTGAGCCTCCGTGGAGGGGACCCGCGAGAGTAGCTATGGCGCTTGTGACTGCTCCTCCGAGGTCGGCGAGAGTGGAAATTGCTACGACGGCGGCAAAGGTAGAAGCGTTCATTTCGTGGTCCGCGTAGAGGACAGAGAGGGTATCAAAGGCGCCTCTCGACACTTCATCTGGTTTCTTTCCAGATAACCCGTAGAGAAAATTCGCAGCGTGTCCCAGCCGTGGATCGGGCCTGATGGGGGTCTTTCCCTTTCTTATTCGTTCGTAGCTGGCTACAATATTCGGAAGAGTAGATGTGAGTTGCAAAGACTCGCGGCGGTTAAACTGGTCAAAAGTCTCTCCTTTTTTCCTCGGGAATGTTGCCATGTAAGAGACAGCTGTTCGGGCAACCTCCATGGGGATCGCCCCCTTCGGTATCCCCCTTAGAAGTTTCAGGACTTCTGTAGGGAGCGGACGATGAGCTGTGAGTTGTCGCTTGAATTCTGAAAACTGGGCCTTGTTTGGAAGTTTTCCGTTCCAGAGTAGGTAGGTAACTTCCTCGAAGTTCGATCTCGCGGCAAGTTCGTTAATATCAATCCCTCTATACCGGAGAATTCCTTGCTGTCCATCGATGAATGTGATAGAACTCTTCGCAATAACAACCCCTTCCAGACCTTTCTCAATCTCAGTTGTTATCTGTCTCACCATTGAACCGTTGGAATGGTATTGCTGGTAGCACAGATTCCAGTCCTAGTTAAGGAATATCAGGCATACAAAGAGGCATTCTAGGATTCGACCTGGTTTCAGAAGACCGGGAAAGCCTTTTTCAACGCCCACTTGTTGAGCCCCTCACCGAGAGAATCTTTCATGACGACAAAGGTTCACAAGATTGCAATTTTGCCTGGGGACGGTATAGGGCCTGAAGTCGTCGACGCGACGCTCATGGTCTTGGACGCCGTGCAAAAAACAGGACTAGTTCACCTAGAATATCTGAAGGGAGACGCTGGACTTGACTCCATCAAGAAATATGGCACAAACCTACCGGAGAAAACGGTTGAGATGATGAAACGAACGTCTGCCTGTCTGAAGGGTCCGATGACTACGCCGGAGGAACCTGGAACCCCTCGGAGTGCGGCGGTGACGATGCGCTCCATGTTCAATCTGTACGCCAATGTCCGCCCGGCTCGAACTCTTCCCAACGTGACTGCTCTGAATCCCGGGATTGACTTGATAGTGGTGAGGGAAAACACTGAAGGACTGTATTCCGGGAAGGAATTCGAAGTTACTCCGGGAGTGGGTGTGGCGATGAAAATCATCACTCGAGCCGCCTCAGAGAGAATCTCAAAGTTCGCTCTCGAGCTCGCAATGAAAAGGAGAAAGAAGCTTGCATTCGTCCACAAGGCTAACATCCTGAAGATTACCGACGGTATTTTCAAACAATCAGTACTCAACATTGCTAAGGACTATCCAGACGTCGAGCTTGAGGACCTGCACATCGACGCCGCAGCCATGCAGCTGATAAGACGGCCGGAGAGCTTCGATGTAATAGTAACGATGAATCTCTACGGCGATATCCTCTCCGATGAGGCCGCGGCAACGGTAGGAGGCCTCGGAGTTGCTGCGGGCGCGAACATAGGTGAGACCTATGGCATGTTCGAGCCTGTTCATGGTTCTGCGCCGAAGTACACGGGCCAGAACAAAGTGAACCCTGTCGCAACCATTGAGGCGGCACGAATGATGCTTGACTATCTAGGTGAGAGCAAGGCTGCAAATCTGGTTGAGAAGGCTGCGAGATCTGTTCTCAAGGAGGGGAAGGTAATGACCTATGACCTTGGCGGAAACGCTCGAACGAGTGACGTGGGCAAAGCGATAGCCGAGAAAGTCGCCTCATTAAAGTAGGATCTACATTCGTTCGGCAAGCTCTAGTCCAAGAAGCTCGGCCAAAGTCTTCAGGACTGTTCTGACGGCCAAAACGAGTTCTACCCTTTGCCATTTGAGCTCGTTGTTGCTGAGGTGAGAGATATCGGACTTTTCATAGAACTCGTGAAATCTCTGGGCTAGTAGGTTGACGTAGAGGGTTAACAATGTTGGGTTGAGGTCGTCAGCGGCCTTTGAGAAGGTCTCAGGAAACTTTGAGAGCTCTAGAATGAGAGCTTGCTCTCCCGGTTCAATCAATAAGTTGAGCTCCTTTGGCTGACTTATCTTGCCTAGCTTCCGCAGAATCCCTGAGCTCCGTGTATAGGCGTAATTGATGAAGGCTGCGCTGTTCGCTTCGAAGTTCAGGACTTTGTCCCAAACGAAGTTTGTGGACTTGATGGCCTCCACTGAGAGAATGGCGTATCTGACCGCTGAAATCGCAATTCTATCAGCCACTCTTTGCCTTATTTCATCGGGGATGTTCGGTGATCGCTTGTCAACCTCAGACTTTGCCCGAGAGATGGTCTCGTCAAGAACTTGGTCGAAGGTTACATATCGACCCCGCCGAGCGGACATGCGTTGTCCCTCGAGCATGAGGTGACCGATTGGAAAGTAGATGAAGTTCTCAGTCTCTTTTCGGTGCCCTGTAATCCAGAATGCCGTCTTGACTTGGAGCTGTGCGAGCGACTGTTCGGTTCCAATCACATTGATGACTCTATCCGCTCTTTCGAACTTGTACAGCGTGTAGGCTATGTCCCGTGTTGCGTAGAGAGAAGTTCCATCAGATCTGGTGAGGGTGAGCGACGGGATCTCAAATGTGGGGGATATGTTCAGTTTTTCGCGTAATCCGAATTTCTCGACCGTCTTGGCGACATCGAGTTCTAGCGCTCCTCCCTTGTTGAACGTGAAACCGGATTCCTTGAGGCGCTCAAGGAGCTCGGCCACTCGTCCTGTCCAGAGCAGGTCGCTTTCCCAGTCCCATTGATCGAAGCGGATTCGAGCCTTCCGAAGCGTCTCCTCGAACCCGATCAGAACAGTCCGGCTGACGCGTCTCATCAAGGCCGTGGTAGCAGGGTCCTTTTTCTCATACTTCCTGATGAGTTCCCGAATAGAATTCTCGGGGTCGGGGTCTAGGGAAATGAGCTTGCCCAGTTGGTCGAATTCCGCGGGGTATTTGCTTCGGAGGTCTGCAGCTATGCCTACCCACTCGTCTAGGGATTTGGTGGTCGCGACGATGTCCATGTCTGATAAGTTAGTCTTTTTGAGAAGTGTTAGTCGTTTCTTCAGCTCTTCGATCTCAATTAGGGTTGCGGTCACGGAGTAGATTTTTCCGACATAGTGATCGGGCTTTCCAACGGGAGTCGGCTCGCCAAGCAATTTGTAGCCGTAGGCCATAATGGCGACTTGCCGGCCTGTATCGTCGATGTAAAAGTGGGTTCGGACAATGTGTCCTCTGGCAGAAAGCAGCCGTGCGAGTGTATCGCCAAATATTGAGTTCTTGGCTGTGCCTATGTGGATGGGTCTCGCTGGGTTTGCACTGGTATGTTCTACAATAGTCCTTTCGGGCGCTTCGGTTTTGAGGAGTCCGTAGTTTGGTCCGGTCTGCTGAATCGATTTGAGGGTGAGTTCTGTGAGTTTCGTAAGGTTTGCGCGGAAGTTTATGTAGCCAGGTTCGGTCGCCTCGATCGATTCGATAAGGTTCAATTTTGAGAGTTGCCTGGTGATTTCTGCTAGTGTTTTGGCTATTTCGATTGGCTTTTTCTTTTGGATTCTCGCAAGTTCGAAACTAAGTGAGCTTGCTAAATGGCCGAACGTCGGATTTGGTGGATCTTCGATGGTGGATTCGATGCTCATGTCCGTGAGACTGTGTTCTGAGGTTTGTTGGAGCGATGAGTATGCGGTCTTCAAAGCAACTACGCATTCTCGTCGGAAGGATCCGAAAGGGTCAGCTTGATTCTGTCTTCCCTGTCCGATTGTCTGCGCCAATGCCGTGTCACACGACGAACCTACGGCACGCCGAAGCTTCTTATTAGTGCATTCTCGACTCGTCGAATTTGTAAGGCGAACTCTTTCGATGCTTGTGATAACTCCTTTCGAAGTATTGTCGATCTTTCTGATGTCGATTCTTGCCGGATTGGTAGGAGCGATCTTTGGCCTTGGAGGCGGGATCCTGATTATTCCATTCTTGACGCTCGTCGAGGGGGTTCCTTTGCCGTATGCAATTGGAGCTAGTATCGTCTCGGTTGTTGCGACCTCCAGTGCCTCCGCGGCCACGTATGTTCAGGATCGGCTTACGAATCTGAGGCTGGGAATGTTTCTCGAGGTTGGAACCGTTCTCGGGGCAATTACTGGTGCCTTCGTCGCTGCCTTTGTTCCTCCTGGAATTCTTCTCGTTCTCTTCGGAATACTCCTGATCTACGCTTCTGCGGTAATGATCGCTGGTCGGAAGACTGATTCTCCGTCAGGAGTCGCTCCTGACAAGGTTGCTAGGAAGCTTCAGCTCGGAGGCAAATATTTCGATCCTGCCACAAGCGCAACACGCCAGTATGAGGTGACTAATACTCTCACGACTCTTGGGATCAGCGGCATCTCAGGTTTAGTGTCTGGCCTTCTCGGAGTCGGCGGAGGAATCATCGGTGTTCCTACGATGAACTTGTTGGCGAAGGTGCCGGTGAAGGTGGCCTCTGCGACAAGCAATTTCATGATCGGTGTGACTGCCGCGGCGAGCTCTTCCGTCTACTTTGTTCGCGGCGACGTACAGCCGTTGCTAGTGGCTCCATTGATGGTTGGTGTTGTGGTCGGTGCGGCGGTTGGCACGCGGTTGCTTCGAAGAACTCCTCCCCTCAGAGTCAAGCTGTTGTTCGCGGTCCTGCTCGTTGCTGTCTCGATCGCTATGATTCTGAAGGGGTTCTTTCCAGAGATTGTGTTGTGATTAGGTTTGGATCTCAACCGGATTGTCGCTCAATCGTTACGCGTAGGAGTTCTGGTCAGCGCTGCCTTGAGTCTCTTCGGTCTTTTCTTGTGGGCTATTGGGGGTTTTCGTAGCGTTGCTGTTCCAAATGTAATGAGTATCGGAGATATCGTTAGAATTGCTTTTGATGGTGATCTGACCGGTTTCATATATCTTGGGGTTATCGTGCTAATTGCAACTCCAATTTTCCGGGTTGCGGTCTCGTCGATTTATTTCGCAGCTGAGAGAGATCGGGCCTATGTTGGGATCACTATCATGGTTCTCGGGATGCTCTTGTTTGCCTTGTATTCGGGAGCGGCAGGCTAAGCAAGACCGTTCTGTTCATATTGACAAGCCTGGACTAATGCTCTCGACCATTCCTGCGTCGCGGGATGTTCTGTGCAAACCCTCCTCTCTCCTTTGGGAGAGATTTGGTGTCTGGCATGGATATTGGGCGAGAAAGGCTGATCAGGGCGAATTCCGGTTTTTCATGATGTGGAAGATACGGGGAGTCTAGAGCTGTTTCCGAACGATTTCCGGGCAGGTGCCAGGGGATCCCCCGATTCGAGACTCGGGCTTATACCGGGCGATTCCAAGTCACTTCTGGACCGAGTATAGAATTTGTAAGTGTTGTTTTGGGCTTCCGTCGACCCCTGTAGGAGCATCGGTTTGTGCTGTATCTCGGGTGGGTGGCGCAAGAAGGAATAAATTGTCGCAGTCGGGTTCTTGCTGAATGGGCGAACGGTTGTCGGTGGCGGTCCAGGGATTCCACCCTTCAGGCTTTCTGTCTGAAGAGACCGCGAGGCTACGCGAACTCGCTCAAGATAGGAAAGTTCTCTCTGCCATATCTGGTGGAGTCGATAGTACTGTCGCGACTCTTGTTGCGAGACAGGCGCTCGGCGATAGCCTACTGCCCGTAATGATTGACACTGGCTTTCTCCGGCTAGGAGAACCTGAGCGCGTCAAAGAAAGACTGGCCAAGTCTCCAACTTTGCTAAAGGTCCGACTTGTCCATGCTAGCGGTCGATTCCTCGCTTCGATCAAAGGAGAAACGTCGGCTGAGGAAAAGCGAAAGAAATTCCGAGAGACCTTCTACCAGATCCTCAAAGAAGAATCTGTGAAGGAGGGTTGCGAGTACATACTTCAGGGCACCATTGCTCCTGACTGGATTGAGACACAAGGCGGGATAAAGACTCAGCACAATGTTCTCGGACAGGTCGGAATAGATCCCGCGAAAACATACGGCTTCAAGATCATTGAACCCTTGGCTGATCTCTACAAGGATCAGGTACGAGCGCTTGGGCGCCACCTCAATCTTCCCGGCGAACTTTCAGAGCGACAACCGTTCCCAGGACCCGGGCTGCTCGTGCGATGCATCGGGAATGTAACGAAGGAAAAGATCCGAGTGCTCAAGGAAGCGACGAGGAGAGTGGAGACAAGCCTCTCTCCCTTCAACTACGAACAGTATTTTGCGGCAGTCATTGAGAACAAATTTTCTAGGAATCCCTCACTGAAGACAATCTCAGAGGTCGCAGGTGAAGCACTTGGACTGCCACAGTCGGACGTTCATGTCGAGATCTTTGAAGACCGAGTCACGGGAGTAAAAGGAGACCAGAGATGCTACGGGCTTCTGGCAGGGGTTAAGCTATCTGAGGAATCCCGTGAGACGTATGGTTGGCTTCAAGATCGGCTTCGCCAGCTCCAAACAAGCATAGTTGAGAAATACTCTGACATCACTAGGGTTGCCTTGCTCGTTAAGGAAAGAAGACGGGGAGGATCACTGTCCATTCTAGTTAGGGCGGTTTCAACTAGGGATTTCATGACGGCCGCAGTGTCTCCCGTCCCTTGGAAGATTCTCAAAGACATCGCCCACCAAGAATTGAAGGAAGAGAATGTGAACCGGGTCTACTACGACATCACACCTAAACCACCCGGAACGATCGAGTTCGAATAGGACATGACGACAATACCGGTTGTGTACGTCAAGGGTCAATACAATCACTTGATCGTTCGAAATCTAAAGGAGTTGGGAGTATATTCCAAACTACTACCCCCGTCTGTCCCCCCCGATGAACTCCAATCAATAGATCCAGACGGACTGGTAATGGGGGGCGGGCCTCAAAGCGTAAGGTCCCCAAACGAGCTGACAGGTGAGCTGGCAGACGCAGCCCGCCTAATCAGACAGGTCAAACTGCCCATGCTCTGCATTTGTGTTACTCACCAGTTACTTGCCACCGCGTTTGGTGGAGTCACCGAAGCTGCTCGAAAGCCAGAGTTTGGCCCGGTAGAAATTTCGGTTATTGAAGAAGGACGAATTCTCGAAGGATTGGGACCGAGTTTTACAGCGTGGGAGTCTCATAACGATGAAGTAGTGAAGGTGCCGACTGGCTTCCGAGTCATTGCAAGGTCAAGCAACTGCGCTGTTGAAGCGATCAGACACGAAGATAGAGACATCTTTGGAGTCCAGTTCCATCCGGAAGTATCTCACACAGCGAAGGGCGTGGACTTGTTCAAGAACTTCCTACACATCGTCGAGGAACATAAGTGAACTTCGCTTCATTTACATCGGGACGATCATTCGAAGGGGTCCGGAATCTTTCTAAGCTGCCAGCTAACTTCGCCCTTCAAAGTATCGATCCAGATCAGGAACGCCTTGCCTCTTGACCCTTGCGATCGGTAGGAGTTTAGGTCCTCAATTAGCTTCTCATCGACGACAGCCTCAGCCGACGCCCCTTCGCCACTATTAGGGTCCACTAGTTCGAAGCTCAGCCTTGTCATTCTGTCCTCTGGAATGCCCGAGTATCGTAGTACATGGAATCCTCGACCGTCCAGACTCAGAAGGATTGGCTTCCCAACAGGTACAATGGTAGGCGTAATAGACCCTCTAGCTGACCCTAGGAGATTACGTCCCGGAACTTCCAACAGGTCGAGACGAAATAGGTCCTATGTCCACTACAGACTCTCTTTCGATGAGAGACTGGCGAATCCTCTTGGCAAGATCCTCGGCGTTCATTGAGAAGAGTATCGGCCATCCATCGGGAGCGTTCTCAATGGGGTGAACGATGATTCCCTCATCCTGAATCATCTTCATCTCGTCGGAGGCGTTCTTGAAGTTGGACTCCGGCACAAGTAGGTCAGTGACCTTGATCTTCTCAGCCTTCAGAATACCCACTAGCTTCCCAGCTTCTCTACCTCTTCCACCGAGCCCGCCAACGGGTCCGATGTCCATTTTCAGCCCTATCGTTCCGGTCATCACTCTGGACTGTGGAATGGGGATTCCTGACAGTTCCGAGACTAGCGCGTTCAGCATCGCGTAACCCGCGCTTGGTCCCGACACTCCTTGACCTGGTGCGCCTTCAAGAATGGATCGTATCTGGAACGCGACATGGAATCGGGATAGGTTCGCTCGCGCCTTCAACCACAGCCATGATCTGATCGCCTCGACAGCGTTGGTGGCGCTTTGAATGACGGAGTCATCCGGCACGAAGCTCTGTCCCATCATCATCGAGCTTGCTTGGCCAGTGACCGATACGTGCCTCTCTCCAGGATTTATGGGTCTCACGGTGCACTGAATCGTCAGGATACCACCACTTCCTCTATCACTCGTGTAGAGACCATACGTTACCCCGGGTATCGCTTGCGACAAAATCAGCGCCTCGGCAATTTCACGGTGTTCCTTGTCCTCAAGCGATTCGAGGCTTGAGATGGCCCGTTGGAAGTGGAAAAGTCGTATCTTGTAATTGTCTTGAGTGACTTGGTCGGGAGTGAGCGGGCTTCCCTCGTTTTTGTAAATCGCTAGTAACTGGTCCAAACGATCCAGGTCATCTTGGTACTTCAGTGTGATGGCTTGAAGTGATGTCTCTTTGCCTTTAGCCTGCGTGACCTCGCGAGCCGCGGCGACCTCTGATGCCCACATGCGGTGAGCCTCCGACACCGTCTCGGCAGCGCCTCTTGGGCTAAGAATTCGCTGTCGCCGAAACATCTTCGTGATTTTGCCCGCATCCACTTCTGGGTGTAGGTACCTGCTGAATTTCTTTAGATGGATTCCTACGACCTCGTTCCATTCAGCATCATTTTGCGGTGGGTGAACGTAGTAGATGTTAGGTTCGAACCTGTCCCGAGTTGCTTGGTCGATCAATTGTTCTTTGTTCGAAGTCGCGATGACAACTACCTTGTCCTCTGGCCTTAGCTCGCTTAGCTCTGCCTTTACTTGGGCAAGGATCTTGTTGCTAGAAGGGTCTCCTCCCCAGAAGATCGCGTCCGCTTCGTCCAGGAGCAGGATGCAGGGGCTCTTCTGCCGTACTAGAGAAAATAGGTCCTTTACTCTCTTCTCAGGGTCACCCATGTAGTTAGCGCCACTCATGAGTTCGCCGCCTCTGACTTTGATGAATCCCACGTTGTTCTCTGCGGCGGCTACCATAGCGAGAAGGGTCTTGCCGGTACCTGGTGGGCCAAGGAGGAAGAACCTGGGGTTGGACTGGTGTCCCAGCTCAGCCATTGACGGGTTGAAGGCTAGTGCGATGTGGTTCAGAATCTTATTCTTAACATCGTGTAAGCCTCCGACGTCATCTCTGTTCACTTTGGGTTTACTCACATAGACTGCGTCTGTCACTTCTTGGGATTTCTCTTGTTCGGAGTAGAGCTTGATGTTTCTTGCTGCAATTACGAAGTCATCTATCTTGACAGATATTTTGGGTCTCTCGATGCTGGCGGAGAGGTTGCGACTGTCTCTGAATTTTTCTCTTAGAGGAGCTTCTTTGGATTTTCTGACTTCACGGAAGATTTCTTGGATATCGCTAGGCGTGAGGGAGGCTCTGCGCCTCATGGTGACCTCTCTCTCCATCAAATCTAGAAGATCTTCCGCTTTCAAGCCTATCCAGGCCTCTCGTTTTATCGAGTCTTCCACGACAGCAAGAAGCATTTCTCTTGTCACTCCGTCGTTGAGGCTGACCTTTGTTAGCCTTCGTCGTATGTCCTCTCTGATCTTCTCGTAAGCATTGGTGGCGACGACTACGAGGGTTCGGGTTTTTCCGCTTACAATCTTGTCGAGCCAGCGATTTAGCTCGTCTTGGAGCCTTGTATCTTCTATCTCGGCACCGGTTTCGCCTCTCACTTTTCTACCGAAGCTCTGGAACTCGTCAATATAGACAACAGATGGGACCGAGCTTGCGTAGTCTAGGAACCTGCCTAGTTGTCGAGTGCTTTTTCCGTAGAATTCCGAGTAGACATCTGATCCTTTCAAGATTACAGGTGTAACTAGTACGCCGGCGCGATATCCTTCCAGTAGCATCTGTCTCAATGAGACCATGGTCAGAAACGTTTTCCCGGTTCCGCTGTCGCCGGCGAGGCAGATGGCCTTCGGAAGCTCGTCTCGGCCGAAGTATTTTGCAAGCATCGGATGTCGTAGTACGTGGAGTCTGAATGAATCCATGAGAATGTTGAATTCTTTGTCTCGACCGATCAGGTTTGCCGGGGAGAATTTGTCCGGTGGATATTCCCTGTCCAGGCGTTCCTGGATTTTCCGGAATCTTCTGGGCGAAACTCTGGCCTTGCTCCATCTCGAGTAGGACTTGTCGACCGATTTGAGAGGAATCACAAACAATCGCCTAAACCATGGCTGCCTGTCCCACCAGGGTCTTACAGATCCGAAGAGGAATTCGGACAGTTGATCGTCGTTTGACGCCACTCTTATCTTGGATGCCACTGATCAATCCTCCATGATCGGTTTGAGATCGAAGATACGCTCAAGGCCCTCTCTCGTAAGATAGACTAACGTTCCCAAGGCTGCCACGAAGAATATGGAAAAAAAGTCGACGAGCGATATGAGGTTCAGGTTGACGAAGAGAAGGTACTGAGCGATAAGGAGTACTAAGACCTCACCGATCATTACTGCTAGACTTATGGCAAAACCGGCAATCAGCGTGCGAAAAACAACTTCGGTCCAGAGATAGACCTTGTTTCCACGGTCCAACGGAGGCAGGTGTCCCTCTATCCTCCTGCGCTCATCCTCGAACTTTATCCATCTATATCCAACAAAGGCGAACTGTGCCCCTAGGACCGCGTACAGTATTTTGATCCAGAAGGGGAATGCTCCTCCGAACTGTGAGACCCATCCGTAGAAAGACGACCATCCTAGAGGCGTGCTGGGCCCGGTTGAGGGAGCCGCTTGGAACGAGGCGAAAACTGTGAGATTCAGATCTCCACCCGAGACAAAATAGGACGTGTATTGAGTCTTGGACCCTGACGAGGGATCACTGATGACTATCTCCGTGGTGTAAGGGGCTTGATACGAAAGCAAGAGGTCAACCGTGTAAAGCTGAGTTGAATTGGTTGTGAGAGTGAAATTCTTAGCGGGATACGCGTTATTCGAGAGTGTAGCTCCAGTAAGGTTTCCTCGAACAACGACGGATTTTATCGATGGCTGATTTGAATCGATCATGAGCCTGTTTCCCGTATAGAGGTTCACGTTCTCTTCGGGATTCATTGTGGCAGAGTGGACCGGAAAGACAAGCAAGGCTATCGTTGTCGTCATGAGGACGGCTAATACACCAGTCAGTTTTTTCAACTAGAGCGTCGATCCCTTGAGTCTCGACCCTGACACTTAGCGCGCGACCATAGAATCACGTTCCGGAGAGGGATGATTGTTCGAGGAATAGACTAAGGTCCCGTAACCCCGAGAGAAACCGATTGGTTACAGGGTCCATCGGCTTTTTAACGAGGCCAAGAGCGGCTCGAAAGGAACCGCTAGGGAAGGAGAATTGTCCGAGCAATACCATAGACTCTTTCTTCGCTGGGAAATTGTCCGCGGCTGGATTCCCGCAATAATGTTTGCCGCGATTTGTGTAGCCTTGGAGCTTCTCTTCTTCTACAACGCGTTGAACACCGGCGTCGTTGACAAGACCGTGTCTATCCCTATAGGCTCATGGTCGCTACCCATTTCCATTGCGCTATTTCTCTCACTTGGAAACGCCTTGTTCATGGTCACCCTTTGGATGAACGTGTTTGAAAGCACCGCCTACGTCAGAGCCGGACCGGACAAACAAGTCCGGAGAATACTGTATCCTCTAAGGATGATCAGAACAGCCGCCTTGGTGCTGGCTCCTTTTACGATCATCCTGTTCGCGCCCTACATAGTCGAGGCAAATTGGTTCGTAAACTCGGTTGTGTCGATCCAGGCGTTCAAGCAAACCACGGAATCGTTTTACAACTGGGCGTTCAACGTATCGCAGATTGACGGCGCAACTAGGTTCATCATTTCCCAGATGTTGGCGACCCTCGGAGCGCTATTCATTGCTGGCTTGCAACTCTGGCGCGTCAAGGGTACCAAGAACCTTGTGAGAGCGTTTCAACGACGGAAGTAAGACTGTCTAGAATCGAGTTGAGTTTGATGTGGAATCTCCCCATATCGCGATGTTAATTATCTACGCTAGCACTAAGAGTCCTACCCTTGGCCTCTTCCCGCGAGAAGCTCTTTTGGAGTAGCCTATGGATCTATTCCTTGGCCACTGGTCTTGCGAGCATGATCTTCATGGCCTGGGCGTTCTACGTGGAAACATCCGGGCGAGGAGCGCTATTCATAGAACCTAACAGAACCTTAGCGGCAGGAGAGCTTGCCACGGTCGCCACGGGGATGCTCGCCCTTTTCATTCTCTTTCTCCGCAGCCTCGGCCGCTCTGACTGATTCCTCAGTCGTGAATTTCGATTCGAAAATATTCACCAGCATAGGCTGTATCTTTCGAGAATAGCCCCTCGGGAAGCTGGCGGAGAGGGAACTGGTCTCAGTTATCAGATAAAGCCGGCTCTTGACTAGCCTAACCTCCAACAGATCATCGTAAGAGATATCGATGTCACTCTTTCCAACAGAGGTCAGCTGCATTTCGCTCCTCATCCTGTTTCGCATTCTCTGCGTGAGAAACTCTTGCAGAGAAAATCCGGTAATTCCCCCCATTAACGCTCCGACAATCCATAGAACCTCCAATCCGAGAAGGGCGAGAACAAAGGCTGGAATAACGGTCACCATCATCGAACTCAGCCGTTTGAGTATCAGTTTGGAGTTTAGGAAGACAAGCTGGTAAATGCTGGCCCGGACGACTCCCCTGTCAATCACTAATCTGATATTGGCAGATTCTGGCCGACTCTCAAATCCTGGAGACGTTCTTGTGACTAGCCCAAATATGATGTTGAGGATCGATATTGGTATGCTGAAGAGAAGACCGGTGGGATACGAGGCTCCGAAGAGAAGGGCCAGAGCAAGCAACGTGACTCCAGCCACGAGAATGTTCTTTCGCATATCGCATCACTAGAGAGCACCCGTCCGGTGCTGAGCCTCTTGATTCAGAGTTCTCCTCTACGGTAGTCGAGGCTTACCGGGAGGAGGCCAGCTTGGTCATGTATTTCTTAACGAGTTCTTCGAACATTTTTTGAACGATTTCGTGCGATGGACCTGCAACTTCTACCTCGTAGTTACCCTTCTTCACCCTGATCTTCCAGACGTTCATTTGGTCAGGCATGGGGCAATCCACAACTCAATCAGCTATTAACTATTCCACAAAGGAATGTCGAGCGGGACCAGTCTTTCATCTTAACTCGTTATAAGGAGATGATTCGGCTGAGGGGCGCGGGGCCGGTAGTCGAGCCAGGACCAAGACGGCGGCCTGCGGAGCCGC
>Ga0209152_10000344_pt1 | contig 22641 bp, 19 predicted proteins | sample GraSoiAngelo_107_FD_185873 | JGI IMG/M metagenome (GOLD analysis project Ga0209152, IMG submission 185873) | Grasslands soil microbial communities from the Angelo Coastal Reserve, California, USA - 14_0903_09_30cm (SPAdes) (version 2) | ecosystem: Environmental > Terrestrial > Soil > Grasslands...
CGGCCGGCGGCCTCGTCGGCGAGACGCTGGAGGACGAGGCGGCGCAGCGCCGGATGGAGATCGCCGAAGCGCTGCTGGGAGATCGTCCCCTCCCCCGCCGCCAGCTCGGCGTCGACAAGCGAGTCGAGCAGCTCGGCCTCCTCGCGCAGCAGCGCCGCCGTCCGCAGCACGTTCTCCTTCGCGGCGGGATGGACCTGCTCGAGCTGCGGGACGAGGTCGCGGCGGACGAGGGTGCGCTTGTAATCACTCTCCTCGTTGGAGGCGTCGTCGCGCCAGGCCAGCCCACGCTCCTCGCAGTAGGCGGTGGTCTCGGCGCGGGTAGTGCCGAGCAGCGGCCGCACCAGGCGGCCCTCGCGCGGCCGCATCCCCAGCAGCGCCCGCCGACTCGGAGACGAAGCGAGCCGGTAGAGGATCGTCTCGACCTGGTCGTCGGCGGTGTGGCCGCTGGCGGTCACGGCGTCGCGCTCCTCCGCCAGGCGAGCGGCCGCCGCGTAGCGTTGCTCGCGCGCCCAAGCCTGGAGGTTGCCGGCGTCCTCCCTCCGCACTGCGCGCACGATCTTCAGCGCCACCCCGAGCTCTTCGCACAGCCGCGCGCAGTGCGCCTCGTCCCCGTCCGCCTCCTCCCGCAGTCCGTAGTTCACGTGCAGGGCGCCCACCGCCTCCGCACCCCGCGCCCGCACCGCCAGGTCGAGCAGGCAGACCGAGTCGCGGCCGCCGGAGAGCATCACCAGGACCGGCTCCGGCCCGGAGAGGAGGCCACCCGCCTCGACCCGCGCCAAGAGCTCGGCCGCGCTCATGCTCCGCGGACGACGAAGAGCGCGGTCGGGGTCGGGAATCCCTTGAGGCTGACCTCGCCGATCGGCTCGAACTCGAGGCGTTCGCTGGCGGCGATTGCACCGCAGACCGCGTCGGTGACAAGCACCTCCCCGGCCAGAGCCCGGTTGACGACCCGGTGGACGAGGTTGACCTGGCTGCCGAAGTAGTCGCCGTCGCGGTAGACGGCATCGCCGTAGTGGATCCCGACCCGCGGCTGCGGGCGCTGCGGGAAGCGGGCGAGGAACTCGACCGCCCATTCGGTCAAGGAGGTCGGGTCCGGCGAGACGACCATCACCTCGTCGCCGATCGTCTTCACGATCGTCGCCTCCCGCGGCATCGTCGCTTCGACCGTGGCGACGAAGTTCTCGACCACGTCGAGCGCCTCGATGTCCCCCTCCTCCTCGGTGTAGCGGGTGAAGCCGGTGAGGTCGATGAAGCAGAGGGTGACGTTGACGTGGCCGAGGGCGATTTCGGCGGTGTCCATCGACGCGCCGGCCTCCATGTGGCCGACCACGTCCTGTTCGACGAAGAAGCGCAGGTAGCGCTCGTGCAGGTATTCGGTCAGCGGCGCCGCCAGCGGCAGGATGTCGGCGGCGAGCTCCCCCATCTCCTCGGCCATTTCCAGCTCGGGGATCGCGTCGCGGATCATCGGCTCGTGGACGTAGAGGTGGAAGAGGCGCACCTCGGCGTCGGCGATCCGCCGCATCGACTGCGCGTACACGCGCACCAGCTGGAGGAAGGCGACGAGCGGAAAGCCGGCGGCGAGGACGCGGGCGCAGTGGCGCAGCGCCGCCAGGTCGTCCTTGTTCAGCTCGCGCTGCCCAAGCGGCGTCCCGAGAATCACAAGGATCCGCTCGACCAGCTCCGGCTCGAGGCCCGTCTCTTCCGCCGCCTCCTCGATCGAGTAGGTCTCCTGTGAGCCGGAGAAGAGCTCCTCGGTGAAGCCGAAGGCGAGCCGCCCCTCCTTGCCGGCGCTCTTCAGGTCCTCCAGCGAGTACCCCCGCTCCCGCATCCGCGACACCACCCGAGCCTGCGCCGCCGCCGCCGCGGTCCAGCGCCCTTTCCGCACCGGCACGACCTTCTCTTCGGCCCACCGTTTAAGCGTGCTCGCCGGCACCCCCGACCGCCGGGCAGCCTCACCAAGGGAAATCCGCTGATCGGGCATAGGGCGAGGCTAACTCTCTTAAAAGCGGAGAGCTGCCCCGGCTCGCAGGACGGAGGGGATACCCCTCGACAAAGGCTCAAGAAGTCACGTCGGCAGCACAAGTCCGATTAGCTGCGCGACGGTCTTTGGCGAGGGGTATCCCCTCCGTCCCTCAATAGACAAACGGGGCGGCCCGGAGGCCGCCCCGCTGGCTCTTGTTCTGGGGGAACGTCGGAGTTAGGTGGGGATCTCCGACTCCTCGTGCAGTTGAAGAACGGACTGGCCGTCCTCCCCGGTGCGGATGCGAATCGCCTCCTCCACCGGCAGCACGAAGATCTTGCCGTCGCCGACCTCGCCCGTGCGAGCGTGCCTGAGGATGACCTCGACGACGATGTCCTTGTCTTTGTCCTCGATCACCACCTCGAGCTTGATCTTCGGACGGACGTTGACGGTCAGCGTCGAGCCGCGGTACCGCTCGACGATGCCTTTCTGACGGCCCGAGCCCTTGGCCTCGATGATCGACAGGGATGGGAACCCCTTGTCGAGCAACTCGGTCCGGATCGGCTCGAACGCCTCGTGGCGGATGTACGCCTCTATCTTTTTCATGCGCTCATGCCTCCTAGGACTCGCTGGTCATCGGGGTGCTGACCGCCGGTCTCGCGGCCGCTGGGGCCGTCGAGGTACCGCCGAGCTGCGCACCCGTGGAGTACTCGGGCTGGGGGATGAACTGCTCCGGGTACCCGTACATCCCGTGCTCTGAGATGTCGAGCCCCGCATCCTCTTCCTCCGCCGTCACCCGCAACCCGATCGTCTTCTTGATCAGGAAGAAGATCGCGTAGGAGACGACGAACACACAGACGAAGGCGACGCCGACACCCAGCGCCTGAGCGCCGAGCTGGTGGAACGAGCCGCTGTACCAGAGGCCCGGATCGCCGACTTCGTTCAGTTCCGCTAGGCGCGGCGAGGTGAAGATGCCGCACGAGAGCGTGCCCCAGATACCGGCGAGGCCGTGGGCCGAAAGGGCACCGACTGGGTCGTCGATCAGCTTCTCAATCGCGAGGACGCCGTAGACGACGACCACGCCGGCGATCGCGCCGATGATCGGAGCGGCCCAATACTCGACGTAGCCGGAGGGCGCGGTGATCGCAACGAGACCGGCGATCGCGCCGTTGCCGGCCATGCCGATGTCGATCGTTTTCGTCTTCAGGAACATGATCGCGACCGCGGCGACTACGCCAGCGGCGGCGGCCAGGTTGGTGACGACGACGACTTCAGCGAAGCGACCGCCGATCGCGCCGAGCGTCGAGCCCGGGTTGAACCCAAACCAGCCGAGCCAGAGGATCAGCACGCCGAGGCCGACCAGCGGCATCGAGTGCCCCGGGATCGCCCGCGGTTTGCCGTCTTTCGTGTACTTGCCGATCCGCGGGCCGAGCAACAGCAGCGCCGCGAAGGCCCCGGTCGCGCCGATCAGGTGGACCACCGTGGAGCCAGCGAAGTCCTGCATCCCGACGTTCACCTGCAGCCAGCCACCGCCGAAGATCCAGTGGCTGAGGATCGGGTACAGAACCGCGCTGAAGATGATCGCGTAGATCACGTAGGCGCCGAACTTGATCCGCTCCAGGGTCGCGCCCCAGACGATCGCCAGGGAGACCGCGCAGAAGACGAACTGGAAGAACATGAACGCGGCGGGACTGATCGAATACGTTTCGACGAAGGGGATGCTCGCCCCGGCTTCTTCGACCGAAGAGCCGACGTCGAGGAAGAACCCGTGCGTCCCGGCGATCTCACCGAGCCCACCGAACGCCAGCGCGAAGCCGCACGCCCAGTAACAGAGCGAGGCGATCGAGAAGTTCACCAATACCTTGGCCACGCCTGCACCCGCGTTCTTGGCCCGGGAGAACCCGACCTCCAAGAGCAGGAACCCGGCCTGCATGAACATCACCAAGCAGGCGGCGACGATCACCCACATCGCATTGATGCTGGCCTCCGGGGTTTCCAGGACCGCCGGCGCTTCGGCGCCGAAGGCGGCACCTGGCAATACCAGCGAGGCGATCGCGGCTACCGGAGCGGCGATCATCAACCTCCTTTTCATTCCATTCCTCCTAGCCCGGCGCGGTTCACAGCCCCGCCGGTCGCGTTGGGATTTACTCGGCTCCCAAGCTATGAAGGGGGTGGCCGGGGGTCTTTGGACGGGTGGAGCAAATTCGGCGGCCCCCGTTTCTCCCCGATGTCGGAGCCGTGCCTGGGCGGCTAGATTCGGCGGCGAAGATGCCGGCCCGCCTCAGACCGACCGCCCCAATCGCCGCCGACGCGATCCTCGTCGGCGACCCCGGCAGGGCGCTGATGCTGGCGCAGGAGTTGCTCGAGCAACCAAAGATGAGCAACCACGCCCGCGGCCTCTGGGGCTACACGGGGGTGACCGCGACCGGGGACGAACTGACGATCCAGGCGACCGGGATGGGCGGTCCGAGCGCCGCGGTCGTCGTCGCCGACCTCGCCGAGCTGGGGGTACGGCGAGCGATCCGAGTCGGAACCTGCGCTTCTCTCGGTGACCTGGAGCTCGGCGACCTGCTCATCGTAGCCGAGGCCAACGGGCAGCGACCGGAGCGCGACCTGACCGAGACTCTTACCGCTGTGTTGCCTGGCGCGCACCGAGGACCGGTTGTCAGCCTCGACACCCTTTACCGGCCCGAGCGGGACATGCCCTCCGTCCTCGCCGAGGGGGCGGACATGCAGACCGCGGGGTTGCTCGCGAGTGCCGCAGAGCATGGAGTCGCAGCCGCGGCCGTTCTGATCGTCTTCGAGAAGAGCGGCGCCGGGCAGTTGCCGGACGAGGAGTTGGCGGAGGCGGCGAAACGGACCGGGTCCACTGTCGCCACCCTATTCTCAACCTCAGGTTGAGGGTTAGGCTTTCGCTTTTTTCGTCGCTTTTTTAGCGTTCTCGCGGCGCATCGCCCCGAGGTCGCGGCTGAGGTCGTCGATCGCCTCCTCGACGTCCTCTAAGCGCTGGGAAAAGGAGCGCAAGCGTCGCTCCAGCCGTTCGACGTCGGTCGCCGAGGGCAGGTTGAGGGCGCTCATCGCCGCCTGCTGGGCCTCCAGGGCCTTCTCCCTCGCACCCAAGGCGGCCGTAAACGCGTCGTGCAACGTCGGGTTGTCAACCAGCGCTTGCGCCAGCTCGCCCAGCGCCTGCTCCGCCCGCGCTCGCAGCCCGTCTTGCTCGTAGTCCTCAACGGTCAAGTCACAGCAGCTTAACGAGCACATCCGGCTCGGCTGGAAATCTCCCGATCCAGGGATGTTGCAGCCATTGATTAAGGACTTGTTGGGGGCGCCGCTTTGCGTTGCGGACGGTCGTACTAGTGGGTAGCTTCCAGCCACTTGCCCAGGGAGGGGAATCCGAGCGTGGGCAGGGACGCTTAGGGATGAGAACCAAGTTCGCACTTCTACTCGCCATCGCCAGCTTGCTGGTGGTGAGCGCGCTGGGCACGACCCTCGCGGGCGCCGAGCCGCTCTCCGAAAGCGATGCCGTCGACCCGACGACCACCACTGCCGTTCCCTCCTTGCAGGCTCCCGCTTGCGCCAATGGCGTCGACGACGACGGCGATGCCCTCGTCGACGAAGAAGACCCGGACTGCGAATCGCCCGAGGACACCAGCGAGGCCCCCTCCGCCCCAGCTCCGACGAGCGAAGAAGCGATGCCGATCCCGGCGCCCGCTCCCGCTCCGTCACCCGCCCCCGCCCCCGGCAAGGGCGGCGTCGAGGAAGGATCTGAGATCGACGGCGGCGGCAGCGGCAGCAAGGGTGGCGTTGCCCGCAACGACAATCTCGGCGGCGGCAACAGCAGCACCGGCGCCGTCACCGCCCCAAGCGCCAACGGCGGCGGCGACCAGCCGGCTCCGAAGGGCCCCGACGGCGGCTCGCCCTACGACGAAGGCGGCGCCCCGACGATCGCCAATCCGACGACGACGATCGCCCCCTTCGGGCCGGCTCCGATCGGCGTCCCCAACTTCGTCATCGACAGCTTCGAAATCCCCCCCTTCCTGCTGCCGATCTACCAGGCTTGCGGCACCGAATACGGGATCCCCTGGGAGGTGCTTGCCTCGATCAACAAAATCGAGACCGCCTTCGGCACCAACACCAACGTCTCCAGCGCCGGGGCGGTCGGCTGGATGCAGTTCCTGCCCTCGAGCTGGGAAGCGTTCGGCCTCGACGCCAACGGCGACGGCAAGAAAGATCCCTACAACCCCGTCGACGCGATCTGCGCCGCCGCCCACTACCTGAAGCTGGCCGGCGGCAACGACGACCTCTACCAGGCGATCTTCGCCTACAACCACGCCGACTGGTACGTGCAGGAGGTGCTCCTCTACGCCCGCGCCTACGGCCGCCTCCCCTCCGACCTCGTCGGCTCGCTGACCGGCCTCACCGAGGGCGCTCACTTCCCGATTGCCGCCGATGCCCGCTACGCCGACGACGTCGCCGCCCGGGCGGCGCTGAAGAAGGGCGAGAGCCCCGAATACGGCAACGCCGCCGAAGTCATCTCCTCCTCCCCCACCCCGCGTGGGATCAACATCTTCAGCGACGAGGGGGCACCGGTCGTCGCCGTCAACGACGGGGTGATCCGCAAGCTCGGCCACTCTGACCGGCTCGGCAACTTCGTCGTCCTCGAAGACACCTACGGCAACCGCTACACCTACGCCGAGCTCGGCCACCTCGTCCGCAACCGCCGCCTGGTCGTGATGCCGACCGGCGAGGAGAAGCGGGTCCCGGTCGAAAGCGAGAACCTGCGGCCACGCTTGCGCGCCCTTCCTGGCCGCACCGGCAGCGAGCGCGAGACCGCTGGCGACGCGGTCGAAGCCGCGGTCGCCGCCAGCGGTAAGGGCTCGCTCAAGGTCGGCTCGAAGGTGATCGCCGGCACCGTCCTCGCCCGCGTCGCCGAGGGCGACGACGGCATCGACTCACACATCAACTTCTCGATCCGGCCGGCCGGCAAAGGCGCTCCGCGGATCGACCCGAAGCCGATCCTCGACGGCTGGAAGCTGCTCGAGGCGACGGCGATCTACCGCGCCAAAGGCAAGAGCCCATTCGCGAAACTGAGCGGCGCCGGCGTCCTCCTGCTCTCCAAGGAGGCGCTGCAGAAACGCGTCCTCGCCGACAAGGGTCTGGAGATCTACAGCTGCGGCCGCGAAGACATCGGCGGCGGCCGCATCGACCGCCGCATCCTGGCGATGCTGGAGTACCTCAGCACCAATGGCTTCGAACTGACGATCACCTCGCTGCAGTGCGGGCACGGCCTCCTCACCACCTCCGGCAACGTCTCCGAGCACAGCAGCGGCGACGCGGTCGACATCGCCGTCATCAACGGCGCCCCGGTGACCGGCAACCAGGGCCCCGGTACCGAGACCGACGACCTGATCCACGCCGTCCTGCGCCTACAGGGGACGATGCACCCGCACCAGGTGATCTCGCTCGAGGACCTGCCGGGAGAAACCAGCTTCGCGATGGCCGACCACTACGACCACGTCCATGTCGGCTACCACGCCACCGCGGGCGATGCCGAAGCCAAATTCGCCGCCCTGCTGAAACCGGACCAGTGGCAGCGGCTGGTCAACCGCCTCGGTCAGATCGAGAACCCGAGCGTGCCGGTGCGGCCCTCGAAGTACGCGGTGCCGGACAACGCCAACGGCGGCCTCTCCGCCGGCGGCGACTGAACTCGCAGCCGATCCGCTGAACGGGGAGAATCCGGGCCCTGTCCAAGCTATTCGGATTCGTCCAGTTCGATTTCGCCGGCCCCCTACCGCTGGCCGACGGCCGCTACCTGTCCCGAGATCCTGAGTCAGGCGAGGAGAGCGTCCTCGTCCTGCAGCGGATCGGCGCCCCCCTCGCCGGCGGCCGGCGGCGCCGCCGGCCGCGCAAGGCCGAGGCTGAGAGCGAGCCGAAGGCGCTCGTCCTGACGCGGGCGACGGCGATCCGCGCCTTCGCCCCCTTCGAAGAGGAGGAGGCGGCTTCCCGCTGGCTCGACGAAGCCTGCGAGGCCGAGGACACGGTCGACGTCCTCGTCGAGGAGGGCCTCGGGCTCTTGAACCGCGCCCTGCACGCGCAGGCGCTGGCCAGCGCCAACCCGCACTCCCGCCGCGAGCTTGCCGCCGAGGGGGCCGAGCGCGTCCTGATCGGCTACGGCAGCGGCGAGGAGACCGCCGCCGGCAAATTCAGCGAGGCGCGGCAGGTAGAGGCCGGTCCCGGCGCCTCCCGCCGGCGCCGCCGCGAAGAAGAGCTGCGGCCCCAGGAACGCGTCGCCGCCATGCTCGGAGGCCGGGAATCGGCCGACGCCTGCGAGACCCTCCTCCTCCGCGCCCGCGCCGACCTCGACGCCGGCCGCGACCGCGAGGCGACGCTGCAGCTGCGGGTCGGCCTGGAGGCATTGCTGGCCGAGCTCAAGGACGCCCTTGCCGACCTAGGCCATGAGAAGGACATGGGAGCGCTGCAGGAGCGGAAAGCGAAAGCCGGCGAGGCCGCGAACGCGGCGCTCGGCGGGGAGCTGGCTCCCGAGCAGCGGCAGGACGTCAAAGATCTGTTGGAAATCTGCGAGCGGATCCTGCGGCGACGTCGCGTCCTTCGAGGCTAACCCTCTACCTGAGGATTAGAGTCTTAGAGAGCGAGGTGGTGCATGATCACTTCGTCCAGCAGCGTCCCGGCGATGTGGTGCGCCTCTTCCAGAGCGATCCCCTCGATCGACGGAACGCCGATCACGGTCAGACCTGCGGCCCGCGCCGCCGCCACGCCGGTTGGGGAGTCCTCCAGCGCCACCACCGATGGCCCCGGCTCGACCCCGAGCCGCCGGCAGGCCTCCAGGTAGGGATCGGGGGCGGGCTTCGGCGCCGCCACCTCGTGCGCACTGAGAATGACGTCGAAGTGGTGGCCGAGGCCGACGATCTCGATCGAGCGCTGGACGAAGCGCAATGGCGAGTTGGAGACGAGCCCGAGCGGGGTGTCGCGCTCGCGCAGCTTCTCGAGCAGCTCGCGGGCGCCGACCATCGCATCCACCCCGTGCTCGAGCTCGGCGACGACGAGCGCGTTCAGCTCCTCGATCAGCTCCGCCGCCCGCCCCGGTTCGCCGAGGCGCTGCTCGAGGATGCCGCCGGCGATCTCGGCCGAGGTGCCGACCAGCTTGCGCTTGTCCGCCGGCGTGAACTCCAGCCCCCGGCGCTCGAAGAGGTCTTCCTCGGCCCTGGTCCAGACCGACTCGGTATCGAGCAGGAGGCCGTCGTTGTCGAAGACGACCGCGTCGGGCGAGGAGACCATCAGCCGAGCGCCGCCAGCAACGCGGCGAGCTCCTCGTCGACCTCGCCCTCGAGCTTCAGCTCGGCGTCGGCGTCGTAGGGAGTCGCGCCCTTGGTGATGATCGCGAGCCGGCCACCGCGGTCGAGGGTGACTTGCGGCAGGCCCGCCACCGGGTAGACAGCCAACGAGGAGCCGACGCAGAGGATCAGGTCGGCCCGCTCGGCCAGTTCGCTCGCCCGCGCCATCGCGCTCTCCGGCAGCAACTCGCCGAAGAGGACGACGTCGGGTTTGACCGCGCCGCGGCAGACGGAGCAGACCGCGACGCCGCGCTCGTCGAAGAGCCCGTCCATCTCCTCGAGCTCGAAGGACGCGGCGCAGGTCCTGCAGGAGGAGGTCTCGATCGATCCGTGCACCTCGACGACGTTCTTAGAGCCCGCCGCCCGGTGCAGGCGGTCGATGTTCTGCGTGATCAAGCCCTCGATCAGGCCGCGGCGCTCAAGCTCGGCCAGCACCTCGTGGGCGCGGTTCGGCTGTTTGTCCCCGAGCACTTCGAAACGCGGCCGGTAGTAGGACCAAAACCGCTCCGGCTCGTGCTCGAAGACGTCGATGTGGGCGACCTCCATCGGGTCGACCTTCGCCCACAGGCCCGTCTCCGGCGTCCGGAAGTCCGGAATCCCCGACGGCACCGAGACGCCGGCCCCGGTCAGGGCGACGGCGGAGCGCGCCCGGCCGAGCAACTCGGCCAGGCACTCCAACTCGCTTGAGATCGCTACTTGCCGCTCCACTTCGGGGTCCGCTTGCCGAGGAAGGCACTGATGCCCTCCTTCGCGTCCTCGCTGCCGAAGGCGGTCGCGAAGCCCCGCTTCTCGGCCTCGATGCCGGCGTCGATGTCGCCGTTGGCGGAGACCGCCTTGATCTGCTCGACCGCGACCGGCGCCTGGGCGCCGAGCTTGCGGCCCCACATCAGCGCCGTCTCGAACAGCTCGTGGTCGGGGACGACGCGGTTGGCGAGCCCAAGCTCGAGCGCCTCCTCGGAGAGGATCGCGTCGCCGACCAGGTTCAGCTCCAGCGCCTTGCTCTGGCCGACCAGGCGCGGCAGCCGCTGGGTGCCGCCGAAGCCGGGGATGATCCCCAGCTTCACCTCGGGCTGGCCGAAGACGGCGGCCTCGGCGGCGATCCGCACGTCGCAGGCCATCGCCAGCTCGCAGCCGCCGCCGAAGGCGATCGAGTTGACCGCGGCGATCGTCACCACCCGGGCCTGTCCGAAGTCGCGGAAGAGCGCGTGGGCGCGGTGGATCAGGTCCGCTCCGCTCTGCTCGTCGAGCGTCGTGAACGCCTTGATGTCGGCGCCGGCCGAGAAGACGACCGGGACTGAGGAGGCGACGACCATCGCGCCGATCTCACCGCTCTCCTTGACCCGGTTCCAGACCGTCTCCAGGTCGGCGATCACCTGCGGCGAGATCGAGTTCATCGGCAGGTTGGCGAGCCAGGCGATCGCGACGTCGCCGCGGGTCTCCAGCTTCACCGTCTCGGTCTGCTCGCCCTCGTCGGCCTGCGGGTAGGGGTAGAAGCCCTGGCCGGTCGAGAGCCCGTGGCGGCCCTGGGCGACGAGCCGCTTCAGGGTGATCGGGGGCGCAAACCGCTCGCCGTACTTCTCCTCCAGGTTCTCCATCGTCTCCAGGGCCTTGTCGAGGCCGGTGACGTCGGCTTTCCAGAAAGGCGGCAGCAGGCCTTTGCGCGGATCCAGGCCGGCCCCGGCCATCATCCCGAGGTCGATGTCGCGGACCGAGCAGATCCCCTCCTCGACCAGCAGGCAGGCCTCGATCAAGGCGCGGCTGGAGAACATCGCGACCAGCTCCTCGGCGTCGGGCTCGGCGTCGCCGGGGACATTCTGCTCGCCGTCCTTGAAGAAGCCCTCGCCGCCGGTCTTGGCGCCGAGCTTGCCTTCGCCGACGAGGCCGCGCAGGCCCTCGTGAACGTAGAAGCTCTCGCCGTAGGACTCATTGAGGTGCTCGGCGACGTGGAAGACGGTGTCGAGGCCGAGCAGGTCGGTGAGGAAGAACGGGCCCATCGGCGCCAACTGGGCGCCGGCGATTGCCTCGTCGATCCCCTTCAGCGACAGCCCTTTCTCCTCCTGGGCGCGCCAGATCTCCCCCATCGTCGCCATCAGGATGCGGTTGACGACGAAGCCGGGGACCTCGCCGCAGACGATCGGCTGCTTCTTGATCGCCTGGGCGAAGTTGTAGGCGGCGGTGGCGGTCTCCTGCGAGGAGTCCTCGCCGACGATCACCTCGACCAGCGGCATGATCGAAGCCGGGTAGAAGAAGTGGAAGCCGACGACCTTGTCGGGACGCAGCGTCGCTTCGCCGATCTCGGTGATGGAGAGCGAGGAGGTGTTGGAGGTGAGGATCGCGTGCCCCGGGGTGGCGGCGTCGATCTCGCGGAAGACGGACTGCTTGATCTCCATCTTCTCCGGCACCGCCTCGATCACGAAGTCGACGTCGCCGAACTCCTCGTAGGTGGTGGTGCCGATGACGTTGCCCATCACCTCGGCGAGGCGGGCGTCGGCCTGCTCCTGGGTCAGCTTTTCCTTCTTGACCAGGCGGGCGAGCTGGCCCTCGGTGACGGCGCGGGCCTTCTCGACGGCCGCGTCGACGAACTTCTGGTCGATGTCCTTGACGACGACGGGGATGTCTGCGGCGGCGATCGCCTGCGCGATCTCCCCGCCCATGGTGCCGCCGCCGACGACGGCTGCCTTTGAGACGAACATTAAGAGGCTTCCTCCACTGTTTTGGCTTTGTAGGGCGGCGAGGCCGCGGGAACCGCAGGCTATAGAGATGCCCGCGGCTCCCGCTGATCGGCCTAGGCGAGCTCCTCCTCGAACGCTTCTTCGGCCTCTTCCTCCTTGCTGGGCTTGAACCGCTGGTAGGCGAAGGCGCCGGCCAGCAGCAGCAGCCCGAGGCCGATGAAGGAGATCGCGCGGGCGATGTCCTCGAGCTCGGAGAGGTCGTAGGTCCAGACCTTGACGATCGTGACCGCCAGCAGGGCGAGGCCGCCGAGGCGCACGTTCGGCGCCCGCCGCACCATCCCGAAGACGATCGCCCCGAGGCCCGTTGCCGCCCAGAAGGCAGACATCCAGGCCTGGCCGACCTCACCGGCGTTGCCGGCGTCGCTGACGCCGATCGCATCAATGATCGCGACCGAACCGAGGTAGACGAACGAGGCGCTGCCGACGAAGCCGACCACGGTCGCCGTAGTCGGCTCGATATCCCGGCCGAACCACCAGCAGGCGACGGAGGCGGCGCCACAGCAGGCGATCGCCACCAGCGAGGCGCCGAGGTCGTCGACCCCTTGCGCGATCGCGACCGGCGGCGCCTCGACAAAGAGCACGTGGGCGATGCCCAGGCCGAGGAAGACCAGGGACAGCACCCACAGCCGCTCGGAGTTGGACAGCGCCGGGCTTGGCGTTGCGTCGGCGCGGGTTGCCACGAAGGCAAGCGCGGCGGCGAGGGCGCTCCAGGCGGCAACCACGGTCGGGCCGTCGAAGGCGTGGGCGACCCCGAAACTGGCGAGGCCGATCCCGCCGCCGGTCAGCAGCGAGCCGACTTCGCGGTGGACCCCAAAGCGCCTGGCGATCTCGCCGAGCAGGAGGTGAGCGCCGGCGAAGCCGAAGATCCAGACGTTGAGGCCAACCTGGTCGTCGACTCGGTCGAGGACATAACCGCCGAGGCCGAGGATCAAGGTGCTACTCGCCAGCAGCAGGAGCCAGGAGGCGGCGGGGAGCTTCTCCTCGTCGCGCTTGCGCAGCTCGTAGCCGAAGGCCGCGGCCGCGTAGAGAACCCAGAACCCGATCAGGACGGCGAGGATGAGGAGCGTCGACTCCTCCGTCTTGTTCGTCCACACCCAATCGGCCAGCTGCGGCGCCGAGACTGCGAAGGCGCCCAGCGACAACCAGTTCCAGCGCTGCCAGAGTAGGACGCCGACGCTGGCGGCGAGCGCCATCGCGACGAAGGCGATCGAGCCGCCCTCGGAGGTCGTCCCAGTCAGCATCGGCGCCGCCAGGGCGCCGAGCATGCCGACGCTGCCGACGAGCATCGAGGACCAGCGCACGGCGAGGAAGACGCCGATGACGCCGATCAGGGCCGCCGCCTCGAGTCCGATCACCGGTGAGATTAGGTCGTAGGTCTGGGTGGCGACGACGGTCGTCGCAAATAAGCCCGGGATCGCCGCGGCGACCAAGGCCCGCGCGACCTCCATATGACCTCGGCGTTCGTGCAGCCAGACGCCGAAGACGAGGAGCAAGAAGGAACCCACGGCCCCCATCAGGGTGCGGACCTCCTCGGTGAACCAACTGCTGTCGACAGCCGAGCGCAGGAAGAAGACGACCCCGAGGAGGACGGCGAGGCCTCCCATCCAGGCGAAGACGCGGCCGCCGAAGAGGCGCTCGAACTCGATCCTGGAGATCGGGTTCATCGACGGGGGAGGCGGCGGCCGGTGATCCGGCGGGGGTGGGCTGGGCGGGGGCTCGGAGCGGTGACGGAATGCGGGCGGGACGTAGTCGTCGTTCATGGCTTCTCCTTGTTCTGTTGACGATCTGGGGTTGATGATCTGGGTGCTTATTGACCGACGGTCAACACCGTAGCAATCTTGTCAACCATCGGTCAATAAGCCGCTACACTCCCGTCACATGAGCGAGCCCTCCTACCGCCGCATGGACGTCGACGAGCGCCGCGCGCAGCTCCTCGAGCGCGGCGCCGAGCTCTTCACCAGCCACCGCTACGACGAGCTCTCGATGAACAAGATCGCCACCGAGGTAGGGATCTCGAAGGCGCTGCTCTACCACTATTTCCCCAGCAAGCAGGCGTTTTTTGAGGAGACCCTGAGCGCCTGGGCCGAGCGCCTGCGGGTGCGCACCGAACCCGACCCGAACCTCCCCCCCGTCGAGCAGCTGACCGCGAGCCTCGACGCCTTCCTCGGCCTGGTCGAGGAGAACTCCGGCGCCTACCGCAACCTGATCCAGAGCGCGACCGCGGTGGCGGAGATCCGCGACCTAGTCGAAGAGGTGCGGCGGGCGACTGCGGAGCGGATCCTCTCCGGCCTCTACCCGGCCGGCGCCCCGCCGAAGGCGCGGACGGCGGTCAGCGGCTGGCTCTGGTTCATGGACGGCGCCTGCCTCAACTGGATCGAGCATCGCGATATTGAGCGTGAGGAGCTGCGGGACCTCCTACTCGGGGTGCTGATGGGCTCGCTGATCGCGACCGGCTCACCGCCGGAGCTCCCTCAAGTCTCTTAAGCCAGGCGTCGATACAGATCCCTCATGCGAAGGTGGGGGAAGCTGCTGACGACGATGGTGTGCGCGCTGCTCTGCGGTGGTGTCCTGCTCGGCGCCGCGCAGGCCTCGGCTGCGGTCCCGGCGGCGACGCTGACGCCCGGAGGCCGCGCCGTCGCCCCAGCCTCCGCCCCGCCCGCGGTCAAGGCGATGATCGAAGCCGCAAACCGGATCCGACACCGTCCCTACGTCTGGGGCGGCGGACACCGCAGTTGGAACTCCCGCGGCTATGACTGCTCGGGCTCGGTCAGCTACGTGATGCACGCTGCCGGCCTGCTCGAATCGCCGCTGGACTCGACCGGATTCATGCGCTGGGGCGGCGGGGGCGGCGGCTCCTGGGTCCGCATCTACGCCAATAAGGAACACGTCTTCGCGGTGATCGCCGGCCTCCGCTGGGACACCTCCTACAGCGAAGACGGCGACCGCAGCGGCCCCGGTTGGAGCGAGCAGATGCGCCCCACCGGCGGCTTCCGCCTGCGCCACCCGCTCGGCCTCTTCAGCGCCACGCCGCTCGCCTAGCGACACCGCGGACAAGCGCCTCCCTCACAGCTTTGTACGGCGGTACAAAAGCGCGATCACCGAGGCCCTATTAGGCTCTGTGATGCTCTTTTCGAGGGACTGAGACTTCAAACCGACCGCGCTCGCCACGAGCGCGCGCATAAGTGGGAGAGAACCCGAACCGATGACTCGCATTCGCCAGCAGAACGTGACCGCAGCCCAGTGGAGCTCCAACGGAGGAGCCCTCGGCGCGCAGGACCTGACCCTTCCGGAGAACAACCCCTTCGGCCAGAACGTCTTCTCCGCCTCCGTGCAGAAGGAGCGCTTGCCGCAGGATGTCTTCGAGAAGCTGCAGACCACCCTGGAGGGCGGCGAGGCGCTCGACCCGAGCCTGGCCGACGCCGTCGCCGAGGCGATGAAGGAGTGGGCGCTGGAGAACGGCGCCACCCACTACACCCACATGTTCCAGCCGCTGACCGGCGCCACCGCGGAGAAGCACGACTCCTTCTTTGAGCCCGGCGGCGAAGGCGAGGCGATCGCCGGCTTCTCCGGCAAGGAGCTGATCCAGGGCGAGCCCGACGCCTCCTCCTTCCCCACCGGCGGCGTCCGCGCCACCTTCGAGGCCCGCGGCTACACCGCCTGGGACCCGACCAGCCCCGCCTTCATCCTCGAGAACCCGAACGGGGCGCTGCTCTGCATCCCGACCGCGTTTGCTTCCTGGACCGGCGAGGCGCTCGACGCCAAGATCCCGCTGCTGCGCTCGATGGATGCGCTCTCGCGCTCGGCGATCAAGGCGCTGCGGTTGCTCGGCGACGAAGAGAGCCAGCGCGTCTTCACCACCGTCGGCCCCGAGCAGGAGTACTTTCTGATCGACGAGCAGTACTTCTTCGAGCGACCCGACCTGATCGCAACCGGGCGCACCCTCTTCGGCGCCAAGCCGCCAAAGGGCCATGAGCTCGACGACCACTACTTCGGGTCGATCCCGGAGCGGGTACTCGCCTTCATGCTCGAGTCCGAGCTGGAGATGCGCAAGCTCGGGATCCCGGTCAAGACCCGCCACAACGAGGTGGCGCCGGCGCAGTACGAGATCGCGCCGATCTTCGAGAACTCCAACGTCGGCTCCGACCACCAGCAGCTGCTGATGCAGACGCTGGAAAACGTCGCCCGCCGCTACGGGCTCGTCTGCCTCCTGCACGAGAAGCCCTTCGCCGGCGTCAACGGCTCCGGCAAGCACAACAACTGGTCGATGGGGACCGACACCGGCGCCAACCTGCTGAACCCGGGCGAGACGCCGGCGGACAACATCCACTTCCTGTTCTTCTGCACCGCGGTGATTCAGGCGGTTAACAAGCACCAGGGGCTGCTGCGCGCCTCGGTCGCGAACATCGGCCAGGACCACCGCCTCGGAGCGAACGAGGCGCCGCCGGCGATCATCTCGATCTTCCTCGGTGCCGAGCTGGAAAAAGTCTTCGAGGCGATCGCGACCGGCCTCGGCGACCCCAACACCCCGGCCTCCTTCCTCGACCTCGGGGCGCAGGTGCTGCCGCCGCTGCCGATGCACGGCGGCGACCGCAACCGGACCTCGCCGTTTGCCTTCACCGGCAACAAATTCGAGTTCCGGGCGCTGGGATCGAGCATGTCGCTCGGCTTCCCGAACACGGTCCTCAACACGATCGCGGCCGAGGCGATCGACGAGCTCGCCGGCAAACTCGAGGCGAAGCTGGACGGCGGCGAGGAGATGCCGCAGGCCGTGATCGAGATCGTCAAAGAGTCCTACCTCGCCAATAAGCAGATCTGCTTCGGCGGCGACAACTACTCCGAGGAGTGGCACCAGGAGGCCGAGCGGCGCGGGCTGAAGAACCTGCGCACGACGCCGGACGCGCTGCCGGAGGTCCTCGCTGACAGCACCGTGCAGGCCTTCGAGAACTACCACGTGCTCTCGAAAGCGGAGCTCGAGTCCCGCTACGAGGTTTGGGTCGAGCAGTACTGGCTCCGCGCCAACATCGAGGCGGAGACGACCTTCTCGATCGCGAAGACGATGATCCTGCCCGCCGCCCTGCGCTACCTCGCCCTGATCGGCGAGTCCGGGGTCTCGGCGATCGAGGGCGAGGTCCGCGGCCTCGTCGACGAGCTAGTCGCCGGCCTCGGCGAGCTCGAAGCCGCCAATGCCGACCCGGGCCTCGAGGGCCTGGAGATGGCGGTTCACGCCCGCGACAAGCAGCTGGCGGCGATGGACAACGTCCGCGAGGCGGCCGACAAGCTCGAGAGCGTCGTCGCCGACGAGCTCTGGCCGCTGCCGAAGTACGAGGAGATGCTGTTCATCAAGTAGGGCGCTGCAGGCGGTTCGATCAGCGGCGGCGCTGCACTAGCGCCAGCCGCTTTTCGACCGTCAGCGGCAGCTGGCCTTCTTCGGTGTAGGTCAGCTTCAGGGTCAGCCGGGCGCGGCCTTTGTTGCGGAGGCGGGTGCGGATCTTCTTGCCGAAGCGGGTTTTGCCCGGCCAGAGCTTGAGGCGCCAGTTGAAGGAGCCGTAGCGGTAGGAGGGCGGTTCCGGTCCCTTGTTCACCCTCCAGCTGATCCCGGGGCCGCTGACCACGAGGTCGCCGCGTTCGGGGACGCTGATGTGGATGACGGCGCTTCCGTCAATGCGGCTGTGGCTCACTTTGCCGATGTGGAACGACCGTGACGGCAGGGGAAGCGGAGGCGGCGAGGGGCGTCCGTCAACGGCGACGCTCGTCGCATTGAACTTCTGCGTCGGGATCCAGGACTTGTTCACATCGCTGCCGTCGGTGGCGGCGCGACCTATCGTCGAGTAGTACATCCCTTCCGGCGTGTTCATCCAGTAGAGGTGCCCGGAGTCGACGGCGATCGTGCCGACGTGGTCCAGGCCGCCGATGAAGTCTGGGTCGACTCCCTTCCCATCGGTGAGACGGGCGCGGCCGATCGCGCGTTCACCGCTCCAGTAGAGATAGTTCGAATCAGCCGCCAATCCAGGACCGGCCGGGATCGTTTCGACGAATGCCTTCTCGATTCCGGTGCCGTCCAGGCGGGCGCGGCCGATTTCGTTGAAGGTGACCCAGTACAGGTAGCGATCGTCGACCGCCACCTCGGAAGGTTCTCTGAGGCCGGAGATGAAGCTGTCTTCGCGTGCCGATCCGTCAAGCGCCGCCCGGCCGATTGAGCCCGCTCCGCGGTTGACCCAGTAGACGTGACTGCCGTCAACGGCGATCCCACCGGGGTTGTCGAGGCCGGAGACGATCTGGGTGGGAACAGCCGGCCCTTCCAGGTTGACCCTCCAGATCCCGAACCATTCGCACCAGTAGAGGTGGGTGGCGGTCACCGCCACGTCGCAGGTCGGCCCTGCCAGATGCCGGAAGAGCAGATATTTCGGGTTCGGGCTGCTGCCGTCCAAGTTGGCGGCGCCGAGGGTCCCGGATTCGTCCCAGTAGACGGCGGCGGGGGCGGCAGGCGCGACCAGCAGCGCAATCGTCGCCAGCAGCCCGATGAACCACTTCATCACATGGAAAAGAATCGCAGAGAACTCAGGAGCGCGGCGAGACCCGCATCCGCAGCCCGCCCTTGGGCGAGAGCGTCGGCATCTGGCGGATCGTCATCGTCCGGCCCGGGAGGGCGTCGATTCGCAGGCGCTGGAGGAGCTTCGTCGCGACCAGCTTCACCTCGGTCTGGCCGAAGCGCTTGCCGATGCAGATCCGGGAGCCGCCGCCGAAGGGAACGTAGGCGCCGCGGGGCAGGGCTGCCTTGCGCTCGCGGGTGAAGCGCTCGGGAATGAAGGCCTCGGGCTCGGGGAAGACCTCGGGTAGCCGGTGGCTGGCCCAGGAGCAGTAGTTGACGTAGGCGCCGCGGGGGACCGTGTAGCCGCCGAACTCGTATTCGCGGATCGCCCGCCGCGGGCCGATCCAGGCCGGCGGGTAGAGCCGCAGGACCTCGTCGAGGACCGTGTCCAGGTAGGGCATCTCCTTTTCCAGCTGCAGCGCGGTTGGGCTGCCGCCGCCCAGGACCCGGTCCTGCTCCTCGTGCAGGCGACGGGTCACCTCGGGGTGGCGCGCCAGCTCGTGCAGCATGAAGGTCAGGGTCGAGGTCGAGGTGTCGTGGCCGGCGAACATCAGCGTCATCAACTGGTCGCGGATCTCGCGATCGCTGAATTCCTCGCCGCCGGCGCCGCGGGCGGCGGCCAGGAGGCTGAGGATGTCGCGGCGGCCGGGATCAGGGTGAGCGCGGCGGCGGGCGATCTCGCCGAAGACGATCTCGTCGAGGACCTCGCGGGATGAGACCAGCTTGCGCCAGGGCGAGCCCGGCCCGCGCAGCAGCCGCAGGCCGAAGTCGATCCCGTAGTAGCCGAGCGCGCGCTCGAAGTGCTCGGCTGCCGCGGCGCCCTTGCCGGCCTCGTCGGGGTCGAGCCCGAGCAGCGCCCGCATCGCGATCCGCATCGCCAGGTTGCGCATCCACTCGTAGATGTCGACGACCTCGTCGACGGGGAGCGCGACGATCGCTTGGTCGGCCTCGATCGTCATCGCCTCGGTCATGGCCGCGATCTGCTCGCGGTGGAAGGCGGGCATCATGATCGCCCGGGCGCGGTCGTGGTAATCCTCGTCGACGGTGAGCAGGCCGTCGCCGAGCAGCGGGATCAGGTCGCCGAAGCTCGACTCGCGCCAGTGGAAGTTCTCCGGGTGGCCGACGGTGACGAAGTGGTTGGCCTCGGGGCCGAGCATGAAGACGACCCGCGAGTGCAGCAGCCGCAGGCTGAAGATCGGGCCGAACTCTTCGTAGGCATCGAGCAGCAGCGGCAGCGGGTCGTGGGCGATCTGGTGGGTGCGGACCCAGCTGAAGTCGGTGTGACCCGGCGGGAACTTCCCCCTCCCCCGCCACTCGTCGACGAAGTCGCCGACGACCCGCCGCACCGGGTTGCCGGACATCTCCGGCGGGCGCGCGACGGGCGTCGTGGTATCGACCGTTGCCATCCCCGGGGATCGTAACTGGCTGACTGGCCAGTTTCAGGAGGCGGTGGCGGCGAGTTGGCCGCAGGCGGCGTCGATGTCGCGGCCGCGGGTGAGGCGGACGGTGGCGGTGACCCGGTGCTCGGCGAGGATCGCCCGGAAGCGCTCGATCCGCTCCGGCGAGGAGCCGTCGTAGGCACCGGTCGGGTTGTAGGGGATGAGGTTGACCTTGTAGCCGCGGGGGTCGAGCAGCTCGGCCAGTTCGCGGGCGTGCTCGGGGTGGTCGTTGACGCCGTCGAGCATCACGTACTCGACGAAGACCTTGCGACGGCGGGTGGCCCGGTAGCGCTCGCAGGCGGCGAGGACCTCGGCGATCGGGTAGCGCTCGTTGACCGGCATGATCTGCGAGCGCAGGCCGTCGTTGGGAGCGTGCAGGGAAAGGGCAAGGCTGACCGGCATCTCGCATTCGGCCAGGCGGTAGATCCCCGGCACCCAGCCGACCGTCGAGATCGCGGTGCGGCGGTTGGTGACGCCGAGGTCGGGCAGCCGTTCGCAGGCGGCAAGGACGTTGTCGATGTTCATCGTCGGCTCCCCCATCCCCATGAAGACGACGTGGTCGATCTCTTCACTGCGGCGGAAGTGGAGCGCTTGGTCGAGGATCTCGTCGACCTCGAGGTTGCGGCCGAACTTCATCTGCCCGGTGGCGCAGAAGCTGCAGGTGAGTGGGCAACCGGACTGCGAGGAGAGGCAGACCGAGCGGCGGCCGTCACGGTAGCGCATCAGCACCGCCTCGATCGGCCGTCCATCGGCGGTGTGGAAGAGGGTCTTGACGGTCCCGTCGTCTGACTTCGCCTCGGCGGCGACGGTCAGGGTCGAAACCGGCACCGCCGCGGAGAGCCGCTCGCGCAGCCCCGCCGGCAGGTTCGTCATCTCCTCGTAGGAGCGCGCCCCGCGCGCCACCCACTCCCACACCTGTTTGGTGCGGTACGGAGGCTCACCCGCCTCGGCGAGAGTCGTCGTCAGCAGCTCACGATCCACGCCGTCGAGTGTAGGGAGGGTTACTGGTGGATCTTCTCGCCCCGCTCGAGCATGCCGACGAACTTGCGCAGGCGCCGCTCCCGCGTCTCCGGCTTCTTCGCCTCGTCGAGGCGGTAGAGGATCGCGTAGCGGTTGGCGCCGTCAAGGGAAGCGAAGAACTCGGCCGCGGCCGGGTTGGCGTCGAGCTCGCGCTGCAGATCCGGCGGAACCTTGGCCGCGCTCTGGCCCTCGTAGGCGGCCTCCCAGCGGCCGTCCGCCCTCGCCGCCTCAACCTGGGCGAGGCCTGCCGGCCGCATCCGCCCTGCCTCGATCAGGGCTTCGGCCTTCTCGCGGTTGATCTTCGACCAGCGGCCACGGGGGCGGCGCGGCGTGAAGCGCTGCAGGAAGTGGGTCTCGTCGAGGCCTCGCTTCTGGCTGTCGATCCAGCCGAAGCAGAGCGCCACCTCAAGGGCCTCGGCGTAGGTGACGCTGGGCTCGGGCGCTCCTTTCTTCGCGATCTTCAGCCAGACGCCGCCAGCGGACTCGTGGTTCTCCTCCAGCCATGCCTCAAGCTCGGCGGGAGCGGCGAAGAGGAGGACCGGGAGCTCGTCGGGCGGGCCCGGCACCCGGCTACAGCCCGGCGGCGTCAGCCAGCAGGTCGACCTGGGCTGGGTCGCTCGAGCTCGGGAAGAGGAAGAGCTCCTGACAGCCGGCTCCCTCGAATGCGGCGAGGTACTGCTGGACGGTCTCCGCATCCTTTGCCGCCGAACCGGCGATGAAGTTCGCCGTGTCCTCTCCGAGCCAGGCGTAGTAGTCGGTGAGGTAGGCGCGGGCGTCCTCCTCGGCGCGGTCGCCGAGGGAGAAGTAGGCGAGGGCGGCGTTCTGCGGCTGCTCGCTGCGGCCGGACTCCGACCAGGCCCGCTCGAACCCCTGCCGCCACTCGGCGAACTGGTCCGGCGGCGCCCCGGCGGCGATCCAGCCGTCGCCGAAACGGGCGGCGCGCTTAAACGATGCCTCGACCGAGCCGCCGACCAGGATCCGGGGATCGGAGTGGTGCTCGGGGCCGACCTCCTCCCCCTCCCATACCTCCTTGATCCGCTCAAGCATCGCGTCGAGGTCCCGCCCGCGCGTGCTGGTGTCGACGCCGGTGACCTCGTAGTCGTCGTCGCGGCCGCCGAGCCCGATCCCGAGGGTCATCCGGCCGCCGGAGATCACGTGGACGCTGTAGGCCTGCTTGGCGAGCACGACCGGGTTGACCCGCAGCGGCCCGAGCAGGACGGTGGTGGCGAGCCCGATCCGCTCGGTTACCGCCGCCGCGGCGGCAAGCGCGGTAAGCGGCTCGAGGTTGGGATAGGCGACGCGGTCGATCGTGCCGAGGCTGGAGAAGCCGCGGGCCTCTGCGCGCCGCGCCCACTCGGTCAGCTGCTCTCCGCTGGTTCCTGGCACGGCGTTGGGAAGACCGATCGCGATGTCCATCTGAGGCTCCTTCCGAGGGGGCTTGGTCCGAAGACCGTACCTACCCGGTTTCGCCGGGCAGCTCCGCCAGCAGCGCGTCGATCGCATCGCGCGCGTACTCGAAGACGGCCTCGCGGCCGCTGAGGCGATAGCG
>Ga0209152_10000348_pt1 | contig 22498 bp, 20 predicted proteins | sample GraSoiAngelo_107_FD_185873 | JGI IMG/M metagenome (GOLD analysis project Ga0209152, IMG submission 185873) | Grasslands soil microbial communities from the Angelo Coastal Reserve, California, USA - 14_0903_09_30cm (SPAdes) (version 2) | ecosystem: Environmental > Terrestrial > Soil > Grasslands...
CACTTTCTTGCTCTACGACGAGGTACTGTTTCTCGTCTGGGATCATTGATAGTTTGTTGAAATAGTATCGGTAGAGATCCTTGACCCTGGAGGGCCGCATGACCATCTTGTCCTGTTCAGAGACCCAGCCCAAGCGTGGGAATCGGGAGTGCATGTAATTGGTTACCGATGCAATGTCTTCTTCCGTTAGGTTCCGATACGGGTACGCTTTCTTCAGAATATCTAGCAGTTCGGAATAGTACCATTTCCGGTTCTGAATCAAGAGTCCAGCGATCTGATGGCATAGCGCATCGAGCGGTTTCTCTGGAACGGTCACATCCTCAAGATTTTCGTCTCTCGCTCTTCGAGCGACTACCATCGCTTCCAGCGTGTCGTCGGAGTCCATCGTTATGATGATGCCATCAGCCATCTTGCCGACACTGTGGCCGGATCTTCCGACTCGCTGGATAAGCCGCGTAACCTGGTGCGGACTCATGTACTGGATGACATAGTCGATCCGTCCAACATCAATTCCCAGCTCAAGACTAGACGTTGCGACTAGTCCTTTGATCTCACCTTCCTTCAACGACCGCTCAGCAGTGATCCTCGACAGCTTCGCGAGGCTGCCGTGGTGGATGGAGACCGGAAAGTCGACGTCCCACACTTTGAACCGGCTGGCCAAGACCTCGGCGTTTGCGCGAGTATTGGTGAACAGAAGAACTGACTTGTGATCGTTGATCATCCCCTTCATGACGCGTAACCGGGCCGCCACCTCTGGGTGGGTGAACAGTTTCCCGGCAAGGCGGACATCCTCGCCTGTAGGCTCAGGTGAGACGATCTCAAGCTTCATCCGCCGTGCAACTGGAATGTGAACGATTTCGACGGGCCTTCCTTCGCCCACCAGGAATTTTCCGACCACTTCGGGGGATCCAATTGTCGCGGAAAGTCCCACCATCTGAAACTCTCTCTGCGCTACCCAGCGCAGCCTCTCCAAAGCAATGGCAAGCTGACTCCCCCGCTTGTCCTCGGCAAGTTCGTGTACCTCGTCGATTATCACGAAACGGATGTCTCGCAGGTGGCGTCGAAGTATTCGCCCTGGAAGAATCGCCTGAAGAGTCTCTGGAGTCGTTATGAGGAGGTCAGGCGGGCTTCTGGATTGGCTGGTTCTCTCCTTGATCTCCGTATCACCATGCCTGACCCCCACCTTGAGGTCAATCTTCTGCCCCCACCATCGCAGCCGGTCGAGGAGGTCCCGGTTGAGTGCTCGAAGGGGAGTGATGTAGATGATCTTGATTCCCGGGCCCCGATCTGGCTCACTCAAGAATCGTGTAAAGACGGGAAGAATGGCAGACTCAGTTTTCCCACTTGCCGTCGGCGATATTAGGAGGACATTCTTTCCTTCCAGAATCGGCGGAATGGCCTTCTCTTGGGCTTCAGTGGGTTTTAGGAATCCTCGTTCTTTGACAGCTTCCGCTAGGGGTTTCGGGAGTAGGTCGAAGACGTTGGACGACAATCAGCACAGTAAGGCAGGGCTGCGTTCGATAAAAACGTAGAAAATAATCAGATCCTGAGTTGCTTTAGGCATCTAACGAAGGAAAGGAATGATGGCACGCTCAGGCTAGTAGAAAGCATTTAGGGGCGTCCATCCTTCATCATCTACAAACAGGGACACGAGATCTGTTGAACAAGGACCTCGACAAGGCCTGGCGAGAACGGCTAGTCAAGAACCATCTTGACCTCATCATACTCCGCCTTCTCAAAGCCAAGCCCCGGTGGGGATACGAGATCAACTTGGAAATACGGGACCGGTTCAAAGTCTACCTCAGCGCTGGAACCCTCTATCCTCTGCTTCACGCAATGGAAGAGAAGGGCTACCTTCAAGCAGTCTGGGAGGCGGAAGGTGGGCGGGGAAGAAAAGTCTACCAGATTACAGCTAGAGGTGAAGAATTCTTGACTGCGGGTGCTCGTGCTGCGGAAGAGTTTTTGAAGCGGATTCAGTACGAGGAGATAGGTCCTTTCCAAGCGAAACATGCTTAGGCCAGAGACACCACCTTGAGTATTTACATCAGAAAGTTTCGCTCTTATCTAAGAAAGAATGAAACTGCCCGGGGTTTGTTTCTAGTCGGGGTTGTCATCCTTGGGGCTATCGCCGTCTGGGGAGGCATACGCCTCGCGTTAAACACAGAATATCCTATACTGGTCGTATCCTCGGGTAGCATGTGCCAGAGGCTGAACCCCGCCCTCCACACGAACGCTTGCACTCTTGAGATAGGAGCGCTCATAGTCATCAGGGGCCAAGACCCAGCAACAATAACCAACGGGACGATAATTATCTTCAGACCCTACCCGGCAACGCCAGATTATCTGGTAGTGCACCGGGTGATCAAGGTCTATCAGCCAAGCCAGAGCACCTACAATCAGTACACATTCTGGACCGAGGGAGACGCCAATGGAGTCCAAGATGGATGGGATCAGACCAACGGTGGAATACCTGGAAGTCAGGTTGTGGGTGTCTATCAAACAACCATACCAATACCCTACCTAGGAGCAGCAATCCTTGACATTCGCAGTTTCATGTACGATGACGCAACGGGCCAGCCCAGGACTCAGGGAATTCTCGTAATCGTAGCACTTATCGTGGCTCTCTTCGCATTCGAGGTTGCGGAGCCTGGGAAGAAGACGCCCCCGTCGAATGTTCCGGATCAGACGAAACCTGCCGCCATTCTGACAATTGCATAGGTCCTTCTAGCGAAACTTCCTCAGGACGGAGACGCTAAGATGAGCAGTTACATCAGAAAATTCCGGTCGTATCTAAGAAAGAATGAGACTGCTCGTGGCCTGTTTCTTGTGGGACTCGTCATCGTCGGAGCAATTGCAGTGTGGGGTGTAATCCGCGTCGCGCTCAACACAGAATATCCGATCCTCGTAGTCTCCTCTGGAAGTATGTGTCCGCCTAGCAACTGTGTCCTGCCGGTTGGGGCTCTTGTCGTGATTCGGGGAGAGAACCATAGCGCTCTTAAGGTCGGGGACATTGTAGTGTTTCGGGGCAACCCCGAGCGATCCCAACTATCTGATTATTCACAGGATCATCATTCTGTACACTCCAAGCAATGATACTGCATATCCGGGGCCAGTAAGCGTTCGTAACCCACGGTGATGCAAATCCTCCTGGAGCGAACGAGGGTCCTAACCAGGTATCGACCCTCGTAGGCGTTTACCAATCTACCATTCCTATCCCGTACTTAGGATCCGCAATCCTCGGCATTCGCAGTTTCACGTACGACGATTCCACCGGTAGGCCCAAGCTCCAAGGAATTCTCGTAATCGTCGCACTCATCCTGGCTCTGTTCGCGTTCGAAGTAGCAACGCCTAGAAAGAAGAAGCCCTCTAACGTTCCGGAGAAAACGGAGTCTTCAGTTGATTCGACAAACGTTCTGTCTTCAGGAATGCCCTGACATCTGACTCGATCGTCGGGTCCCGATTTTTCTCGTCGAGACCGGGCTATCTTAAATATTCTATATAAAGAGGAACGCTCCCAGCGCGGTGAACGCTGGCGGTAATCATGCTTTCCGGAATGAGCGGGGCAGTTCTCAACTCTTCGCCCTCGGTTGGAGGAAGGTCTTCCGGTATTGTCGGACAAAGGTAGGGCCTTCATCAACATCGAGAACGTCGTCGCATCTGCGACACTCAAGCAACAGATCGACCTCAACGCCATCGTTAGGGTCTTTCCAGGGGTCGAGTATCGTCCCGAACAGTTTCCTGGACTGGTCTATCGTCTAAAGAAGCCCAAGACTGCCACTCTGATTTTCAGCTCTGGCAAGATGGTCTGCACGGGGGCAAAGTCCGAGCGCCAGGCGCGAAAAGCCGTCTTGAAGGTAATCGACGAATTGAAAAGAGATGGTATAGTCATTCTAGGAAAGCCCGACATTACAATCCAGAATATCGTGGCCTCGGCGGGTCTCGGCGGTTACATAGATCTCGAGAAGGCAACATACGGATTGAAAAAGACGATGTACGAGCCAGAACAATTTCCCGGTCTCATCTATCGGATGGATGAACCAAAGGTCGTCATCCTACTCTTCGCGAGCGGCAAGCTTGTCTGCACCGGAGCAAGGAGAGAGATTCAAGTCGGCATAGCAGTCAACAAGCTACAACAGATACTGGAATCGAAAAGCCTGATCACCTACGAGGGTACGGAGAAACCGCGTCTGCCTCCTCTTCCTGCTAAGGAATTGGAAAAGGAACAGCTAAAAGTGGACCAGGCAAAGGCAAAACAAGAGAAAGAAAAAACCGAAAAGAAAGACGAGGTTGAAGACTAGCCTGGCCGGGAGTTAGAATGCCCGCATACCCGTTAGGCTCTAAGAAGCCGAGAATTCACAGGTCAGCAGTTCTCGCGCCGAACTGCACGATAATTGGCGATGTTGTTATCGGACCCCGAACAAGCATATGGCCTGGCGCCGTGATCAGGGGCGATTACGGCTACATTAGAATCGGCTCTGATTGTAGCATCCAAGATAATGTCGTGGTTCACTGCTCGGCGGAGGATCCTGCGATCATTGGAAATGGCGTTACCGTCGCGCACAGCGCGGTAGTACACGCTTGTAGAGTAGGAGACGAGTGTCTCATCGGAGTAGGAGCCATAATTTTTGACGGCGCCAGTATAGGGAGGCATTCCATTCTCGGAGTCGGCTCCACGGTACTCGGCGGGACGAGAATTCCACCCCGGTCAATCGCGGTCGGTGAGCCTGCCAAGGTCATCCGGAGAGCCACAGAAAATGATCTTCGACTTATCAAAGAGTCCTACAGAGCATACGTGGAGATGGGACGAAGATACGTAACGTCAGGGGCCTACAAGAAACCCGTCCTCTAGACGGCTAGTTTCTCAGCAAACATACTCTGGCTTCATTCAGCGAGATCTTTCTCCGTGGCCGAAATAACAGGGTCAAAATTTGATGAGGAATCTGCCGGTGATGGGCTTTCGGTTCGCCTGACCGGTTTGTCTCTTGGAAGGACCAGCACGAGGACGCCGGCACCTATGAATATCACTACAAGCAAGAGCTCCCAAACAGGATAAACGGGAGATGCCGGCACCGGTTGTCCAACCGCCACTAGAGGGCAGAGGCAACCAGAAGGGGCGAATAGTAGCAATGAAGAGGCCAAGCTGAACAGGATGAGGCTAAGGAGTATTCGTGGGATGTATTCGGGCTTAAGGGTCAACGCCAGGTCTCCAACAGCGCTGAATATGTTAGTATTCGTAGAGTGAGGTCAATATGGATTTTGTACCTTTCACTAGGACAAAAGTCCTACGAGGCTAGGCAAGGCTGTAACGGGCCTTCACATTTCTGGGCCCCGCTTGAAAGGTCCGGTAGGCGAAACGACGACGAACTGAGCGTTCAGTTTGAACCCAATCAACGCCCTTATACCGGACATGAGTAATTCTTGCGCAGACGGCGATGATTGGTCAAAGTTACTCGGACTACCAATGAGCGAGAAGGCATTTGCCTGAGCCGTCGATATTCTACTGAACCATCTACTCGAGAGTAGACTGTGTCAAGTCTCGAATTATGTTCCCTAAGGTCTTCCATGAACGGCGGACGATCGGTGGAAAATCTCCGTGATCAGAATAATAGTCTCGCAAGAATTTGACCGTTAAGGCATCATGGGCGTAGCCTGAACCTATCTCTCCGTATTCCTTTTTGATCTCTTCAATCCTATTGTCTCGGTGAACCTTTGCCATTATGCTGGCTGCGGAGACTACGGGATAGTTGATGTCGGCTTTGTGTTCTGAGACTATTCGCGGAGTGAAGGAGAGGCAGTCAAGTATGTTGTTCTTGAAGCGTTCCGTCCGAGTGTCGGACGAGTCGACATACGCTAACTCGGGTCTCAACTTCTCAATGACCCGCGCCATCGCCTTGGCTTCCAGCAGATTCAACCTCTGAAACTTAGGTGCTCGATTCACTATCCTATCCAATTCCTCGGCACCTAATTCGACAACGTGATAATCATCAACAACGCTTGGAATTTCCTTGGAGAGACGGGTCCTCGCGGATGCGACGAGCTGCTTCGAATCTTTCACGCCGAGCATCTTCAATCTGTCAAGCTTCGCTTCCTCGATTATCACTCCAGCAATGACTAGGGGGCCGATTACTGGGCCTCTTCCGGCATCGTCGACCCCGCAGACTCTCACGAGGCCCACCTTCTAGGCTCACGAATCCAGTCGTCGACCTGACGTATTATCTTGCGATAGATCGATTCACGATTCTCTTTGGTAATCTCCCAATGCACACTCTTCTGCCACGTTTTCTCGACTTCCGGATAGCGCGAGCCAAACTTCACCGTAGCGATAACCGCTCTGTTTCCGTCCAGGACCCTGGAGATATTATTTCTGAAGGAAGCGCTTGTCATTTCCATCGGGCCGATCTCGTCTACGATAACCAAGTCTGCGGGTCCTTTCATTGAACGTTCCAACGCAGCGACCCCAATCTTCTCTAGGTCTTCAGAAACTACGACGTAGGATCCGACTCTTGGCCCTACCGTGAGATCTTTCTTGGCAAGCCATCCTTCCTGGCCGGATGAGAGGTCAGTTATCATGAAGCCCGTTCTTGCACTTCCCTCGCGCACCTCGCGAGTTGTCATTCCTTCAATTTTCAAGCCACTCGCTGAATAGTGCTCGTGGATCCGATTGACGATTGTCGTCTTGCCAACTCCAGGCCGACCAGTCAGCAATATGACTCTCACCCAGTCGGCCCCATGCGCGATTGATGCCATCGGGCCTTGAAGCCAAGTCCTAGGAAGTATATTTCGGAGGCTTCCGGTCTGCTGGCCTTCGGCTTCAACAATCGGCTCCTCTCGAAGAACAGTGCCGCGTCGTCTTGGAGCTTTTTCCGTTCGGGGCCCTCAAAGAGCTTGATGAGCACGTTTCCATGATGATCCAAGACCTTCTCAGCAATCTCCAATGCTCTTCGAGCCAGGTCCACTTGTCTCGCATGGTCTACGTCCCAAGCCCCAATGATAGAGGGGGCGAGGTCCGAGAGAACGGTGTTCGCTGGTCCCCCCAGCTCAGCGATGATACGATCGGGCACATCTTCCGCATAGACATCCATTTTCAGGAGCTTGACATTTGGTGAGTGTAGGGGTTGAATCTCCTTGATGTCAATGCCTAGCACAAGCCCTTCAGGTCCAACCGTTTCTCGTGCAATTTGCAGCCATCCTCCGGGCTGGGCTCCGAGGTCTACAACTTTCTGACCCGGTTTTACAATTCCATAGGTCCTGATGGTCTGCTGGAGCTTGTAGGCGGATCTGCTTCGGTAGCCTCGAATCCGCGCGAGCCGATAGTACTGGTCCTTCCTTCTCTTGGCCAGCCAGGTTCCTGTCATGACATGGTATGACTTCTAGCTAACGCGTGATCCGTCAGGAACATCTCTCTCTATACCCAGCAGAGCTAGCTTGTCTCCCTCCGCGGCTGCCAGAAGCATTCCTTCTGACTTCTGCCCAGCAAACGTGGTGGGTTTCAAGTTGGCAAGGAAGATTACTCGTTTGTGAAGCAACTCCTCCGCTTTGTAGTAATCAACTAGGCTTGTGGCTGTCTGTTTTCTTCCGTGGATCCCGAGGTCGACGACGACCTTGTAGAGCTTGTTGGTTCGAGGAACACGGGACACTTCGATCACCGTTCCGACTCTCATCTCAAACCGTTTGAATTCATCAATCGTGACTTCCCTGGCCGGATCGTCCATGTTTTGCAGTCCAGTCATGATCGCGATTTAAGACTTGGAAACTAGCTCTTCAAACGTGGACCCACAATCACAGTCGACAATCGAGAACTGTCGAGATATTTCTTGCCCATTGTCATCAAGTCTTCCCGTGTTATCTTGGAGAAGAGCTGTCGCCTCTTGACAAAATAGTCCAGCCCAAGATCAAAGTGAGCCAAGTTATGGCTGGTCCTTGCGATTCCCTCTGTCGATTCCAACTCCATCAGTGCAGATCCCAACTGGTTCTGTTTAGCATCCGCCAACTCTTGCTCCTCAACCAATTCTTGGCGGACCCGTTCAATCTCTTCCTTCATCAACTCCAAAGCCTTCGCCACATTACGAGGGTTCACCCCGGCGAGACCAGTCCAGCTCCCACCGAGACTTCCCGCGTTGACGAAAGACGTGCAGGAATAAGCTAGCCCCTCCTTGTCTCGGACCCGTTGTCCCAGCCTCCCCATGAAGCCCAATTCGCCCAAGATGACGTTCAACAGGTTCAACGGTTCATAGTCAGGTTCGGTTCGGGAGCACGCAACTCCACCGATTAGGATGTCCGCTTGCGTCTTGTGCGGCATTGCGATGTCTCTCTTCGTACTCTTGGAAACTAGAGTTGATGAGGCATTCTTCTTCGTCCCGTTGTTCCTCTTTTCGTTCCTCGTTTCGAAGGTCCGAGCAGCCCAGCTCACGACTTCGTCCTTCTTGAACTGTCCTGCAAACGCGATGAGTGTCGGTGCGTGGCTGATCACATTCTCGAAATAATCCTTGACATCCGACCTGTCAAGGTCCTTTACGGTTTCTGCGGTTCCGAACCTGTCCTTCCTATATGGATGCCCGGGTGGGTAGACTAGTCTCTGTAGCTCTCTCATGCCGCGTCGTGTCGTGTCATCGTCTCTGAGCCTAATGTCCGTGAGGAGTCCCTCTCGTTCTCGTTCAATGTCTCTTGGTGAGAGAGCAGGTCTGGTTAGACAGTCTTCTACAACTCCGAGGACCCGTTTTGTCCAGGGGCTTGTCATTCGCGCTTGGAAGATGATGCTGTCTTGGGAATTTCGGAAAGAAACCGCCGCGCCGACTGATTCTAAGAGATCCGCGATCTTGACTGCTCCGAGCTTCCGGGTTCCTCTGATAAGGAGACGTGTGGTAAGTTCTGCAAGACCTGACTTCCCTGAGGGTTCTGACGATGTTCCGGCAAGAATGCTACCGTGAACCGCTACGGTCGGATTATTCGCGCTCTTGTACAGAAGACACTTGACTCCTGGACCGGCAGGCTGCTCTTCGACTAGCTTCGCTAGGTCGGTTTCAAGACCCATGGCTGTTCCTTACGCCAACGCATCGGCACACGGTCCGGTTCTGCACGGTCAAGTATTTCGCGGCTATCTCCGAGACCTTCGCGGGCGATATCTTCTCCAGCTCCTCAACGAGCCTGGCCATGGTCTCGAAGGATGTGATCATTTCGAAGATGCCTATCACGAAGCCCTGTCGGGCGACACCGTCAAGCGTATACGCGTACTGAGCCTTGATCTGCGCGATCGCCCTCTCAAGTTCATGTTTGCTAGGAGGAGTCTTCTGAATCTTCTCAACTTCCTCCATCAACACCTTCTCAGCTCTATCAATAGAAACGCCCTCCCATACCGTAACGTCCAATGCAAACACGGACGGATCGATCGTCGGCCAAAACTCCGAACTCGCCTCAGTCGCCAGCTTTCTTTCGACAAGCGCTTTGTGCAGTCTGGCGCTTCTTCCCGAGGATTGGCCGGGGCCGAATGCGAAGAGGCGAACTCCGCTCAAGATCGCGTCAAGCATCATCAGCCCGTAAACGTCCTCGCTTCCGAACCCGGGCGCATGATATGCTACTTTGATGTAGTCAGCCTCAGACGGGATTCGAACCTCGACTCGGCGCTCACCTGACTGAGGAGGCTCAGCGATTGTAGGATCACTGGGCCGATTGCTCTTGGCTAGTGGGCCGAAGTATTCTTGGATCTTGGGAAGAATTTTCTTTGGTGCGAAGGGACCCACTACGACTAGTAGAGCGTTTCCAGGAACATAGTAGCGCCGGTAGTGTTCGAAGAGATCGTCTCTCGTTATTTTCAAAAGGTCCGCTTTGAGTCCTCCTTCGGACCATCTGTACGGGTGGAATCTGAAGGCTGAAAGGAATAGTTCTTCGGAGGCCAAGAATTCGGGATCGTTCTCATTACCTTCGCGCTCCGAGACAACAACCGTCCTCTCCGACTCGACCTCTCTCGGATCGAAGGCGGCATTCATCATACGCTCAGACTCGATAAGAAGTCCCTTCTCTATCTGGTCAGCTGGAAGCACTTCAAAGTAGGCTGTGAAGTCCTTTGATGTGAACCCGTTGTATTCGCCTCCAACGCTGCTGACTATTCGTCCGATGTCGCCCTTGTGGAGTTTCCCTCCGCCTTTGAAGAGCATGTGCTCAACCCAGTGGGAGATTCCTGTTACGCCCGGTCTCTCGTTTCGAGACCCGACGCGGTATATGGCCCAGCAGCCAGATACTGGGGCGTTTGGTATTTCCCGGATCAGGACTTTGAGACCGTTGTCCAAGACGTGACGACTTACTTGCAGTTCTTTGAATAGAGAAATTGACTGAGCCAATTTGGTCAAGCCCTAGTGGTCGCTAGAAATCACTTCTGATGCTGCGTCGTCAGCTCCTCGTACTGTGATTCCGAGATAGCATCCATATCCAATAGTCGCTTGGCGAGTTCAGAAATCCGGGTGACCGAGTGAAGCTTCATGCCGGCCTTGAGAAGGTGTTCCCTTCCTTCCTCCTCGCGATCAACTAAGACTAGAGCGTCTTCCACTACTCCCCCTTCGGCCCTAAGGGTCTGTGCCGCGTCGAGAATGTTCTTGCCTGTAGTAATCACATCGTCTACGAGCAAGACCTTGTCACCGGGAGTCAGGAGACCTTCAACCATCTTCTCTCTACCATGATGCTTGACTTCCTTTCTCACATAGACTAGCGGCTTCGAGAGAGCGTAGGCCAAGACTGAAGCCCATGGCAGTCCGCCGGTTGGAATCCCAGCGATCTTTGCAATATCAGTGATAGTTCTCGCAGACTTTCCCAATAGTTCGATTGAGGCGTGAAACGCATCGGGAAAACTGGGGAGGATTCGCAAGTCGAGATAGTATGGACTGAGTTTTCCTCCGGAAAGCGTGAACATGCCAAACTTCAGAGCCCCGGTATGAACCAGAATCTTCGGAAGTTCTTCTTCAACTGGCTTGGGCATTCGTGTTGTCCTCGAATTTCTGCACATGCCTTGACGATTGGTCTCGACAGAGGCGAGAGTCTCACCGCTGGTATAGCGATTTAAAGGCAAGCCCAAACGAACAATCAAGGCGGCCAATTTGGAACTCTGGATACCCTACGGCGAGACAGAGATTCCAGTCCGGGTCCCAGACGACAATTTCTACAGAATCCTGGAGCCCGCCAAGCCAATTGGGACGAGAGATGCTCCAACTATAATCGAGGAGGCTCTCGAAAACCCGATCAGGGGGCTCTTCCTCAAAGACGTGGTCAAGCCTGGTAACAGTGCTGGAATAGTCATTGATCCCATCGTTCCGGCAATCGCAAGGGACGAGGCGGCGAAGGTGCTGCGATCCCATCTCACCGCGCTGGGCATTGACAATGTGAGAGTTTTCATGCGAAAGCGCATGTCAAACGTGGTCCTCGGTGGCGAGGATCTCAAGATTATCGACCCTTCCCGGGCCTCATTCGCGGAACTCGGAAAGACTTCGGCGGGAACCAGTGTCGAGTTGGATCCTGACCTAGCCGCGTGCGAGGTCAAGATCAATGTCGGGCTAGTCATGCCTCACTTCGCAAGCGGCTTCACCGGAGGACCAGAAGCCGTCCTGCCAGGCGCGTCCTCGATCCATTCGATAGCAAAGAACCGGTCACTCTTGACAAAGGGTTTCCCAACATCATCATCCTCACCGGACAATCAGGTCTTGTCGGATTCTCTGGAAGCCTGCAAACTCGCAGGACCCTTCTACAGCTTATGCTTCATGCCCGACGGCATGGGGGGAGTCACTTCGGCATTCGCCGGAGAACTGGAGTCAGTGTTCAGGGAAGCAGTCCTACGCTATCACGAGGTCCACAGTCCAAAGATTGAACGCAAACTGGACATCGTTATCGTATCGGCGGGGAGCCTGCTGGGCGGGGACCTCTATCACGCGATAAGAGCAGTCTCCAATGTTCTTGGTGCCGTGAGGAGAGAGGGCACGATAATCTTGGTGGCAGAGTGTTCGAAAGGAATTGGCGATTCTAGCTTTTTGGAATACGCTCGGAGATTTCCCGAACGGAAAGAATTGTCGACCGAGTTGAGACACAGATTCAAACTTGGTGGACATGTCAACCTGTTCCTCCAAGAGGCCCTGGAGAAGTGCCGCGTTCAGTTAGTATCTATTCTTCCGGAACTATTTGTCCGAGACTCATTTGGGCTGAAACCTTCCCAGACTGCCTCTGAAGCGGTCCAGAAAGCGATACGAGTTGAAGGCAAAGAGTCTAAGATACTGATCGTTCCGAAGGGAGACTTTACGGTCCCGGTTATGGAATCTTAGACGACACTTAATAGAAATCCTACCAGACCGAGATGGACGCAAGATGCGCCTTAGCCTAGTACTTCCAGTCGCACTGATCGTGCTTCTCTCTGTCGTTCAGTTTCCGACAGTTCATTCTCAGTCTCCCCAGTTGATCCCTCAACAAGGTTTTGGACTGAACAGATCTGCGTCGCTCACGGTGAAGATTGTCTTTCTTGGAATCACGCCGGACGAGTTGAATTCGACCTACCTGAAGAGAAACGTCACCGTTCCGCCCCTGAAGTACCAGACGATTCTCGCGGGACCCTTGAATACTGGTGTGATTTTCAGTTTCAACTATCAGCTGGTATTCGCGGATAACTCAACAGTAAGCAGCTTCGCACGGTATCTCTCGTCGATTCAAAGAGAAGAGAACACTTTTTCGGGTCCTCTCACTCCCTCTGGGCTGGTCAATCCTTACTTTACGAATTCCTCGACGCTTTCCATGGCACAGAACTACTTCTACGACGCTGACAAAGTCGAATCTTGGCTAGGGTCCAACATGACCCTATTCGGAGGGAACCCAGTGTCAGGATACACACTATTCGTTGCCGACCTACATAGCTACAAAATCCCTTCATTCAATTACACAGAATACCAGAACTATGTTACGCCCTGTAGACCCTGCACACCGCAGGCAGTGCAGGCTCACTATTACAACAGAACAGTCACGGATCCGGATCTGGGTCTCGTGATGTATCGACACTTCATGACTGGCTGGGGTGGAAGTAGCAGGTTCTACTACATGGATCTCTCAGCTGGTCCCAGCTACTGGACGAACGAGCTTCCGGTTCAGGTTGCATCTCAACTCAGAGGAATCAGCACCAGCAACTATTATGGGAAGCTCTGGATGAGTAAGTTCGTCGGGTCCTACGTCTATGGCGCGGTCAACAACCTCTTCGCTCCCGACCAGCTCTATCCAGTAAATTACTCCCAGAACTACAACCTCCAACTGTTCGTTCTCGATAATCGGACCGCAGCCGAAATGTCACAGGGTCCGCAATTGACAGCGACTATCAACGAAACTATGATTCAGCAGAATTTGGCTAGTCTTGTCCCATTCGCCGGGGTAACTGTTCACATCAAGTTTGCAAACGTCACCGATTACCCCGGACTCGCCGCCATAATGGCTAATGCGACTACGAGCCTCAGAGATCTGATCTCTGGCCGGCCGATTGTGGATGGCGACTTGGTCTACAACTGGTTCACAACTAGCGGACTGGGTCACATTACGAATTTCATCAATGTAACCCGGACAACCTCGACAATTGATGTTCCAGCATTTCTCTTTGCTTTCAAAGGAAATTACACGTTCGGTGTTCCGGTCAAGGAAGACATTGGGTCGCCCAATATCTACGGTACGTTCGGAGGAGAGGCGTTGGGAGATATGGTTCTGATAGGATTGTCCCAGCAGGCCGACTTCACCATCGGCAACAACTCAACCTACGGTCAGGGTGGCAAGGGAGCGGGCTTCACACATGACGCAATTCACGAACTCGGACACATGATGGGCCTGAACCATCCTTTCATCTACGATTTGACAGAGGACTTTACGAACACCGTGATGGGATACTACGCTTACAGTCTGAACTTTAGTCAGTTCGACAGGGACTCAATCCTGCGGGGAGTAAACGATGAGCTGCTCTCCTTCGCCCTACAAGCCTTGTCAACAACCCAGAACACTCTCTTCAATGCAGGGGACATATCCATGGCTAACCAGAATATTGCGAAGGCAGAAAACCTGTACAACACAATGGACTACGCGGGCGCCGTACAGTATTCGTTAGCGGCGGCCGAAGATGCCAGCGCGGCTCAGCAGCTCGCCAACAGCGCCATCTCACCCGCCCTCGTCTTCAGCCTCATCGGAGTCGCAATAGGCACAGCAATCGGCATCCTACTCGGCTATCTGCTATTCCGGCGGAGTAGGCCAGCGGGAGTCCAGTATAATCGATGTCCCACTTGTCAGCAGCCTTTGAGGTGGGACCCGGCTCAAATGCGCTGGTACTGCGACAGATGCCAAAAACCGGTCTGAGCTGCGCGCCGAAACAGCGGACTAGAGAATGATTTGAACCCCGGTTTACCGGTATGTATAAGCGAACCCCGAAATCTTGGCGGATCAGAATAGTTTCCAATCCGGTTTCAAGACGCGACCCGTCGACAAGAGCATTGGAGCCGCGGGGTAGTGAGAGGTTCTAGGAGACAAGTCAGAGCTTCGTCAGGGCGGCGAGAAACCGCTACTGGGAACCGGTTACTTTTGACTCTCGCTTCTGGTCCTGTCCTTTTTCTGCTCGAATGTGGGCCACGAAGTGATTGATGAGCTCATACCACACTTTGAACTTCGCTCCACAAAGATGACAATTAATTGAGGCTGCGTTTGACTGCTGAGTTCCAGGCTCTTTGCTGAGCGACTCGTCCGATCCTACAGACATATGCAGACTCGATTTAACAAGAGCAAAATATAGACTTCGATCACGTCCCCGCTTGCCAGAGTCAGTGCGCGCAGGAGCTGAACCATCAGTTCAACATCTCGGGCGTGGGGTCAAATGTAAATTCAAACCCCTCTTCAGCTAAAGATAAACGGCGACTCTTAAGCTCCCTATCCGAGTACGTAGCTGAAGGTTACGGGACGACATGGATACTTGGCCCTCTGACAGGGGGTTGGATACAAGCCTGTCGTCTGGCCGACAGGTTTACCTGTGAACTTGTAGGTCTGGCTGCCTGATACGCTGTTGTCCTGTCCATACGGCTAGTAGCTGTCTGAGAACAGTACAGACCTTGTTGAGGAGGTTACCAGTCGAGTGCTTCCTAGAACATCAGTGTGATAGTAGACGACGGTAGAGTTGTATCCGGATGCGTCGTTGACCATCGCTATATGGAGGCCGTTAGATGCGTGAGCGATAGGCCCTAGCTCGCGGGCAACGAGTCGGAACGATGAGGAAATATTGCATCACCGACGATTTGTGCAGGCTCGGCGCCATCGATTCGGCTGCAAGAGAACGTTACAGTGCCCTTGGTAGCCGGTATGGTGTAGTCTATCTCTATCCAACCATTACTGAAGAGGTTGGTAAATCCGGTGCGGCAATTGGGGGCGTCACCTATGGCAGTAACGGTGAATACAAATTCAGCCACTTTCTTGGTTGGAATGTTTAGGTCGCATGAGGGAAGAATCGGGAGTCCAGGGCATGTAGTGTCTGTAGGCAGACCTACTGAAGGGTCGAAGGCGTTTCTAATATTCGCATCTGAAACGGCGAAGGTTACCGCAAACGTCAGCGCGTGGCGCGCGCCAGAGAAAACCACAGTCGTATTGTCATCAGTTAGGACTGACAGGGCGACCGCGTAATATTCGGCAATCAGACCGCTAGCTTTTTCGAAGCGAGGGGTGAAACTGAGCCCTGCCTTGTCGATTATCTGCGAAACAGACATTCCATCAGCGTACATGGCGAGAACCACCACATCGTTGGCGTGGGTAGTATTCAGGCCGATGGCCGTAGCACAGGAGAGTGTTGGGGTAGAGACACGGCAGTCTACACTCTGAGAGGCAACACTCATGCCATCTAGCGCCAGCCTGTGTCCCTCGGCATGAGCTGTTGGCATCGAGATGGTAAGACCGGCGATGCTGAGCCCAACAAACACGGCGGCAAGCCAGCTGGAGATTTTCACGTTCAAGATCTATGTCCTAGCGCAGCTATTTTAATGATAGGGACTTTGATTCCAAATCGGTGTGCTCATATTATTTCGGCGACTGGGTTCAATTTCTGGTAAAGCGAGCCCGCGAAGGCCAGGGACGGCTTACCATAGTAATGTCCTACTTTAAGTAAGGTGGGAAGGTACGTCGGCCCATGAAAATACCATCTATGCTTTTGCTGTCATTGTCATTGCTAATGCTTTTCATCATGACGCCTTCTGTGCTCGTGCACGCGTCGTCCAACCACAACTTTGACCACATTCGGCTGGGTCATATTGGCCAATCCCGTCAAGGTGGGCACATGGATTTACAACGCTATGTTCGAATGGCTTCCGAATGGCGTGAATGATCTCTATGCAGGAGACTGGGGGAAACTCGTTACAGACGTGTTCATTCCGATTCTTTTGCAGCATATCGGAGATATCGTTTCTGATGTCATTAATGATCCTGATATTCCAATCCTAGAGAAGTTCGCTTCGGTCGCCTTTGCAATCAGTGCTGTAGAAGCGAACATATTGTTCGCAGCTGTATTCTTAGCGGCAGGATTGGCCTTGTCATACGCATCCCCGCCTGAGGCAGGCTCTTTCTGCTCGAATTTCTGGGAATACCCTCCTGGTCTTCAACCCCCTGCCACGAATGGTTCTCCTGGTAATAATGGGTGGTATCTAGGTTACGTCTACCATGTATTCAATTACAGATATGACTGGCGGCATGATATGGGGGATCCTCAGAAAGGGCTTCCCACGGCTATTTGAAAGCGGGCGCAAAATAGGTAGCAACAAATTGTAGTTTTTTTAGACGTGATCGCAGTGGTTCCGTCCGTCTCGGGGAATTGCAATAACAATTGAGCGGATACTCTAGCAAGGATCCGAAGGAACACCAAGCGGAGGAAAATTCGATCCTACGCATCACTGGTAACCTCCTTGTCAGATTGGGAGCATCAAACCGCCTTCCTCGCGGCGTTGTGTGGTTCCCAAAGAATTTAGACCCAGACAAGCCTACTCTGTTCCTCGGAAGGTTGCGCCTAAGGGAGGCGTTGAGAGGAAAACTCACTGAAGAGGAATGGACCGCTTTGCTGGCATCATCGCTCCTCCTCAACACCAGAATGCGTAAGAAGCTTCTTTTGGTCAATTGGACAGCCATCATTCTCTCCTTTCTGGGTTTTGGTCTCTTCGTCTGGTTCTTGTTGCCTGCAATAGGTTCTCATCTCCCTCCTAATCTCTCTCATTCACCGTGGGCGGGGGGAGTCATTGTCTTCCCACTCCTGGGGTTCTTCTTTCTCTTCACCCGAGTCACCGGACCGATGAGAAAATCGTTGAGATTTCGAGCCGATGAAACGGTAGCCTCTGAGTTGGGAATGGGGGCGGAATTATTGCGGACGCTCCGAAAGATCGATGGAATGTCACTGGATAGTGACAGGCATCCAAGTAGGTTCGGGCGACCAAGTATTTCCCAGAGAATAGCCCGGCTGTCCAGATTCGTAGATAAGGTCCAGCAAGGAAAAAGTGAATCAGCTCAACATGTGCACGATCATGCCCAGGAGAAGTAAATGTATCATCTACATCAAATCAGAATTTAGGATCCCCTAAAGGGATAAGGGTGCACAAGCGCGGTCGAGCTTTCATTCTTCGGTAACGACCTACTGAACGACCTCGAAACATCGGCATATTATTATTCGAGGAAGCCCATTCGCTAATGGATAAGGTGTGACCTGGAAGCTTTTTTGGCTCGCCTTCCGCGTAATTTTGGCTACCGTCATCGTGAGCGCTTCCATGCTAGCCGGAGCTGTTTGCGTAGTACCTGTTCCCGACTCATGGATTCAACTGAGCGTTTCTCCATCTCCCATCGTTCTCGCTGGAGCTGCGGTTGCCGGAAGAGCTGTATACGTGGCGGGAGGGCTATACAGTTACAATCCGCCAGTCAGTAAAGGGATAAGTTTCGTCGCCTATTTTCCCTCAAATGACTCCTGGAAAATTCTCCCCTCTATGCCTACCCCACGTCAAACGCTTGGAGTCGTTGCGATTCAACACAAGATCTATGGGATCGGTGGAGACGTTATCGGCGGGATTTCGAACAAGACTGAGGTTTACGATCCATCGAGCAACTTATGGACGACCATGAGTCCCATGCCCGTTGCGACTTCCGGATTTGCGTACAGTTCCGTCAATTCAACAATTTATGTGATGGGAGGGGTTGACTCAAACGGAGTAACGAGAGCTGTCTGGGCCTTTGACACCATGTCTAACTCTTGGAGTGTGAAGGCTCCGATGCCAGGGGATTTGCCTGCGACAGGTGGAGCGAACGGAGCTGCCGTTTCGATCAGTGGGAAAATTTACGTCGCTCCCAGCAACGCTCATGGAGTTGCCACATCTCTGGTCTATGACATAGCGTCCGATAGATGGACGGATTCTTGGAATGGTCCAGCATTCACCAACCCGTCGGGAGCCGCTCTTTCAATGGATTTCTACGCGTTGACTGCCGTGGAGAATCGCGTTTTCATGATAGGTGGTCTCGATGCCGATTCACAAACGGGTGCGACGAAATACAATTTTGCATATGATACAGTGACTGGCGTTTGGACTAGATGGACAGATATGCCGACCGCAAGATATGGACTCGTAGCCGTCACCGTCGACGGAATAATATACGCTATTGGCGGAGCTGGATCTTGCGACCCAACACACACCAGTGGATCGTGTATCGCTAACGAAGCCTACACCCCGGCAGAGGTCGCGAACCCAGGGCCGCCTCAATCCAGCCCAATTGGAGGCATTGCTTTATGGATAATCGGACTGACGGTCGCGGCAGCCGGCGTCACCTCTATTGGATTGTTGTACCTTTACAAAAGACGCCACATGAACATTGATGGAGAGAACGGCCATCAAAACGTCCACGGAGGTTCATCGAACCGATGATCGTTCTTGGAACTTCTCGAAATTCGATCCCCATTTCATGGTTGTTTATATGCACCAGTAAACTCGTGTCCAAATCCCACCTCCCGCACCAAGCGACCGGAACTAGTTGGGTAACAAGGCTCCCGCAGAGAGGGCATATCACGTTACCCTCTGAGCTGTCGGTCGTAGCTACCCTGCCCAAGTAGGAAGGCACCTGATTACTCGCTTCAGATGCCACGGAAGGGAATGTCGTAACCGAAATGGTGCGAGTTTGCCAATTCCCGAGTTCGTCTCAAGATCGGGCTTCCGGATTTGACTGCTAGAACAGTTTGGACCATAACAATGAGCTAGACCATCGTGGTTCTCCCGTGTTTGGTCTGCCAGAGAATGACGACAGTTGCGACTATAGGAGTGATTACGCAGCTGAGGATGATCTGGAGCGGATTGGAGAAGATTACGGCGAGATTCGCTTCCACATTGGACCGAATAGTAAGTAGCCAGCCGGCGAGTCCGGTTAGTCCTAGCGCGAATAATGGGTATTTGATGAAGTTGAAGCGTCCCAGGTGTGGTCCTCCTGTTTCATCTTTTCTGTCCAGCTGTCCGGAGAGGTATGTCACAGCTAGCCATCCATATTGTACTACTAGAAGTCCTGGGTTAGTGTAGAGGTAGCCTTGGGCCAAAATGGCGAATCCGTAGACTCTACGCCAGGGCACTGGACCTGGTTCTTGAAGATCCGGGTCGGCATGCTCCACTAACCCATAGGGTCCTCCTGATAGAAATAGACGTGCTTGTCAGGGTCCGTCGGTTGGGGTTTTCCTTGAGAGTCATACATCCCGCGCTTCACCAGGCGGGTAATAGGATAGAACCATTCGACGCCCCGATCCTTCACTGTCGTAAAGGAGTCTTGAAGAACGTGGAGGAAGACCCCGAGCGATAGGAATGGGCTCACGAGATAGGTAATTGAGATGATGAAGACGTTGTGGAGACCGGCTCGATGAATCTGCTCATCAGCGTAGAGCTTGGATGGAAAAAACCAGTACTCGCTGTCCAGATCCGGTATTAGGGCGCCGAGGCTGATGAGAAAAGCAATGTCTGGCCGCCCAAAGAATACGAATCCTACAGCGAGACCAAACATGAAGTGTGTAGGAAGGTCCAAACCCTTTCTAGCCAGCAAAGAACGAACTGATAAGGATGTATAGAATGGCTGACGCCTATCTTTCGGGTCGTCAGAAGGGCATCTTGATTATGGCTCTGTCGTTTGGTAAGCAGGCGACATACTCCCATCCTTCACGGATCAGCTCGTCGAGCTAATCGACTGTTATGATACGCTGCCTAGCGCCATCTCGTTTCAAAGCACCGTCGAGTTCCTCGATCCCTAAGGGAAGCTCCTTCAAGTCTACTCTGTGTGTGCCGTCATAGAGGAGTGAAGGTTCATCTCTGAAGTAGCGTTTCTGAGGCTCCGGAGCTTTCTCGACTAGAGTGGCTTCCATCGCTCAAGCCACTTATGTTCAAACCTCTTTCGGGAGTCTGAACTCAGCCCCTATCTGCAATGCGTGAAGGGTGGGAGTCCCGGTCTCGGGTTTTCGAAAGCAAAAAGCGGAATAGGCGCAGAATGAATCAATATCTGGAATCTATCGGGCTCATGCAGTTTTCGCGCGGTTGCCTTGCTAGTAACCCGCTTCCTGCCATATACAGGACTGACCCATTCTAAGCGCTGAATAGTGGGACTCTTCGAGGAAGCAGGTTACCTGGAAAATTTGTCCACCAAAACTCTCAAAAAAAGGTTTCAACTCGCGACGCGAAACCCGCGATTAGGAGGTAATTAACAAAGAGTAATCTTTTCTTCGGCCTGGCTCTTCGAAGATAGGAATCATGCAAACTGCTCCGCTTCGAAGCTGACAAGCGCAGAACAAGCCCTGATCTGGAATCGGGGCATGCGATTTGAGCTTGCGACTTTTTCGCGTTGACCTCTACGCTTAATTCACGATCTCGAAAACGTCGGATCCATGCATTCTGGTCCCTGAAGCGTGAGACTCGCCCATATCAGGTTCAACTGGCGGGACCCCTCACTAAAAAATCTCAAAAGCAGTTGCTCCTCACGACGCAAAAGTGCTCTTTTGGGCGTCCCGGGAATTCTGCGAATTTCTCGGAACGTCTGTAGTCTTTTAATGCAAATCGATTCTCCTCAAACTCAATCGTTTCCGCGTGGGATCTGGCTCATGTAGAGGCATCGATTCCACGTCAGCTTCGCCGAACGAATACCATGCCCATTGCTGAGGCTAACAGGGGCATCGCGAACTATTGCGAAGGGAATCTGGTCCGACGCCTCGCCCATCACAAGCTGAGCCGATGCTGCTACTCCATCGGCAATCGCTCGGAAGGTAATCTCGATACTTCTGCCGAAGAGGTCGACGCCTCCTCTGAGATCTTCGACTGGTTCGAAACCCGCGCAGCCGATGGCGAAACCGGTCGTTCCTAATCTCAGCGGGCTAACTCTGCTATCGACAATAACCACTCCCACATTTTTGCCCGATTTTCGCCGAATCGACTGACGGATCTTCTTTGCAGACAGATCTGCGTTGCGAGGCCAGAGCACAACCGCCCCTTCCGGCGCGTTCTTTCGGTCGATCCCAGCATTTGCAACAGCGTCACCGTTCTTCACCGTTAGAAGTGCTCCTTTTACACCGCCAACCACCAGGTCGGCTTCGTCTAGAACAGCTTGAGCAAACGCGGGAGTTAAGGAATGCTTCCGGGCGAGGCTTCTAGCCCTCGACCCGGGTCTTATGCTGTCAAGGTATCTAACTCTGTGTTCAGCGATTCCCACAATCTTGCTCGAGACCGCCACAATATCTGTCGTCTTGAACCGTACGCGGTTCTTCGCTAAAGCCTTGAAAAACAAATCTGGAATTGAGTCCCGGGGTCTCACCAGACTCGATCTAAGTGGGTAGACTATCACGTTCGATTCAGGACCCAGTAACTTGGGCGACGATCTTCGCTATCTCACCATCGCGAACTATCTTGCGAATCTTCTCGATATCATCGTGGGAAGATCGATCTTCAATTAGCGGAGGAACTTTTCGTCTGACGGCTTCGAAGACTCGTCTGGTCCCGACTCCTAATCCTTTGGCCCCTCTCAGATCTACTCCTTGAGCTGCAACGAGCAGCTCTATGCTGGCCACGTACTGGGAGTTTTCGAGTATCGTTCTTGTTTTGTGGGCTGCTCCGGGTCCCATGCTGACAAAATCCTCAAAATTGCTCGACGTCGGGATCGAGTCGCTGCTCGCAGGATGCGTCAGCAGCTTACTTTCGGCCACGAGCGCTGTTGCCGTGTACTGGACCGCCATCAACCCGCTTGAGAGTCCCGGCTTCGATCGTCCTCCTACCAGAAACGGTGGGAGCCCGTTGTTGAGCGACGGGTCTAACAGGGCGGATATTCTTCTCTCCGACATGTTGGCAAGATAGGAGATCGCCAAGGCCATGATATCGAGTCCCATAGCAACTGGTTGTCCGTGAAAGTTGCCCCCGGAAATACAGACCCCATCCTCTGGAAACACGAGAGGATTGTCAGTAGCCGAATTCATCTCTACCTCTAGAATCTGTTTTGT
>Ga0209152_10000353_pt1 | contig 22225 bp, 19 predicted proteins | sample GraSoiAngelo_107_FD_185873 | JGI IMG/M metagenome (GOLD analysis project Ga0209152, IMG submission 185873) | Grasslands soil microbial communities from the Angelo Coastal Reserve, California, USA - 14_0903_09_30cm (SPAdes) (version 2) | ecosystem: Environmental > Terrestrial > Soil > Grasslands...
CGCGATCTTCGAAAACGTGCGAGTGATGATCACCGGGCGGCCCTCAATAATATACGGAACCGAGGTCGCGTAATCCGGGCTCGAAACGAAGTGATGATACGCCTCGTCGATCAACACCGGGACATCGCCGGGAATCATGTCCAGCAGGAATTTTATCTCCTGCTTCGGAATGATATTTCCCGTCGGATTGTTCGGATTGCAGATGTAGACGAATCCAACATCGCGATAGTTCATCTTGGTCGCGCGGATGATTCCCGGCACGTCCATTCTGTAGTCCTTCAGCAAAGGCACCTTGATGGCGTCAGCTTTGCTGTTGGTTACGTAGCGATATACAGAGTCATAAGACGGATCGACTCCCACGCATTTTTTGTGGTCGATCAGGAATGCCTCGCCGACAATCTTCAGTATTTCACCCGATCCCGCTCCGAGAATGATGTTCTCCGGTTTGACGCCGTGGTGTTTCGCGATGGCTTCTACGATTCCGCCGTCGGGATAGCGATATCGATTCGAATACTTGAATCCGTCGTTCATCGCCTTCAAAACCGTATCCGAAGGGCCCCAGCAATTCTCGTTATTGGCGAGCTTCGCCATGTTGTCATACTCTTCTTCGGGGTGTTCGACCCCCGGCTCTACCTGCCGCCCTTCTCTGGATTGAGCGAACACATTGAATGACGGGCGCAACCCGGCGACTCCCAGCGCGGTTGCAATCGATCCCATAAATGTCCGGCGTGTAGTTGAGTTCCGAATCATAAGCGCCTCCTTCTTCCGAGTTCCGCGAAGGAACTTCTTGACTATGTTTTGGCCGCTCCAAGTTCGAGCAGCCTGGATTCTTCATTCTAGCGTGATCCCACTAGCGTGATCCCGGCCAAACAGTACCCTGATCCTGTTTTGTGACCGGCCCCATGCCTTTGTAGATAAATTTCTGGAGCCGCCGCCCCTCGTATGTTTCCGCGGTGTAGATGTTGCCCTTTGAATCGGTGGCGATGCTGTGAACGCCGTAAAACTGGCCCGGCTGGCGTCCGCCGTCTCCGAAGCTGGTCAATACCTCCAGCGTGTCGCGGAGAATTATGTACACCTTCTCGTTGCGTCCATCCGCAAGGTAAATGTATTTCTGCTGCGGATCCTTCGAGAACGCAATGTCCCAGACCGATCCATCAGCCAGCGATCTTCTCGCGATGAACTGTTCTTTCACAAAGACGCCGTCCGGGTGGAATACTTGAATTCTGTCATTGGTTCGATCACAGACATACAAGAAACCGTCGACCGAGAGCTCGGCGCAGTGCACCGGATTTCGAAATTGCTTGGCGGGCGGCGCATCAGGATTGTAGCGTCCGAGATTGGTATCGTCAGGCTTGTTGCCGTAAGCGCCCCAATACCGTTTGAACTTGCCGGTATCGGCGTCAATCACAGCCACCCGCTTGTTCAGATAGCCGTCCGAGATGTATGCCTCATTTGCTTTCGGGTCGACAAAAATCTTGGCGACGCGACCGAAGTTCTCCGTGTTATTGCTGCCTCCCGTCTTGCCGGCGTGGCCGAACTGAGCGATGAACTTGCCGTCCTGCGTGAACTTCAGCACCTGGGCATCGTTCGCGCCGTTTCCGCCGATCCACACGTTGCCTTTGTAGTCGATCGTGATGCCGTGATTCGATTCGGGCCACTCGTAGCCTTGTCCCGGACCGCCCCAGTGGCCGATCAGGTTGCCCGCTTGATCGAACTCGAGAACCGGCGGCGCTTTTGAGCAGCACGAACCGGTCTTCTGATCCGCGGCGGCTTCGTTCGGGGAAACGGTGTCGGGCCGATGAACTATCCAGACATGGTCTTGAGCATCGCAAGCCACGCCGATTGTCATCCCGATGTACCAGTGGTTCGGCAGCGGCTTAGGCCAGTGCGGGTCGACTTCGAATCTCGGCGCCATCACGACATTCTTGCCCTGCACAATACTCCTCTTATCGAGAATGTTCTGGCCGATGCCGAGCAGAATCAGCATCAGTATGGACACGACTGTAATATAGAAATTGCGGCTTCTCTTCATAGGTCCTCGTAACGGATCAAAAGACATACTCAGGCCTCAACGTGACGAGCCCATACCTTTATAGACAAACTTCTGAACGCGCTTTCCTTCGTAGGTCTCGCCGGTGTAGATATTTCCTTTTGAATCGACTGCAATGCTGCCGACGCCGTAAAACTGGCCCGGCAGGCGGCCGCCGTCACCGAAACTCGATACAACTTCTAGAGTATCGCGCCGAAGTATCCACACCTTTTTGTCGTGTCCGTCAGCGACATAAAGAAACCTCTGTCGCGGATCAGCCGAAAAGGCAATGTCCCATGTCGAACCGTCTCCAAGCGTGCCCTTGGAAAGGAATGCTTCCTTTATAAATTTCCCGTCCTTCTGGAATACCTGGATGCGGTCGCTATCGCGATCACACACATACACAAAACCGTCTTTAGAAACCGCGGCGCATGTAACCGTTCGAAACTGTTTCGACGGAGCGGCATCCGGACTATATATACCGACGCCCCGGTCATCCGGTTTCTCTCCGTAAGCACCCCAATGCCGCTTGTAGCTTCCAGTCTCGGCGTCGAATACAACAACCCGATGATTGCCGAAGCCGTCCGCAATATAAACTTCGTCGGCTGACGGATCAACCGAGAGAGCGGCCGGCCGATTGAATCCAGTCTTGCTGGCGCTGCCTTCGACCTTTCCAGCGTGTCCAATCTGCAACAGAAATTGACCGCTGCGCGAGAATTTCAGGACGTGTGCATCTTGAGGACGTGGAGACGCAGGCGCTGTGCCGGGCCGCTCCGCCGCCGCCTGTGCCCCCTGGGCTGGCGCTACAATACCCGCGGCTGCAATCCAGACGTTTCCTTTTGGGTCGACCGCAATGCCGCCCGTGGACTGCGGCCATTCAAAGCCCTGCCCAGGCCCGCCCCAATGACTTAAGAGATTGCCGGCCTGATCGAACTCGAGCACCTGCGGCGCGGGAACGCAGCATCCGGTCGGCGGGTTCAGAATGGAACCCTTCTCGTTGTTGGCCAGTGAATCCGCGCCTCGATGCGTGATCCAGATATGGTCCTGAGCATCGACGGCGACCCCAGTCACCGAACCGAGCACCCAGTGATTGGGGAGCGGTTTAGGCCATAGCGGATCGACTTCGAATCGCGGCGCCTGTTTGCTCGATTTTCCCTGCGCGGCCGCGCTTCCGTGTTGCAGGTTGTAAGTGAATGGCGCGAAGAACGAACCCACGAGTATCGCACCAATATAAAGACGTCGCTTCATATTGCTCTCGGTCACTTTCTCTTCTTGATACAGCTCCCTCGACACGAGCATTGCGCCCGCGTTCCACTGGTGCTGGTTCTGAACAACTCTGGATACCCTTGGAGGGCAGCTAGTATACACGAAATCGGCACAAACACAGAGTTCCGCGCGAAAAAGTCGGTGCGCGTATACTCGGCTCTTCCCGTGCGCTCAATGAGCGGCTATACCGCTAATTGACATTGATTTATCGTGGTCTATATCATTCGCCTTCTTATGATAAAGATTAAGACGTACATTTTTACGGTCCTCGCCGCGCTCCTGAGTGTAACGACGGTCTTTCAACCCGGGCGCTTGAACGCCGGCACGGGCGCGCCATCCGATCAGCAGATATCTTCTCAAAACATCGCGCGGCACATCGCGTATCTGGCTTCGGATAAATTGCAGGGCCGTCGAGCAGGCACGCCGAGCGCAAACGAGGCCGCGCGCTACATCAGCGGAGAGTTCAAACGATACGGCTTGCAGCCGCTGGTTCCCGATTATCTTCAGTCCTTCACCTTTGTCGCGGAAGTAAAGCTCGGCGACGGCAACAGCTTTCAATTGGATCAGAGCGGCGCTGTCGGATCCACAGGCCCGCGATCATTCAAGGCGGGCGTTGATTTCATGCCGCTTGCTTTCTCTTCGTCGGAGCGAGCAAAGGGAGCCGCGGTATATGCGGGCTATGGCATCAGCGCGCCGCAGCTTCAATATGACAACTACTCAGGTATGGATGTATCCGGCAAGATCGTAATTGTGATGCGCGGCAGTCCGGACGGCGACAACCCACACGGGCGTTTCGCCGAATTCACGGAGCCGGGACTTGAGATACAGAACAAAACGATCAAGGCTCGTGAGAAAGGCGCTCGCGGCGTTCTGTTCGTTGCCGACGAAGAGGATTTCCAGCGCGATTCGCTCTCGAGGCTTCATCACGATTTGAACTTTCTCGATGCGGGCATTCCCGCCGCCGGATTAAGCCGCAATAGCGCTCGAGCGATTCTGACCGCGGCGGGCGTATCGCTGACCGATCTCGAAAAACGGAGCAAGACTTCGCCCTTGCCGCTCCTGCTCGATCGAGTAGCGCTTGACTTCAAGACCGATGTGGTAAGGCTGAACAGAACCAGCGTCAACGTCGAAGGCATTATAAGAGGAAGCGATTCCGCACTCGCGCAGCAGTATGTCGTGATCGGAGCCCACTACGATCACCTTGGATTGGGGGGAACCGAATCGCTGGCGCAGAACCCTGAGGGCCAGATACATCACGGCGCGGATGACAACGCTTCCGGCACGAGCGCTCTGCTCGAGCTGGCTCGGGTTCTTGCGGCGCAAAAATCCGCCTTAAAACGAAGCGTCATCTTCATTGCGTTTTCGGGAGAAGAAGAAGGGTTGCTGGGTTCCGGAGCTTACACGAAGAACCCGGCGGTTCCTCTCGCTTCAATAGTCGCGATGATAAATATGGATATGGTCGGACGTCTTCGCGATCGCAAGCTTGTAGTGGGCGGCGCCGCCACATCGCCTGAGTGGAAGGCCCTACTCGAAAAACTTGATGGATCTCTCGGCGATCGCGCGTTCAAACTCACACTGCAGGATGACGGATTCGGACCCAGCGATCATCAATCCTTCTACGTCCGTGACATACCGGTACTCTTCTTTTTTACCGGATCTCACGATGATTATCATAAGCCTTCCGACACGGCGGACAAGATCAACAACGACGGAGTGCGAGACGTAGCCGAATTCGTGCGGGAGATAACAATTAAGTTATCGAACGAATCCGAGAGAATTGCTTTTTCGCGCGTGCAACACCAGACGCAGCCGGCCGGCCGCGGCTTCAGGGTTTATCTCGGAACCGTACCCAACTATTCAGATCAGGTCGATGGCTTAAAACTGGATGGAGTCCGTCCAGCTTCGCCGGCCGAGAAGGGCGGCCTGCGAGCCGGGGATGTAATAATCAAACTTGGAAATATGGCGATCAAGAATGTGTATGACTACACCTACGCGCTTGGCGAATTGCGCCCGGGCCAGGAAGTTGAAGTCGTAATCCGCCGCGACGGCAAAGAAGCTACACTCAAAATTACTCCGGATAAACGCCAGTAGGACCGCAATCTCACTCTGTAGTATTTCACCAGGACGCAATAGGCGTCACGCCAAGAAGAAAGTTCGAGGAGACAAATGCTGCTGCAAGGAAAGAAGGGGATTGTATTTGGAGTGGCCAATCAAAGAAGTCTGGCGTGGGCCATAGCTCAACGAGCAAGCGAGCACGGGGCAAGACTCGCCCTCACGTATCAGGGAGAACGGCTCGAAGAAAACGCACGCGAGCTGGCCCGCGAGCTGGCCGATCCCGCTTTGATCTGCTGCGATGTGACTAAGGACGAAGACATCGAGAGCGCGTTTAAGCGCGTGCGGGAAGAATTCGGCAGCCTTGACTTCGTAGTCCATGGCATCGCATTCGCGCTCAGGGAAGACCTCGAAGGAGACTATGTAGACACTTCGCGCGAGGGTTATCGAGTCGCCCAGGATGTCAGCGCCTACTCGCTGGCGGCGATCGCAAAGCACGCCGCCCCATTAATGGAGGAGCGCGGCGGCAGTATATTGACCCTTACTTACATTGGCGGCGAGCGGGTCATCCCTCATTACAACGTAATGGGCGTAGCAAAAGCCGCGCTCGATATGAGCGTGCGATACCTCGCGTGGGATTTAGGCTCCAGGGGAATCCGCGTCAATGCAATTTCCGCGGGACCGCTGAAGACCCTTGCGTCGGCCGGAATCCGCGGGTTTTCAAAGATCCTTGCCCATATGAAAGAGCACAGTCCGCTGCGGCGAAACACGAATCAAGCCGAAGTAGCCGACGCCGCCCTCTTTCTGCTATCCGATCTATCACGAGGCGTGACCGGCGAGATCCTTCATGTAGACTGCGGCTATCACGTAATGGGGATATGAGACCGCCTGGAGGCTGTCGTCAGCCGGCGTATCTGCGTTCTACCGTAACCGCGAACACCGCTGCACCGATCAGTCCGATTGCGCAGGCAATAAAGAACGGAAGCGCCGGGTTGAGTTTCCACAACAGCCCGCCGATCACGGCCGCGGGCGTTATGCTCAGGCTGCGAACCAGATAATATAACCCTACAGTGCGGCCTCTGCGGGTCGGATCGGCGAGGCCCACTATGATTGCCTTTCTTGACGGCTCCCCGGTTTCTCTAAGGCCGCCTACGATGAACGCGAGCACCAGCATAGTAAAGCTGTGCGAGAGCACTACCGCGAGCGGCAGCAGTGCGAAACATATGAATGTGGCGATTACGAAGGGCTTTTTGCCGAAGCGGTCTGCCATCCGCGCGGCAGGGAGGTAAACAGCTATCGCGGTCGCTTTGTCGATTCCGACCAGAATTCCGAACTTCGCTGGCGAGATTCCAACGACGTCGATCACGTACAGCACGATGAACACGTCGGTCATTCCCTCGCAGATCCTGACGAATATATCGGATAACAAGAGCCGCTTCAGCGCAGTGTGCATGGATCTGAATTGTTTAAGGATTTTGATCTTTTCAGGCTTGTCCTTCGTTCGCTCTCCGAAGTAGAACTTCCACTGAATCACGGCTGCGATCAGGGTTAGCGCGATTGTGAGAACCAGAGCGAGCCGAACTCCGCGAATGACTCCGAGGCGGGCGATCAACACTCCACCGAGCGCCGGCGAGAGAATTATAGGAACCCGCTTTAGGATGGATTGTATCGTGAATCCCATCGTCCGGCGATTTGGCGGCAAGCGGTCGGCTATCATCGCGAACATCCCGGGTGAAGCCATACTGGACCAAGCCATCACGAACGTAAGGCCGACGAACATCATCATCCAGTGACCGCTCATCGCGTAAATCGCAAAGCCGAGGGCCGCCGTCAGGCTGAATAAGATCAACGCGCGGCGAGTGCCGATTCGGTCCGAAATGAACCCCCCTGGATATTGATAGCTAGCATCCAAAAAATCCCGAGCGGAGCCGAAAAATCCTATTGCAACCGTCCCTGCGCCCAGGGCTTCGAGATACTTAGGCAGGAAGCTGAGCGAAAGCTGTTCTCCCGCGCCGACCAGAAACACGGCGCCGGACATCACGGCAATGTTGCGCTCGAGCCCGAGCGATTCACGAAGTCGAGCGAAGCCTCTGTTTTGAGGTTCTAGCGACAAGGACGCAGCTTAACACAGGAAGGAATCCCGTTGAGCGTTACAAACTTGTGCACGGGCCTAATCTAATCTGAAAAATGCGACTAGAAAAAAGAATAGCCGCCCTGCGTCGAAATACGGCAGGGCAGCTATTTGTAAGTTCGAAGCGCGCTTGGTATCAGAAGCGCTGCCTTGTGTTATGGGATTCGGCGCGTTAGAAGATTTTGCGTCGCTCCGTCCTATTCTTGTACAACCAGAGAAGAGTAGCCGCACCGCCTCCGGCTGCCGCGCCGATTATCGCGCCCTTCTTTCCCTTCGTCAGTCCGCCGACCGCGGCTCCTCCGCCTGCGCCAATTCCTATCACGGTAGCAGCTCCGCCCGGACCTTCCATCCATCGGTGCTTGTACTCATAATTCAGGATCCCGGGACCATCGAACAGCGTCACAGCGCTGTCCCCGATCCTGACGCCATTCTTACCTCGTCTCACAATACCTCGGTACTCGCGATCATCGGCAAAGGAGCTAACCGGCAGCGCCAATGCCAGAAGCGCCAATACCAGAAAGAAACCAGCCATTTTCCTGAGCATCTGAGAATGCCTCCTCATTTGTTAGGTGCTTACGTCCGTCTTCAGCGAGCAATCCCGCCCGGACGGCGTTGGCGTGATGCGCGCCCTCTCCCGGAGGTTGTCCGCCTCTTAGTTTAATATTGAGCGCAGCCCAAAATAGTGACCGGGCTCTGACCAATCGAATGCATCAAGCGACAAGATACAGAATTGATTACGTCGCCACTACAAGTAAACAAACCACCAGCGTCAGAGTGGTAGGATCAGCGCGGCAGTCACAGTACTTCAGGTCGCTCAGTTCGCGTGATCGTAGTGCGCACAGCGATCAACTGTGCGACTATTGCGGTTTGGTCCGGCCGTACGAACTCCGGAGTTTCAACAATGCGGCTCAAGATTCGAGTTAACCTAATCACGATTCTTATATTCGGTCTCATCGGGCTGGCGGCGATTGATGCACCAGCCCAAACGCCGGCGGCTCGAATTATTTCGGGTGTAGTGGTTTCGGACAAGAACGAATCGGTCGCCGGCGCTTCAGTAACGGCCTCTCACTTCTGGGGCTCCGAAACAGCAGTGACGGATTCCAACGGCAGTTTCAGCCTCACGGCGCCCGTCGGAGTTGTTACTTTGAGAATCGAGGGTAAGAATTTAAACCCTCTCGAAACAAACATCGGCGCAAACGAATCAACATCCGAGCTACGAATCAAGGTCACATTCATCGTTCCGCAAGTTCACGAGAGCATCGTCATCACAGCCTCCGCTCTCGATCCAAGCATAGATCGCCGCGACGACGCGGTTTATAAGGGAACGCTTTTTTCGAGAGACGATCAGGTATTTCAGACTCTCAATGCCGGAATCGACGCAGGCCAGCACGAAGGCGGCGGGAAATCGCTCGAGATCAGGCGATTTGGCTTCAATCTGGATCACGGAGGAGTCAACGGCGGTCTGAAAGTGCTGGTCGACGATGTTCAGCAGAATCAGGGGACGCAAGGTCATGGGCAGGGGTACCTCGGGCAGTTGAAGAGCCTGACTCCTGAATTGATTCAGGACGTGAGCATTCTGAATGGTCCATTCAGCGCGGAGTACGGCGATTTTTCCGGCCTGGGCGTCGTGCACATTCGGTTGCGAGAATCCTTGCCCGATCAGCTTACCGCGCGAATTCAGGCCGGCTCGTTCAACACGTTTCGCTCATTCATCGCGTATAGTCCGTCAATCGCAAATGCAAACGCATTCATCGCCTACGAAGCATCGAGAACCGATGGACCCTTTGAGAACCCACTTCGATATAAGCGAGACAACATCACGGGCGCTTATACTCGAAAACTGAGCGCAAGCGAGAGTCTCGGATTCAAGCTGAATTTTGGGCGAAACAACTTTTCTTCATCCGGCCAGCTTCCGCTCGATCAAGTAGCGGCGGGAAGCCTCGACAGATTCGGTTTTATAGATCCCTTCGACGGCGGCCGCGTTCGAACCGGCATCCTGGGAGCCTACTATAAGAAGGAGCGGCAGTCCGGCGATATATTCAAGGTGGACGGCTTCGTCGCTCGTTCGTTGTTCGATCTTTATTCGAACTTCACATTCTTTTTGAACGATCAGAGCGAGGGCGATGAGATTCAACAGCATGATTCGCGTCTGCAGGAAGGAATTACCGCTCAATACCTGCATCCTTACCGGCTCTTCGGGCTTCGAGCTCTGTTGAGCCTCGGAGGGAATTTTCATGCGAATCAAATCAACGTTGGGCTTAATCATACCTTCGAGCGCGATCCAATAAACGCGGTCACAAGCGCCCACGCGCGAGTGACTAACTCAGCGGGATACTTTCAGCAGGGCGTTGACCTCAAAGAAGGGCACCTGCATCTGGATGCAGGCCTGCGCTACGACTACTTTCAGTTCAATGTCGAAGATCGCCTCGACCCCGCGGGCACGGGCGATCACGGAGCTTCGAGGTTGCAGCCGAAAGCGAACATCTCATACGCGCCATGGCATTCGGTTCCAGCAACATTCTATTTGAACTTCGGAAGAGGCATCTCGAGCGAGGATGCTCGTGGAGTGGTACAACGGCCGGATGCGCCGAGAATCGCGACAACGGATTTCACCCAGACCGGAGCGTCGTTCTATCTCACGCGATTCGCGCTGAGCGCCGACCTATTTCTGATTGATAGATCAAATGAACAGATTTACATCCCGGACGACGGCAGCTTTGAGTTCAAGGGGCCGAGCCGCTCTTACGGAGGCGAGGTCAAAACCTCAATCCAGGTGACCCGCGTTCTTTCCCTCAACGGCGGTTTGACCCGTGTTGGAAACGCCTTCTTCAGAGGCGTGTTTCCCCGGATCTACGTGGACAGCGCGCCGCATCTTGTCTCGAACGCCGCACTGGTGCTGGCCGAATGGCATGGCTTCAGCGGATCGCTCAGATACCGGCACACGAGCAACTATCGTTTGGAGGGAGACGACTCGAATGTGAAAGCATCCGGTCTTGATGTTATGGACCTCAGCATAGCGAAACGGATTCTACGATGGATCGACTTCAATCTTTCTATAGACAATCTTACCGACAAACGCTATTTCGAAACGCAGAATTTTTTTGAATCGCGACCGCGGCCGGGCTATCCCGTAATCGCGCGGATTCACGGAACGCCCGGCTATCCCCTCACCTTCACCGCCGGAGTGACGCTAAGGATCTTCAGAAAATGAGCACGCATTCGCCTATCGGCGCTTGATGCTCATGTGAAGATCAGCTTGATTCCCGCAATAGTCAGAACTACGGCCAGGAGCTTCTTTATGAAATTCGGAGAGAAGCGGCGGCTGCCCAGATAGGAACCCAACGCCCCTCCCGATACCGCGCAGACTACAAACGGAAGCGCGAACAAAGGCAGATTCCTGGTTGAGCTGATGTTGCCAAGCAGGCCGGAAATCGAGTTGACCAGTATGAAAAGCGCCGATACCGCCGAAGCCGTCTTTGTTCTCGCCCATCGCATCAGGATCAGTACCGGTGTCAGAAAGATGCCGCCGCCGGTTCCGGTGAGACCCGACAAAAGCCCGAGCCCCGCTCCTACCGAAATCGCGATGGTCCGCGAAGGCTCGCGTATCTCTTCGTCGTCCCTGGTTTGAATAGAAAATCGAACCGCCGAATAAAGCAGCACTATTCCTACGAGGATTTTGAATATGTGCGTAGGCAGATTGATGTATCCGCCGACAAATGCCAACGGCGCCGACAGGATCGCGAACGGCCAAAACAGTCGCCACGAGAAATGACCGGCGCGCCAAAACTGCCACGTCGTCAACGTAGCCACCAGAATATTGAGAAGGAGGGAAGCCGGCTTGATTACATCCGCCGCTAGACCGAACAAGGTCATCACGGCTATATACCCGGAAGCGCCCGCATGACCTACGGCCGAATACAAAAACGCTACGATCGCAATGGCCGCGCAGATTAGATAAAGATGATCGACACTCATCGCAAGGTCGACGGACTACGTTTGAAGCGACTTTATTTCGAGATATTCTTCAAAGCCATATCTGCCCAGCTCTCGACCGTTGCCCGACTGTTTGTAGCCGCCAAAAGGCGCCAGTGGATTGAAGCCTGCATTGTTGATGTCGACCTGACCCGCTCTTATCCGCCGGGCCACACGCTTCGCGCGATCAAGGTCCTGCGACCATACGCCGCCGGCCAGACCGTAGATCGTATCGTTGGCGATACGAACGGCGTCATCCTCGTCTTCATAGGCGATGATTGAAAGCACCGGGCCGAAGATCTCCTCACGTGCGATGGTCATGTCGTTTCGAACGTTCGCGAACACGGTTGGTCTGACGAAGTACCCCGTGTTAAGGCCGTCGGGCGGCTCGGGACCCCCGGTGACAAGAGTCGCGCCTTCTTCAATGCCCTTCTTGATGTAGTTTCGCACTCGATCGCGTTGAATCTCCGAAACCAGAGGCCCGAGCTTCGCCTTTCCTTCGGACGGATCGCCAACCGTGAAGCTCTCGGCCGCCTCTTTTGCAATCTTGATCGCTTCATCAAGGCGAGCGCGCGGCGCCAGCATTCGTGTGTGAGCCGAGCACGCTTGCCCGGAATTGAAATAGCAGTTGTTGACTCCGCTCCGAATCGCTTTGTTGAAATCGGCATCATCGAGAATGATGTTCGCCGATTTGCCGCCGAGCTCGAGCGCAACTCGTTTCACCGTTTGCGCCGCAAGCTCGCTGACACGCTTCCCCGCTCTGGTGGAGCCCGTGAAAGAGATCATATCGACGCCCGGATGGGCGGCGAGCGCCTCACCGACGACCGATCCCAGTCCCGTAACGACGTTGAATACTCCTGGCGGCAATCCGGCTTCCTGAACTATCTCCGCGAGGATGAATGCCGTCAGCGGAGCAACCTCACTCGGTTTCAAAACAATCGTGCATCCGGCTGCAAACGCAGGAGCTACTTTTGCGACAACCTGATGCAGCGGGAAGTTCCACGGCGTTATGCAGCCGACGACGCCGATGGGTTCTTTGATCACAAGCGAGTTGCCTATCTGTTCTTCAAACGAGTAATCGGCGAGCATCTTCGCATAGAAGCCCATGACCATCGCCGGCATTCCAGCCTGAACCGCGGTTGCGAGCGGCAGCGGCATTCCAACCTCGTTTGCGATTACGCTCGCGATCTCGCTTTGTCGCGCCTTCAGGCCGTCGGAGATCTTCTTGACTATCGCAGCGCGAACCGATGGGTCAGTCGTGGACCAGGACTCGAATGCCGCTCGTGCGGCTTGTACCGCGCGATCTATGTCTTCGGCTGTGCCTTCTGGGACACGCCCCATGACTTCTTCGGTCGTGGAGTTAATAACGTCAAGAGTTCCCGAGCCTGTGGGTGCGACCCACTCGCCATTGATGTAGAGCTTATCGTGAATCTTGACCTCGGCTTGCCTGGAAGCAGTCATCGCATCCTCCTGTTCGAAGAAAACATTTTGGATCCACTGAGAGAAGAGGATAGATAGTATGGTAGGGCTCGCTGTCGAAGCCAGTCGATTTGTCGATAGGCCTCATTCGTGGTCGGCGGACAATGGATTGTGAGTACGGGCGGCGGGAGAGTTTCAGCAGAGAGAGTTGATATTTAGGAATTTCCAGAAAGAGCGCCTTGAGTGAAGACGCCGCGCCTACCCTGATTAGCTATGGCCGAGCGATTCAAGAACCGTTGGACATTGCCTGGACCCGAAAAGCAATTCCAGCTCAGAGCGCGAACGCGGCGTCTTTTTGTCGCAGACAGCAACTACTGCAAAGCGACCACCCTTTTGCTCAAAATGCCGTGCCCAAATGAATGGCGGCAGTCACCGAAGAAACATTGTCTCCTGGCGCGGGTTTCGCGAATCGGACCGGCAGGTCAAATTCGAGAAATATTTTATTGTTCTTGTGACCCTTGATCGACCAGCCATAAGCGAGCAGCGGAGTGAATCCCCAGGACGTTTGGTTGACGTCGAAGGCGACCCTCACTCCTCCGGCGAAGTTGTGACCCAAATCCCAGACCAATCCGGGATGAACGGTGAGGTTTACCCTGCGCGGCCTGTCTTGAATCGCGGGAACGAATTCGAGGTCGAATGCCATCTTCGATCCGTCACGCTTGATCGTGATGCCCATCGGAAAGCCAACCGTGAAGTTATCGCCAATATTTGTCGTTACGCCGTCAGCACGGGTAACAAGCGGGAAGACGACTCCGATGTGTCCTCCAACACTATTCTGCGCCCGCGCCTGCTCCGGTAATGCGATCGCAAACGCGGCTACAGCGAGGGCGGCGATGGCCCATCGCGTACAACGTGACACACTCTTCTCTTTCATTTTTCTCTCCTGATCCTTTCGTGTTTTCTACCAGGTCTACCGAGAAAATTACCGGCAAACCCGTCGAGCCCTGCCTGCGTGGTGTTTATTACGGCCAACAGTTTCAGGTATTACTAGGGGTTAGTCAATATTTTTTTGCAGGGATCGAATTGGTTACACTTCGACGGGTAGTGCGGCGGAAGTCCCCACTGTGCAAATACGGGGCGTGGATTCTTGTCCACCGAGGTATTAGACTGTCTTGCGGTTTCCAATCGCGATACCGAGTCATCGCTTGAGAGGTGTGAATGAGTTACTGCACGGTCGCTCCGGGACATCCCTATCACGGACCCTACCACGAAGCTGAATACGGCTTTCCGATCAGAGACGACAATCTGTTATTCGAGCGGCTTGCGCTTGAAATCAATCAGGCCGGTTTGTCATGGCTGACGGTGCTCAAGAAGCGCGAGAGCTTTCGAAAAGCGTTCGTCGACTTCGATCTTGATCGCGTGGCGCGCTTCAAGTCGAAAGAGCGGGAACGATTGCTTCAAAACGCGGAGATCATACGAAACAAACTAAAGATCGATGCTGTCATCGAGAACGCCCGGCGCATCAATACTCTTCGCCAGACACACGGGTCATTCGCCGAATGGCTCGACCTACAACATCCTCTCGAAAAGGCGGAATGGGTGAAGCTCTTCAAGAAGACCTTTCTCTTTACTGGAGGTGAGATAACGGGTGAGTTCCTGATTAGCACCGGCTACTTACCCGGGGCGCACGACCCAGATTGTCCGATCTATAAGCGAGTGATCAAACAGAAACCGCCCTGGATGCGAGCGCCAAAGCCGTAGAGCCTGATTAATTCACTTTTTCGAGTTTGGTCTTGGATTGCCGTCGAGTAATCGCGGCCGTTTGAGGTTCGAAGGCGACCTGGCTGCGAGAGAAATCTATCGTAAGGCGAAAATGACGCAAAAAATCGCCGCCGAGAATACCGCTCTGTTCAAATCCCGACGTTTCGTTTATCGCTCCGAGATCCATCACAAGCGCTCGCATGTTGTTCTGGCCAAGATCGGCAACCTGGCAATCGCTCAGATATAGCATCTCGACGCCCGGCGAGATGCCCGCCGCGCCGACGACCGGAACGGTCTGGCCCTTGATGATCTTTTCCTTCATCTTTAGCCGCGTAACGGCGGCGGTCGAAATCACGGTCGAGCTTGCGCCCGAGTCCAAAATCGCGTTGATATTGTGATTGCCGTCCAATTGAGTTTCGATGCTTATCAAGCCGTTCTGAGTAGTTCTGAACTTCACGACGGTAGGCGCATCCGGACCGATTGCGGCTGTCTGATTGACCTCCGAGCTCCGCGTAAGAGTCATCGAGTGCGCCGCGTAATCGATCTCGGTCAGAAAGTTGGAGAGCACCGAAAGACCTATGAAGCCGTCCGCTTTCTCCTCGCGGGGCCGGTCGTCCGTGTTGTGAAACTCACGGATGAAACAGGGCACGGACTCTATTCTGAAGTCGCCTATGTTAGCGGTGTTGATCAGGCCATAGATGATCGGGAACTTGCCGTTGCCGCCCACACCCTGTGAGTTTCCTCCCCGCGCCAGCGATGAAACCCGAAGCCGTTTCGCGGATGCCGCGGCAATAACCGTGAATCCGGATCCTGTATCGATGACCAGGTTCGCGTCCTTTCCGTTGATTTTCAAGCGAACGTACGGGCGCCGGTCCGAGCCAAGCCAAAACTGAATCGCCGAAGATTTCGGTCCAGTGATCTGGTGGAGTCGAATGCCGCTCAACTCACGATAGAACTGTATCAGGCCCCGAATTCGGTCGCGTCTTTCGGAATCGGTTCTGGGAGCTATTTGCAGGAACCTGTCATAGGCATCGGCAGCCTCGCCGAACATTTCAAGCCGCGAGCAGGCCCTTGCATACGTGATCAGATAATCCGGCTCTTCCGGATCGAGCGTGTATGCATAAAAGGATTTGCTTCGCGACTCTTTGGCGCGGTTTTCGTAGTAGTCGATTTCGGCAAAGCCTCCATACGCGAGAGCCTCTTTGGGATTGATTGTCACCGCTCGGCTCAACTCGGCCATTGCCTGCGGTAGAAACCCTGATCGAAGCAGCGTGATGCCGACAAGTGCGTGCGCCCTGGAGTTATTCGGCTCGAGCTTTAACGCTTCATACGCCTGGTCGAATCCCAGTTCGTAATTCTGAATCTTAAAGAAGGCCATGCTTGCGCCGAGCCTGGATCGCACATCGCCGGGATTCTTCTTTATCAAATCGAGATAAATTCTGGCTGCCTTTTCAAAGCGGCCCTTCTTCATCTCCTTGTCGGCTTCCTTGGTAGTTTGATCGTCGTCCGCAAAAGCGGTGAAGAGCTGGAGAGAAGCTGATTGCCCGCGGCCTGCGCTCAGCAGCGCTGCGCACAACAGGAATAGAGACAGCGCGAATGCTTTTGAGCGCAGCATGCATAGCGGTGTTGATTCGGATCCGTTCGCCGAAGCTTCGTGGTCGGTATACCGGATTTTCATTTCAAAATCTCCCCGGTCTTCGTGTACCACAACAACAGATCAAGCTCGTCGACATCTATTCCGATGCGCCTGGCGAACCTGCGAGTCTTGTCCTCGATCTCCAGATAGCGGTTTCTGGTCGACGGCGGCTTGGGCTCCTCTATGACTCCGAATTCGGCAAGGCGCGTCAGGACATGTTTATCCAGAATTGCGTAACCGCTGAACCCTATGTTTCGCAGGAAGTGGCTTGCTTCCTTGTATCCGATTCCGCGAACATCGCGATTCTGCGCGAGAAAATCTCGACGCGAGTTCACATCGCTAATGCCGGTCAACATGCTCCGCACCTGAAGCCCGAAACTCAGCCGCAAATACTCGCGAGTCTCATGCACGTATCGTCCGCGAGACAGTCGATAACGATGGGCGCCCTTGAGCGCGTCCTGAATCTCTCCAACAGAGCCTGTCATCAAGGATGAGCGAACGCGCTCGACCGAGCGAAGGCCCATACGCGCGCTGGCCCCCGCGGTGAATATACAGAACACCAATTCTTCAAATAGCTTTTCGTCGGGCGCGGTGCGCCCAAGATCGGAGAATTCGGCCAGCCTATCCCTTATTCTCCTTTGTTCTCTTCGATGGATTCGCTTCAGTTCTCTGATCGTCAAGCCGGCCGTCCTTTTGGACTGGGTCGAATTCTATGACCGCCCCCATCCAAAGTCAATAAAATGGCCCTCCCGCGTTTGATCGTATTTATTTGTCGACCGCTAATGGCTTTGCCTATAAATAACCAAAGGTAACACACCTTTTGGGCAAACTCGATTTTTGCCCAATAAACCGTGGGCTTACCCGCTGGAATCCTTCTGGAATTGGCCCACGCGAAAAGGAACATTTCCCTTTCGAGTGCCTTGGCGCTACTGGGCGGTGCATACCCAGTGCCCTCGGAGAGACAATGAGTAATCAATCGACATGGTTCTGTGCTCACACTACTGGTGGGGCTGAAGCAAAGCTAGAAGCCGCGCTCGCGCGGATCGAAGTCACAACTTATCTTCCCCGCGTTTTATCTCAAATCCGCAACCCTTTTCGTGATGGTCACTTCACGCACAGGCGGGTAGCGTTCTTCCCTGGCGATCTATTCGCGGCTCCCACAGAAATGGGTTGGTATCGCATCAAGTCAGATATGGGGGTAGCGGCGCGTCCTCGGTGGGTCGAATTCGGCGCGGGTCCCGTAGAAATCCCGAATGAGCTAATCGACAGCTTACGAGCCGCAGAGCACAAGGGGTTGATTGTTCCGCGTGAGTGCGAAGTTAAAGGCGACTATGTGGAGATTCAACCGGGCGAGCGGGTAAGCATTCTGGCCGGACCGTGGAAAGGTTTTGCGGGAGTCTTTCATGCCCAAACTGGATTAGAACGGGTCTCGATTCTGCTGAATGTTCTTGGCGCTGAACGACCTGTAGAGTTCGTGCGACAAGATATTAGGGCCGCTTCTTAGGGGCAACGGCTTTTTCAGCGAATAACTGAGCACGAGTATAAGGTATGCAAGCTTCAATGCAGTTCTGTACGGCGCGGCGTGCGGCTTCGCGTTCTGCTTTGTTGCCCTCGATCATCTGTCCAAGAGAAGTCATAAGTAACATGATGCGCTCGGCACGGTCGGGCAATTCGGTTATCGACTCTCCGAAGAGTTCGAGCCAACATGATTTGCTGAGCCACTCGGCTGCTTTGGCTTTTTTCTTACTCGGCATGGTTCAACCCCGTCTTTGTTCTCTGATCCTTTCGGAAAGAACCTCTGGACGAACAAAGGGAGCACAAGCCTTGATGCAGTCGTTGACGCAATGGCCTGCGATCTTCCACCAAGGCCAGCCACCGAGCATCATGCCGCGTAGAGCCGTCATCATTAACGTGATCTGCTCGGCTTCTCCGGGTCGCTGAGAAGATCGCCGAACAACTCGCGCCAAACGTGCGGTCTGAACTGTCTTCGTGCTTTCGAAACCTCTACTTCGTCTGGCATACTGCCTCCCTTTAAGGTAGATAGTGAGCGGGAGCAGGCCGGTAACCCGGCCAAGGATGATCCGACCTGTTCCCGACTACGCGAAGCGCCCACATCGGTGTCACGAGTGGCACGGCTTCGGTTTGGGGATGATACACAGTCTGGTTCTATCTTACAACCGGACTTGAACATCATGAAGATTGATCCAGACGAATTAGTTGACCAGACAGAAGCGGCGAAGATGAGAGGCGTCACGCATCAAGCTATCGTGCGGCTTGTTGCGAAGGGCAGATTCAAGACCGTGAAGATAAGCGGTAGGATTTTCCTGTTCAGGAGCGAGGTCGAGAATTTCCAGCCTACGAAGTCGGGGCCGAAACCAACCGCAAAGAAGGCTACGAAAAAAGCGACGAAAAGGAGTAGGTAGTACATGGATAGTCTCACGGAGAATTTCGTGAGGGTTGGGGATACCCTAATCAATACAAGGCGCTTACTGTTGCTTGGTCGCAATGAAAGGCCGAATAGTGCGATTCCTTCATTGCTCTATTTGATACCGGGCAAGAACTGATACTGACCGGAGAATCTGGGTCAGCTATGGTTGACCGGTTATCAGTCTCTAATGATAAGTCCGTCTGACGGGATGATAGCGATAACCTCAGACGCGGCTAAGTATATCTTGTCGAGATTCCATTCTCTACGGGTGCTACCTAATAAAGCTTTGTCTTGCCCGCAAAAGATAATGTGATCCAGTTCTGTCTTCAATCCGTGTGCGATTATTTGAATAGGAGTCGTGCGTTTCTTTAAGTAGACATAAAAGAGAATGGCTTTATTTTGTGGGTGCTCCTGAGAGCCAATCCTTTGATGTTCGTGGACAATTGCTGCGATCTCCGAGAAGCGAAGTAGGCCCTCGTTTGATTCTTCATTGCGAGAGTTGTAAAGAATGAAGCGATTTTCGCTGACTACAAAGCGCTCACAGTAAATCGTAAAGGATGCACCTTCTTTTGGGTATACGATGAAGTTTTCCATTTTAGGACTCTCTGGTTTGAGCGTTCAACTATACCGTTCCAAGAGCGCCCCTTAATGAAGAGGGGCGTGGGTAAAGGCGGGGTCAATTCTGAACTCGAACATACTCTGAATTACGCAGCAGATATTGTGGCACAGAACCTTGCATAACACCTCATTGATTTGAGCCGTTTCGCTCTTGCTTCTGATGCGACCGCCGAACTTGGCCTTGATCATACTGAACGTTGTTTCGGCGTTGGAACGCTTATGGTAGTGCGCCAGAAACTCCTCGCGATTCATGCAGTAAAGATGAAACATCTTCTGAAAGATTCCACCGACTGCGCCAGTAGCCGACTTTTTGAATGCGATGTACGGTGTAGCGCCGACACCTGCTATTGCCTTATGGCTATCGACCGTGGAATACGCTGCGGAGACTTCGTTAACGGTGAATCTTTGCGCGGTTGTTTCTACCAGTGTAGACATATATGGAGCATCGTCAGCGTGTCTGCCGCTAACTTCAATGCTGGTCACGACGTTGGTTTTCACGCCGCACATGAGATGAACCTTGATCCAGTCATGCACGTCAACTTCTTTGCCGTACTTCGCGTCGAACCATCGAACGAATTGACAGGTAGAGAAACCCGACGAATCAACGGCAAAGTCAGTCTCGATAGCTTTCATTGGCAAGCTGCTTTGTACGATAAGCTCGCGAAGGATCGGAGTGAGCGCGGCATCTTCAAGGTAGTTGAAAACAGAGTTGTAGTGCGGGAGTCTCGTGAGGTGTCCGTTTGCGTGTGCTTCTTTCAGATCGATCATGAAACGACGGCCCGAGACAGTAGAGTAGACCTTGAATGCGGCGCTAAAAACCATGTCGGCATAGGAGAGGCGAGGGCGTCCCTTTGTTTGGATTGGCTCGCTGATTCCTGCGCACAGGTTCCGCAAGAGAGTTTGAAAGTAAGCCTTTTCGTTTGTCTGAGCCGCGTTGTAGCTGGGCCAGTCCTGAGCGTAGGTGACCCGCACAGTTTTGGTTTCGGTAGTCGTGACGGTATCACCCGTTGTTGTGGTTTCACGTTTAATCGTGAACTCAACGGCATAGACATGCTTGCATTTTTGTCGGCGCAATTCGAAGTCCGGGCAAACTAAACGTCTAAAATCGAGCTCGTCATCAAGTTCTTGGATTACCGCAATTACGGAAGTGCAAAAGAGTATCGAAGATAAACAGAGGGAGCTTGCACGTCTTAGTTAGGCAGTCGCTCGAAAGCCTAGAGCGGTTGCGGGATTCGAATGCGCCGTTCCCGGAGCCGGTGGGCCAGTAGTACCGAGGAAAGCGATTCAGACGTTTCGGGAAATGCACGATCGGGGGGGGATTTCCAAGGCGGAGATTGCGCTATAAGGGCGGTTGGGTAGGTTTGCTCGTGGTGGTTTTTTGGGCAAGCTGTCTACTTTCTGGGCAAGAAGCTATTTCTTAGGCAAAGCCACCGCTAATCACTATCTGGGTCTATCCGGGCGAAACATCTTTTGGCCTGGTCCGGGTCTGTTGTACCATGCGCCAAAGGAGTTTTCGCATGCGATTCCCAAACAGGCTCGTTTCCCTTCTCGCTGTTTGCTCAATGAACATTGCTTCCTTTAGCGGCATCGCGAGCGCGCAGCGTCCTCCGCAAGCGCAGTCGCCCGAAGCCTTCGTCGCGCGAGTGAAACAGCAACTCGATCTAACCGACGATCAAACCGCGGAATTTAGAAAGATCCTCGCGAAACGATCGCAGAAGATCGGCGATCTGAGAAACCGCTCGCGATCTCAACCATACTCACCTCAGCTACAGGCGGACGTCGAAGCTGAACAAAGCTCGATCCGCGACGAGCTCGCTGTATTTCTCAACAAAGAACAAAAAGAAAAGCTGGCCTCCGCGGATCTACGGCCGATTCCTCCGCCTCCGACGTTCGTGCCGATCGAAATCGCGCCGCGCGGTTCCGCCGCATCTCAGCCGATTTCGGCGCCGCTGATTCCGCAAGTATCACCGGCGAGCAAGCGGCCGGCTCGGCTGACTGAGGATCAGAGGATACTACACCTGTTGAATCGAGCTGCGTTCGGACCACGGCCGGGCGATATAGAGCGGGCGAGAAAAGCCGGCTTCGACAGGTTGCTCGAAGAACAGCTTCATCCGGAATCGATCGACGACGAGGATTTGGAAAAGCGGCTCGCCGCGCTTCCCACCCAACGCTTTTCCTCGGCGGAGCTTTACAACTTCTATCCGCCGGGACCGGTTGTCGAGCAACGGGTCAAGGCGAAGAACTCGCCGCCCGTCTACGGACGACCGCAGCAACTGCTTGTCGAGATGGTTCAGCAGAAGCTGGTTCGAGCTGTTTCGAGCAACCGCCAGCTTCAGGAAGTGATGACCGATTTCTGGTTCAATCACTTCAACATATTTGCAAACAAAGAAGCCGACCTGTGGTTGGTGACGAGCTACGAACGCGACGTGATTCGGCCGCGGGCGCTTGGGAAATTCAGCGACCTACTGCTCGCCGTCGCCGAGAGTCCCGCGATGCTGTTCTATTTGGACAATTGGCTGTCGACGGCTCCCGAATCGAAACCGCCCGGAATTCCGACGATGCCTCGACCGCCAGGACCACCTCAACAACGGCCTTTGACATCCGTCAGCCCGCAAGAAATGAAGACCGAAGGCGGCGCTAATCCCGCAGCGCGCGGGCAAGGAGCGGATTCAAGCGCGCCGGGGCAAAATAAGCCTGAAGCGCCCAAGCCGCCTCCACCACCGCAGCGGCGGCCGGGAATCAACGAGAACTTCGCTCGCGAGCTGATGGAGCTTCATACGATGGGGGTCGACGGCGGCTACACTCAGACAGACGTGCAGGAGCTTGCGAGGTGCTTAACCGGACGGACGATAGATCGGCCGTTTCAGGGAGGCCCCTTCATATTTCGCGCCTGGGCTCACGATGCGAGAAGTA
>Ga0209152_10000354_pt1 | contig 22222 bp, 22 predicted proteins | sample GraSoiAngelo_107_FD_185873 | JGI IMG/M metagenome (GOLD analysis project Ga0209152, IMG submission 185873) | Grasslands soil microbial communities from the Angelo Coastal Reserve, California, USA - 14_0903_09_30cm (SPAdes) (version 2) | ecosystem: Environmental > Terrestrial > Soil > Grasslands...
CCTCAGGATCTTGAGATTCGAGGCGCTATGATGAAGAGGCCGGCTTTCATGATTCTTCCCGTCTTCACCAATTCTTCCTTGGTCACCTCCATGTCAACGCTCCATGGGAACCACTTTCGCACCTGATCTTCACGAGCTAGGACGCATGCGTCGATAGTCTTCTCGAGGAGCTTGGCCAACGCTTCTCTGTATGAGATGTTGATTGGATCGATTCCTTTACCGGTTCTTGTGTCCCACGTTTGCCAGATGTTAGCGTGCATATGCGTCTCTGGATGGGGATCTTCAACGCCGATTATTAGCGCGTAGCTTTCCAGGTTGCTCAGTGAGCGGTGGAACCTTGAATTGTTTTCTTTCGCCCCGAGTCGGAGATCTTTTCTCAATTGATCAGTTCTGATCGATCCCTCGGTCTCAATGGTTTCCAGCAGGTTCAGTTCTAGGTCTGAGAGGATCTCACGCTTCACTGTGGGCTCTTGGTGATGCTTTACTATGATGTCGAGGACCGGCCAGAGCTCATTGGCGACGAGGGTCTTGGTCCGTCGGAATATTCTTGTTGCGAGAATGTCGTTTCTTCCCTCGATATCACGGGAGACGCGAGCTATTGACTGGCCGGATATCTTGACAGACCACCAGTCATTCCATCCGGTGAAACCTCTCGCGGATGGCTTCCAGGGTCGGCCTAGTATGGCGCTGATGAAGCTTGGAAGCTCGTTCCCTCCCAGAGCGGAGACGAGACTCCTATCATGGATGAACTTGTAGATCTCCTCCTGAGTTTTCAGCCGGAGAGATGGCTTTAGCCGGTGTTCTCGATCCCGGTTTTTTTCCGCTTTCTCAATCAGCCGCTTAGTGTTCGAGCCGGAACACTATCCCAGAGACAGATTTCATCGAGCCTCTCTATTTCTTGACAGAGTGGAGATCAAGACTCATATCAATCGACTTGGCAGAATGAGTTATCGATCCCACTGAGATCACGTCAACGCCCGTTTTGAGGTAGCTGGCAAGATTATCACGTGTAATGCCACCGGACACCTCTATCAACAAACGACCTCGAAGTTTCTTAGCTTCCAATCGGATAACTGAATTTTTCACTTCTTGCGGTGTCATATTGTCCAGCAGGACGATGTCAGCCCCAGCTTGCGCTGCCTCCACTGCTTGGTTCGGGCTGGTTGCCTCCACTTCTATTTTCGTGGTGAAGCTCACTTTGGCTTTCGCCTTTCGAACAGACTCGGTTATGGACCCGGCAAGTCTGAGATGATTGTCCTTGATCAAGACAGCATCGTCAAGCCTGAGACGGTGAGTATCGCCGCCTCCTAGCTCAACTGCCCGTTTTTCGAAATACCTGAGCCCCGGAAGGGTCTTTCTCGTACAAGCGATTCTGGCCGAGCTCCCATTCTTCTTTGCGATGCTAACAAGTTCAGCTGTTGCGGTGGCCACTCCCGACATGTGAGATAACAAGTTCAACAGCACACGTTCCACTTTCAAAAGAGAACTCCCAGAACCATCCAATTCTAGGACGATGGTCCCTGCTGGGACTTCTTGCCCGTCCCGAACTTTTGATTTTCCCTCGCAGTTTAGGATTTTGAGGAGTTTGATGGATTCGGACAAGCCAGCGATTACGGCTCGTTCTTTACTGACTACCTGCCCAGTAGCCTTTGTCCTCGAATCAACAAGAGCATCAGTAGTGATGTCGCCGTAGCCAATGTCCTCGTCTAGAAATTTTTCCAGCATTTCCTCTATCAACATCCTACACGTCACCTCGCTCTAGCTGAGATCTTGAATATTCTTCCGATCACTTGATGGAACGATCTGGACCTGTCCATTTGGAAAGGCCTTATCAAAGGCGCCGTGCTGAAGGTGCCAGTCGAGGAAGACGGCGAGAGCGGCGACCTCACTCATTGGCTGGTTTGTTACCGAGACGTTCCAGTCTGCGAGTTTGAAGACTTCCCCAGGCATTTTCTCGGACCCAACCACTACGAGCATGTCTTTGTCAGCCTCATCAATTTCCTGGATCACATGAGGCAACTTCAGACCATAGGCAGTCAGATGCACCACCTTCCCACCATGGTCCTTCCAGTCTCGAACGGTTTTCCTCCATGGCTTCCCGGACTCGACAGAGAAGTTTCCCCCAAACCTCTTTCCAACTTCCCTAATAGTAGCTTCAACCGTCTTATCTTCCCTATCGGCTATGATTACGCCGTCGGCACCGAGCGCCCGAGCTGTGAGACAGACATGAGTCGTAACTCTCGAATCCCTGAAGAATCTATGTCCAATGCGGAGTACAACGAGCCTTGGCATGATTAAGAGTGGGTCTCCGGAGCCTAATACATTAAATTGGAGAACCGCACAATATAGGGTGTCAACGAGGGATTTTTGCGAGTATGGGGTCTAATCATGATGATCTTGCACGACTGGCAAGCTTCTTCGGCGGCCAGGAAGCTCTCAGCGTTGTACAAGCACTATCCGACGCGGGGACGACGACTGATGATATTATCGCGGTAAACGCGAATGTCAAGCTGAATGCTGCCCGCAGGGTCCTCTACAAGCTCTACAATCATGCGTTAGTTACTGTTGTTAGGAGCCGTGATGAGAAGACAGGCTGGTTCATCTATCACTGGAAACTCCAACCTGATCAGCTCGACGCGTTCGTCCGAAGCAGGAAGAAAAAGGCGTTGGAAAAGATGCGATCCCGCCTCGAGTATGAGAAGGGACACAGCTTCTTCATGTGCAAAGGATGTCTTACAGTCAGAGTGACTTTCGAGGAGGCCATGGAATCCGCGTTCCGGTGCAGCAGCTGCAATGGCCAACTAATCAGCGAGGACAACAGCAGGACGGTTCAAGTGCTAGAGGACCTGTCGAAAAAAATCGAGTCCGAACTTCAAGAACGGCCTTCAGCATTCGCGCCCTGACGGAACCTGGTTTCTCCGAGGCTATAGCAAATGGTTGAGGAGTGGCAGATCGCCACCCTCGCCGAGAAAATCCCCCCGCAAGTACTCAGACAAGGCTCTCAGTTCATCGCCAGAGCCCTCGCTGAGAAAGCAAATGGACTCGAAATGGAATCTGATTTCGGCCAGCAAGGACAATGGCTTCAAGTTAGGGCTAGAGGCGAAGATGCAGACGCGTTTCTCAACCTCCTCAAGCAAGAATATGGTGAAGCCTCGGTCTCCCGTTCGAGTCTAGAAAAGTGGAATATCGTGAGAGGTTTCGTCGCAGGTGCCGGCCGAATCGGTTACGGGGTCTACGTCGACATTGGAATCCAAGAGCCCAGACCGAAAGACGCGCTCTATCCACTCCACAGAATGCGGGCGCAACTGGCCGACGGAGAACCTAAGTCAGCTAGAGAGATCCTTGATGCGAATGCACTGGTCGACTTTGTCCCACTCAGGATGATCGTGACTGAGCTTGAAGGCGAAAACATATCCGTTGAACTAGATGACGTGGCGAGGGATAATCTTGTTTCGTGGAGAAAATATCCCTTTGATAGGGTAATAGTTGTAGGGGCCGACAAAGCCTTCGTGGAGAATGCTGTGAGGGCTTCGGGGCTGCAAGGCGACGTTGTGAAAGTAGAGAGCCTCTCTCTCTTCGTCCAATCCGTTCTTTGCAAGATCGGTACCGAAGCGCCAGGAGTTATTGCGAAGATCGGTAATCGGCTTAGAGGGGTAGGCTTGAAGTCCTACAGGACCCCTACCAATCTGTAAGAACTCGATTACAACGAGTTCTCATCTATGGGGTTGCCGAGCATTGAGTTTTCCATAGAGTCATAAGCGATCTCTATTCTCCTGCGAGTGCTACGACTCTTCTTCCCTCGTCGGTTAGCCGGCTTTGATCCCAAGATACAGCACTCCCGCGACTGTGGAAGGCTTGAGGATAATAAGCTGATTTCTCTTCTCCACGCTTCGCCTTTGGGAGCACGGAAGACTCTGGTAGAGATCTATCTCCGGTTAGGAAATGATTCTGTTGGTGTTGGTGGTCTCGACCGTGGTCCCAATGTAGTGGTCGCTGTATTTTTGCCGGCCATCCCCATGGGACCCTAGACCCACGGCCACGTCAAGAACCAGAAGAATGAAGGCAATCTTTGAGACGTTTCTGACAAGCGAGGACCAAAGGTCGACGCGTTTGCCATCCAGCCTCGCAACTCTCAAACCCATTAACTCCTTCCCGATTGTCCGCTCAAACAACGCTTCGGCCATGACAAAATATGCTAGAACGACTAGCGGCGCTATTCCGCCCAGCCAGAATCCCCAGAACCAAGCAAAAGGGAATGTTTGGCCGAAGAAGAGCGCCAGAAGAGCAGGAAGGGCCGTGACGAGTAGGAGAAAATACACTGCAACCGATACGATGGCCACATCGACGACGTAGGCAATAACGCGTTTTACCCAATGGTCTTGGAATGCTTTGTCGTCCTTCAGATGGTCGAAGCCTGTCTGGCCACCCGAAGCCATTGTTGGAGAGGGTTTCGCTGGTGCTCCGCAACCATGGCAGAAGGAAGAGTTGTCGTAGAGCTGAGCGCCGCATTTCCAGCAGTAGGCCATTGGTCGCAGTCACGGAGAAACCGGGTAACCTGCTATATCACTATGATGGTTTTACAGGCAACTTTGGCGGTCTACGGAATCGCGCGGGTTTCGATGAGGGTTCGGAACTTCTTGTTTTTCGTCATCTCGTCCGCGATCGTGTCGTCTTCCCTGCCTTCGTGGTTCCAGACAATATAGCGTGATTCTCCTCCACGCGAGAGTTTTGCAATAAAATAGGGCATGTAGAACAATGTCCCCTCGAGGAGTTCTAGCTTGTCGAGATCGAGCTTTGTTGGGAGTTGCAGCCCGTCGGCAAACATCTTCCATCGCAACAACTTCGTCTTTCTCAAGAACTCAATATTCTCTTTCAGGTTCTCTCTCGTCGGGCTCTCCTTCGGGAGAACCTCGTACTGTTTCGACCTCTCTTCCGACTGCGCTTCATAATCTCTCAGTAGATTCTTGAGCTCGGCCAGCCGTTCGCTAACGAGGACTGTGGAGTCAACGCCGTTGATGATTGATGCAGAGTCCAATTCCATATCAGCAAGCATCGAGGCCAACTCTACTAGTCTGGGATCAAACCCGAAGTTCGCCTCACGCAAGGCCAAGACCGTTGACCGGCCCTCGCTCATCACCATCTGCTTTGACAGCAGGCCCCGTTCCGCCGGAAACCGGTAGGTGAAATCGAGATACGGCAGAAAAATCTTCTTAGCGAATACGATCCTCTCTTCTGTTCCGCCTAAGATGCCTTTCTTGGCCCGTTTTCTGTCCGTGTCCCGGAGGAAAACCTCTTCAGGTACTGACAGGGGAACTGCTCTGACCGTCATCTTTTCAGGAGCCGCTCCCTCTTTCAATCTCTTTATTTCTAAAGGTTCTAGCGGACCACGATGATAACTGATCAGCCATCGGGAACTGAGAATCCCGGATTCTGCCTGATCGAAGATCTGGTAATAGAACTGGCGCGTCTTCAAGCCTGATATTACTTGGAAAGCGTCAGCGCGAAGCGAGAGACCTGTCCGGACCCTTTCAATATCCTGGCGGGTCGATAGATTACCGATAAACCGGAAGTTTGCGTTCGAGATGATCTTGTAATCCACATCCACAGGATTCTGTGTCGCCATCACGATTCCAAGACCGAAAGCGCGCGAGACGTGAATGAGATGCATCAGGATCTTCTTCGAGGGAGGCTCACGGATCGGGGGGCAGTAACCATGAATCTCGTCAAAATAGAGAAGATACTGTAGAGTCTGCGTCCCCTCTTGCCTATTGATCCAATAGAATAGTTCTTGGAGGAGGTATTCGACGAAAACCTGCTTTCCTTCTTCGCTCGGAATCGTGCGAAGATCGACGATGTTAATCGGGATTCGTCCCTGAGATTTATGGAACCAGCGGTCGAAATCCGGTGGCTCACCAAGGAACCATGCTCTCGCAGCAGCGTCAGTCACTAGAACGTTGAGGCGACGGGAGAGCTCATTTCTCTCGCGCTTGCTGATCGCATCGTCCAGATGAAGCATACCAAGCTTCTCGAAAGGCGGGTTGGACACTAGCTCGATCAGTTTTTCGATTGTAAGCTCGTGTCCGCTCTTCCATTCGTCCTCCAGGATGGTCGAGATTAGAGAACGTTGGACCTTTCCATCCTCAGAGTAGCCCGCCAGCCGAAGCAAGTTGGACGCCTTCAACTCAAGCATATCTAACGCGAGGCTAGGGTCCTCTCCCATCTTCTTCGCGAAATCTTTCGGCGGCGTCAGCCTAGGGCTCATGGAGACTGGTAGGCCTGTGTTTGACCGAGGAGTGAAAATCCGAACATCAGTCTTCTCGACAAAGCGGTTCAGCTCATCATCGTCCCTGGCCAGAGCGTTGTAGCTGTCATGGTATTGACCAGCAAGCTCCTTCGCATAGTCTTCCGGGTTTTTGCCGAGAAGTTTGGCCTCGTTGTCAGAGAAGGGTCTGAAGCTGAAGTTCTCCGAGCGAATTGCCAAGCATCCGATGTCCCCTTTTGGGTCTATTGCGAGGACTGGTGTTCCCTGGCTGGACGCTTCTTCCATTATCGATTTACAGAGAACAGTCTTTCCTGACCCCGTTGCTCCGAATACGACAGTGTGTTTGGTGAGGCTGCTAGGGTCGACAGTGAATGGTTTGCCATCACCTGTCTGTCCTATCAGAAGCTTCACCATGTCTCATCCATTCGAATGGTTTTCAGAATAGTCCTCGTGGTCGTTTTAGGCCCTTCTTCATAAGCCCAGAGGCGGGCCAGATGTTCGCCGTGTAACGAGCGCGGTCTCGGAGGCGCCCTATTGTGTGGGGGCCTGGGATGGAGGCATTGGTGAAGGAGGCGCTGGCGGTCCCCAAGTTTGCTGGGGAGGCATTGGAGGAGCTGGCTGTTCGGAGATCGAGAAGAAAGATACTACCTGGAGGATCGCGGCGATGAAGAGTATCAGAAAGCCTACGAGGACGATCAGTGTGGCCGCTCCGATTAGGAAGAGGAGCCCAGTGGTTCGAAACATGTCCACTCTCAATTTCAAAGCTATAGCCTCATAGCTTCTCTTGACGAAAACCGTCGATGTCAGAATGCAGACCCACAATACGATCCCGGCCAGGATCACGATCTCAATCAGAGCCCAGAATCCGGAAGGGACAGTCGTTGTACCAGGTGTGAAACCTCTGAAAGCGCTGACGAATGAAGCGGCAGCCGCAAACAAGACCACGGTGGCGATGATAGGTCCTATTATTGCCAGGATAACCGAGTACATCATGTTGCTAAAGATCGCTTGATCTCCTACCGTATCGGCGATATTCTTCACAGCGATAAGCATCAGCATGAGTCCCACTATTAGCAAACCAATGCCGATGTTGCCCGGGACCCAGAACAGCAGGGCGAGTATGGCCCCTATTCCGCCTAGAGTTTTCGCCTGCCCCGAGAAGCCATGAGTAGCGCGATTGTCTCAAACTAAATAATGCTTTACCGATCGTGCCAAGGGCTCGCCGGCCCAGTTCTACCGCTACTTGTTTTCTGGTTCTCTATGCTTTACCAGCGCGATGTCGCCGAGGGTTAGCTCTCTCGGCCCAACTTGGCTAACTGGAATGGTGGAAACCTCAAGCTCCGATCGCGGCGCAAGCAGTTTCACCCGGAGGATATGTTCCAGCTCCTTAGTCAACCGCATCGTGGGCAGTATCTTGCCTAGTTCGACCTTCTGGATCACCGTGAGCTTCTCCTTCGCCTTGAAGGCGAGATCCGTCTGTGACAAGCCTAGCTTCTCACGCCCTTCCTTTACGATCATAGGATAATCCTCGATTAGGTCCGAGTCCTCGACCGCTTTTGGCAGGCTCTCTATCGGAGTTCTAGTGTGAGACGGCACCGACCCGAGCCGGGCTGCTCTCTGTCTTCTCTCGGGAAAACCGGGAAGCTCCTTTCCCAGTCCAGAACACTTCTGGCAGACGATCAGGGCTGCGCCTTCAACAAGGGACCGGGCGGGCTTGCCGACTATCTCGCTCCCGCAAACCTCACAGTACAATGGTTGCTACAAGACCTCGTGGCGGAGAAACAGTAGAAATAGGCTCCGACCAGGCTTAATTAGCTATCGGAACGAGAATGCCCCTCGAACCTGTAAAGCCCCAACTCCACGAGCTGCGACGGATCAGAGCGGTGGCCGCGTACCAGTTCGGCAGGGGAGCCGAGAAAGCCTTTCCCCGGTCAATACTAATCGTGCGATCCCCCAATACCCACCGCATACGCCACGTCTACAATGACGGAAAGTTATTGGCCACATACCGTCCCAAGGACGGACTCCTGGCTCTGACCGCGAATGGAGGCCTCGCGTTAAAACGGGTGTTCAAGGCACCGAAGCTACGCGTCAAAGTCACTCCGGGAGTGGAGCTGTTCATCCGGAAGGGCGGAAACGTGTTCGCCAAACATGTGATCGACGTGGACCCAGAGCTACGGCCTGAAGAAGAAGTCTTGGTGGTGGACAAGAAGGACCGGTTGTTGGCAGTGGGAAGATCCTTCTTCAACGCCATAGAAATGCAGAGCTTCAAGATCGGCGTAGCGGTGAAAGTGCGACATGGTGTTGATGATCCTGAATAGGCGGTTCCGTTAAGTCTTTGTCGGATTGATTCTCTTGGGCTTGGCTTGTTGACTTAACTTGCCTCCATCGACTTTGAGAAAGCCTTGTCCGGGGATTCTTCCTTCGAACCCTTCTATGGTTGCGAAGTATTCTGGTGGCTGTGCTTATGGCTCCGAGTCTGTAATATCGCAGCATGTCACGGCTGAGATGACGATACGATCTCAAGTAGAGAGTCTTGAGACTGGAAACGTTCTCTTGCATTCCAACGGCCACGCAAACGTTCACCATTCGTTTGAACTCATCCAAGAGGCTTAGAAGATCTGCTGAAGCCTGATACCTTTGCCTAACTACCTTCACCGCGAGCATCGGCCACTCGAAAGGACCGAGTGCATTCTCAGCCAAATAGCCGTAGAGGATGGCAAACATAACCACCATCCAAGCCTAGATCATCCCGATGAGAATAGCCAGTCCACCCAATCCGACAAAGAGTTAACCGTGCCTAAGCTTAACAATCACCGGACAGCGATTTGAAGTGATTTCGTTATGATGCGTCGTGGAAAGATCAATCCCCGCGAAGCAAACAGAATGATGCAACGCATGGGCATGCAAGTCCAACAACTGGACGAGGTCACAAAGGTGATAATGGAGACCCCGACCAAGCGGATTGTCATCGACAACCCTGAGGTCGCGACCGTAACGGTCCAAGGGCAGACAGTCTATCAGGTCGGAGGAGGAACTACCCGAGAGGAGGGAATAGGCGGAGGCTCTAACGAGGACGTGAAACTTGTTGCCTCTCAAGCAGGCGTCTCCGCTGATGAAGCGGCGAACGCGCTGCGACAATCAAACGGCGACCTAGCCCAGGCGATCATCCTACTCAAACAGAAACGCAACCCCTGAATTGTTCCAATGACAATTCATGTCACCCTGACCCTGATCGTTCACGATAGCATGCTACAAGCGTGAGGGGGATGGTTGAGGCTCGATCGTTCCCTGCCGAGAAGAGGCCATGGGCTTCTGAGGCACAAGGGCTCTCGGGTGAAGCAGCGAGGGGGAACCCGTCGACGACTGTAATCCCCGGAGTCGATGAGAGCAAGCCAAGTCCAAGACAAGACAGGAGTTGGCGGAGCCAGAAACTAGTCGATCACTCTCGCTTGACTATTAAGGAGACGAGTTGACACGGAGGCGGTTTGAGAGGCGTCCAGATCTGCGGATAGTCGAGTGTGTCCCCAACTTCAGCGAGGGCCAAGTGAAAGAAGTTATAGAATCCATTGCCGACGCGATACGAAAGACACCTGGCGTCACACTTCTCGATGTGGAATCCAACCCGGACCACAACCGATCCGTGATAAGCTTCATCGGCGAGCCAGATCCCGTGAAGGATGCCGCCCTAGCCGCTAGCCAGAAAGCGATCGAGCTCATCGACCTCAGACACCACAAAGGCGAACATCCGCGAATGGGCGCCGTTGATGTTGTCCCCTTCGTACCAATATCCGGCGTAACGATGGATGATTGTATTTCTCTAGCCCGTGCCTTCGGGCAAGAGTTTGCCCAGAAATTTCACGTGCCTGTCTTCCTCTACGAGGAAGCGGCCATAACTCCCGAAAGACGGAACCTCGCTGATGTCCGCGAGGGAGAGTTTGAAGGCCTCCGGGAGAAGATTGGCAAGGACCAGACGAAGAAGCCGGATTTTGGTCCCGAGAAGATCCATCCTACTGCGGGAGCTACGGCTGTTGGAGCCCGAGAGATATTGATAGCCTACAATGTCAACCTTGGAACGAAGGACTTGGATGTTGCGAAGAAGATCGCGCACCAACTACGAGCGAAGGATGGCGGCCTCGCGTTCGTGAAAGCTCTCGGGTTCGAACTGAAAGAGCGGGGGATAGTTCAGGTGTCGATGAACCTGACGAATTATCGCAAGAGCCAATTGTTCAAAGCCTACGAGCTCGTCAAGCTCTTCGCCGATCGCTACGGGGTTCCGGTTGTCGGGAGCGAGATCGTTGGGCTCACGCCCATGGACTCTCTTGTGGATTCCGCAGAGTTCTATCTCCGACTTGAGAATTTCAGCCGAGACCAGATCCTAGAGAGAAAACTCTTCGCGCCTAAGCTCTCAACACTGACCGACGAGAGTTTGGCTTTGTTCAGCGAAGAGGTTGCTTCCAAGAAAGCGACCCCGGGAGGCGGGAGCGTTTCCGCATACATGGCAGCACTTGCTGCAGGACTCCTTTGCATGGTTGCCAGGATAACATTGGGTAAGAAAGAAGCCCCGCCCTATGCAGACAAACTCAACGAGGTGGTGATGGAGGGCGAGGTTCTGCGCCAGAAACTTCTACGCCTTGTCGTCGAGGACACTGAAGCCTTTGACCTGGTAATGAAAGCGTTCAAGCTCTCGAAAGACCAGCCTGAGGCCCGAAAGAAGGCGATAGCAGAAGCAACTATCAAAGCATCCGAGATCCCACTTTCAACCCTCGACTGTTCCGTCAGAATCCTGCGACTGGCTCGCGAAGTCGCGGAGAAAGGGTCGACGAATGCGTTGTCCGATGTGGTGACCGCGGTTTCTGCGGCTCGTGCGGCTGTCGAAGGAGCCGCAAGCAACGTACTAATCAACCTAGCAAGTCTTGAAGATCAAAAGTACGTAGAGAAGATCGCGAGACAGGTCTCCGACCTTCGGAAAGAAGCGGGTCAGCTGGAAGAACGGGCGGGAAAACTTGTCGAGTCTAGAATCAAACATCCTAGGATACCAGCTTAACCAATCTCGTCATTCTGTCGGCCCAGACCATCAACGGTGTAACTAGCATCGTCGATTTATTCCCATCTCTGATGAAAGGGTATTCTACTCTCCGGAATCTCGGCTAACATTCACGCTTGACGGGTCTAATCCGTTGCAGCTCTTTCAATACATCAAACATCTTGGCACAGATTTCTTGAGTGCCTTGGCCAACTGATAAGGTAAAATTCAACCATTCTTTCCAAGCTGTCCGAGGCATATTAGTTGCCATTCATAACGCAACTTCGAAATTGAGCCTTCAGCTTCGGACAAAAGCCTGGGGCGCAGGGTTATTTGTGTACCGCGATGCCCAATCCGAGCTGTCGCTCACATTTCGATGGGATGGAGCTGGATTGAACAGCTCTAGAGAGATAATACTCGTTGAGGAAGAGAAACCAACGTTTCAGGCCGTCACATTCACGGACATCTGTCCCGTCTTCTGTTGATGATTCGAGCTGGAGAACCTATTACAAAGCTCATTTGGATCATTCCCGACCGTTGGTATTCCGAGCTTGACAGAACTATCTTTCCGTGCGTACGAATGTGGAAAAATAGTCTCGACATTCAGATTCACGTCAATAGAGTATCGATGTAAAATGGGGCCTGTCTGGGGTTCTTGGGATTTAGGGTTCTGTTAACTCTTTGTTGGTTGAGTTAACATTCCGATAAGAACATGGACGGCTCGTAGGAATCGATCTCCGGGAGAAACTCACTTGATATTACTCTGACATACTTGTCGGAGAACTCTTCCCACAACCAGTCTAGAGAGTCTGCCTTTGTACACCATGACCCGGCTCTTCAGCTTCGCTCCAAATAGAGAACTGCTCAACTGACCAAGAGTCCCTAAGTGCGCGCCAGCGAACGTGTCCACGACGTGAATCGGTGGCGGGGGAGAAGCTTTGCCAGAGGAGAGAGAGTTAGCTGGCCTTTCCTTTCCCGCGCACCCAATCTCTGCGAGCATCCCCTTCCTAGAGACGACGAGGCTTGCGAGACTTCTCGCAAGATTCTCGTGTTGATGGGGTACGCATTTTCCACTTTCCTTGAATCATAAACGATCTCTACCATACCGTTTCTCTCTTGTTTTCACTTCAAGAAGTTGACCCTCCGGCCTACCTAAGTAGGCAATCACGTAATTTATTCTGGAGGAACGGTCCAAAAATTGGGGTTGTACTCCGAAGAAGGTTCACTCAGGCCGAACCCGCCTTTCGATTTTGCAAAATCGGTGGACTTTCTAGGAATGTTTCCCCCGATGCGAGAAGACCAAACACTGAGCGAACTCTCGATGACGAAGGCGGTTCGGGTTGGTGGCAGAGCGATCGTGTTCCAGCTTAAACCGACTGGAACAATCAAGATGCCCGGGCTAAAGTACACCCTCTTCGCTGACCACCCTTTTTCTCGTGGATTAACAGATGTGGTAATCGATAGGATATCCTTCTTCCTAAGTCTCTCAGATGATCTGGATCAGTTCTATCGCATCGCAATCAACGATTCCAACTTTGCACCTGTCCTTCAGAAGCTCTATGGGTTACACCAGGTCAAGTTCCTCACTCCTTTCGAATGCGCATGTTGGGCCGTGCTTTCACAGCGGAACCAGTTGAGTGCGGCGCGGAAGGCTAAGCAGGCGTTGCTTGAGCGTTTCGGGACGAGCCTCGAAGTAAATGGTCACGTTTACCGGGCCTTTCCGGAGCCCGGCCAACTTGCAGACGCATCTAGAGAAGAATTGAAGGTCCTCCTCAAACATGAGCGCAGAGAGGAATACCTCGGTCATGTAATCAAGGCATTCAACGAAGTAGATGAGAGGTTCTTGAGAACTGATGAGTACGACAAAGTCGAGGAGTGGCTAAAGAACGTCAGGGGCATTGGCGACTGGTCAGCGAAACTTATTCTTCTGAGAGGCCTTGGAAGGATGGAAAAACTGGCTGTGGAAAAAAGGCTTCTCGCGGCTGTTGGCAGAGTCTACGGGAGACCGATGACCATTCAGAGGCTTCAGGTCATCGCAGAAAAATACGGACGTTGGAAGGGATACTGGGCGTACTATCTAAGAACAGTAGCAGGACCCTGAAGATCGCGAAGTCACCGGTCCGCGATTCACGGACTGCTCGTGATTGTTACACTATTGAGGAATACCGGGTTGATTGGCTCATTTGGTTGGTATTGGGAGCTGACTGGAGTATCCCCTAAGCTCAGGGCGACATCCATACCGCTAATCACTTTCCCGAATACTGTGTAGCCTCCGTCGAGAGAATGGTTGTCGGCTAGGTTGATGTAGAACTGGGAACTGCCACTATTCGGGTCGCTGGAACGGGCCATTCCAAGGTAACCCGCGTTGTTGTGAAGAGAGCCAACGATCTCAAGAGGGACAGTCTGCGATGAGCCCCCATTTCCCCAAGAGGATCTGTCACCTCCACCGTTTCTTGTGTTTGGATCCCCGGTCTGGATGACGAAGCCCTTGACGATTCTGTGCCAGGTCAGGTTAGTGTAGAATCCTAATCCGGCGAGATTCACAAAGTTAGTTACCGTCCTGGGCACTTGAGCTTGGTATAGCTCGACTACTATTGTTCCCGCTGACGTGACCAGTGTCGCGAACACTGGCGTAGCTACTTTGGGAGTCACGGTGTGGACAAGACCTCCACTTGTCGCGTTAATTATCACGGTATAACTACCATTGGTCGCCGAGGATGTGGTTAGGGTGGCAGTGCCCGATCCCGTCACCGAGGAGGGACTGATTGTTGCCGTCAGCCCAGGCGACCCCTTCGCCGTCAAAAGTATTGTCCCAGAAAACTGGTTCACGGATGTCACATTAATCGTAGTAATCGTCGGAGTTCCCGCATGAATCGTTACCCCAATTGGAGCCGCGATCATGAAGTCTGGTTTGCCTGCCATCGCTGAAGCGTAGACATACCAGCCAATGCCCACAGCGAGAACGATCAGAACCGTGGCTATGATGTAAGTTCTTCCTCGGTTTTCCCTTCTACGAGTCTTCTCGATAACTCTGCGTTTTTGAGGAGAGGGCATCGAACGAACTAATCAGCTTAGGTTCCCTCTCATTGAAATATGATTCGGTAGGTGAGAACAATTAAGGACTCGTGCCAAAGTTACTAGCGACATCGGCTAACGAATGAGACAGAAGGCGATCCTCCGACACCCTCGAAGTCCAGAGCGCCTCCGATCTCAGAGTTCGAGCGGGCTATATTCTGTTGAGCATGGTGACCCCATCGCGGCCCAGAGCTTTCTGCTAGGGAGGTCCATGATTACTGAGACCACTGTCTCGTATCTCTCATACTCGGGTAATTTCAGGTTCGAGTGACGACATACAGATTCCGGCTTCCCATAATGATCTCTCAACATGTTCTTGGCTGATGCGAGATTCAGCTTTTCACCTGCTCTAACCGTTCTGTCTAAAAGCTTCTGGATTCTCCTGTAACGTTGAAGCGTCGATAGCCGCTCTTCGTCCAACACCTGCTTAACGCCGAGTATTTTTGGATCTGAAAAGTGGTTGGTGTGCGCCACAGCTCCCCTGTCTAGGCCAAGCTTGCAAACAGCCTCAGGAGCAGATTCGATGTCAATCACTTTACCCCTTCCCGCTTTTTTTTGTTGTCCTAGGATGAAATTGGCTGAACAGTTCCGTTCGCCCTGCGAAACTATCCTAGCTGCTCTTCCAAGGGTTTTCGACCTGAGGATTTCCCAGCATCTTACGTGGAAGGGTTTCTTGAGCCGTGCCCAGTCGTCCTTGCTGGACACAATTCCGTTGATTAGCAAGCCGAGTCCTTCGGAGTTCAAACCGATCTTGCCCCCGACAACCCCCGCTTCGGTGAAGGATAGAACATCGGGGCCGTTTTCGTTTCTAACCTTCAGGAAGAGCCCTTTGACCTCTGGTATCCAGTCCCAGTTTTGCGCCATAATCAAATGTCCGTTCCCGACCGCTGTTGGAAGTGTGGCGAAGGCCGTGCAGCCGAAAGTCTTCGGCGCTGGCTTCAATCCGATCTTCGAAAACTGACTGTACATCAACTCATAACGAACATTCAACGCAGTGATATCGAGGATTTCCTGGCCAGAGCCGGCGGCCACGCCCTTCATTGTTTCAGCGTATTCCGGGCTGACCTTGTTGATCACCTCTAGGAATTTTGCTGCTCGACTGACAGCTACCTCATGCGAGAGTTCAGTTTCGCTCTTGAACCTCTGAAAGTAGACCTTCAGGTTATGCTCGATCTCTGTGCGAGCCTTCTTTCCGTGTTCGTATCCCATCTGGTGTGGTGAGCCTTTGAGGGTTAGAACGGGGAGCTTTGATTTCATTATGATCTATGCCAGGCTCTTCTCGAGAGTTATCCAGCCGACCTCTCGTTTGAAGCCAAGCTTTAGGTTAATCCCCAGCATGGGGGCGTTGGTCGAATCGTTCCAGGTCTTGAGCTTCTCGTACTTGTTGTTTCTAGCGAACTCGATGACTTTGAGTTTCAAGGCGACTGCAATTCCTCGTCCGCGGTAATCGCGTAGGACTCCTGTTAGTCCCTGATAGAGTCCTTTGGGATCCTTCTGAGCCTTCCATACCGTGCTCATCCCAACGTACTTGTCACCATCTTTCGCTATCATGTAGCCTTGAGGGACCAGGTTCGGACTCTTCATCTCGAAAGCTGACCATTGCTCAAAAGAGACAGGTGTGAACCGTTCAGGTCGAGGAATATCTTCCGAGACGGCTTGAACCAGAGCATGGAGTTTACTGTAACATGCAGGATTGCTCCTCATCTCGTCGGCTAATGTGACTAACTGGATTCGATGCTGAGACGCCTTTTCCACGTACTTTTGGAAACCTGAGAGGTTGACCGTGGCCGGGTTGAGGCGTGATTCCCAAGCTCTCATCTTCTCATGGAAACCCCGGTCAGTAGCGAACTTGATCGGATAAGGCATGTCCTCCTTTACACCGGTCCAAGAGGTGACAGTGCTTAGGTCCTTGAAGTCCTGGTTTAGCCGCTCGTAGAGTGCGCTCCCTATGCCCTTTCTCTGATGTTGTGGATCAACCCAGATATCGAACCATAGTTTCTTCGGATGATACATCCAGGGCACATGTTGGCACTGAGCGAACCCAACTGGTTCTTGACTCTCATTCGTTATGCACGAGTATCTTTTGAAATGGAACTTCGACTTATCGAGACTCTCATCTTCAAACCGCCACTCCTCCGGTGTCCGGTCGTAATCAGGAAAAATGGAGCCAAAGACGTAGGCCAACTTCCCGTAGTCATCAGCCTTGAATTCGCTGATTTGCAATGGGAGTGTGGGCTTTTGCAAGCTCTTCATTTTGCTGGTGGCTGGTAGCTTCGGTCATCTCTAAGTGTTATGTTCGAGGAATGACCCACACAGGCAAGGGCGTTCGTTGCATGGGGCCTGCCAAATTGGGCTAAGGAGAGTGACTTCGACCAGGTGACGGGTCAGAAATGGGATAAATGGTGGTTGGACCACCGTAAAATCCTTGCCTGGCAATGGGCCAAGCTACCACGCTACGGGTGTGAGGGGCGGTTGCGGTTCGACCGTTCCCTGCCAAGAAGAGACTACGTGTCTCTGAGGCGCAAGGGCTCTCAGGTGAAGCAGCGAGGGGGAACCCGACGACGACGGTAATCCTCTGAGCTGATGAGAGCAAGTCTAGTCCTCAAGCAACCGAAGACTTGACAGAACCACAACAGACTCTCCAGACAAGATCCATGAGCGAGTGCTGAAGGTGGGTATGGCTGAACCTCATCGCTTCGTGCATTATGAGACCGGTTGGGTCATGTTCCGAATCCGCTCGGAAGAGGATACTGAGACTGTGAAGGAGCTGATTTGCCATGCGTATGATAAAGCGGACAAGATGATGCATGCTTGCATGTCGACACGGGTCCAAAGGAGTAACTAAACACTCTAGGACTTTCTCAGTCTCACTAGAAAATGGGCACGGTTTCCGCCCTCTTCAACAGGCAACAATCTCTCTTCAAAAGATACAACCTCGAACTCTTTGAAACACGACTGGAGTTCGTGACGTGAGAAGAAGTGATGGATTATTCCACGCTCCTCTCCTTCAGTGAAAACGTAGGTATTCGGCTCCAGCTTCCTCCCGTTACCCCTTCTGAAATCTGCCGTGGATAAGGCCACGACGAAAGCCGAGGTTCCCTCTCTCATCACTCGATGAACCTCTTCAGTCGCCCGCTTGATCTGTACGAGCTTCCCGTGGTGGAGAACGTTTGTACAGATCACCCCATCAAAATAATCGCTTGTGAACGGCAGCTCCAACATATCATGCCTGACAAGAGTGACGTTGTCGATGGAAGCAGTTTTCAATCGAGCTTCAAGTGTTTTTAGGGCTGTTTCCGAAATGTCGAGAGCCACAACCTGGAAGCCAGCCTCGCCGAGAAGTATGGAATGACGACCTGCCCCACAGCCCAGGTCTAGAATCCTCTTTGCGCCTTCACGCTTCAGGACGTTTGCGAAATCCACAATGACAGGGAGTGGTGGGGAAGTTTCCGCCCACCTCTCTTCTCTCCAAGCAAGCTCCCAAGGATGAGTCTTGTTCGAGCGCATCGCGCGTCAGCCAATCCGATTTGTCAAACTACTTACAGTGCGATGATTTCTCTGAGAATCTCCCTGTCTAGTGTCAGAATCCTGTAGGTTTTCTTTGTAGCGGGAAACCTTCCTGTTGTGCTGCCGTGGAGTCGAGAGTTAGTCCAGACCTGAAAACGAGGGAATGATGCTCTTCGCGAATTCTTTGAGATTGTCAAGATATCCCGTACGATGAAGCGGTGCAATGTAGTACAGTGCTCCGTCTTTTGCGGCCTTTTCCACCTCTTGGCCGACGGCTTTTAGATCGAATTTTTGGTCTCGGTTGGCAACGGACCCACCTGCAAAAGCTATCTTGTCCTCCCGATGGAATCTTCGCGCCTCTTGCCTGACGATGGATCGTGCCTTCTCCATGGGAACATTGACCCACGGTGGTATATGGCAGATTTCAGAGTATTGGCCCGCGAGCCGTAGCATTCGTGTCCCGACGCCTCCAAACATTAGGGGCGGATGGGGTTTCTGAACTGGTTTCGGATCTAGGATCGCGCCTTTCGCATGATAGTACTTTCCTTTGAAGTCGACCTGCGGCTTCTCCCAGAGCTGGAGGATCAACTCCACGCCTTCCCGAGTCTTGTCGACCCGTGTTTTCGAATCGTCCCATGTGCTGTATCCCTCGAATTCTGTCTGGGACCATCCTGCGCCCACGCCGAGGATTGCGCGTCCGGACGACAGAACATCCATGGTCGAGACCATCTTGGCCAGCATTGCTGGCGGACGAAACGGGATCGGGGTGACAATTGTTCCGAGCTTGATATTCTGAGTCTTAGCCGCGAGATAAGCGAGGGCGATCCAGCTTTCTACAGTTGAATCTTTCTGTGGCTGCCCGTAGGCTTCAGCCCACATATAGTGGTCTGGGATAACCGCGCCCCAGAATCCAAGTTTGTCAGCAAGCTGAACAGATCGATCGGTCAGGCTCCATCCGCTGAACCAGTTTCCAAGACCTGAAAGAATGAATCTCAAGACTCAGGCCTGACGAAATGATGCTAAGCTTTCAGCTCTCGCAATAACTGTTTCGCAATTGTGAGTCTCTGAATATCATTCGTTCCTTCGTAGGTTTTTATGATCTGTGAGTCCCGAAGAAATCGTTCCACTGGATATTCCGTCGCGACTCCATAACCTCCGTGAATCATCATCGCGAGCAACGACAGTTTTTCTGCCGCTTCCGTCGATGTGACCTTCGCGATCGACGACGCCTTCACGAAATCTTTTCCCTGATCCTTCAAGGACGCAGCCCAATAGGTCAATAGCCGCGCCGTATGCAATCCCATCGCCATCTCAGCAAGCTTATACTGTACCTGTTGAAACTCGACCAACGGCTTCTCAAAACTGGTTCGGGTCTGCGCGTAGCTCACAGCAGCCTCGTACGCGGCTTGACAAATCCCGACGCCCTGTGCTGCAACGTCAATCCTGCCCCTGTCATAGGTCTTCACTCCGACATAGAAGCCGTCACCCTCTTCTCCTAGTAAATTGTCCTTGGGAACTTTCACATGGTCAAGAACTAGCTCTGACGGTTGCGAGCCACGCAATCCAGTCGTCTCGATCTTGCTGGCGACTTGGAATCCATCGGTTCCCCTCTCAACTAGAAACGCGCTGAGACCCTTGTGTCTCTCCTGTCTGCTGGGCGAGGGACTCGTCCGGGCAAAGACAAGGTAGAGGTCGGCTATCTCGCCGTTTGTGATGAACGTCTTTCGTCCAGAGATCTCCCAATGGGTCCCGTGAAGTTTCGCTGTGGACTTTATCCCAGCTACATCGGACCCCGCGCCAGGCTCGGTCATGGCGTGAGCCCCGATCTTCTCGCCTGCGACCATCGGGATGAGGTAGCGTCTCTTCTGATCCTCTGTTCCCCACTCGTTCAAGGGTTCAGAAACAAGATGGCTTGCAACAAAGACTGTCGAGCATGCGGCGCTGACACGGGCTAATTCCTCAAGCGCGATAACCATCGAGAGTAGGTCGGCGCCTAGCCCGCCGTATTCTTCCTTGTAAGTAATTGCGGTCAATCCCAGCTTCGCAATCTGGCTGAGCAGTTCACGAGGAATGTGGTTCTTGCGATCAATTTCCGCAGCTATCGGCCGGATCTGTTTCTCGGCGAAATCACGGATTGTATTCCGGAGGCTCTCGTGGTCCGGTGTCAACTTGACCTCGTAGTCGGATGAACGTGGAAGAATCGTGCTTGTCAAGGGTAACTGATGCTCCGAAACGGAGACAGCCTTTGCGTTCCTTTAAACTTTGAATCCTGAGGAGAGGCTTATTCTCACGCCGAGAAACGGGGACATCACTCTTGTCGGTTTCTTTTTGTGCGGAGAAAAGTGTCTAAATAATGGGTTTTCGGCACTGTCACTAATATTCATCTCGTGAAACATTGGACTCCGTTAGAATACTTCTCTTGAATCCGGGACTGAAATCCTAGGATATTCTCGCTTGTCTAGCCCTTCTATTGAAGCCGTAAATCTGTCAAAACGGTACGGGTCGTTTTCCGCCTTATCCAATCTGAACCTGAAGATTGAAGGTTCGAAATGCGTCGGTTTTCTCGGGCCGAACGGAGCTGGAAAGACAACTACTCTGAAGCTCTTCACTGACATGATTAGAGCATCCGAGGGGAAGGCCCTAATCAACGGGATCTTGGTGCACGAGAATAAGAAGAAGGCTCTTGCCTCCGTCGGATCGCTTATCGAGAGCCCGGAAATCTATCCCGCACTAACCCCGAGAGAGGCGCTCTCCATGGTCGCGGAAATTAGAGGACTGCCCCGTTCAGAAAGGAAGAAGAGAATCGAAGAAGCTGTTGCGGAGGTGAAGATGGAAGAGTGGTTAGACAAGAAAGTCGGAAAATTTTCCAAAGGAATGAAACAGCGAATCAACATCGCCGCAGCCCTTCTATCCCAACCTGAAATTCTCCTACTAGACGAGCCGAGCACTGGACTCGACCCTAGAGGAATGTCTGAAGTTAGGGAAATCGTAAAGTCGCTCAAACACAAGAATCGGCTTATCTTTATGAGCTCCCATCTCCTGAACGAGGTTTCCGACATCTGCGACGAGGTCGCGATGATAGACCACGGAAAGCTGCTTGTCTATGACAAGCTTGGCAATGTTGTGTCGCGGTTTTCCGGTGATGGAGGCGCGATCATCATCGACGTGGGGTTATCCAGAGATATCGATGATCAAACAGTGAGCAGGACTATATCCTCGTTGCCTGGAGTAATTTCGGCCGAAAAACTGGAGGGAAAGAACTTGCGCCTACGGTTCTCTGGAGGTCCGGAGAATCAGGAAAGACTTCTATCGGACCTTGTAGTGATGAAAATCGGCTTGATCAGTTTCCATCCATCCTCTTCAGCTCTCGAGGACACGTACCTGAATCTGATCAAGGCAACGCTGTGAGGGAAATGAGCGAGCCATCTCTCAAGTCTGTCGAGCCCGTAGGAGTGCCCAGTCTCCCGAGCAGCATTGCTCAAGTGGGAACGATCACCAAATACGAACTGCTGAACTATTTCAGATCGCGAAGATTCTTCGTTCTTCTGATAATCGGGGTAGCCATCAGCGCACTTCTCACAGCGCTAGTGGCGTACTACGGGGTTGGCAGCTTTGCAGCCTCGGCCTTAGGATTCTACTCCTTCTGGTGGGGCAATTCCATCACCTTGGTCGTCATACTATCAGGAATATTCTTCGGGGGAGACGCAATATCCGGCGAGTTCCAGAACAAGACAGGATATTTCCTCGTCGGGAACCCGCTTCGCCGATCCTCAATCTACATCGGCAAATGGGTTGGTGCACTGACAGCATCCTTAATCATATTCGCCATCTATGCCGCAATTGCCGTAGGCAATGGCATCTACTACTTCGGCGCGAACATTCCCTACCAATTCGGCCAGTCACTCATCTTCTCCGTGCTCTATCTGATTGCCGTACTCGGGTTCACCTTCTTCTTCAGTTCGCTTTTCAAGAGCAGCTCTATGTCCATTCTCGTGACTGCGATCCTCCTTCTCTTTGCCTTCTCGCTCATCCAAGTAATTGTCTCAACACTTGCCCAGGTAGAACCTTGGTTCATTATTACCTATGCTTCAGGAATAATCGGCAACGTGCTCACAGATCCGTACCCGACAACTCAGACCGTCAGAGGAGGATTCCGAGGAGACACTTCGAGGGTATTCGCTGTGAGTATCCCAGAAGGAATCGCGATACTAGTTGGCTACTTCGTTATCACCGCATTAATCGGCCTTCTGGTCTTTGAGAGAAAGGAATTCACATAACCGAATCCTTCAAACGCATAACCTGAAACCGCAAACTTGATCAGCTCCAGTATTCGCCCCGCCTCTCCATCCTTC
>Ga0209152_10000358_pt1 | contig 22079 bp, 17 predicted proteins | sample GraSoiAngelo_107_FD_185873 | JGI IMG/M metagenome (GOLD analysis project Ga0209152, IMG submission 185873) | Grasslands soil microbial communities from the Angelo Coastal Reserve, California, USA - 14_0903_09_30cm (SPAdes) (version 2) | ecosystem: Environmental > Terrestrial > Soil > Grasslands...
AGAGGGAGTTTTTCAACACCCACGCCTGTTTACAACCATTACGTAGCCATTCTTAATGTCATCAAATCAAACCTATTCGATTCCCGCTTGCTAATGCATTTGAAGCTCGACGGCGGTTTTCGCGGGAGCACTGATCAGCCGATGTTTCGCGCGGCATGGCGCCCGCGAGCAGAAGAACGGTGCCGCAAAACATCAGTGTATCCGCCAAGTAATTAAGGCCCTTGTCGAGGCTGGCGCGTTCCACTACTCCGATCGGCACATAGACGACCAACTCCACGAAGAGCACGGTCAAGCCCACCCACGTCGCTGCTGCGCGGGATTTCTTGCCAACTAGCAATAGGGCACCCGCGACTGCATAAACCACGGCTGCCAGGTACGTCCAGATGGCGTGTCCGTAGATCCATTCGGGAGTCACCGGTTCCAGCGGAACGCCGGGAACGTGATTGCCGTGCATGAACTGCTCGAAGCCGAAAAACAGCACGGGAATGGCAACGAAATAGCGTGCAATCGTCGCACGGATGTGCGTGCCGCGCTCGCGCCACTGCCCGGTAAGGCTGGCTGCCAGCGCCAGAGGGCCGCCACTGAAGGATAATTCCCGCAGCGCGAACGTCAGGGCAAACCGATTTCGCGGATGTTGTGCCCAACCTGGGGCGTCCATCAGCGCCACGAAAAGGAAAAACGTCAAGGCCAGCAAACTCGCGGAGAGACGCGCCTGAATCCCCGTCACCATGCTCAGCGTGGCTAGGATAAAGCAAGTGCCTACGAAGTAAGCCCAGAACAGAGGCCACGGAATCCACGCCGGAATGAGCGACGCGATGGCCTTCGTCAGCGTGAAATGTTCGGTGCCGAAGGCCGCGAGCGGCGCCGCGTAGAAAAGCGGCCCGAACAGAATCAGCTTGTCGAATCCGCGCGCCTTTTGCCAATCGCCACGAACAAAAATCGCGACCAGCCCGATTGCAAGGACCACTCCACCGCTGAAATATGACCAAGTCACCTCGCTGGGAATTACCAGGAGAGCCATGACTGCCGACGAATTCACCAAGCTGCCGCTCACGACGATTCCTCTTCAGCGCCCCTAGCCCAATCGCATTTCAGTCGAAGACGTCTAACCCGCAGGCCGCGACCTTCGGTCTACGGGCACGATTTCCTCGGGGCGACCATAGCCACGATTGTGAGCAGGACTGGAAACCGCGTACATCTTCAACTCGCTCCAGGACCATCGGCTGGAACTGGGCGGTCGGTCGCACGAACAATACAGGGTCCATTCTTCCGAGGACCCCTCCACCAGCGGCACCAGGTAAGATCCGTTCGGGTAGGGACTGAACCCGATCAGATATCGAGTAAGGCATCTCGGACACTCAACGCAATGACGAATACGCGCTGCCATGGCACAAATCAGCCGGATGGAACTATTCGGTCACCGAGCCCGCTGAATACGCTGATCGTGAAAGATAAAGTGGTCGGAAACAATAGCCACTTGACGGGTTTTCAGCATGACCATTATGATCGGGCCCCAATGAAACGAGTTGCTTCCGGGATTCTCCCCTTCATCCCGGTCGACCGCAGGGCCCGGAAGGCTCTGCATCGGCAGATCTATGACGCCTATCGCGGGGCGATTATTGAGGGCAGGCTGCGCCCGGGGCAGCGAATCCCCTCTTCGCGAGGTCTTGCCTCCGAACTTTGCGTTTCGCGATTCCCCGTCCTGAACGCCTACGCCCAGCTTTTGGCCGAAGGCTACTTAGAGAGTCGCGTGGGCGCGGGAACAGTGGTCTCTAGCTCGCTTCCCGAACAACTGACTTCGTGCGCGCCAGCCGGAGGGCAATTTGCGACAAGCCGATCCGGGCCTCGGCCGGTCGTGCGACGCTCGTTCCTTCCCCGGGCGGAGTCGTCGGCGCCCTGGCTGCACGGTTGGGGAGCATTCGGTGTCGGGCAGGTTGCTGTCGATCAATTCCCAGTCCATATCTGGTCGAGCCTGGTTGCGCGCCGGTGCAGAAGCATGGACGCCAAGTCGTTTCACTACGGCGATCAGATGGGTTCCAAGGCTCTCCGGGAAACACTTGCCAGCTATCTGAGAGCCGCGCGTTCGCTGCGTTGCGAAGCGGAGCAAGTGATGATCACGAGCGGCTCCCAGCAGGCACTTGAGATTTCCGCTCGCGTTCTCCTGGACTCCAGAAATTCTGTCTGGATCGAAGAGCCATGCTACCGCTTGGCGCGAGAGGTGTTCGCGCTGACGGGCTGTCATCTTGTTCCCGTTCCTGTCGACCAGGAGGGTTTGGATGTTGCAGCTGGCATCAAGCGCTGTCACAAGGCGCGGACTGTGTTTGTTACCCCTTCTCATCAATTTCCGCTCGGGGTGACCATGAGTGCCTCGCGGCGCTTCCAACTGCTGGACTGGGCCCAACGCGCGGGATCTTGGATCATTGAGGATGACTATGACGCAGAGTATCGCTACGAGAGCTTACCGATTGCGTCCTTGCAAGGGCTCGATGCCAACGGTCGTGTGATCTACATCGGTACCTTCAGCAAAGTTCTGTTTCCTTCGTTGCGCCTCGGCTATGGCGTCATCCCACCCGACCTCGTTGACCATTTCCTGGCCATCCGCCGTGCCATGGATCTTGGCCCGCCCACCTTCTATCAGGAAGTGCTTGCGGACTTTATTGCCGAAGGACATTTTGCGCGCCACATCCGCAGAATGCGGGTTCTCTACGGCGAGCGACGGCGGGTGCTGGTGGACAGCATCGACAAGGAACTGGGGTCCAGGGTCAACGTGCTTGGCGACGAGGCAGGTATGCACCTGGCCGTGACGTTGCCGAACCAGAGCCTTGATACGGAAATTGCGGAGCGAGCCGCTCGCCAGAATCTTCGGATCTGGCCACTTTCTCCTTCGTATCTGGGCGGAGCCCGTCCGGGCTTCATCCTGGGTTTCGGAAGCGCCTCAGTTGAAGAGATTCCTGCCGCCGTTCGCAAACTTCGTAAGCTCCTCACGTGAAGTAAGTGGCGGGGTTTGGACTTTCACTTCAGTTTTGCATTGGAGACGTAGTTCTGGCGGGGAAAGCTGAAGTAGCCCAGCGCAGCTTCCACCGAACATTGCGGCAGTTGACAAAACTCGGCACAATGCTAGCGGCGTGGATGGAGGCTCTCCAGAATCCGAGGAGCATTTCAAGACTGCTCGGACTTAGGATCTCAGAAGGTCTCAATAGCAAGGCTTGGGAAGGCTACCCATCTCGACAAGGAGAAGGTCGCACTCGCCCCGTTTTATGTTCAGGCGTTTCCTCGCGGCCGCCCGCTGGCCGGGCCCTGGGCAAAAGCAAAGCCAATTCGGGCAACCCGTCATCGCCGTTCACTTGCGGGGCGACATTGAAATTCTTGATCGATGAATGTCTGCACACATCCCTCGTGCAAGTGGCGCACGCCGCAGGTTACGTGGCCGATCATGTCAACTACCTTAGCCTTGGAGGTCTAAAAGACTGGCAGCTGTTGCCGGTCATCCGGGAGAGGGGGTTTACAATTGTCACCAACAATGGTGCCGATTTTCTTGCGCCCTTTGGCAAGGAGCCATTGCATCCGGGCATCATTATTATTGTCCCCAATGTCACGCCCGTTCTTCAGCGAGAACTCCTGTCATGTCACCGTGGCAACTTGAACTGGCCGGGAGTCTTGTTGATTGAATAGGTCACACGGACAGCACAACGCTGATGGAATTTGGGCGAGTGCGTTGATCGCATACCACCGGACTTGCGGTACCGGCCGCCGCGCCCGAACGTCTGGACGATACGCAATAGGCGCCGAAGCCCATGTGCACACCTCCCGATCCGCTGCTCTAATTGCCGTCCACTGCTCTGTATGTTGTCTTACATTGGGTGTCGGATTCGATTCCCAACCTGTAGCTCGGCGGGGGGTCCCAGCCACAGCTCCGCGGGACGCGCCGGCACTTCACCTAACGGGCGATCACCCCCAGCTGGGAAGAATATGGGCTTCTCGCCTGCGACACTGTGCAATATCCACCGAGCGCAACCAGCCGGGTCAGGAACTCCCTTGAGCTTCAGTCGAGCAAAGCCGATCACCAAAATAGTGCGCCATCGAAGCCCCCCTTACAAAATCTCCGTTCACAGAGTGTGGCTACCCCCTGAACGCCTTACCGTAGCGCGGCAAGCCGTACCTGCGGGAGCAGTTTGTGCTCCGGCTGCCTGACGGTCGCATCGGCGTGGCCATGGTCGATCAGCCACAACTGAGGGCCTTCTCGCAAGTGAAGCAATTCCTGCGGCAGTTCCAACCGGCGCTCCGGCACGTGCCAGGAGAACTGGAGGTGCTCATCGTGACCGGCAGCCAGCAGCGCCAATGGCCCTATAGGCGTCTGCTGTCCATCGACGAATCCGAATGCTCGGCCCGGAGCACCTAATGCCCTGAAGCCGTATCGATCTCACTGGATCAACTGGCCGCTGGTTTAGCTACGCCTTGATCCCACGAATTTGTAGCCAACTCTCGATACAGTCACAATCAACTCGGGATAACTGGGATTCTCCTCCAATTTGTTGCGCAAGCTCGCTACGTGCACATCGACCGTCCGAGTAAGTGCGGCGGCGTCATACCCCCAGACCGAGCTTAAGAGTTCGACCCGTGAAACACTATTCCCCGACCGTTCTATCAGGTAGCGTAGAAGTTGGAACTCGCGAACTGAAAGATGAACAGGTTTGTCATCCCGGGTCACCTCAGCTCGTCGAAAGTCCACTCGGATCAAACCGAACTGATGAACACTGTGGCCTGACCGGATGGGTACGCGTCGCAGCAACGCTTGGATACGAGCAACGAGTTCGGCTGCCTTGAACGGCTTGGTAACGTAATCGTCAGCCCCGGAATTGAGGGCGACTACCTTATCCGTCGTCCGCTGCCGAGCACTCAGGACTATAAGTGGCGTCGCAATCCCCGCTTCCCGAATCTCGCGGCAGAGATCCAACCCACTGCGATCCGGCAGCATAAGGTCAAGGATAATCACGTCGAACGGAAGAGACGTTGCTTTCTGGAAACCCTCCGTCGCATTCGCTGCGGTGTCGACCAGGTAACCTTCACCGCGAAGCCGAACACCCAAAGAAGACCTCAACGCCTTCTCATCATCTACCAGCAGTACATTCTCCTTCATGCGAGCTCCCAAAGTTAGCCGCAGGAGAGGGCTCACTCCCTGAGTTGCCAGGCGGCCTGGTAGACTGATCCCGTTTTACCTTAACTTCTGAGAGTGCCTGGCAAGGTTCTCGGTTATCTGGGGCGAGTGGCACGCAGGTGGGGGGAAAGCAGAACGAAGTGGCTGCACTCAGCCTCGGATCGCTACCGAATGCAAGGGCTAGCCCCAGGCCATTCCGACTTCTCTGGTCCGGGACCAGTCTCCAACTCTGCCCCTGTCTTCTCCGGTGTATCGAACGCGAGCATATCATACGGCTTTTCACTCAGAATTCATCCGGCGGCTTCTGTAAGGGGGAAGTTGTACTAGTCGACTTGGGGATGCTTCCTGCCACATTCAGGGTTAGGGGCCTAGCCTCCAATATCACGCCGAACCCTTAAAAAAACCTCAGGGCTGCTCATGATCAACCAGCGTGTACTCTCCTTCGCGCTGCAAGTCCTCTAGATTGGCGGTAGACCTCACGGCACCCGCGTGCCGATCCTCCTCCGCAACTGGCAGATGCACCGTGAAGGTACTCCCGACACCTGCTTCACTAACCACTGACAATCTCCCTCCCACCGCCTCGATGATGCTCTTTGCAATTGACAGTCCCAAACCGGTCCCGTGAATCTGAGCCGCGACCACCCGCGGACTACGATAGAAGGGTTCAAAAATCCGCGGCAAGTCTGAACTACTAATACCGGGGCCACTATCCTGAACGCTGATTCGGATCTCTTTTCTGTGAGTCACGGAGTCGGCGAGTTTTGCGGCGACACCGATCCGGTGTTTCCCCGCGTCGTACTTAACTGCATTTACGATCAAGTTCTGTAAACAACGGGAAATCGCTGACAGATCGCCCAACGCTTGCGGCAGTCCTTGCTGAGTCTGCTGCTCGACTGTGAATCCGGATTTCTCAAGCAGGGCGGCGGTATTTCTGAGTGCCATGGCAATAATTTCTGAAACTTGCACCGGCCCCAAAGCGTACCGTGGCTTCGCTGTTGTTGCCGCAAAGAGCAGTACCTGGTCAACGAGTTCTGCCAGTTGCTCAGCCTGATCGACAATGATCGAGCCTTGTTCCACCAGATCTTCTCTGGCCCGCGCGAAACCATCCTTGACATTTTCGCCAGCACAAAGAATGGCTGCAATTGGCGTCCTTAGTTCATGGGAAACTGATGCGACAAAATCCATTTGCAACCTGGCCAGTTGCATCTCACTGTGCATCTTGTTTCTTTGGATGGCCCAGACAGCAGCGCTTCCGAAGAGCAAAGCAAAGGCGAAGCCGCCGATGAGTTTGAGCACCGAGCGTCGAGAAGTGTCAGTCACCAGGATGAGTTGTTGCGATGCCTGCTCGTCATAAAGTCGATTGACCTCCTCAAGGTCCCGACGGACCCGGTCGAACAGTGACACACCCGACGTGAGATCAACGTGCACTGCTTCTTTAAGGCTGCTTTCGAGGATTAACCCTAATACATCGTCACGAACCCTTAGGTAGGCACTCCAGTCATTCGCTAGTCGCTTCCCGACCTCGATATCTCGGGGCCTTCGGGCTTGCACCAGGTATTCAGCAATGCCTTCGCTTACCCGATGGTCAGCTTCGCGCGATTGATCGGCATATTCGACCTGCAAATTGCCATCTTCCGTGGTTAGGGCGTAGAGTGTGCTGCGACGGGTTTCCTGGGCGTCATACTGTAGCTCTCCGATCCTCCGCAGTCCCTGCATCGAACCAGCATAGATTTGCCGCACCTGGCCGTAAGCGGTGAGAAGGTCGCCTATCACGAGCAGCCCCAGTCCCGCCTCAACGCCAAGCACTACGAGGAGAAGCAGTGCAGAATTAGGGGTACGGAGGATGCGCGACAAAGAAGCTCGGATTTTGAGAACCCCAGCAGTGGTTGGCTCGGTCCTTTGCTTGTTCACCTGGTAAAGCCCTCATCAATCTGAATCAATCTGAAGCTTGTATTCCACATCACTGGGAAGACGTCCATCAATACGAACCACCCTGACCGATGCGTCGACATCGGAAGCGAGCAGGTAGCCGATTGCGCCTGGCGCGTTGAAGACAAACTTGCGCAAAATGGCCGGTGACGACAGTGTCTTGGGCGACGCAGGAATGTCGCCGGTGTATGTTCCCTGAAGAAAGTAGTCTCGATATTCAGTTTCGGTCATGCGATATACGTCCCGAAGGATGGTTTTGCGTTCTGCATATCCAGGCTCCATCATGGCCACGATGACTCGATGCCCGTTCGGCCAGCGGCTTCGTTCTCCCAGGAAGATCTTGCGCAGCTCTGCAAACGAGAGATTTTCGACAGGGTTGGATTTGTTTACGATGATTGTTAGCGCCTGACGCGGTGTATTCCGCGTCCGCGGCGGTCTTGCGGCAGCGTGGACGATTCCAGGCGGCGACAACTCCGACAGCAAAATCACCGCCAGTGAAACGAGCAGAGCGGGCATCGGTGGCATAGCTTGTAACCCTCTAGAAGGCAAATCCCAGTTGGAGCGCCAGTCCACTGATCGCTTGCTGGTGCCGCAAAGCCGTGTAATCGTACTGCAGCTTAATCGCCACCGACTCGGTAGCATCGTAACGCAGACCTACTGAGGGGCCATGCTGCAGGCCGACCGGTGTGTTGTAGACAGAGAGGAAAACTGGCTCGTCGTCAGAGGCGTTCACGTACTGGTAACGAAGGTAGGGACGGTACGAGCCAAACCGACGCGAAATCTGAGTATAGAAACCGGGCGTATCGAAGACGTGAGGAAGTCCCCGCGGCGCGTGACGAATCACCAAGGCCTCGTTGAGCCATTCGAATCTGGGGCGGGCGAGGGCGGCGTAGCCAGCAAGAATGGTCTCGCCGATTCGAGCCAACTCGGCCGGAGCAAGGACATCACGGTAAACAGAGAAGCCGACCTGCAATCCCGGAACTGCATCCGGTCGCGCGAAAAGGGCCAGGTTGAGGGATTTATGGTGGTTCTCATCCACAAAATTTTGCACTGACTGAAACCCCGGCCTCGAGGCACGTCCGTTTCCGATCTCGGCAATGTAGTGTAGCCCCACGTTCCCTGAGGGTATTAGCCCAGATGCTGACACTCCCACATTGTGAGTAGGCAGAATCCCTCCTTCGTCTTCAAACAGGAACAGGAAAGGGCGCCCCGTAGCAGTCTGGAACCAACCGCTGTGGCGGAAGGCAAGGTTGTAATAACCGATCGCGGTATGGTAGCGGCCCACCGCCAGTTTTAAATGATCGTTATACCTGTATTCGAGGAGCACGCGTTCAAGATCCTCCTCGTAGCTGTTGCCTCTACCCCTCTCAAAGACCAGGTCGGTCAGGAACCTAAACCGGTCAGAGAGGTGCGACGTGATGAAGAGATCAATCTGTCCAAAGGTAAATGAGGTCGACGTCCCTTTCTGGGTGTCACCATGAAAACTGTAATCGCCAAAACCACGTATGTTGAGCAGAGTCTCGTCAGCATCGCTTTTCTCCGGCTCCAGCGCTGCGCTCTGCTCGTTGGCGGGCGCTTCAGAGGAAACGCTGAGATGAGTTGGCAACTGTGTTATGGAAGGCTGGGCAAGCGCCTGCTGGACTTTTTCGAGTTGTTCGACCCTGGCCTGCAGTTGTTTATCTGCGGCCTCCAATTGCTCGATTCTCCGCATAAGCGCCTTTATGGTTTGCGTATCCGCGTCAGTGCCGGTTTCGGTTTGTTGCCCATCGAGAATGGTGGTGCTCACCAGAATCCCAAGCAGCACTGCAAAAATTCGCTTTACGATCGCCCAGTCGGTGCGGGAAATGGGAGAGGTTTCGGTCCCGAGAATGTGGAATCTCATTGTGGTCTCCTCAAAGCATAGCCGTCACAAATGGGCCCAAACGACTCGCCATTGACGGCGCACGAAACACAAGTGGCAGCGCGTGTGGCCTTAGGGTCGAGGATTCCTACGACTGGTTCTTCAGATTGCAGGCAGAATGAGGAATCCTTTGTGACCCTCTTGCGGGGGAGGAACAATCGTCCGAGCAGGCCGTCATTTCCGCGGCCATGGATGTAACTGTGCCACGTTTCTCGCGGGGGCGCGGCGGCATCGCGTCACGATCAACGACGACGCACAGCACAAAGCCAGAGCGGGCGAAGACATGAACCGTCGACAGTTCTTTCCGGCCTCCTGGCCAACATCCGTGCAAAGCTTGCGACCTTTCGGGCAGGTTGTCAACAGGTTCCCCGTGCGATCTATTCCTGTTCTTCCAGAGTCCCAGAGATGAATCAGGTAGGGCACAAAACCTGTCCTAAGACGTCTTGTAAAAATTGTTAATTTTTCTACGCTGATATTGACTTGGAATTTGCCCGAATCCTATAGTGCCCACGACTTGGCCAGATACGGAGAGAGTCCTTATTCTATCTTCCGAGATTCACATTCGGAGTGGAAAAGCAGGCGTCCTCGGGCGTTTTACATAGGCAACTGGACGACACCCCCCATTTAAACTGATTTTTAGAGGCCCCTCTGCATAGTGGGACAGTACTCGCCGCTAAAAAGGGGTGAGAGAGCTAGCCCGAGTTTACCGCCCTCATAGAGTTGAAGCAGATTCCCGCCTACATTAGGATCCTTTCCGCGGCGCGTCTAGAGCGGGTTTGTGCCGCACTGGATGCGCAACGATGATGGTCGAGATTTGTATGACCTAACATTAACTCTACACGAAGCCAAGCCAGAAGGTGTCCTGTAAAATCTGGAGAAACCGCTTACAGTAGGCGATTAAACTTGTATAGGGACCCTCATTTAATACTTGCCACCCCTATCCATTGGGCTACTGTATGACCTAATACAATGCCTAGCCTCACCAAGAAGATCGTGCGCGGCAAACCTTATTACTATTTGCGTGAGTGCCAGCGCGTGAACGGCAAGCCCAAGGTCGTCTCCACCATTTATCTGGGCTCGCCGGAGAGCATCCGCGATCGTCTCTTGAGCCCCCAGCCGGCCGAAGTCGCCCTTCAGGAATTCGGCGGTTCCGCCGCCGCTTTCTCCATGGCCCAGGCCCTGGATGTGGTCGCCATCATCGATCGCCACGTCCCCAAACGCGGCACCCAAGGTCCTTCCGTCGGCCAATATCTTCTGCTCGCTGCCCTCAACCGTTGTCTCGCGCCTACCAGCAAAGCCGGCATCGCTCCCTGGTACAGCAAAACCGCGCTGCGCCGCTTCTTGCCCTTCACGCCCAACCAGCTGAGCAGTCAACGTTTCTGGGACAACATGGAACGGGTCCAGGCCGAACCAATTGCCGCTATTGAACAGGATCTGGCCCAGAGCGCCGTCTTTCGTTTCGGCTTGGATCTGCGCTGCCTCGTGTTTGACGCCACCAACTTCTTTACCTTCCTGGACAGTTTCAACTTGCGCGCCAAGTTGCCGCAACGCGGCCATGGCAAACAGGGACACGATAGCCTGCGCCTCCTGGGATTGGCTCTCCTGATTACCACCGATGGCGAAGTTCCGCTGCTGCATCACACCTACGCCGGCAATCAGCACGATTCGGTCACGTTCCGGAGTGTGGCCGAGCAGTTGTTTGAACGCTGTCGTTCTTTGTCCCAGGAGGTTCGCCACCTCACGCTGGTCTTTGACAAGGGAAACAACTCGGAAGAGAACCTAAAACTGGTGGACCAAAGCCATTTGCACTTCATCGGTTCGCTGGTTCCTACCCAGCATCCCGATCTGCTGGCCATTCCCCGCCAGGCCATGCGTCGTCTGGATCGATCCCAGCTGCCTGCGGTGTGGGCTTATCGCACTCACAAAGTCGTCTTTGGTGTGAACCGTACGGTGCTGGTCACCTTTAACCAGAAGCTGTTTCGTGCCCAGACCAAAACGCTTTCTCGGGAAATCCACCAACGGCAACGCAAGCTGGAGAAATTACAGAACCGTCTTCGCCGTTGTCGTGCCGACGAGCGGGGGAGGAAGCCGACGGTGAGCGGGGTACAGAACAAGGTCCAGGAGATTCTTTGCGGTCGGCATATGGCCGACCTATTTCGCACTCAGATCCACAAAACCCGCCAAGGCCTGCCCCGCTTGCAGTTCCAGTTCCGCGCCGCTGTGTACAAAAAGCTGTGCTCCACGTTGCTGGGCAAGACTATCTTGTTCACCGATCATGGCGAGGATTGGTCGGATGAACAGATTGTGCTGGGTTACCGTGCTCAATATCATGTGGAGGGGGATTTTCGCCACTTGAAGAATCCTCTCTACCTAAGCTTCCGACCGACCTTCCACTGGACGGACCAGAAGCTGCGGGTACACGCCTTCTACTGTGTCCTGGCTCTGATGATCCTCAATCTGCTGCGGCGTCAGCTGGCTCAGGCCGGAATCGTGCTCAGCATGGTGGAAATGATGAAGCAGCTCACGAACATTCAAGAAGTAACCGTGCTCTATCCGGCGCCGCAGCGCGGCCAAGAACCCCTGGCCAGAACCGTACTGTCGAAGATGAACGCCAGGCAGCAAAAGATGTTTGCCACCCTCGGCCTTGAGCGCTATCGCACCAGTTAGGTCATACGTTCCCAAGCCTCTCGCACCCGCGCCAGGAGCGGCTCTGCAGCATTTTTTCTGTCCGTGGCTGGTAAACTCGGGCTAGGCTAGACTTGGAGACTTGCGGCCTTGTCGGCCGCTACCCGGGACTTCCGCCCGCTGGACTGCAATAAGAGGTTTCACTGACTCATTCTCAGTTCCTCCCCTTCCAAGCTCTCCCCAACGCGACAGCAGATGATTCTCGAACTTTTCTGCTGAAATAGCTGGGATTCGAACCTGACTCTTCAGTGGCACTTCTGAACCCGCAATTGAGCGGGCCCGTAATGAGCCACCACGGCACCGGTGCTGCGTGGATGATACGATTTCTAGGTGCGAACCTTGGCCGTCATCCTGTCTTTTTGCTTGATGCTACCTTTGGGCCAAAGATCTCCAGAGGATCCACTACAACACTTACCCTCGAACATCGAAGTTCTCACGCATTTTGGAGAGCGCGCTGACATCTCTCCGGACAACCAGCGCGTGGCGTTCATGGCAAAGAGCTTCGGAGACGCCATGGTGATTGACCTCAAATCCCGCGTCATTCAATGCCTCACCTGCAATGTACCTGCGGCGGCTTTCCTCCGGGTGATGCACCTGGTCACCGGAGACTATCTCCTCATCGGCCCTGACCACTTTGAAAATACCCATATCAGCCGTACCCGCGATAACGAGCTTTGGTACCTCAGCAAAGAACGTGGATCGAGGCCTATCAAACTCGATCAGAAAATGAGTGAAGGCGCGGCAGTTTCCAAGAGGACTCTGAAACTTGGGTTCTCGCAGACGGCCGTGCAGGCCCCGGACCTTGCCCCCGAAGCTTCTCGCCTGATCGTGGCTGACCTCGACCTCTCCGCCACACCGAAGCTGATCAATAAGAAAGTGGTCTATGAAAGCAAAGATCGAAGCTGCATCATCGAAGGCCAGGATTTCTACGACAACGACCGCAAGATGACTTTTACCTGCTACGAACCTGAAGGGCGCGCATCGGTGATGGGCATCGACTTGCAGACGGGTGAAGTCACGAACTTTTCGAAGGCTCCCGGCACCTACAATGAAGCCGAAGGAGTCTTTCCCGATGGCGCCCACACAGCGGTTGAGGCGGATCGCCAGTGCGAACAACTCGGTGGGCAACGAGGATCGGGGAATATTGATATCTGGAAGCTCAGGCTCGATGGAACCGGAAAAGATTTCACTCGGCTAACGCACTTCAACGACTACGAAGGAGGAAAGGCGTCCAATCCGGTGATCGCAACCGACGGCCGCTTCATGGCGTTCCAGAGCGCGCGCACGACAGATCCCGCTGGCGTGGGTTATGGAATTCTGCTTTTTTGGTTCAAGCGTTAGTTCCAGTATTCCAGTTCGTAATGACGAATGCGTAGTCAGCAAACTGCTGAAAAGAAGGCAACCGTTGGGAAGTGGTCGGCCCTGGCAGATTTTCGAACTTGGGCCTGTTCCCGCGCTGCCCGGTCTATCTCCGCATCGCTCTGAGATTCGCGATTCCCACGGTTTGAAAACCGCGAACGGTTGGGGGCACCCAGTTCGAATAGCCTCTGACCCTTGCCCGGCGCCCCTTTCAGCGTCGCGGTTGTTGTACAATCAGCAGGTTTTCAGGGTGAGGCCAGAAGTTCCCCTTCCGCGGGAACTGCATTCGCCAGACTGAAGCAGGCTCGCCGTGCTTCTTCTGAGTGATCCACGGCCGAAGCCAGGGTCTGCACCTTACTGCCGCCAGGAGGACTTAACGATGCGCAAATCCATGTGGGTTGTCGTCTCAGTTCTGGTCGTAGCCGTGGCCTTCTCCCCGATGGCGCAAGCGGCACAGACGAGAGATCATTTCAAGGCCCTGGGCCCGGACAGGAGCCAGGGAAAAGACGATTCTCTGTTCTTCCCCAACGATTTTGAGGCCGCCGTCGCCAGCCATCCGGACCCCAATGCCCTTACCTTTTTTTCGCTGTGCCGGCGTGCGCCTTTCACCTCCACATCGCTGTTTTCAGCATTCACAGCCGCCAATACCGATACCATCGTGAACGACGAACTGTTCACGCTGGTTGACGGCACCCAGTGCTACCAGCCGCAAAACGAGCAGAACATTGTCATCAACCCAACCAACAGCCAGAACATCGTGACCTCCGCCAACGACTACCGTTCCGGCTTCAGCGCACAGGTTTACGTCAGCAACGATGGCGGCGCGACCTTCACCAATGTGGTCCTTCCAGGATACGCTCCCGCTGCCCAGGCCAGCGGCTTGTTCAAGCATGTGAGTGCGGGCGGCGATCCGGTCCTGGCCTTTGCTCCGGATGGCACCCTCTACTATTCCGCGCTCGTCTACAATTTCAGCTTCCTGAATCGCACTCCCAGCGGGATTGCGGTCAGTGTTTCGCACGACGGCGGCACTACCTGGGGCGTGCCGGTCATGGTCCACTACGAAGACGCTAACACCTTCTTCAATGACAAGGAGTGGGTCGCGGCCGGAACCAACGGCAACGTGTACGTTACCTGGACGCTGTTCAAGTTCAACCGGCCGCGCGGCTACCTTTCTTCGAACATCGTGATGGCTGTGTCGCATGATTACGGCGTCACCTGGTCTGACCCGATCCAGGTCAGCGATGCCGCCCATCCCTTCGACCAGGGCTCGGCGCCGGCGGTTGCGCCCGATGGGACCATTTACGTGGCTTACGAGGGCAACCAGGCCAGCAATGTTTCGCGGGATCAGATCGTGCTTGCGCGCTCGACTGACGGCGGACGCACCTTCACCAATACCGAACTTGTACGCGTTTACGACGACATCGGGTGCTATCCGCTGAATGTGGCCCAAGGCCTCCCACGGCTCAGCTTCGAGCAGTTCCGCCTCAGCAGCTTCCCCTCCCTTGCCATCGACCCGACCACGGGCACCCTGGCGATCGCCTGGGCAGATGACCAGTTGAACCCTGGCTGCGCGGCGGGGGCGTCCTCATTCTCGGGAAGCACCAACAACCAGGTGAAGCTCATTACCTCGACCGACGGAACCACCTGGACGGCCCCGACGTTCATTACATCCGGCCCGAACGACAAGGCGTACCCCGCGGCGGGAGCCAACGCCGGCCGCATCGTGGTCGGCTATTACACTCGCGATTACTCGCCGGTTCCAACCTCGTCCGACCACACCTGTCAGCGAGCGTTCCTGGATACCAGCGATGCCGGCTACCCGGCGTCTGCCCCTCACTACATCGACACGGTCCCGGTGTGCCTCGACTACGCGTTCAGCAGCTCGACGGACAGATATGCGAGCGAGACCCGAGTCTCAACCCAGTCGTCCAACCCGTACATCGAATTCTCTGGCAGCTTCATCGGCGACTATACTGGCGTTGCCGTGGATCCAGCCGGCGGAGCACACACGGTCTGGACCGACTTCCGCGGAAATCCCGGAACGACGACCCCCAACCAGGACACGGTTGTCGGGAACGTGCACTGAAGAGTTTATCTTTCTGCGCTCTTATGGCACACGCGCTTTCGCGTGTGCCTCTTTTTTGACTCGCTACAGCCCTCCGCCCATCTTCTCACCCGCAAGTTGAAAGGATTGGTCGGTCCTGGCAAACGATTTTCGAACTTGGGCCGGCCTAAAGGGGGCAGTGAGGGCAGTTTCGGCTAGAGTTGACTCAAATCCGACCCGAGCGAGAAGCGCAAAGCGGCGCAGACTTCCGCCATTCGCAAGGAACTCAGCTGCGCAACCCGTCGGCCCAATCGATTCTGAGAAACGGTGATCGTATTGTGCAGGTTTACTGCACACGGCGCTTTCATGCCATCATCTTCGCTCAGAACTACCTCGGAGGGTACGTCACGGATCGCGGACGTTACAGGGGCAACGGTGACATTAGAGAGATAAGCGATGGCGCTGTCGCGGGTTAGCACGACCACGGGTCTCTTCTTGCCCGGCGGAGCGAACTGATAGAGTCGGACGTCCCCTCGGGCTATTCTGCCGGCCACGCTGCCTCCGCTTCCCAAGCAAGGGATTCATCGGTTGCCTGGGGCCGCCTGGAATAGCCCTGACGGTCGCGTTGTTCTCTAGCACAGACTTCTAGCCTCCGCAGGTGCTCTCGTAGGGCGTCGCGTACCAAGGCGGACCGATTCCGCTTCGTCCGCCGCGCGGCTTGGTCGGCAGCCTGCAAGAGCTTTCTGTCGAGAACAATCTGGATGATTTCCATACTGTCGAACCTGTTCCACATTATACTCCACATTCAGTGATAGGGGCTCTGACCGGCTTCATGCAGTGGGCGAAGGTAGCCGAATTTTGGTGCAGAAAAGTTCTGCATCGACCGGCACGTCGTAGTCTTGCCCACCTGTCGCGGTCCGGAGACCAACGCGATCTGGCGATGCCTGGCGGCAAAAGCAGGAGCACCGAGAGGCGTGTTCTTCATACGATTCCTCGTGCCTCTAGACAGGACTGACTTGAGCGCGGGTACGTCGTGGGGCTGTCATTGTTCCGTGCGCTGCGGAATTAATGAGGGCACGATTACATCAGCAAAGCAAGAGATTGGTTCTAGAGTGCTGTATGGGTACGTCCATAAGTTCTTGAGATCACACGGGCGAAATTTTGGTCACGATTTTCGAACTTGGATTCGGCACTCTCCCTTTAGTAGCTGATTGTGCTAGAAAAGAACTCTTTACTAGCACCGTCTCTTGGTAAAGAATACTTTCCCAGAGGATGGAGCATGCGTGTAACCGGCCGAAATCTGGTGCGCGAGATCGGCGGCGAGGAAGTCGCTGCCGCCGCGTGACCCATCTTTGTAGACCACGGTGTCGGCCCGTTGCACCGCCTCAATGGCGCTCAGCAGGGATTCCTTACTACCTCGGTCAACTCCGTCCGAGAGGATAATGAGCGCTTTTCGACCCTGCTGCTTCTTCATCAGTTCGTCGGAGGCCAGGAAAACGGCATCGTAAAGCAAGGTCCCCCCTCCGCCGTGCATCCGGCGCGAACCGCCAGGGTGAGAATCGGGCGACGATCCGCCTCCACCCCCACTGTCCCGGTCGTAATGGGAAGTTTGCAGCAACACCAAGGCGGACTGTAATTTGTCTCGTGAGGAAGTGAGGTCCTGGAGCAACTCCACCTCGCGGTCAAAATGGATGAGGAAGGCCTGGTCCTTCGCGGTGGTGAGCATTTGATCCAGAAAACTCTTGCTGGCAGTTCGCTCCTCATCCAGAACATTCCGCTCACTTAGGCTGGTGTCGACGAGCAAGCCGAGCGTGAGCGGGAGGTGGGATTCCTGCGCAAAGTAGCGAATCGCTTGCGCGTGACCATCTTCCGCGAGCAGGAAATCGTCCTTGGTCAGATTGCGGACGATCTGGCCGTGCTTGTCGCGAACAGTGACGGGCAGTGTGACCACTTTGACGTCGACCGGCATCGTAGTAACAGGGGCCGGATCTTGACCCTGCGCCGCCCGATCGGCCAGGAGGAGGCAGACCAGTCCCAGAGTCTGACAGGCGAGGCTGAGCCAGTGCGCAGATCGCTGTCGCGGAGTAGAGTGATTTAGCAAATTTCTTGGCCGTCGCGCGCGAACGACGTTAGCGGGTCCTGCAGGCCGTTGCCTGGTCAACAATCCGATCACTCGGACCTTCCCTTGTCCTGAATCCCCATTTCACTGCCAACGGCAAGCTGCCTGGTCTGGAATTGGCCAAGTGCCTTATCAAGTTTTTCTGCGACGCCAGCAATCTGCTTGCCGTCGATCCCCGAGTGTCCTAGCCCCCGGGTAAGAACCTTGCTCTGTTTCGTGACTTGGGAATTCGCTTTGCCTAGCTTCTTAATTTCGCCTTTTAACCCAGACTTCTGCACCGCCGAAAAGCTCTGCAAAAATCGCTCATTGTCAGTCTGGGCTTCTTCCAGCGCGCTAGTTAAGGGATTGGTGTCGTGGAATAAATCAGGGTGGCTTGCGTTTTCAGCAACCTGCAGAAGATCTTGCGCGCCTCTTCGGGCAGCCTTGGTGCTCTTGGTCAATCGCTGGAACTGGATCACCTGGTCTGGAGTGGCTTGGAGTGCAATCGCCCGCTTGAAGTCCTTCAGGTCGTCGGTGTTGGACGTCCCCGTTGGAGGGCGCCCTCCACCTCCTCCGTGTCCTCCTCGGCGCTGGGCCAGAGCGACCGTGGGACTCATGAGGAGAACAATCCCACAGACCAGCCATGTCAATCGATTCACGTTGGGGAGCTCCGAATTGATGGTAGCTACCAAGAGACCGGTTCGAGGTAAAGAGTCCGTAAAGGAATGCAAAACTTTGTAAACCCGACACGCTCGTGCCGAGCGCCAATGTAACCTCTATTTAAACGCGGTTCTCCGCTGGTCTGATCCGCGGCCAACGTGGAAGGTTGCCTGATCATCACCCCGGACCCTCAGTCCTGCTCTTGTCCATCAAATTGCCCGTGTTGGACTGCAGGAAGGGTCCGTCCGCGAGGACAGAGCCCCTCTCTCCCGTGACATGGTCTGCTGGAGTTACCCATAAAGCCGTTTTCAGGAGGCAATGATCGCAAATCCAGAACCCTACGCCTCTTGACAAGAGGGATGACCTTCAGGACAATCCGATTACGTCTTGCAGTTGTCGGAAGTCAACGGCGACGGCCGATTCCTAGCTGATAACGACCTCTGACGCGTCACGTTATACTCAAGACTCTACGAAGATGAAGGGACAATCGTTTTGCGTCAAGCTAGTGATGGCAGGCGCGCTGCTTCTACCAGCGCCTTGGCTCTGCGCACAAGACGGGCTTGACGGCTCACTGACGCGGGCAAATCAGGCTTCACTGACGAGCGTTGGCCTGATGATGGAACGGAAGCTCGCCGTCGCCGACTTCGATAATGATCACAAGCCGGACGGAGCCGTGCTTGTGGATTCTGGGCGAGTGTCCGGTAACAACAGCTTCCACATAGAACTTCACTTTTCGGGCAGCAACAATACCGACCTCGCCTTCTCCTCCGCCGAAACCACCCTGGCGGTAACAGCTTGGGACGTCAACAAAGACGGCGCGACGGACGTTATCGTCGAGCACCCCTTGACCCATAAGCGTCTTTTCGTTTGGCTGAATGACGGGCGCGGTGGTTTTCATAGGGGTCGAATTGAAGACTTCCCATCCCCTAGCACCGCGAATGGCGAACGGCTGGAGGCGTCTTCTTCTTCCCAGCCCGATTGTCCGGCGGTTTGTTTGGGCCCACAGCGTGATCCTCAGCTCGGCATTCTGACAGCTCATTCTTTAACACGTCGCGATTTCCGAGTGGGTGATCTTAAGGCTTTGCTTGCACCGTTCGCGCCGGCATCTCCTGCCTTTTCTCCTAATTCTTCCCGAGCGCCTCCTCTCTCTTAATCTCGCTAGAAGCTATGGTGCCGCGTGTCGTCCCTGCGGTGTCGGGACTCCTCTTGGCTTTACTGGGAACCGCGTTTGAGGGGAGTGCTGCTCACCACCGCCGGTCAGTTTCCGTGACCGGGGCTCTCGAAAAGAATTGATGATGATGCCAGATCGAATATTTCATCTGTCTAGTGCGTTCGCCCTTACTGGGCTATGCGTGTTGGCGTCCCTCGTCGGTTGCGGTCAGTCTGCTACGCACGACCCTGCCAAGGACCCTCCTAGAGGTCAAACGATTGAAAGCCCTGTTCGCTATGTAAAGGTCGTGCAACAAACGGTTTCCGAGACACTCGATCTCGCGGCAAAAGTACAGGCTGACCCCACGAAGGTCGTACGCATTTTCCCTCCCGCAAGTGGCCGTGTTCTCTCGATCGACGTCAAGCCGGGTGACCACGTCCGCCGTGGACAAGCGGTTGCCAGTTTAAGCAGCTCCGATGTTGCCAGTGCGCAGTCGGATTTTGCGAAAGCCAACATCGAAGCGGAGCGTGCAACCCGAGCCATGGAACGGCAGAAGATCCTCTTCGACCGTGGCGCTGCCGCCGAAAAGGATTACATCGACGCGCGTGCTCAAGCGGATGCTGCCCGCGCGGAACTCTCTCGGGCCAAGCAACGGCTTGACATGCTAAACGTCACTTCTTCGGCGACAACGGATCGTGTGACGCTGATTTCTCCCGATAGCGGCGTAGTGCTGGATGTCAGTGCTGCGCCTGGCGAGTTCTCCAAATCCCTCGAATCGGCGAATCCGTTGATCACCATCGCCGACCTTAAAACGGTCTGGATCGTGGGTGACGTTTATGAAAAAGATGTCGCCAAGGTGCGGCCTGGCAAGCAGGTCACTGCCACGCTACAGGCCTATCCCGGCCAGCAATGGACCGGTCGCATTGACTCTATTTCTGGGGCTCTCGATCCGACAACCCGAAGTCTAAAAGCGCGGGTTGGTCTTCCCAATCGCGATCAACGCCTCAAACCCGAGATGTTCGGGACCATTCATGTGAAGGCAGGCACGCATGAGGCGCTGGTCGCTCCCGCAGCAGCGATCATTCGCGAAGGTAATGCGAGCACGGTCTTTGTAAATAACGGTGGTAAGCCGGAACAGCGGACGGTGACGGTTGGGCAGACGGTCGATGGAAATGTCGAGATTCTGAGCGGCTTGCGCGCCGGCGAGGAAGTCGCGGCGGATGGCGCCGAGCTTCTCAAGGGAGGGCCACCCGAGTGATGCACGGCTTGATCCGCGCCGTTCTCCGCTATCGGGTGATCGCTCTGATCGGCATGGCGGCTTGGCTGGCCGCTGGAACTTGGGCAATTCTGCGGCTCGACATCGAAGCCTACCCCGATCCCTCGCCACCCCTGGTGGACGTCATCACCCAGAACCCGTCCTGGTCGGCCGAGCAGATGGAACAGCAGGTCACGGTCCCGATTGAAACCGCCCTGAATGGAATGCCACGGCTGCAGTACGTGCGATCGGTCAGCCTTTTCGGGCTCAGCGATGTGAAGCTGTACTTCGATTTCGACTCCGATTACTTCCGGGACCGACAGGAGGTCCTCAATCGCCTGCAAACCGTAACCCTTCCGCAGAACCTGCAGCCGCAGCTCTCGCCTTGGTCGGCCGTCGGCGAAATCTACCGCTACCAGCTCAAGGGCGAAGGTTATGGCTTGAATGAAATCAAGGCCACACAGGACTGGTTTGTCCGCCGCGAGCTGAAGCAGGTGCCGGGCATCGTTGACGTCACCACTTTCGGTGGTACTACAAAGCAATATCAGGCAGAGATCGACCCGCAAAAGCTGCTCGAATACAACCTCACTCTTCCGCAGGTGCTCTCGGCAGTGGGGGCGAGCAATCAGAACGCAGGGGGCAATTACCTGGAAGTGGGTGCGCAAAACGTGAACGTGCGGGGTCTGGGACTGCTCAAAAACGTTTCTGAGATGGGCGCTGTACTAATTGCCGAGCGCAACGGCGCGCCAATCTTCCTCCGCGACGTTGCAGATGTGCACGAAGGCTACCAGCCGCCTCTCGGCCGCGTAGGACGAAACGGCGAGAGCAATATCGTGAAAGGCACCGTGCTGTTGCAGCGCGGAGAGCAATCCCTGCCCGCTCTCGAAGGCCTGAGAAACAAGATTCGCGCCCTGAATGGAGGACTTCTTCTTCGCGGCATGAAGGTTGCCCCGATCTATGACCGCACATCGCTAATCAACACCACGACGGAAACCGTGCGGCATGTCGTGCTGACCGGATTATTGCTGGTTACGCTGCTGCTTCTCGTCTTTCTTGGTGATGTGCCGCTTGCATTGGTAACTGCGCTGACGATCCCCTTTGCCGTGCTGTTCGCCTTTGGGCTTATGTCAGGCACCGGTCGTTCCGCGAATCTGATATCCATCGGGGCAATCGATTTCGGCATCATCGTCGATTCTGCCATTGTCGTGCTGGAAAACATCTATCGGCGCATGCACGAAGCCACAAGCGAGGAAGACCGGCTTGATCTGATCGCCGAAGCCACTGCGGAAGCAGCCAAGCCCGTCCTGTTCTCTACCCTCATCATTCTTGTTGCCTTCATCCCGCTGTTTACGATGCAGGGCGTGCCCGGACGGATTTTTGCGCCCATGTCAGTGACGTACGGCTTTGCACTAACCGGCGCCTTGATTTTCGCTTTGCTGTTTGCGCCGGTGCTGGCGTCTTACCGCCATGCGGTTCGTGCTGGCCACGCGGCCGACACTCGTTTGGTGCGTTGGCTGAAGCACCGCTACGAGCGATTGCTCATTCGCGGGATGCGGCACCGCAAGTTTGTGATTCCCGTTGCTGTTGTCTTCTTGCTGACCTCGCTGGCCCTCTTTTGGGTAATTGGCGGCGAATTCATGCCGAAGCTCGAGGAGGGAAATCTCTGGATTCGCGCCACCCTCCCGCAGGATGTCTCGTTCGGCTACGCCGCGCATCTGGCGGACGAGATGCGTGGGACTCTGCAATCGTTTCCCGAAGTCGAGCAGGTCGTATCGCAGGTGGGCAGACCCGACGACGGCACCGACACGACAACCTTCAATAACGTCGAGTTTCAGGTGGACTTG
>Ga0209152_10000360_pt1 | contig 21997 bp, 19 predicted proteins | sample GraSoiAngelo_107_FD_185873 | JGI IMG/M metagenome (GOLD analysis project Ga0209152, IMG submission 185873) | Grasslands soil microbial communities from the Angelo Coastal Reserve, California, USA - 14_0903_09_30cm (SPAdes) (version 2) | ecosystem: Environmental > Terrestrial > Soil > Grasslands...
GCAAAGGACTCGGCTTGCTAGAATCCGCAATCAGCCTAGGCGGTGGACTGGGACCCTTGGCTGGCGGTTTGATCGCCGATGCGGCCCAGCTCCAAGCAGTCATCGTCTTCTCACTAGCCGTTGCTCTAGCATCGGTTGCATCCTCCCAGATTTTCCTGAGGGAGAAGCCGAGAATCACAATTGCGAGTTCGATGCGAGCTCGGACATAACGACGTGCTCTCAAGCTACTTTGTACATGAGCCAGTTGCGATCTTTGAAATTAATGAGCCTATAGTCACCTTTCAGCTTCCTGCCTTTGAGAAGGACGTGGTACTTTCGCGGTTCTCTCAGCTCAAGGACGTACGTGCCCTTGTCCCAGACCTTGACAGTCCCAGCCCCATATTCTCCCTCGGGAATCGTTCCCTCGAAGTCGAAATAGCTCAGCGGGTGGTCAGGCACTTGCACCGCCAATCGCTTGACTCCCGGCTCTGTAGGCGGACCCTTTGGCACAGCCCAGCTCTTCAACACCTCGTCAAGTTCCAGTCGGAAATCCCAGTGGAGTCGAGTCGCGTGATGCTCCTGAACCATGAAGCGAAGGTTGCGCGCCAAAGGTGAGACGTTCTTTTACTATGGCCGCTGGAACTTAGGCTTACCTAGGTCATGCTTCTCGACTTTGGTGAATAAGAAGATTGCCAACATTACACAACCGAGAGCGCCAAGAAGGTATGCGACAAGTCCAGCCGTAGGGTCAAGGAGCAACACAAGATTACTAGCCGGTCCAAAAGCTGCAACTCCGCAAATCGAGACGAATGGAAGATACCTCCAAGATTTCAACGGACCGAAAAGGTATGCGCCTACCCTGAGCATGAACAGACCGAGTCCTTGTGATAGTGCGAGATATGAGATGATGAAGGGGATCAAGGCTGCGGCTCCTATCGCGATCGCGGAGGAGACGAATGGATTCAACTCTACAATCTGGGAATTTGTTGAGAGAACTATGAGCGTAAGATAGACGTCTGCGGAGACCAGCCCGAGAGGGACCGTAAATATCCAACCATCACGACGAGAGAACAGAGCGCGGAGTTCATCGAAATCAACCTTAACGATCCAAAGTCCAACAGTCGCTGATACTATTCCAATAATCGTGATGAACGACGTGCCTAATTCATTAGTCTGGAAAAAACCAGGTGTCAGAACTGTAAAAGAGGAGATCAGCTGGCTGGAGAGAATCCAGTACAGCCCCGACCCTATCAAGAGGAGACTAGCTCCGGGAGGGATTCGCGATTCCGCCATCATCACACCTCAACCTGTCTTTTCGGCTCTCCTTGTTTTCACTACGACCGCGACTTCTGTAGACTTCGTCGCTCGTGCTTTGAGAAGGCGCATTCCGATAGACGACAGAAACGAGCTGACGAGAGTCGTAAGCCCAGCGACGGGATAGAGAATCTGCGAAGCTACTCCAAGCCCGGCTCCCTCACTGGCGACAATGAAGGAGAACTCTCCCCGGGGCAGCATCGATACTCCAACCTTGCTAGCTTCACCTTTTGCCGCGGAGAGCTTCGCCCCAGTCCAGCACCCCCAGTATTTTCCAAGAATCGCTGTTGCAATGACCGCGAGGATCGGGAGAGTAAGGGTAAGGACTGCGCCCATGTTGATGAGCGTTCCCATCGAGACGAAGAAGAGGACAATGAACAGGTCTTTTACTGGTCCGACTTTGTCCAGTACGAACGTGGCCTGTTTTCCTCTTATCATTAGACCCATCAGGAAAGCGCCTACCGCTGGAGAAAATCCAAGGAAGGATGAGAGCAAGGCAAAGATGAACCCGAAGGAAAGAGCGAGAAGGAACGCCGTCTCCTTGTACTCCTGATCGCTCTGAGTCACACGATCAATGATCCGCGGCGCTATCCTCCAGCCGAAGACGAAAATTACCGCGACAAGGAGAATTCCCTTAGCGACCAGCAAGGCGAGGTCTGAGGATGCCACTTGATTGCTAGCCGCTGCGAGGCCAGGGAGTAACAGGAGGATAAAGACGGTTGCGAAGTCTTCGATGACTGAGGCTGTTATGACCATCTGAGACTCTTTGGCATGGAAACTTTTGGACTCGAGCAGTATCTTGCTCATTATCGCAGTGCTCGTCGTCGCCACGACAGCCGCGACAAATACAGCCTCTATAGTGCTGAGACCAACTAGCAGTGCAACGCCGAAGACTGAGACGAAACTGATCGTGAGTTCTACTGTCGCTAGTATGAAACTATCTGGGCCGATCTTGCGGATCTCTAACGGGTCAAGCTCTAATCCGACGGTAAACAAGAGGAGTACGATTCCGAGAGAAGCAAGCAGGTTTATCGTTCCGAGATCCTGTATCAGTCCAAGACCGAAGGGTCCGATAATTATTCCTGCGATAAGCTGACCTAGCACCACGGGTTGCTTGATCTTTGAGAAGAGGAAGCTGAAGCCGAATGCCGCGGAAATTGCTAGTCCGAGATTTAGCAGAAGAGAGAATTCAGGAGTCGCAGCCAAAGAACAACCCGTTTACCGGGACCGAGTTGATCTAGAATCCTTGGTTCTTCCAGTTTAACGAAGTGACCCCAGACTACTAGTCCTCCGGTTTCAGTTGTCGGCAATTTCGTCCAACTCGGGATGTTCTGATAGAAGAAGACTCATCTAGGATTGAAGGCCCCGATGGGATTGGCAGCTACCCATGGAATCATGCGGGCTGTGGAAACGTTCTTTCTCTTCCCGGAAAGAGGAAGAACTATCTCTTCTGAGCCCGCAAAGACCACTTCTTCTAAAGCGTCTCCTTGACGGTTCTTCTAGACCGATAGTTCTATATTCGAAAAAGGCTATCAGAAAGACCGTTTACTGATTCTTTGACCATATAAAGCGCGTAGAAGCTTTTTCGCTAGAATAGTAGGCCACGATTATATCGGCCAGACATAGCTGAAACTAAACTACTGCAAAACACTAGGAAAGACACGGGTTGGCAACACTTCAGGAACTCATCGAGCAAGGTCGGAAGAACAGAACTGGGTCTAATTTGTCAAACCCAGCCCTCTTTTCCAGAACCATTTCGCCTCCGAAATCTCGGGACGAAATCGGTGAGTTAGCGAAGCACCTCGCCTACAGCGTAGTTACAGGTTACTTGGAACATGACCGAGGGCACCTCGACAAATCCATCGAAGGATTCTTCCAAGTATACCTTCACCTGTTTACGAAAATCAGCCCTCTAAGGGCAAGAAGAGCTGCAGAACTCTACGTAGAGGCCCTCGTCAAACAGGATGAGATCGAAAACTTCGCGGGACACTCGTCGGAACAGATAGTCAGCGACCCTCTGTGGGGTGACGTGAGAAAAATCCTGTTGGAGTTCTCAAGAACATTGGGTCTGCCAGATACCTATGCGGACGAGACGACCGACTTCTTCAGGTGTCACGGTGTGAGAGACAGAACTTGGGTAGTTCACTGTCTAGAGTCGGAGAATATCTTCATGACAGAGGCGATTGGAAGCAGCTACTGGTCAAAAGCACTTGGATCCCTGCTCATCCTTCTAACTGATTGTCATGACAAGCATGACACGATTGGTCTTGAAACCGGAATCGAATTTGCCACGAAATACTTCGAGATTATTCTTCGAGGCAAATCTTCACTATCACAGAAGGACCCCGTGCTCCGCGCCTAAAGTATCTGTTCGACAGGATTCCTTGGTTCAGAATAGGGAACAGATCGCCCCAGTTTTTGGGCGGCAAAGCTAGCTTGTGGCAGTGATTTTCTTTCTGATTTCTGGAATTGCACTTCCTAGCTCGCTGAGGATCTCGAGGTCGAACATGTTCTCAAAGGTGGCCATGGTCTTCTGGTCGTGAGCCTTGGAATTCATTGCAAAGATCGCGGTAATCTGGTCGGAGATCATTAGTTCGAGAGCCTGACGGACGAGAGAATATGTTCTCTCAGGTCCCAGTGTGAAGATGAAGTGTGTGATGTTGTCGAATATGATTGTGAAAGACGATCCCGCGTAGGCCTCGATGGTCTTATTCAGTGCGTCGAGAAGTAGGGAAGTGTCATAAGAGGGCAGCAAAACCAGATTCTCATTCTCAACTTTGGGATACGAGACCCTAGATGTTAGCACGAAAATCTTTGCTGCGGGTTGTCTTTGCGCCAATGAATAGACAGGGCGCCCTTTCCGGGTGAAAACCACCGTCCTTTCAAAGTTAGAAGCAGACTCCGCAAGCACCGATTTGAAGATCCGGTCGGAGTCACCTTGCGGATCAAATTCAAGGAGCAGCTTCCTACCGGCGATCTCTTCATGAGAGAGGCCGACTGTTCTCGAGAAGGTGTCCATGGATTCCGAGAGGTCAAGGGTTCGGATCTTGCCCTCCAGCTTAGCGAGCGACGGCTCTTCCCCCCGAAACACCACAGAATCGAAGGCCATTAGCACGTGTAAAGAATGATCCGGACTAGACCATCTTGGATCCGTGAGATGCTGGACAAATTTGTGGAGGGGGCGAACAGCGAAATCATCGTAGTCAAGGACGACACTAAGGCCCTCACTTCCCAGTGTTTTTGCTTCAGCAAGGAGTTCCTGGGCGAGTTCGAGAGGAGTGTCCTCAATGATTCCCTTGTTCGGATATATGCTTCCTAAAGATTGAAGTCTGAGAGAACCTTTCAGCGTGAATCTCGTGAGGTCGATCCCATGCCGAGAAAGGCCTTCCCTGACAATTGTCTCATCGTCATGATGGAAGTAGATCACTCGGTTGTGTTGACTCACTCCGTCTATGATGTACTTGGAGATTGGGCCAAATTTCTCGGTGCCTGGACCATGGATCAATATTGTCTGGTTGGAGTGGGATGTTGTTGGCGAAGACTCAAGTGATGGTACAACCCCGAGGAATGATTTTAGAAAGGTAGGTTTCCGAAAGGCTCGAACCGCAACAACTATCAAGGCTACGGAAAGTAGATTCGTTGATCCTCGAATACTATAACCGAGAAATGCTAAGGCCATGCCAATGAGCAGGATTACGCTGATTGCACCGAAGGCTGAGGCGATGATTCTTAGAGCTTGTCGAACTTCCCTGTCCTTGAATCTTGATCGGAGTCGAGAAAGTACCGCTAGGGGGTAGAGTGTGAAAGCGGTCACGAGTACCACTCCTATGCCTAGCAGTATTGGCCCTAGGTTTGCTGAGGGAAGTGTAACACCTTCAAGGACATAGGTTACCTGGTTAGAGGGATCAGTGAGGATTGCTGAAGGGACAGTCCATCCGGCGACGATACCAAGAATCATGGGCACGAGATATAATGCGTAGATGAGGAATATCGGTCGAAGGGGGCTAGACAGAATCCTCTTCAAAGAGAAAGGTTCCGGATACAAGTATAGTCTGGTCGAGACAAAGCCCCAAAGGATCGCGATCAGAACCCCAGACGTTATGAGAGCCTGAGTTGCGAATCTCATCCATGAGAGATCAGAAGAAAGGATGAAGACTAGGTCCGAAGCAGGAAATGAAAGGAATGCAAGATAAATGGCCACGAAATAGATCTTGTAAGATTGAAAATACGATAACGGATCCTTGACCAAAGAACGTATCATTATGGCGTCCGCTAGAATCGTGACGGCGTCTAGAGTAGCGTCTACGTATGGTAGCGTGTTCCCTGGCCTCTAGGCAAGACGTATCCCAGCGTCTCCAGTAGCTGGTGTGATACCCTCCTTGCGAAGGGAACACTATCGCAAACTGGTTTTGAATGACGTTACCTGCGAAGCGATTGGTAAGTGACAGTCTAGGCTACGTCTGGCAGACCTAGGGACTTTGAAGCCGTTTTGAGGTCTCTCATGCGGCTTCGAATAGTGACCTCAGAGACCCCCGCCGCCTTTGCCAGGTCACGTTGCATGACCATGGAACCGCGTATTCTCGCTGCAAGGTCCAGTGCTGCAGCCGCCAGACCGTCAGGGTCCTTTCCTACATTCACCCGTAATCTAATTGCTTCTCGCAGAATTTTTCCAGCAAGCATCTCAGTCTGAGAGTCCGCACCTGCCCGAGAAGCGATCTTTGAGACCCGTTTGAGCGGATCTTCAATCGCCATGGTAACGTCCAATGATCGTACTAATGCTCTATAGTAATGGGCCAGCAGCTTGCGGCTCATGCCTGAAGCTTTTGCGATCTCGCTGAGAGACCGTGGAACGTCTGTAAGTCGGCACGCGGCATAGGTCGATGCTGCCACCATTCCGTTTATCGGGCGTCCTCTGACCAAGCCTTTGTTTAGGGCTCGACGGTACATCAAGGCAGCTCGCTCAGTGACAACTTCAGGAAGATTCAGGCGACCGGATAATCCTCTTAGCTGGCTCATGGCGCGAGAAAGGTTTCGGGCCATGGATGATCCGGCAGAGGCGCGCAGCTGGGTCCGTCTGAGCCGCCAGAGTTGGAGCCTCTCATCGGCGTTGAGGTTCCGGTTTGAAGCCTGGGCTCTTGAGATTATGGTGGATAGGTTCTTGTCGAATGCTGAGAATCTTCCAGGCGGTCCTGACTGGCTCTCTAGTAGTCCTTCCTCGGTGCGTCGTGGCACTGGTGCCGCATAATTCTCCGATGGGTCTGACAGTACAAAGCCACAGTTGGTGCAGATGACTTCGCCAGTCTCAGCATCTCTTACAAGGCTGGGGCTTCCACAGTTGGGGCAGACATAGTGTCCGACCTCGTCTCGGGGTCTGGTCTTCCGGCTGCTCATCATTCGTCCCTGGACGGGATAAGTCTGCTGCGTGGTCTGGGCTGAACCGATCTGGTCCTTTTCCGGAGTAACAGTGGAAGTGCCCGCCATCTCTGCCAATCTATATGGCATAGGGCCCAAATGAAGCTTGTTACTGTTTGGAGAAAAGGGTCAGTTTTGGTCCCCGAATACGTACCCGGCAGGTGCAATATCGGCAGGCGCGGAAGGGCCATACGACTCACCACAGGGCTAGTCTTTATCGCAGTACCGATAGTCATCGGCATAACCGTCCTAAAACCGGTCAATCATCTATTGAGTCTAGCTCTGGTCGTCCCTTTTTACGTCGGAATCTTGGCTTGTCTAGAGGGTTCAATGTCCTTCTGTGTCCTACATGCAGCCAGAGGAACCTACGACCTGAACGAGCCCCATGGATTCGCTTCGAGGAGATCAGGTACCCTGGAGAAGGTCAGGTCCGAGGACTGGAAGGGACTTGACCGGAGGAAGGCTTCAATGATGCACTTCGAATCTTTGAGCGGCGCCGTTTTGTTGGCTTTGCTACTTGCCTTTTCCTAGGTGAGCTCCAACCGTCGTGGGTCTCCTTCGAGAGGGATCGGCGGAGAAATTTTCGATGGGAAAATTTGGCTCCTTGTCGAGGACTAACTCTGATAGCAGTCTTCCGATTAGAGGCGCAAACTTGAATCCGTGTCCTGAGAAACCATACCCGTATACGACCTCTGGATGATCCGGGTCTCTGTCGAGGACGAAATCAGAGTTTTCAGTCATATCATAGAGACAGACCTTGGTGTGGACAACTTCCCCATCGGCTAGGTCCGGCACGAACCTGCGACACACATCCCTGCATGCAACGATCTGTTCGTCGTCAACGGACCGGTTCGCATTCTCTGGGTCAACTGGATCGTTCAACTCCTTCGGTGAAACCTTGACTCCGTCGATTCCCGCTGTAGGTAGACCATAGTGTTTGTCCGTGAAGAATACGGGACAGGTTCTCGGGCGAAACAGGTCTAGATTCTTCTGGGGTTTGAAGTAGACGAGCTGTTGTCGGGTCGACACCATCGAAGTTAGTCTTGGACTTAGTAGAGTGTTGGACCAAGGGCCAATCGTTAAGACTAGTTTGTCAAATCGCACAATCTCACCGGCAGCGGTTACTATTGAGGGGTGCTCCCCGAAGATCAGCCTTGTCGCCTGTTCTTTACGAACCGTAACTCCATGTTTCTGTGTCAAGGAGCTCAGAGCGTAGAGAGCCTTGGAAGCGAGAAGGACCCCTCCGTGCGGGTCGAAGAATCCTTTCTCCGCTCTGAACTGCGGGAACCGCTTCTCGAGTTCCTCCGCCTCAAGTTGTTCTGCCCGAAGTTTCAAACGCGATAGCGTTCTGTAGCTGGCTTCGTTGAAGCCGTTCGCGTCCTGATCCTCTCCTTGAAGCATGAGAAGGCCAGTTGGAAGCAGAAGTTTTTGTCCTGACTCTTCTTCTAGGTTCTTCCAGAGCTTGAGGCTCTCGACTGCCATTCTTGTGTAATGCTCGTCGTTGCCGTACGAGTACCGGAAGACTCTGTTGACGTCATTGGAGCTGCAATAGTCATTTCCTATGCCGTAACGATCTAGGAGGAGAATCTTGGAATCGCTTGCCTTGATTATCGAGTAGGCGGTCGAAAGTCCCATGATGCCACCGCCTAGGATGCAAATGTCAGTGTTGATGACCAAAGGTAGCCCTCGGCAGATGGCCTCTAACTCAGACTATCTAACCTTGGACCGGCACTTTGCCTTTGGGCTCTAGCGTTACTGGGATGGGCTGAGAACTGCGTCTTCTATAGACAAAGCCAAGCAGTGCGACTGAAAGTCCGATTAGTATCGGTAGTCGGACGAAGAACACCATGATTATCGAGATCACTAGGGAAATCCACGGAAACAGTCTCTTTGCACCCCTGACTTTGAGGAGTTTGATCCCAGAACTCGACCCGATAATGTACACGAGTATTGCGGCGCCGCTGGGGATTAACAGCTCAGTTTCCAAGTCGACGCTGAAAACGTAGAATAGTAGTAGTGTGATCCAAGATAGTCCGAGCAGCAACATCAGCGATCTGTCTGGGACCTGGGTCTTGATGTTGATGCGGTCAAGTAGCCTCGGTAGTCCTCGGTCCTTGGCAGTTGCGTAGATGACCCGTGAGATGCCAGTGGTATACGCGTTCACTGTTCCGAATATGATGATTACGGCGAGGATTGCTGTCCCCACTGCGCCGTAGATTCCGAGAGCGTTCGAGAGCATCACTGCAAAGGGCGCAATGCTTCCCGCAGCGGCGTAGGCTCTAGTTCCTACGGTCGCGACGGCAACCGAGATGTAGAGTAGACCGATGACTATGACGCTGAAGAGGATGCTGCGATGGAAATCCCTTTCTGGGTTCTTGAGCTCCTCCGCCACATTAGACACGTTCTCATAGCCCAAATATGACCAGAAGATCAGGGCGGCGCTTACTCCGATCGGGACGTAGCCGTTGGGGAAGAAGGGAGTGAAATTGGTGGGGGTCACGGATGGTGCGGATGCGACGACCGCAGTGATCAGGAGTCCTACGATAGCAACTATGACCGCCAGCTGAACTCTGCTGCTGACGACGATTCCTCGATAGTTGACTAAGAATGCTCCGAGTGTTAGAAGCCCTGCTATCAGGAAGATTTCAGTCCGAGTCAAGGGAAACGCATAAGCTAGGTATGAAGCTGCGATTACCGTTACTACGGGCGCTCCTGTGACGTACCATAGGATGAACAGCCAGCCTACCGCGTTCGCTGCTCCTGGACCGAGACTCTCCCTGGCAAAGGAGTAGACTCCTCCTGATTCTGGTCTTCGCGCTGAAAGGCTTGCAAATGTGTAGGCAAGTGGATAACTGATGATCGATAGTGCGACCCACGCGACGAGAGAGGCAGGCCCAGCTATCTGGGCCGCAAGTCCGGGAAGGACCAGGACCCCTGAACCGAGAACCGAACTCATGTAGAGTGCAACGGCATAGCGCATCGTCATTGCCTTGCGGAGAACCGGATTGGATGTCAACATGTTCTGGGGGCGGAGTCTTCGCGGGACTAGCGCGTGATAAGCCCTACTCGCTAGATCCTAAGAAACGGATTGACTCATGGATCGTGCTGCTAGTGTTTGCGGGTGGCAAGCGCGACCCCTGTGAACATCAGGATTCCGCCCAGAACCGTGAGGATGGTCACACCTTCGCCGAGCAATACGATTCCTCCGACTAGACTCACCAACGGGACGATATAGAGCTGGATTGAGAGCCTCGACACGGATCGGTTCCCGATAAGCAAGTAGAGGATCACGTTGGCAAGCACCGTGCTCAGAAGCGCTAGGTAGACGACTGACAACCAGGTTATCGTGGAGAGTTGTTGGATCTGAGTGACGAAGTTCAAGCTGATTAAAGGTAGTGTGAATGCAGTGCCGATTAGTGCTACCCATATCGCGGTGGGGAGTGCTCCATACTCCTTCACTAGGGGCTTTGAGCCGACCGCGAACACTGAGTACATAAAGGCTGAAAAGACAACGGCGAGCGGACCTGTTATTTCTTGAAAGTTCAATCCGGCGTTCAAGGACAGGACTACTGCTCCGGTCATCGCCGCTATCAGTGCCAGAGCTAGTCTCTTTCCGATCTTCTCCTTCAGGAACAGCGCAGAAAGCACCACGACGAAGATGGGTCCAAGTGAGATGAGTAGACCTGCTAGACCAGCGGACACGATGGTCTCGGCATAGTTCAGCGATAGATGATATCCAGTGACACTCGCAAGGGACACGACAAGTATTCTAGGAATATGATGTTTCTGGACTGGTTGCTTTGGTCTTCCGAAGAAAGGTGCAAGCATCAGAAAGCCCGCTGAAGCGATGAGCCAGCGCAGTACCGTCAAGTTCACTGGGCTTAATTGGAAATCTGCCGTCCTTATCGCGACGAAGGCCAATCCCCAGATCACGCCCAAGATAACCACTAGACTGTTGGTGAGGGTTCGACTATCTCTGAGCGATTTGTGCTCCATCTTCGTCTCGAGTCGAGTCTCCAGAGTCATCGGCGAGCGTCCCTCCCCTACTCACTCGTTGGTTATGTGCGTTGAACCTTATTCTCTAGCGATAACAAGGTCTTCTTTCTCTCCACTCCCCACGCATAGCCGCGTAGACTCCCGTCTTTCCCGACCACTCTGTGGCACGGGATCACGATCGCAACGGGGTTGGTCGCGCAAGCCCGAGCTACTGCTCTCGTAGCCTGAGGTGTCCCTAAAGATGCGGCGATGTCGCTGTAGGTTTCGGTCTGACCGTAAGGAATCGACTGGATCTCCTTCCACACTCTCCACTGAAAGGCAGTAGCCTGCACGTCTAATGGTAGGTCTCGCGGAAATTCCTGGCCATCGAAATATGATAGGAGCGCTTCAGTCCATTTTTTCATGCCTTCATCGTCTCGATGGAGATCAGCAGCATAGTAGTCCTCTTTGAGCGCTGCCTCGACCGCTTCTTCTGAGGCTCCCATGCAGACCGCGCACGCGCCCCGTTGGGTCGCCGCGAGAAGAACACGTCCTATCCGTGAATCAACTATTGTGTAGTGGATGCGTAGTCCTTCTCCGCCTCGTCGAAATATTCCTGGGCTGACGCCGAAATGAGGAGGGGTCTTCTCATAGAGTCTGCTCTTGGAAGTGAAGCCTGCGTTGTAGAGTGATTTGGTCACCGTCTCTCCGTTCGTCAGAGAACGTTTCACTTTCTCGAGACGGCGCGCTTCTACGTATTGACGGGGAGAAATGCCGAGGATTCTCTTGAAGGTCCGCTGGAAATGAAAGGGGCTTAGACCTGCTTGACGGCTGAGTATCTCGAGAGTGAGTTTTTCATCGAGGTTGGCCTCGATATACCTGCAGGTCTTCTGGATCAGCTGGGCTCTGGCGGAAGGCCTCGCCTCTTGTGGCTGGCAACGTTTGCACGCTCGGAAGCCCGATCTTTCTGCCGCATCAGGCTGGGAGAAGAAAATGACTTGTTCGAGGCTCGGGTGTCGAGCAGGACATGAGGGCTTGCAGTATATTCCTGTGGAGCGGACGGCGAAGACGAAGAGTCCGTCCTTAGCCTCATCTCTTCCAGCCACTGCTTTCCATTTTTCTACGTCCGTAGCAATGCCACGCTGGTCTTTCTGCACCTGCTGTAGGTCAGCGCTGTTCCTTTGAGCCGTCAGCATAGGAGGATGTTCGGCTGGATTGAATAAGTAGTTTGACTCCAAATCTTGCTCTCAAACTACGAAATCACGAACGAACCAAAAATGTCCTAGTAGGAAACTGTAGTATTCTAATCATGCGAATTTAAGGGAATTGGAATTTTTTGCGAGCAGAACGGTAGGCGGCTCTTTTCTATCATGAACCTCGACAATGTACGCTCAAGAGAATGTCTCGGAATCCTGTCAAGTCATCTAGAAACCTATCGTTTGGAGGGATAACTCTCTTCGCGATTGTCGTTATTGCTGCGATTTCTGCGACAGTTGTCAAGGTTTCGCTCTCAGCCATAATTCTGGTCCTTATCGCGTTCGCGGAAGCTGGATTGATAATTCTAGGACTCATCATGGTCCAGAATCGAGAACAAGTCTCAGTCGGGAACCAAGAGAACGTCTAGCCAAACTAGATGTTATGAACAAGTCGTGAGGGGTAAGACTTAATCCTCCGTTCCGACTAATTCTATGTTCAGCGTATGAAGTATACCTGTCCCTATTGTGATTCAGCGTTTCTGCAGTTCATAGAGTCGGAGGAGCAGCTGAGGGACCATATGTTGAAGGCGCATGGTCGAGAGCTGAGTTTCGCAGGCAAATCGTTGGGAGAAATGCCTGTTCGGAGCGAAGAAGATAGGTCCAGATAATCTGGACCCGTGCTCACGGGTCTGTTTCAAGAGCATTCTTTTCAAACAGGCCGACCGACGGCCATTACATGGAATTCGCCAGGGTGGTTCGGAAGAGGCGGATGATCCGGGCCTTCAAACTTGTTCCCGTCCCAGAAGCCAAGATTCGTCGAATACTAGACCTGGCTCAGCACTATCCAAGTGCTGGTTACAGCCAGGGAGTAGCCTTCATCCTCGTCACTGAGCCCGAAAGAATTCGTAGACTCCGAGAACAGAGCCGTCTTCGGGGAGATGCACCAGTACTCGTCGTTCCCTGCGTGAGCGAGAAACTCTATCATGACAGGTACCGTGAGCCTGACAAGATCAGGCAGGATGGGACCGAGATTGAATGGCCAATACCGTACTGGTATTTTGATGCAGGATGCGCTTCTCTCCTAGTGTTGCTTGCTGCCGTTGACGAAGGATTGTCAGCGTACATTGCTGGAGCCTTTCGGCCTGAACTTCTGAGACGAGAGCTGGATATTCCTGAACACTTCGTCCCTGTCGGTGTAATCTCGATCGGGTATCCTGATTATGAGAGACACGTTCCATCTCCCTCACTCAATCGTGGAAGGCGCCCCACTGGCGAAGTTGTTCATTCTCAACACTGGTGACCACAAACACCGAGAAGCCTTAATTCGACCAAGGAAATAGTAACATCTCGGTCGTTTTCTAATTGCAAAAAGCCCTTGTGAAAGCACGAGACCAGATCATTCTCAACCCCGAAGATCTCCCCGGTTCATGGTACAATGTCCTCGCCGATCTGCCGGGCGAGTTTCCGAAACCAAAGGATCCAGAGGAGGGTCCTTCTAGACTAGAATTTCTCTCAAAAGTTCTCTTGAAGCACTGTCTCCAGCAGGAGATTTCTACAGAGAGATGGATTCCAATCCCAAATCCGATACAGGACCTCTATCGTCAAGCGGGCCGGCCGCGACCACTCTATAGGGCGCGTCGCCTCGAACGGTTCCTAGGTACGCCTGCGAAGCTCTACTACAAACGTGAGGACCTTTCACCCACTGGCTCGCACAAAGTCAACACGGCGCTCGCACAGGCCTACTATGCGGCCGAGGAGGGTTGCTCAGGGGTCTCGACAGAGACAGGAGCTGGTCAGTGGGGGACTGCGCTTGCCTATGCGGCGAGCCTTCAAGGTTTGAAGTGTATCATTTTCTGGGTACGATCGGTCTACGATTGGAAGCCGGATCGCCGTGCGCTGATGCAGTTGTATGGAGGTAAGGTCTTCGCTTCTCCGAGCCGTGAAACATCTGTCGGGCGAGGTATACTTGAGAAGAATCCTGACCACGTTGGAAGTCTAGGGATCGCTGTTTCCGAGGGACTTGAATACGCTGAGAAGAACCCAGGCTATGCCTACTGTCTCGGAAGCGTCCTGAATCATGTTCTGATTCATCAGTCAATTATCGGGTTGGAGACTATGAAACAGTTCGACATGATCGACGAGAAGCCCGATGTGATGATTGGTTGTCTGGGTGGCGGAAGCAACTTTGGAGGGTTCATTCTGCCCTTCGCGGGAGAGGTTGTCAGGGGCAAGAGAGAATGCAGATTCCTTGCAGCCCAATCCGCGTCCGCGCCCAACCTTTCCAAGGGTGAGTACAGGTACGACTTTGGAGATCATGCAGAGAAGACACCTCTGTTGAAGATGTACACTCTAGGGCATCAATCCGATATGACTCCCATCAAAGCGGATGGTCTACGATATCATGCAGCCGCACCCTTCATCAGCTATCTCAAGCACCTCGGACACATCGAAGCAACCGCATATCCACCAGACGAACATGCCGTTTTCGAAGCCGCCAGGACCTTTGTCCAGGTCGAAGGCTTCCTACCCGCCCCAGAGTCTGCTTATGCGATCCGTGCTGCAATGGACGAGGCTCTGGAGTGTAAGCGGAAGAATCAGTCGGAGGTAATCGCCTTCAACATATCAGGACACGGATTTCTAGATCTCGTGGCCTACCAGGAGAAACTGAAACTCTGATTTTTTCCAGAGCTCACTAGACAATCAAGGCAGTGTACTGGTGCGGGGGGTGGGATTCGAACCCACGAAGGCCTACGCCACAGGATTTCTCCTGCGAGCCGGATCTTAAGTCAAGCCCCGTTCGATCCCGCGAACGGTCCTGCCCCTTTGACCTGAATCCCGCCACGATAGGACCGGGACCCATGCATGGTCTCGGGAACCCCCGCATCGAACGCTTATTCTCAATCTAGACTCTTAACTAAGAAGCATTTCTTCACCATGAACCACGAATACCCTGAGACTCGTGGCACCCAGTTTCTCCATCACGGTGCCTCGAGACAGCAAGAGCCAGGCATCTATGTCTCGTTCGCAGAAAACCGAGAAACCTTCCTACGCAACATGAAGCGTTCAAGGATGGATTTCGAGAGACTGGAAAAGCAGAACCTCTTCAGATTCTTGGATTTCGTTACCGTGAAAGAGGGAGCGATTGATAACGCTCTCAACACTGTAATACTGTATTGAGAAGGGAGAGAAGTTGGGCCGATCAGAGAGTAGCTTATTCCCAGTCTGCTGTTCGTGTTTAGAACACCAGCAAAGATTTGGTCTTTCGGGCTTGCGACAAACTAGCTACGCTTGAGAAGTGGATGGGCTTTGGAGAATCTGGCATCTTTGGCCTTGGAAGTCTCTGTCCCAACGAGAAAGCTATTTAAGATATTATGAAAGCATTCTGGAGGCGCTCAAGCATTTAATTCGCATTTAGGCTGTTCCTGATTAAGATCACTTTGCCAGTGCCCCTGGGCCTTTTGCGATGAAAGATGTTTTATCATAGGATGACTGCGGTCCACGCAGTACATGTGGGAACGTCTCCTGCGCAAGATCGGAAGAGGTTGCGTTTGGTTCGGAGGGTCTATTTTGCGGTTGGTCTGGTGGTTGTGATCTCTGTCTCTATTTTCGCTTATGCTTACTATTCGCTAGGAGCGAGTTCGGTCAACGGTGTTAGTTTTCAGATGGTTCTCGCCAACCGTGTCTTCATGGGAGGCCCTTTTCCACATCGGAACGTGACTTTCTCCATCGAGCTGCAGGTGGAAACTCCTTGAGCCATTAGTTTCGCGAAACCGTTTTATTCTTCATCTTCCAGCCCTCATTGAAGGCAATTATCTGAATCATAGATGGTTCCTCCCCCTCGCAGCCCTTCTAGTCCTGGCATTCGCACTAGCTAGTCTAGCGGGAAGCAAATCTGGGGGAGGAAGTCTTCTGCAAGGGTCCTACTGGCTCCTCTACGCCATCGACATTCTTCCCCTAATCGCTCTGGGTGGAATGCTTGTGTTGATCGTTGTATTGATCTACTTCTGGAGAGACGTCTCGGAAGGCGTCGGGTCTCATTTAGGCAGAGGGATGAGGAAGAGGAAGCCTAGGCTTCTGCGCACTATCAGCATACTATTGTTCCTCTACTCGATCGCCTTCGCCTACGTCTTTCTCTCGACCAAGTGTTCGAACTCGCCGAAACTCAACTGTACCTCTTCTCTAGGCAACCAGACTCTGACCTACCAGATTCAGGGAGCCACCGGCAAATCGCCCGCCCTCAGCCCATTGCTTGCCGGAGCAGCTACCACGTTGGCCAATTCGATTCACGAAGGCTGGTTTGATACTCTATTTCTTGTTCTAACGGCCGTCAGCGCAACGGTTCTCGTTCGCAGTGTCATCATCGGCTGGAACGAGTCTAGGGATGAGCTTAGATGGTTTGGGATAGCGAACAGAAAACGAGGACTCGAAGGCGTAGAGCATGCCATCAGAGATGTGGAGAGTAAGGATCTTGGAGATCCTCGAACTAGAATCATGAGTTGTTATGGACGGATGATAAAATCGGCTGCAGATACTGGCATCACAATTGAAGCAGATCAGACAGCCCGAGAACTCGAAGACCAGATCCGAAGATTGTTCGGCTTGAAAGGGCCATCAATCGGCGAACTCACCCAAATCTTTGAGGAAGCAAGGTACAGCCTACACATCATGACTGAAGAAGACTGTGACAGAGCACTCGTCTGCCTTCTCCAAATCAAGGAAGATCTGGGTAGCGCGGAACCCACCAAGAGTTCAGAGCCCAAGGTCCACAATTGTCCAGCATCGGTTGAGCCCATCATCAAGTCCGCGGGGAATAACTAGCCCGGCTGTCAGACCAGAGGCAAGGGGAAGACTCCTTGATCATTCCCGCTCCGATCTGCAAATTACCGATGAAGGAAGAGAAGTTCGTTAGAAGCCTCCGTACGGGTGACAACTGGATTCGGAAATCTTGGGTTCGGCATGGGCAAGCGCTATAAGTGCCCAGCAGGGTCACGCACTATTATTATGAAAGGAAAAATCAGCCTGATAGTGCTCGTACTGGCAGTATCAGTTTTGATGTCGTCTACACTCCTATCGACCAATTCTGCCCGGGCCGTGACAGAGAGCGTTATAGCGGCCAGAGCCGACTTTGTGATCAGCGCCAATCCCACTCAGCTTACAATAGCCGTGACCAACACTGGAACTTCGAACGTCGCAGTGACAAGTGTCAACGGATTCTCCGGCACAGTGGCTCTAACGGCGACCGTTTTCCCCTTGCTCTCCAATGGGCCAGTTGCAACGCTTAGCCCAACCTCTGCTTCGGTGAGCCCAGGCGGCTCAGGATCATCTGTACTGACAGTCTCAACAACAACTCTGACTCCAAACGGAGACTATACCGTTACCGTGACAGGAACCAAGGGCTCCGTCTCGGACTCAACCACGGTACAGGTCGTAGTAGTAGGAGGCACTGTTGGGGCTCAAAGCGTTCCAGTGAACAGTCTGAGCCTCTCGATGCCGCTTCTCAGCCTCATTGTTGCTGGGCTGGCCGGAATAGCAATCTCCGCAGTGGCCGTCAGGCGCAGGTTCGGGACGCGGCTCTAGGACGATCTCGAATACTCTCCCCAAACCGCGCCTTTCTTATATTCCGTCAGAATCGGATCTATGCACTTCTGGCTAATGGACAGTATGAAACTTGAACATGCTCCACCCGGTAGACGGGTGTACGCCCTAGTCTGCCTGGTCCTCGTCTTCGGCACACTTTTCTACGTAATAGAAGGACCGTTCATAAGACCAATCGCCAATCAGCAAGTCCGGCCTGCAAGGGCGGCCATAATTGATGAGTTGTCGGGAACAATCCCGAATCCTGTTTTTGTGAATGATGCTGCCGCCCAACTTGTTGCAGCGGGATTCAAAGTTGACTACTATGGACCGAATCAGGTGACGGTCGCTCTTCTGGCGCACCTGCCTCTGATGGGCTATGGTTTGGTAATCTTTCGAGACCATTCGACCGGCGGAACCGGAGACCCAGTCTCAATATTGACGTCGGAGCCCTACTCAGCCGGAGAATACAGGCTCGAACAGCTCACAGGTCAACTGGCTAGAGCAATAGTCAGCACTTCTGTCGCCGACTACTTCGCCATAACTCCAGAATTTGTCCGAGTAGCAATGCAAGGAGCTTTTTCCAGTACGATTATTCTGATGATGGGATGTACTGGTCTCGCAAACTCTGAAATGGCGACTGCCTTTGTCGCAAAGGGAGCCGCAGTCTACGTCAGCTGGGAACAGGTCATCTACGCTTGGAGGACGGACTTGGCCATTGTCTCGCTCCTGAAGTCGCTAGTAGCGGGACGGACTCTCGACACGGCTGTCACGACCGCAACGAACAACATTCCACCGGATCCAATCTACAATAGCCAGTTGGCCTATTACCCGCTCACTCAAGCTGGACTTCGGTTGACCGAGCAGTCCTAGACGGATCGCTTTAAGGCACATGGGCTGTTTGCGCTCGGATCCTCTCGTGCAGAGGTGTAGACGTTGACTTCCTCCGAGAAAATCCAATCTGGCATCATTAAGAAACCCACGTCTGCTTTTCTAGTCGTGGTTTTGGGAGGAAGTATGACGGTAATGTTCTCCTCTAGCCTGTTCCCTTACACTCAGTCATTTTTCATCGCATCCGCCTTCTTCCAGAACTCCTTCGCCCTAGGAGTAATCATTGTCTTCACGGGGGCACTTCTTCATGAGAGGCCTGAACAGCGCGTGACTTGGGGCACCGTCATTGTAGCCTTGTCCTTTGTTGACGTTGTTCTTCTCAGCTCCCTCTCCCCTACAGTTCCCCAGTCCCTTTACATCGTTGTTGGAGCAATTGTCTCCTTGTTAGGCGGGTTGCTAGGACTATCTTCCCCCAGCCCCGTGGCAAGACCCGTGCAAAGCCCATCGTCCTAGATTTTCGCGTGATCCCGATGAGCGAGCTACCAGCCCAACGTGGAGATCAATCATCGCGGGCACAAGGCCACAGGGCCCTAAGATGTTCGCTAGCTTGGGCTCACGGTTAGAAATATGATGGCATAGTCCGACAGCTGTAATCTTGAGCCAGTTATGACAACTGCGTAGTTTCCTGGGGGAGTGTTTGTCGTCGTCTGGAGGTTGACGGTCACCGTCATCGAACCGGGGCCGTGAAGGTTTACCTTCGCTGGCATAGAGGCTGTTGGGCCGTTTTGGAGCGAAGGCACCACTGAGGCTTTCAGGGACACTGGACCTTTGAGCCCTACTCCGTCGATAATTGTGATGGCGTAGGTTACACTTACACCGGGGGACACTGTTCTAGGAATAGGATTGGTCTGCACGACAAGTGTCGTCGCTGGGGGTAAGGTTTGGGCAACTAGCACTCGTTTAGTCATCATTCCTTCAAAATGCTGATCAGAGTCGACCACGGTTAGTCTCACCGAGAAATTACCGTACAGGTTGAAACCTAGGATCTGGCTGAAGCTGTGAATGACAGCCGGGTAGATTGTAAAGTCTGAGGTCCCATCCCCGAAGTCCCATAGGTATTCTCTGAGTCCTTTGTTGACTCCGTTGTTGTTGTCTTGGTCGAAGCTTGAGGACGCGTCGAAGATGATCGAGCTACCCTCGATGGGTAGGGTGGGTGAGAGAGTGAAACTCGCAATTGGTCCAGGATTTCCTAGAAGATTACTGAAGTATCCATCTGCCGTCGTGACGTCAATCACGGACGTGCCTAGTACCAGTTCGGTCCAGGTCTGGGCCCAGACGGACGGATGGGTTGTCCCTGCCCCAAGTGAGAGGGGACTCACGCCGGTTCCAGTGACATTGAAACTGATGTGCGCTAGGGTTGCTGAGCCTCCTGGAAAGGCACTGCCCAGATTGACAACCGCGAGCCTAACTCTTCCCGGAGTTGCGAGGTCGCGGACTCCGACGAAGGGGTTGGGGAAGGCGGTTCCTCTAATCACATCAACGAAGACAGGTTTCAGATAATTGGGATCAAAGAAGAGGGTGAAGTCGTATCCATTGAAAGCAGGGGCACTACTCGCGTTAACGTCGACTGTTACTGTCGTGCCTACAGATAGGAATGGATCTGAGATCACTGAAGATGAGTAAGTGCCACTCCATATTCCCACCACCGGGGATGCGGGGTTCGCGTGGACTGTGGGTGAGTAATGAATCACGATCATGAATACGACCAATGAGAGGAGGGTTATGACCGAGAATCTTCCGGGGGCTCTATTCATAATGTTTGATAAGAACGGTAAGGCGCTCAAAAGCTTATCGAGGATGACGGTGAAAGAGGTCAACCTCGATATAGCTAAGGGAATCTAACGCGTCTCTTTAGTGAAGAGAGCCGGACTAATGATATCCCGACGAGCGGGTCGTAGCCTCCTCAGTACTGAGGTTTCCTACTGCGCACTCTCTCCTGCACCGGATCCGTCGGATCATACACCCGTGACGATCACTGGCAGTAGCGGTTCACTGTCCCATAGGCAACAGTCTCTTTTGTGGTCGTGATGGTCATGGTCTAGGTTAGGGTTGTGCCGCAGTGTCTGCAGGTTTTCGCCCCGGGTATGTTATAGCCTTTGCACTTTTGGCACTGGATCATGGCGGAGGTTGCGGGCGAGGTGTTAGGCTGAAGTCGGTAGTGAGGAGTCGTTTCTTGGTCGGAGTTGGGATTCTTCACCCACAAAGCTCGTCCCTATCATATGATAGGGGGGCGCGTATTCTATCACTAAAGCGATACTGCACAGGGCTGTTTAGAGTTTCGATAAGGATGAGATCGCGACGGATCCGTCTCTTTTTCACTTGGATTACTTCAGAAAATCAGCTGGCTTGGTGCGGGGGGTGGGATTCGAACTCACGAAGGCCTACGCCACAGGATTTCTTCTGCGAGCCGGATCTTAAGTCAAGCCCCGTTCTATCGAGGAACGGTCCTGCCCCTTTGACCTGAATCCCGCCACGATAGGACGAGGACCCGTGCATGGTCTCGGGAACCCCCGCATACAACACGCGCTTCTCTTCGACGCTCTTAATGATCATTCTCATCGGAGAGCTATCTAGGGAAAACTAGCTGTGATGCAGTGGACCTGTCGCCGGAGAGTTTTCTCTCGTTGACTACGGGACGCGCAACTTCGGGATTCTGACACTAGCGAGCATGGCCAAGAATCCCATCAGTATTAGGAGGATTCCTAAGGTCAAGTAGACGTTCGCAACTATCCCGCTGTACGCGACATTAGCGGTCGTAACGTACAATGCCTCGGCCACGATACCTGCGAAGAGAAGTATTGCGCCGATCAGAAGCGTTACCTTCCTCATACCGTTCCCTGTAAACTCTATTGGGCTAAGGACACTTAAGCCCTGTTTAACCCGAGACATGCGAGAATCGGAAATAGGCGAAGTACTCGATCATGATTCAAAAAAAGAGATTGGCTCTGGCTTGGAACCAGAGCTTGTCTTGTCAGCGATTCTCTAGTCTTGTTCTGCTTCTGTTGGGGTTATCGTCAGCTGCGTAAGCTTCTCGCCGCGCAGTACCGAGATGTTGACGTGTCTACCGATGGCCTTGTCGTCTAAGAGTCCTCGTAGGTCTGCCAGGGTCTCGACTGGTTTGCCGTCGAGCTTCACTATTACATCGCCTAATGCGAGGCCTGATTTCTTGGCAGCGCTTTCTTGGTCGACGCCGTAAATGATTAGTCCTGCTGACTGGCCGATGCCTGTCTGGCTGGATAGACTCTCAGGGAGAGAGATTGTTTCAGCGGTTATGCCCATGTAGGCGCGTTTGATCTTTCCGTCGTGTAGTAGTTTGTCGACGACTGTCTTGACAGTGTTGACTGGGACTGAGATTCCACGGTTGTTGGCGTAGGCTGCGTTGATTCCCAGCATTCTACCGCGAGCGTCCACTAGTGGACCTCCGGAGTAGCCTGGGTTGAGCCGTGCGTCAGTGACTAGTACTTTGTCGAGTCCTCCGCCGCCCCACCATCTTCTGGTGCTGAAGGCGGGGTTTGTGACGATGCCTGAGGTTGCGCTTGGTTGTCTTCCGAATGGGTTTGCGACTGCTAGGACGAATTGTCCGACCTTGAGGCCGTCGGAGTTGCCTGTTTCGATGGCTGTGAGATTGTCAGAGTCTACTTTCAATAGTGCAAGGT
>Ga0209152_10000362_pt1 | contig 21716 bp, 23 predicted proteins | sample GraSoiAngelo_107_FD_185873 | JGI IMG/M metagenome (GOLD analysis project Ga0209152, IMG submission 185873) | Grasslands soil microbial communities from the Angelo Coastal Reserve, California, USA - 14_0903_09_30cm (SPAdes) (version 2) | ecosystem: Environmental > Terrestrial > Soil > Grasslands...
TGGACGAGGTAGATGGTATCAACCTTAGAACAGACTCAGGCGCGATCATCGCGATCCTCCGTGTAATCAAGGAATCTCAGTTTCCCATTGTTCTAACGGCCAACGACCCCTGGGATCCAAAAATTAGGCCCCTACGAGACGCGTGTCTCCTCATCGAGCTGAAGAGACTCGGACTGAGAGAAGGAATTCCGTTGATGAAGGGAATCCTAGCCAAAGAGGGCGTTAATGCCGACGAGGAAGCACTCAGGTCCATAATGGAGCGGGACCGAGGCGACATGCGATCAGCGATAACCGACCTCCAGATCCTAACCGGACCCAAGAAAACTCTAACATTGGAGGATACGGCGTTGCTTTCGCACCGAGACCGAACGGAGTCCATATTCGAGGTGCTGCGTATCATCTTCAACAGTAGAACAGTCGCTCAGGCTCGACGCGCTCTAGACAAGTCAGATGTGGACCAAGAAATGCTCTTTCAATGGATACTGGAAAACACTCCAAGCCAGATTCCGAAGCCTCGCGAACTCAAAGCGGCAATGTATGCGCTCGCAGAAGCCGATCTCTACTTCGCGCGGATCAGGAAGACGCAATCGTGGCACCTACTATCGTACGCTCTCGATCTCATGACAGCGGGTGTTGCTGTCGCAAAGGAGACGAGCCCAGGAGGCTGGGTGTCAATGAAGTTCCCGCAACGAATCAGTTCAATGTCCCGTAGCCGAGGAACCAGAGAGCTTCGGAAAGGAGTTGGAGCGCTTATCGGTTCCAGGTCCCACGTTTCGAGTAGAAGAGGAACCAAACTCTTCCTCCCTATGATACAGTTCATCCATGAGCACGATCCTGAAAAGTATGGCCAGATTGCAGAGTGGCTTGATGCGAAGGAGCCGCTAGATGAGATACTCTCGCTGGACTCGGATTCGGCCGGCTAGCGATTACGCATTACCAGTGCGCCGCCGACGAATGCGATAATGGTCGAGATAACCTCAGCAACTAGAAGTTGTTGAAGCGCTTGGCTCGTAATCGCGGCGCCAGCGCCCATTGCCGTGGTGGCAGCAATTGCACCCATGCATCCTGTGAAGAGGAGGAGCATTCCCACCGTGAGAAAAGCTTCCTTCAAGCCTTGCCACCTTCGGTCATCTCGCGGATGGAAGCGAAATAAAAGTTTACCTATTATCGAGTACGGACCGTCTTATTCCTTCAAAGCCTGGTTGATCAGTTCGCGCGTAACGCCGAGGTATGTTCGGTAGTCGAGTGCTTCCTTGATCCCTTTGCTCTTGAGTCTTTTCGAGACGAACTTGTCTTCGAGCAAGAGATTCGAGAAGGGAATCTTGCTGTCAATGGCCTTAATCGAGATTTTTCTCATTCTCTCGTGAGCATCCTGTCTTGGCACTCCCGCCTCCACGAGCAAGTTCACAATTCTCTCTGCAAGCAAAGCGCCCTGCGACAGCTCTAGATTCCGCTCCATGTTTTCGGGAACAACTTCCAAGCCATCCAGAACACGTGTCACAAGCCTCAGCATTTCGTCAACAAGGATGAAAGACATTGGAAAGATGAAGCGCTCGCTGGCAGAGTTGGATATGTCCCGCTCGTGCCAGAGAGGAATGTTCTCGAGAGCAGGTATGACTAGGCCCCGCATCAGCTTCGCCATGCTTGAGACTCTTTCGCTGAGCTCCGGATTCCTCTTCGACGGTAGAGCCGAGCTTCCGACCTGTTTGTCTCGCTCAAACGGCTCCATTACCTCCGAGATCTCGCTCCGCTGCAGGTTCCGGATCTCCGTAGCGAACTTGTCAAGGCTCGATCCCAGTAGAGAAAGATAACAGACGGTTTCGGCGTGAAGATCTCTCTGGATGACCTGTGTAACGAGGCCGGCTGGTTTGAGGCCCAATTTGTTTAGCGCTCGCTCCTGAATCCTCAGCGCGTTTTTCCCAAGCCCAGCACCATTTCCAACAATTCCCAGAATCTTGCCGACAAGAACCCTTTCTTTGATCTGCTTCAGCCTCTGCTGGTATCTTCGAACCTCCTCCAGCCAGACTGCGAACTTAAGTCCAAGAGTGATAACACCGGCGTGCCGTCCATGCGTCCGGCCGACGATCAACAGAGCTCTGTGTTTACGTACGCGTGAAGCAAGAGTCTCCTCGATCAGATCGAGTCCTTTCTCAAGGACCGAGAATGCTTCTTTGAACTGGATCGCCGTTGCCGTATCCTCGATATCGTAGCTTGTGAGACCGTAGTGTACATACTTACGTCCCTCGCCCGTGCAGGCCTCTGAGAGCGCTACCACCATTGACATTAGATCGTGACGAATCTCTTTCTCAATACCTTTGACATGATCCAAGGTCACGATCTTCGTGTTGGCATTTCGTCCAATTTCTTCCGCCGCCTCCTTGGGAATGTCACCGACGAACGCCTGCGCTTCTGCAACCACCGCTTCCACATCCAACCATCGTTGGAGTTTGTTTTCTTCCTCGAAGATTCTCCTCATCTCCGGACTGCCGTAACGACCCGTGTCAATTGGAAGAATGGGCAATCTTACCGACTCGAATAGAGAAACGACTAGCCTATCATATTAAACAACTCCGAATAGTAAAAGAGGAATAATGACGGGCATCTGCGGCCTCATAGGACGAGATATGGAAGATCTCGAATCGAGAGCAAAGAACGTCCTGTCCCTAATGCGGAACCGCGGAACAACATCTCGAATATTCTCGCGAAGCCTCCCCATCGGAGAAAAGATCACTCTCGGAGTCTGCGGCCCTGCTGGCGCGCAGTCGTTCGCGGATCAAGCGGTGCCATTGGCCCTTGATGGTGTTTTCTTCGGCGGCGATGCAAGACATGACAGTGGAGGCCGCGCAGGTCCCAGTCGTCTCATACAGACGCCCGGAGCCTTTGCTTTCTTAATGTCGCACCAGGATCACCTAATCGCAGGAAGAGACATCGTTGGTCAGAAACCTCTGTATTTTGGACGGACGCAAGACGGAGCTATCGCCTTTGCGAGCCTACGATCTCCTCTCGTCTCAATCGGCATCCGCGAACCCGAACCCGTTCCTCCGGGCAGGGTGATCCGAGCCACCGCCCGAGGGTACGAGACACTGAATGATTACTCGCTGAAGCAGCCAGACGAAGAATCGATAGATGAGCCCGATGCAACTCGGACCTTGGACGGGCTCTTCATGGAAGCCGTCGCCAGGGTTGTGCCGCGAGGTTCCGGAATCGCGTTCTCTGGGGGATTAGATAGCGCTCTCGTTGCCTACGTGGCGAAGAGTGCGGGACTAAAGCCAGAACTAATCTCGGTGGGGTTGAAAGATCAGCAAGAACTTGACCACGCAGCCCGAACCGCGAAAAGCTTCGGACTCCGCGTCTACATTGAGGAACTGTCGAGCTCAGAGATTCTCAACGCATTGCCAAATGTTGTCAACATCGTTGAGACCACCGACCCGGTGATCGTTGGGATCTCGGTCCCGATCTACTTTGCCTGCCAAAAGGCGCACGAGATGGGCCTGAGCTATATCGCAGTTGGCCAGCTAAGCGATGAGCTGTTCGGCGGTTATGGAAAGTTCGAAGAAGTCGCCCTGAGAGACGGGACCGAGAACCTTGGAAGGGAAATGTTCGAGAGCGTCAAAGCGGCATCCGCCAAAGACTTTGATCCCGGAGACAAGCTGGCGACTGCGGCTGGTGTCGAGCTTTGCTGTCCCTTCGCGTATCTTCCACTTGTCGAATATGCTTTGAGACTGCCTTCCTTTCTTCGAGTCAGGCTCATCAATGGAAAGGTGATACGAAAATATATTCTGAGAAGACTTGCTGCTCGTATGAAGCTGCCGGAAAATGTGACAGACCGGCCGAAAAGGGCTGTGCAATATTCCAGTGGCGTCCAGAAGGTCTTGTTGAAAGAAGCAAAACGAAGGGGAACGAGCCTCGGCAAGATGCTGGAATCCTTCACAAGACAATTGTAAGACTTATCCAATAGACCGCCTTCCTAGGCGCGGATTGGAAAAATGGCTAAAGTAAACCCGATACGAGTTGGACATCCAAGGTCATTGCTTGCGGGTGGTCTAGGGGTATTCGCCAGCCTTCTCGCTATCGGCTGGGCTCTGTTCGGCTACAACCTTTCCTCAACAGTCAATTTCGCCTCAGGTCAGTCCGAGAACCTAATGCTTCTACAGTTCGGCATCGCGTTCATAGTCCTGATTGGAAGCGGTCTGATGTTAGCTAGATATACTCGTTTGGGCGGCGCGATCAACACTCTGGGAGGTCTGGCCACCTTCGGCATCGGCGTGCTCTACGCGAGAACCATGGAGCAATCGGCCCGAACGGCGAGTCTGCAAGCCATTCCCCTACGCTTCTCCCAGTTCTACACTGCACCTCTCGTCATACCAGTTGACCGTCTGGTCGCAACTCTCCTCGTTGTCCCGGTCTTTCCGATAGCAACACTCTTGGTCATCAGCGGACTGGGAGCGCTCGCAACCTATCGCAGGCATAAGCCCCACCCAATCCCAGTCTCTACGCAGCAACATGTTCCTGTTCAAACAACAAATAAGTAGAAAATCATCTTACCTATCCTAGAACTCCAATGTCAGATCGCGCGAATGAATCACTTACTCAACGGACCTCCAAAGTACTGGAAAACCCACCGGCTGACCCCTCGGTCGCCGAGAATCACTTCCAATCAAAGCTCTCGTTCGAAACTGACCCCTCAGACGTTTACCACGATATCACAAACAAGATCTTCAGAATAGTCGTGCTAGACGCAAGAACCCCTGAAACCTACGCAAGAGGACACGTTCCGGGAGCCGTCAACATACCCCACCGAGCCATCGACTCTTCCACGACCGCTTCCTTGCCCCGAGACAAGGTCATCGTAACTTATTGCGACGGAGTCTTCTGCAACGCCTCCACCAAGGCAGCCGCGAAACTGACGGCTCTCGGCTTCAGAGTGAAGGAGATGCTCGATGGCATGGAAGGCTGGAGAAAAGAAGGCTATCCAGTCGAAGAGACGGTTATGCGGATGACTATTCCCGCGTCTCAATAGATCAATTCTCTCGAAGGGTAACCGTCATTCATCTGACAAGCGCTGAGCATAACACAGAAAAGCAGCCCGATTCGATTCCAAACTCAGGGGCCGTCGTCTAGCTTGGTCAAGGGGATTGACCCCGCCCAGAGGATACCAGAGTCCAATCTTGGACGGTGACCCTGGGGCGCTGGCGACCCCGAGAAATCGGGGCCAGAGGTCGTGGGTTCAAATCCCACCGGCCCCACCATCAACAAAATTCCCGGCTGCCTTGAATAGCTCTACGAAAGAGACGGAGAAGCCCTGTTTGAACCATTGAGTCTGGTTGCCCTTTGGTTCTCTCTTGCGTTCGATTGTTCGAGGGCTCGACTTGCTCTCATCGACCCTGGGGATTACCGTCGTCGGCGGGTTCCTCTTCACTGCCTCACCTGAGAGCCCTTGCGCCTCAGAGACGCATAGTCTCTTTTCGGCAGTGAACGGTCGAACCTCAACCGCACCCTCACGCCTGTAGCTGGTAGCTTGGCCATTGCCATGCAGGGATTTTACGGTGGGCCAACCAACCGGTTATCCCACAGACCCGTCAGGTGGTCGGACTCACTCCCCTCATCCCAACGTGACAGGCTCATCCGACGAGTGCCCCTACAACTAACGAGTCATTCACCTAACATAACAGAGAGATGATTGAAGGTACTATCAAATGACAATGAGAAGCATGGTACCCCCTTTTATAACGAGACGCACTCGTCCGTTTTTCTAAGAATATCGGATAGGGTTCATTTTGCATGTGCCAAGGCCGAGCCTTAGAAAACGCGTAACCACGGCCTCGGCCGGGAAAACAGCCTCTCTTTTCACCAAGATATTCCTTAGCGCAATCGCTGTTGTAACGATAGGTGCTTTGATAATCGATCTACTGACCGGCGGGCTAACTCCGAACTGTCAGAATAATCCTCTAGACCCGTTGTGTATTCCTGGGTATGCTATTCGAACTCTTACCCGAATGACAATTGCCTACGCTTTTGCTCTCGGCTTTGCATTGACATATGGAATCGCGACAGCGATGAGCCATCGCGCCTCGCACGTGCTCTTACCCTTGCTCGACATCTTCCAGTCGGTACCTGTTCTTGGAGTGGTACCAGTAGTATTCCTGATCATCTTGGGAACGGGAGCCAATCCCCCTGTATTCAACCAAGAAGTTGCTTCGATCATACTGATCTTCACAGCTATGGCCTGGGCACCTACGTTCGGGGTTATTGCAGGAATAAACGCGATCCCGACAGACATCAAAGAGGCGGCTCATGCCTACGGAATGCACGGCGCCAAGTACCTGCGCCAGATCGTTCTTCCGGCGGTATTCCCAGAACTAGTTTGGAGCAGCATTCTTGCATGGGGCGGAGGCTGGTACCTAATACCGGTCGAGGAGCACCTGGCCTTCGGATCTCCTCCAAATCAGACTCAGGTGGACCTGCCAGGAATAGGCAGGTATATCGCGTTGGCCGCGTTGAAAGCGGACCTAGGATTGGCGCTCTTTGGACTCGTAGTACTTGTGGGCATCATACTAGCGATTGACCGTTTGATATGGAAGCCCCTGGGAACGAGGGCGGAAAAATACAAATACGAAACAGTTGCCGCTCCCAGGACAACTGCAACGCGGCAGAGTTCTGTAGTTGCTGGTGTGAGAAGATATGAGGACCGTCTCGTTTCCCCGGTACTTACGTTCTTCAAGTCTGAACGGTCCTACGCGGGACGAGTTCTGGAAATCACTCGTCTGAAACGAATACGCCACATAACAGAGAGGTTGAGGTTCCCAGAACGGATCTCTAGAATACCGTTATGGGGAAGGCTCCTCAGCTACGCGATATTCGTTGGACTAGTTATCTTGGGCCTTATCGTCACGATTATGTCGCGGTCCCAATCCATTGAGAGCGGAATTTCTCTGCTTGCGACTGATGTAACAGGTTTCGGGCTTGTCGCAATTACTGTTCTATCGTTATCGAGGTTGGTTATTGCCTACGCGATTGCCCTCTCGTGGACCCTCGGTGCTGGAATATTGATAGCGAGAAGTCAGAGACTGTCCAGGCTACTCGTCCCTATCTTCGACATCGGACAATCTATCCCCGCGACAGCCCTCTTCCCACTTGTCGTAATACTGCTTGTTAATCCGTTCAAAAACTCCCCCTATCTAGGGTTCACATTGAACCTAGCTTCAGTGCTCTTAATTCTCACTGGTATGCAGTGGTATTTGCTGTTCAACATCGTTGGTGCGGTAAACGGTGTCCCGAATGACATATTGGAAGCGACAACAGCTTATCGAATTCGCGGACGACGGTTTGTCAAAGAGATCCTCATTCCAGCTTCTTTTCCCGCCATCCTCATTGGAAGCATACAGGCCTGGGGCGGAGGCTGGAATGCTCTCATAGTCTCTGAATACATCGGGCCCAACGCTAATGTCCCCGGGCTGGGCTCCTTTCTAGTTCAAGCCTCATCAAAGGACCCTGCACTCGCAACTGTTGAGATCTACGCATCTCTTCTCGTCATGACCGCAACAGTCCTCATCATTAACCGCATGGTCTGGAGGCGTCTACTGCGGAAGGCGGACAGGTACAAGTTCGAGGCATAGCTAGTTGAGCCAGCCCTCTGAACCCATTCTCCAAATTGAGGACATTACAAAGATCTACCCAGGGGAAGGCAAGAGCACAACAGTACTGGACCACATTTCATTCGATGTCTACAAGGAATTCCTGTGTATTGTTGGACCTTCAGGCTGCGGCAAGAGCACCCTGCTCCGGATTATTGATGGACTTGACAAACCAACTGGCGGCCAGGTGGTTTTTCACGGCCAACCGATTACGAGTCCGAGCCCTAAGATCGGAGTGATCTTCCAGACCTTCGCCCTAATACCCTGGAAGACCGTCCTTGGAAACGTGTTGATGGCGATTTCATCAACATCAATTCAGAAAGAGGAACAGCTGAAGATCGCACAGAAGTACATCCAAGATGTTGGCCTGGAAGGATTCGAGTCTTCCTATCCGAAGGAATTGTCAGGTGGGATGAAGCAACGGGTCGGGATAGCCCGCGCTCTCGCGCTCCAGCCGGAAGTGTTGTTGATGGACGAGCCGTTCTCCAGCCTCGACGCGTTGACAGCCGAGAACCTACGGCGCGAAGTCTTGGATATCTGGAGGGACCCAGCCTACCCTACTGGTTCGGTGATAATGGTCACACACAACGTTCAGGAGGCTGTCGAGATGGCTGACCGCGTAATCGTGTTGAGCGCAAGGCCGGCGAAAATAGTTGATGATGTTAAGATCGATCTCGAACGACCAAGGAGCCCTCGAGACCCCGCGTTGTACGATCTCGCGGACCGGATAATCTCGAAGATCAGCTAGTGAATGTGAGCTTTCGGCTGCAACCGTTCCGACTGACCATCGTAACCGAATAGGCCTGTGAAGACTCCCCAACTGATGATTATGCTGATCAACGTTGGTATGTCGAGAGTTGGACCGTATTTGGAGCTGATGAAACGAGCCAAGGTGAACCGTGTGACTTGTCCTTGTTCCCTGAGCAGTTTTGCGATGTCAGAGAAGGGCTCGAGGGTTTCCAGACGCTGGTGGACGAGCTTTTTGCGTTCAGCTATCCTGCTGTTGAGAGCTTTGGTGCCAAGTTCTGTCAACGAGATCTCACCCTCCTTGACGATGACAAGTCCAAGATACTCCGCCGTGTCAATGATGGGCAGTAGCTCGTCAAGGTCGATGCGAAGGTCGATGGTTAGGGTGGCAATGTCCGTCTTTCCATTATACGCTTTCAAAAGATCAAGTAAACCGAAGACACGATTTACGCCAGCGGTAGGAAGCATTCTAGTTACAGGACTCGCTTGGACCTGACTGTGGTTAAAGAACTTTGGATACTCCAGTAGATCATTCGCCGATCAACTGAGAACTTTCGACAAAGCTTTGATCGCGTCCACTTGGTTCGCAACACTTGCCTTACCGTCCGGGCTCGGCACGGCAATGATGTACGAGACTCCAAGCTGTTCTAGATTTGAGAGTATGTTTTTGTTCTGAGCCTGATTTGCGGATAGCATTATTCGTCTTTCTCCTTGCGGCGACCTGTATTCTGACTGCTCCGCCTTTGTATTTATGGCGATTCGGACGCAGATCTTCTTGGTTTTCGCTTCTTGAGAGATTTCCCGGAACTCCGTCACGAGTTTTGTGAATTGGTCGAGTGGTTGAACGTTGGGATGCCATCCATCACCAAGGGTTACCGCGCGTCTCATCGCGGCCTTACTTGTTCCACCAATCCAGATAGTCAAATCCTTCTGACTTGGGCGCGGCTCGAAAACTACCCCGCTGAAATCGATCCCAAGAACACGGCTCTTGAAACTTACCTCTCCCCTCCATAGTGCTCTTATCAATCGAATAGTCGCGTCCAGCCTCTTGCCTCTATTGTGGAAGTTTGAGCCTAGATGCGAGAACTCTTTCTCGTTCCAGCCGGCACCGGCCGCAAGCACGAGCCTTCCCCCGCTTAGATTGTCAATCGTAGCGAGTTGTCTTGCGACGACGACAGGGTTTCGCATCGCCATGATCAATGACGAGATTCCAAGTCTTACATGATTTGTAATTGGAGCCAGGTAGGCGAGGGTTGTGATGCTGTCGAAAATTCTCTCATACGGAGTCCCACTGTTTCTCGGCATCAAGACATGGTCGGTGGTCCAGAGCGAATCACAGCCAGCACGCTCCGCCTCCTGAGCAACGGCACGGAGCGCTTCGGGGGAGGATGATTCGCCGTAGTTTGGCACACATACGCCGAATTTCATGTCGGAAGCAATGTATCTATTGTTGATAACATTCTTCCGAAGTCGCGCACGGTAAATCCGCGCAGGATCTCAGTCGCGCTGGTTCAACATTTTTATCGCCCATCTCCACGAACCACGTTTCCCCCAAGCTTGTTTGCAGTGGAAACGCTCAACCTCGCGAAGAGGTACGGGAAAACCGATGCCCTACGAGGCCTGAACTTTACGGTCAACGAGGGCGAGATAATGGTAATTCTAGGCCCGAACGGCTCAGGCAAGACCACTCTCCTGATGATCCTCTGCACGATCCTGAAACCGACGTCGGGCACTGCCAAGGTTGTTGGGATTGATGTTGTCGAGGAGGGGACCAAAGTTCGAGAGGTGATGGGGATAGCCTTCCAGGAGGCGAGAGGTTTCTGGCGTCACAAGCCCTCGTCGATTCTGAGGTTTCACGCATCCATGTTCGATATCGATCCTGCGAAGCGCCAGGTTCTGATCGAGCGCACGATGAAAGATTTGGAATTGTGGGAGTCACGTGACAAGATGTTCATGCACCTCTCAGGTGGCCAGGCAAAACGGCTGGAAACCGCTAAGGTCCTCATTCAACAGCCTAAGCTGGCGATTTTCGACGAGCCCACCAGCCAAGTGGATCTTCGGGGTAAGCGGAAGATCTGGGACAAGATCCGCGAGCTCCGTGATCAGGGGTCCACGATCATCGTTGCGACGAACGAGGTTCGAGAGGCCGAATACCTTGCGGACAGGGTCACGATCCTGCATGAGGGCAATCGGGTTGTTTGTGATACTATTCCTAAATTGAAGGACGCGATCGCCGGGGGAGACATCGTTGAAGTAGATTTCGAAGACCCTGTACCCGAGAAACTTGTCCAAGACCTCAACGGGCTGGGCGGCGAGGTTTCGCTCTTGCCGGAAAGTAATCAGTTGCGGGCGAAGGTTTCCAAGGCGGAAGATTGGGTTCCGAGGATGACGTCGGCAAGCTATGTCGCAGGCGCGAAAATCGCGTCGATCAGGATTACCGAGCCTTCCCTCGACGACGTCTTCCTACACTTCACAGGCAAAGCCCTGGCGGACCAGCCATGAACCGCGTGTTGACCCTCGCCGCATACAACGTCAGTACTCTACTATCGGAGAGGACATGGTTCTTCCTCGCCTGGGCGCTTTTCGGATTACAGATAGCCGTCTACGGATCCCTGATGTCAAAGCTGGTATCGACAGCGGTCCCGAACTACCTGTTCTTCTACGCGATAGGCCTGATGGTAATCACCGTATTCGACTCTGGAGCCGACGTGGGTCGACACTTCGTCGAACATGCGCACGAGGGGGAGTTGCCCTATTTCCTCTCTCTCCCGGTCTCCCGCGGAGGATTCCTTGCAGCTCAAGCGATCTATGGGGTCGCGAACACGATGATCAAGGTTCTTCCACCCCTTCTCGGGGTTCTCTGGTTTGTTGGCGATCTTACAATTCAAGGCGCCGTGTTCGCCTTGATCTCGATGTTTCTCCTCGGACTCGGAATCACCGGAATAATGGTATCAATGTCGTTCATTGCATTCAAGTCCGTTGACATATACAGCGCATTCCTGGCCGGGCTGTCAGCCTTGATCGTCCGGTTCAGCACCGTCTTCTACCCACTCATCTTCATGCCCAGCTTCTACTCACCAATATCAGTGTTGAGTCCCTTGACCTATGGCGCGGACCTTACGAGATGGGTCCTGGGGTTCGACCCTAACTTCCTCCTCAACCCGATCATAGCCGCCGCCGTTGTCACGGGAGTGGCGGTTGGAACCCTCTCGTTGAGCGCGAAGATAGTCGACAAAGTCATCGAAGGGGTAAAAGCAGCTTGAGCCAGTTCTCAAGACTAGTCCGCATTGCACGAACAGATTTCTCGTATTTCTTCCGGACAAAATGGTTGATGGCGGTATTGATAAGCCTCAGCCTTTCAGACATGCTCGTCGTAGGGCTTGTATACACAAGGTTGATCCCCGCCTCCACTGCCATTGGCTCCTCCTATTTTCAGTTCCTAGTTCCGGGGATAGTCGTCGTCGGCTTGTTTTCGGCAGCAACAGACACAGGCCGACGAATCTGGCTCGCGCTTCGAGAGGGAGTCATACAGTACTATCTGACACTTCCAATCCGGACCCGAGGCCTTGTCGGAGCCTACATCATTTCAGGAGGCCTCGGAGGAATAGTCTACTCCGGCGCACTACTCATCATAGCTTATCTCTCACTCATCTTGTTCAAAGCCCCGATACCAATCCAAGGAATACTATACGCTCTCATCCTCATTCCCTTCCTATTCGTTCTCTCGACCGGAATCGCGGGTCTAGCGGCTTTCTTCGCTAGCGTATCGCGAAGAGGAGAGATGTACTGGGTCTACGCACAAGCACTCCAAGTATCAATGGTCACAATTAGCACCGTATTCTACCCTGCACAAACCATCGCTCAATATCTTCCCGCCCCGATTGCCACGATTGCGGAGTACAACCCTCTTAGCCTCGCAGCTGGCGTTCTCCGAAATTCCGCCTTCGGCGGAAACGCTTTGGAAACTAGTGCCCTAGCAAGTCTCCTTGCCACCTCACTGCCTCTTGCCACGATAGGAGCTCTAGCCTACTGGATCATACTTCGGACAATTAGGCTCAAGGGAAAGCCCTGAATCGCCGAAACGGTGCAAGTCATTCTGGGTTCGGCAGGAAAGTAGGTAGATTACGTGCGACCCTGGGTATGGGTGAGCTTGTCCCTGTCCGGAAAGTAAGGCATAATCTGAATATAGCATATCGAGTTCTCTCAATCTAGCGGAGTCAGGAAGCCACATTGGAACCGTGGGATGTTACGATCATAGGAGGCGGCATCCTCGGGACCTCCGTTTCTTACTGGCTGGCAAACCAGTATGAGGGACGAATCGCCGTTATCGAGAAAGAGCAACAGGTAGCGGTTCACACTTCCAAGAGGAATACTGGAGTCGTCCACCGTCCCTTCTACTTGGACCCTCTCAAACGCCGAGTCTTTGCCAGATCGTCGCAAGCAGCTTATGGAATGTGGAAGTCATACGCGAAAGAGCGAGGCCTGCCCTGGTCGCCTGTGACAACGTTGGAGGTGGCGACGCGAGATGCGGATGTGAAGCGCGTGGAGAAGTACCATCACTGGGGCCTTGAGAACGGGATGGGAGAAGACGAGCTGGAAGTTCTAACAGAAGAAGAGGTTCGCAGGCTTGAGCCTCATGTAAGGTCTCACGGGGCAATATGGTCGAAGACAGACACCTCGGTCGACTATCCCTCGTTTACGCGATCGTTGCGGGGTGACGCAGAACGTGAAGGAGTCAGATTCATTCTCGGTTTCGAGGTCAAATCGATCGGAGTAACAAAAGATTTCTTGGAGATTCAGCCCAAAAATGGCGGCGAGACGATACGGACCCGGTTCCTGATAAACTGCGCAGGAGGAAACTCCATTCGGATAGCCCACATGCTCGGCATCGGAAGAGAATATGCCGACCTCAACTTCCGAGGAGAATACTGGGAGGTAGGAGAGGAATGGAGATACCTAGCCACGAGGAACATCTACACAGTAGCACAACATCCTGAGCTACCATTCCTGGATCCACACTGGATATGCCGTGCGGACGGGCGTCGAGAGATAGGACCCAACGCCGTCCCGGTTGCTGGACCCTACACTTACAAGGGCTTTTTCAAGAACCCGATACAAGCTTTGGAGAAGCTTCTAGAGCCTCCGATGATGAACAAAATCGCACTCCTATACAACAAGGATTTCCTGACTCTAGCAGGGGAAGAATGGAAATCGTCCATCTTCAAATCAGAAATGGCGAGAAGGGCGCAGGAGTTCATTCCCGAACTCAAACTAGACTATCTGGTCAAACCTGGAATTGCAGGGGTCCGCGCGCAAGTCATCGATCGAAACGGGAACTTCATCAAAGAAGCTATCGAGATCAAAGGCCCCTTGTCGTACCACATTACCAACTATAACTCTCCAGGAGCAACCGGGTCGCCGGCTTACGCGGCTTGGCTGGTCGAAAAACTTGGTTCACTAGGCTACATCGGTCTCAACAAGAAGACCTCGGCGAGGCCCAAAGGTCCATGGGACTACGAGTCCGTCACCGGTATGATAAGCGAAGCTCCCAAAATAGTGGCCTAAGAAGTCAACTCGAGCCATCGGGCAAATCGTGCTTGCTCAAAGGATCGAGTATCTGAAATTCTTCCAGATGCCGGTCGCGCCTTGACCGTGGACTGACACGCTTCCCTTCTCCGGGTCAACAGGCTTGAGTGTGAAGAGTCCCCAGCCCACAAGAATGTCCTTGGGAGCCACCGGGAGGCTCTCTACCTTGAAGAACTCCTTTCCATCAACAATCCATTCGGCCCTCTTCCGTTGCGCGTCTATTCTGACCATGTAGTGGTGCATCATTTCCGGCTTCGTACGAACCCCCGAAAACGGTGCCTCAATCACATAGGTGAACGCTGTCTTCTCGTCTGTAACACCCGGAATGAGGAGTCGCTCGTAGATTACTCCGATCTTTTTCCCAGTCGTGATAAAGTCGAAAATCATGCCAGTGGAGAAGTCCATGAGTATGAAGCCCGCGAACGCGTCCTGCAAATCCTCAGCATTGCTTCGATAAGTCTCCGCCCCCATCTCAGCCTCGAAAACCGTCACCTGATCATGCGATACCGGAAAGGTCCGTGTTGAGGCGTACAGTTGCTTCGGATCGTCAAACATGTGGATCTTATCATGCTTCCGCGTGAACGGATCCACGGTCAACGCTAACCCGCCACTCCGGGACGAAATCTTGGCCCTCAGTTCCTCCCAGACCCAATTCTCACCGTTACCCATAGGGAAGCTGAGAATCTTCCACTTCGAAGGGTCAACGCGGCCCTTTGACATATCATCGTAAAGACTCGTCTCCGTCTTCAACAAGGCTGTCTCATTCCCACGGCAGACTGGTCACCGGATTTAATTCTTCTGAAAATGCTCTCTGTTAACTCTGTGGGGTGTTGCGATCACTTGTAAGCTGCCCTCTAATACTGTTGTCCTGGCTCCTCTATGAGTTATCAATTGAAGACGGGCCCCAGTGTCGAGTTGCCATTGCTGGCAGTCAAGACGGTCAGACAGCAATATCAGACTTCAGCTGATCTCCTATGGCTCCTGGACGAGTTCAGACGCATGGTAAACGTCTGCATAATGATTGGAATCGAACAAAAAGTCTCGTCACTCAGGACTCTCTCCTCCAGAGCCTACTCGCGTCTTAGCCGTGACATGCTTGGCTACTATAGGCTCGGAGCGATCGGCGCAGCCACGGTAATAATCCGCAACTACCGAAAGGCCGAGAGAAGGAACGCCCGGACAAAGCTTCCATATGCCAAAAGACTGGTGCTAACCAGCTGCTATGGGTTCAAGATAGATGACAATCTTCTCAGGCTACCGGTCAAACCACGAAAATTCGTCTATCTCAAGCTCAACAGTCACACGCTCAAGGTTCTCTCAGGGCTAAACGTTCGCTCGGTCACGCTGACCCCGGCCTCTCTAAGCATAAGCTACTCCAAAGAGACCGTCGAAATCGAGCCGGAAGGATACATTGGTGTAGACCGTATCCTGGACAATGTGACTACCGCAACAAACAAGACAGTGCGAACATTTGACCTGTCACAGGCGACCAGAATCAAGTCCGGCTATCGTTATGTCAAAAGCCGGTGCAAGAGAAACGATGCGCGAATGAGAACGCGGGTCTTCTCCAAGTATGGGGAGAAGCAGCGGAACCGGGTACAGCCGCTACTCCACAATGTCTCCAAGAGAATAGTTGACGAGGCCAAGACCGGTCGGTATGGAATAGTAATGGAGAGGCTGACCGGGATGAGAAGACTCTATCGTAGGGGCAACGGACAATCTAGAAGGTACCGAGCGAAGATGAACAGTTGCAGTTATGGAGAGCTACAGCGACAAGTAGAGTACAAGGCTCGATGGGATGGAGTGAAGGTAATCTACGTTCCTGCTAGAGATACCTCCAAGCGGTGCTCAATATGCGGGTACAAGACCCTAGAGAGCACCCAGCGAAGACTATGGTGTCCACACTGTGGAGCCATACTAGACAGGGACGAGAACGCGGCCAGGAACATAGCTGCGGGAGGGCTGAGGTTCAGCCCCAACTTGCCTCCAGATGAAGCAGTGAAGGGGAACCCGACGACGACGGTAATCCTCAGAGTCGATGGAGGCAAGTTAAGTCAGCGATCAACAAAGAGCAGCATTGGCCAACACTTGCGACTTAACAGAACCGAAAGAGCTAAGGTGTCATCCTCCTCCCCCCAAAACGCGCTCGGTTCAACATCATGGAAGGAGGTATTGGTAGACTAGTCCGGCATCCCTTATCTCCCTTCAAGAAGAGAGCAATCTTTGCAATCGCAATTCTGGGCTTAGTGATGGCTATCGGAACCTTGGCATGATGGTCTTGGAAGGCTGGGACCTCGTAACCTCGTTCTACTTCATGTCCCTCCTGGCAACTGCCGAAGGCCCCGCACAATCGCCCATTACCGTGGGGGCAAGATCTTCGCGTCTTTCGTGGCCTTCCTCTCGATTGGCGCGGCAATATCCGCGATCACACTTACCTTCGGACCGCTGTTTGGCTCTGTAGAGAAAGGGGGCTTCGCCTACGTCGTGAGAGAAGAGGACAAACCCAAGACAAGGCTAGAGAGCAAAGACCGACTGCATTCTCCTAGCAACCAGGAGAACTAGGATTTGCCAAAACTCGTCAGTGACATCGGCCATGTCATCCTTCAAGTCGGGGATATGGACAAGGCAGTCAAGCTATACTGTGAAACGCTAGGATTCGAACTCAAGGAACACTCGCCTGAATGGAGCGTCATCTCCACTAGGCTGGGCGAGCTGACCCTCTACAAGACCCCGAAGATTACACCTCTGGTTCTTCGAGGCGCTGATGTAACCCCAATTAGCCTTCACGTAACCAGTTTCGAAGAAGCGGCTGATCAATTGGAGAAGAAAGGATATTCTGTCAAACGCAAAGGCAAGAACTCAGGGACGCTAACTGACCCGTGGGGAAACATGATCGAACTTCACGATCACCGCAAAGCCTGAATTTTTTCAATCCAGAATTCGCCATGAAGGACAACTGTGTGTACGAATCACTTTTTCATGAAAGGCATGCCTTTCATCATGGGTCCACGTCGTTTCATCTGCTTCATCATTTTCCGCATCGTAAAATACTGGTTAACTAGTTCGCGCACCTCGCGCTCTGGCCGACCAGCGCCTCGGGCAATTCTCTTCGACCTGGAGCTGTCTACCAATCGAGGCTCTCCCAATTCCTTCTTTGTCATAGACTGAATGATGACTCTCCACGCCTTCATCTTCTCCTCCGCCACTCCCAGTTGCTCCTCAGGAAGACTTACACCTCCCGGAATCATTTGGAGAACTTTCCTCAGGGGTCCCATCTTCCGAAGATTCTCCATCTGGTCATACATGTCCTTCAAGGTAAAACGACCCTCCATGAACTGTTTGACTTTCGCCTCAGGAACCTGCACCTCCGCCTCCTTCACTTTCTCCAGAAGCGCGTTCAGATCTCCCATTCCCAAGAGCCGTCCCACAAAATCGGTCGGAACGAACTGTTCCAGATCCTCAACACGTTCTCCAGTTCCGATGAATTTGACCTTCGATCCTGTCCCGGCGACAGCCGAGAGTGCCCCTCCTCCTTTGGCCGACCCGTCCATCTTAGTCAGCAACACCGATCCTACAGGTGTCGCTTCATGGAAAGCGCGGGCTTGGGTAATCGCTTGCTGCCCTATCGTCGCGTCGATTGCCAATACGATCTCGTCGGGCTTGACCGCAGAGGCAATTCTCTTCATCTCGTCCATCAGGTCCCGCTCGTTCCTGTGCCTTCCTGCAGTATCGATAATCACGATGTCGGTCTTCTCCTTCCGATAATGGTCGAGACCATGCCTCGCGATGTCCTCAGGCTTCTTGTTGCCAGGCTCACCGTAAACTGGAATCTCGACTGTCGCTGCTAACTGCTTCAGTTGGTCCAATGCGCCGGGACGGTAAGTATCAGCACCGACGATGCCCACCCTCAACCCTCTCTTCTGGAAAAACCGTGCCAGCTTCACCGAGCTAGTTGTTTTCCCCGTCCCCTGAATCCCGACCAGCATTAGTTTGCGAAAGACGCCTGGTTGAACCTCGACTTTAGCGGCGTCTTGGCCGACAAACTTCGTCATTTCTTCGTATAGAACTTTGACAACATGCTCTCGCCTAGTGATCCCAGGAGGAAGGTTCGCCTTCAAAGAACGATCTTCGACTGTCTTGGATAGTTGGAGGACAAGTTCGACGTTCACGTCAGCCTGCAATAGCGTTCTCTGAAGATCCTTCACAAGTTCCTTGATCGCCTTCTCGTCGACGTTCGGCATCCGCAAGAGCTTGCGGACCGCGTCTGTCAGAGAACGGCCGACTGTTTCCAAGACTACTCTCCTAACGTTCTCACGCGCTTCTTAACCTTCCCGAGGACAGCGGCGATTATCAACGGGAAGCAGACAGTAGCATCACCATACACGTCGACGAATCTTCCTCCTTTCCGGATTTTTCTCCAGCTGATCGACTCAGCCAACGGAGCACCGCTCAATCCTCCCGGTTCGGGTCTATCTGCGGTTATCTGGACCGCCGCGTCGACTCCCTCTCGCAGAACACTAGCCAATAGAGTGTGGTGCTTGGGTAATCCCCCGCCAAGAATCAGAACCCCGAGCTTTTTCGAAGTCATCGCCATTTCCACCATATTAGTCACATCAGCCATAGGGTTCAGCTGCAGCACCTCGGTCTGGGAGAAACCCCAGAGGCTAAGTCCCAGGATTGAGTCCAGAAGCCCTGGTGAGAAGATCCTGACCTTGTTTCGGGCAGCTTTGAAAAGAATCGAATCCTTGTCTCCCAGGAGGAGGCCGATTTTTCCCAAGATGTCCGAGAATGCGACTCCTCGCCTCTGATCAGCTGGAATGTTTCCAAGAAGCCTTCGGACAGTCTTATCTAGAATCTGGAACGATTCTTCTTTGACAAAGATGTCCGCGATTCGGCTGTACCCCTTCTTGATCAGGAGACGATCATCGACTTGGAAGGTGCCCTGATAATGATGAAGGCCAAGCGCTTCGATAACGTCGTGGGTCAAGTTCGCTCCTGAGGTCACGATCGCATCGAGAAACCCCCGATCGATCAAATCTCCAATCAGCAGTCGAAATCCCGATGGGACCATTGGCCCTGCGAGTGTCAGGAAATTTGTATAATCGCGGCCCCGGAACATTTCTTCGACAACATCGGTAGCTGCCCCGATTCGGCCCCCACCTAGGACCCCGGTTGCTCTCATCTCTCCGACGAGAGCGCTGGCCGTCATTCCCGGCCAAAGCCGTAGGTGTCTTACTTTTGAAGGACTTTTACTCGTGATGGGCTGCTCAGCCCTTTCGGCGAACGACCATGTTCCGTCCCATAACGCTCCAGTATTCGACTTCGATTCCGGAAGCCATCTTGTTCTTCAAGTCCTCGTCATCAGGCATGGGTGTTTCGAATGTCTGATAATTCTCCATGTCCATCACTTGGAGAAGATTTCCAGAGATGGAGAGCACCTGTCCTGTTCGCTTGTCAATGAGCGGGACTTCGGCTTTGCCGTCAACTGGGCTGATGAGGTTCTTTTTCTGGCCTGTGAACGCGCTTATCGCAACGATCCTTGCCTTTGCGGAGCCGTGCTTGCCGGGCTTGGATTTCTCGAACTCTACAATCTTACACGGTTCACCATCAATGAGGACGTATTGGCCAATCTTCAGACTGCCAACGTCGACCGGCTTGCTCATGAAATAGGTCTCGACCGCGAGCATTCCAAGGACTGCATCTAAAAGACTTCGCGTGATTCGAAGGGTATTCCTAGAGAATTCTTTTCAACTGGTCTACTCCCGTTCTCCACGATCTGGAAAGCCATGCCCAAGGCTGTCGGCATCCTCGCCAAGAAAGACTCGAAAGAAATCCTCACCGAGGCCAAGAGGATTCACAAAATAATCGAACAGCACGGCTTCAGACCTGTTCCAGACCAAGATCTAGCAGAATCGACGAAGATTCCTGGGGGAAAACATCTCAGGCGAATGGAGATCGAGCTCCTGGTAACGCTAGGAGGGGATGGCACCGTGCTGAAAGCGGCGAAGGAGATGTTGAAACCAAAAACCCCGATCCTGGCGGTAAACATGGGCCGCAGGGGTTACCTCACGGAGGTCGAACCTTCCGAGTTCGAGACCGCCTTCACCAAGTGGGAGAAAGGCAACTACGAGCTGGAGGAGCAATGGAAACTCTCCGTGTTTCACAAGAACCAAGTTGTCGGCGAAGCCCTCAACGAGGCACTCCTACTTCCAACCATACCGGCCAAAATGCTCAACCTCAATCTAGCCCTCGGGGGCAGACAGGTTTTCCAGGCTCGGGCCGATGGAATCATCGTCTCCACCCCAACCGGCTCGACAGCTCACTCCTTCTCAGCGGGAGGACCAGTTCTAGAAACCTCAATGGACAGCGTATCGCTAACGCTTATCGCCCCTCTTCAACCAGTCAAGTCCATCGTGGTACCCGTGAAGGCAGGCGTTCAGCTGCGAGTGGCAGAACCAGGTCCAAGCGCTAACCTGGTGATAGATGGCCGTCTTGAGCAGGAGATACGCATCGGGCAGTCGTTATCGTTCAGAAAATCCGTCAACAGTACGTTTTTCGTCAGGTTCGGCGACTCATTCCTCCAGAGGAGTCTCAGAAGATTGTCCTCCGAAAGGGAAAACGGTTGAAGGTGCTCGTTCTCGATACGTCAGCGTTCATCATGGGCTTCAACCCAACCCGGCCGGGAGAAGTGTACACGGTACCGGCTGTAGAGGATGAGCTGCTGAGGGGAACGATGACACAGCTACGATTTCACGTGAACAAAGAGAAGGGCAAGGTGATCCTCAGGTTCCCATCTCCTCGTGCCTTGGAATCGGTCGAAGCAGTCAGCACCAAAGCAGGTGAGAAGGGCCATGTCTCACAAGCGGATCGAGAGGTCGTTGCTCTCGCTCTGGACCTGAAACTCGATGGTCAAGAGCCTGTCATCGTCAGCGATGATTACGCGGTGCAGAACATGGCTGAGCATCTTCATCTCAACTATGGATCGCTAGCCAATTTCGGGATCGCTCACAAATTTGACTGGATAATGTATTGCCCAGCATGCCATCGAAGATCCATGGGACCCGAAAAGACCTGCAGGGTCTGCGGAACCGAGCTGAAAAGGAAGGTATTATCTCGATCCAAAATATCTCGAGGCCAATCAGAGAAATGAACAGCCATGGCTAAGAGGAATCCTAAAGACCGTGCGTCGAGCCCGACTCGGGTTACTGGTATTGGTGGAATATTCTTCAAGGCCAAAGACCCTGGAAAACTGATGTCATGGTACACAACCCATCTTGGGGTCAAACCCGAAAGCGAAGGATCTAGCACGACCATGTTTCAATGGCGAGAAAAAGACGATACCAACCAAGTCGGTTACACTGTCTGGTCAATCTTTCCCCATGATACGAAGTATTTTGACCCGAGTGCCTCGCCTTTCATGATAAACTTCCGGGTCAAGGATCTCGACAGACTATTGAATCAGCTTAAGCGAGAAGGCGTGAAGGTGGACGACAAACGAGAAGAATATGACTATGGTAAATTCGGATGGATCATTGACCCAGAGGGCAACCGGATAGAGCTCTGGGAACCGAAGGGCGGTCCTCCTGAGTGACTACTCTAGTCTGGCCGCGAAGCATTTTCAGGTTCTGTTAGTCTTCAAGAGATGGTTAACGTTGTCAACCATAGGTTGTTGACTTAACTTGCCTCCATCGACTTTGAGGATTAGGGTCGCGTTCTCCGGTTCCCGTTCTTCTACCATTGCTTCATCTG
>Ga0209152_10000368_pt1 | contig 21532 bp, 24 predicted proteins | sample GraSoiAngelo_107_FD_185873 | JGI IMG/M metagenome (GOLD analysis project Ga0209152, IMG submission 185873) | Grasslands soil microbial communities from the Angelo Coastal Reserve, California, USA - 14_0903_09_30cm (SPAdes) (version 2) | ecosystem: Environmental > Terrestrial > Soil > Grasslands...
CAGCAAACCTGACGAGACTCGGGACAGGGCGACCGAAGTTCTAAACATGACAATCAAAGGCGAGAGGGTCAATAAGGTCCTCATCGAGCAGAAGGCCACCGCAAAGAAAGAGCTCTTCGCCAGCATCGTTCTGGATCGAGCAAACCGATGCCAGACCGTCCTCGCCAGCGACCAAGGTGGAATCGACATCGAAGAGGTCGCACGGCAAACCCCCGAGAAGGTTCTCAGACACCGTATCGACCCGGTCTTCGGGGTGCGAAGCTATGATGCTAGACTCATCGCATTGAAGCTTGGATACCAAGGGGCCCAACAAGGAACCTTCACCGACTTCCTCTCCAATCTCTATCGACTGTCCGTGATCTACGACGCTGAACTAGTAGAGAGTAATCCTGTTATTGAGATGCAAGACGGCCGCTTCGTCGCCGCGGACCTCAGAGTCATAGTAGACGACAACAGTCTGTTCCGACACCCCGAGTTCCAGGATAGATCCAAGGAGATCAGCAGTGAGGTCACGGCTCTCGAGTCGAAAGCTCGCGACAATGGTCTCGCCTTCGTCGAACTAGACGGGGACATCGGCATCATCGGAAACGGCGCCGGGCTCGTCATGGCAACGCTCGACTTGGTCAAACAGTGCGGTGGAAAACCGGCCAACTTCTGCGATGTTGGCGGAGGTGCAAACGCTGAGCACGTCGCGACAGCGCTCCAGATCATCCAGGGCGCTGACAAGGTTAAGGCCGTATTCGTCAATATCCTAGCAGGAATTACCAGATGCGACGAGGTCGCGAAGGGAATAGTTGATGTGAAGAAGGTCATGGGCCTCAAGAAACCACTCGTCATAAGGATGGTTGGAACCAATCAGGAAGAGGGGAGGAAGATCCTTCAATCGGCGGGGCTCACAGCTATGGACAAGATGGATGAGGCAGCCCGACTCGTCGTAGGCAAGGCGGTAGCATAGATGGCAGTACTAATCGGGAAACAGACCCGGGCGATTGTCCAGGGGATAACCGGCAAACAGGGCTTGTTCCATACCAAACTCATGCTCGAGTACGGAACCAGGATTGTCGCTGGCGTCACTCCCGGAAAAGGTGGGACGACCGTGGTTGCCATGCCAGTTTTTGACACTGTAGCCTCAGCCCTTGAGAAAACAGACGCGAACGCCTCCATAATCTTTGTTCCAGCCCCGTATGCCAAGGAAGCGGGAATGGAGGCCATTGACGCCGGCCTTAGCCCTGTCGTGATAATTACAGAAATGATCCCGGCAAGAGACTCCATGATACTCATCGAATACGCAAGGAACCACCGAGCAACCATCATCGGTCCCAACACTCCCGGAATAATCACTGCGGGAGAATCGAAACTGGGCATTATGCCTGGTGATGTTTTCAAGCCCGGCAAGGTCGGTCTCGCGTCGAGAAGCGGGACCCTGACCTACGAGATAGCCGCGTCACTAACCCATAGTGGCATAGGCCAATCCACCTGCCTCGGCATAGGCGGCGACCCATTCACTGGACTGAACTTCGTTGACGTTCTCAAACTCTTCAGAGACGATTCCGGCACAGATACTGTTGTTCTGATCGGTGAGATCGGAGGTTCTGCCGAAGAAGACGCTGCAAACTACATTCGCGACACGAAATATCCTAAACGAGTCGCAGCGTACATTGCCGGCCGAGCAGCACCGCCAGGTAAACGAATGGGCCATGCAGGCGCAATCATAACCGGGACAGAGGGAACAGCCGATGCCAAGATGAAGAGCTTGAGAGACGCGGGTGTCCTTGTTGCTGAAGTTCCATCCGAGCTTCCCAGGCTACTGCTCCAACAGGTTTCCCCGTTGCAGTAAACCCGTTAATCCTCTATTTTGCTCCGAGCTCTCGTTTCTTCCAGCGAAGATTATCTCCCCGGCAACGGCGGCATCTGTAGGCGTTGGGCGAGTTCCGTGAGCCGCATGTCCTGCATATTTTGAAGAAGAGCCTGTGACGTTGTGCAAGCTGTTTCTTCATCACGTCAGTGATCGGCATAGGAGATACCGCACCGAGCGTTCTGCCTACAATATATTATTGCTGTTTAAGAACAGCCTTGGAGAGCTGTTGACAGAGCTCCTCGAGATCACTGACAGTTAGCTGATAGACTCTCTTCTCCGGTAGAGTCATAGCCTCTAGACTCGCACGGGCGTTTTCGCGTCCGATTTTCTTCGAGAGATAATGTTGGAAAGAGCTTCTTACAACTCGACGACGCTGATTGAACAATCCTCGAACCAGCTCCTCAAACAGCTCCTCATTTACAGCGGTGCGGACCTTGTTGGGCGTCATTCGGAGGAGGATAGAGTCGACTTTAGGTTTCGGTCGAAACGCGGCGGCACTAATGTTCATTATCGGTCGAATCGTGAGAGAACGTTGCGCGGTAATGGACAATCTTCCATAATCAGCGGTTCCCGCTCCAGCTAGGAGCCTCTCACCGAACTCTTTCTGAAAGACCAGAGATGCAATCTCGAATTTCTTCGTTGTCAGGAAAAGTACTAGCTTTGATGATAGAACGTAAGGTGGAGTTCCCACGACCTTGTTGAACTCGGGTAGAGGGATCCTCAATACGTCTCCCTCAATTACAGAAACGGTTGGACTATTCCCGAACTCCTTTTGCAGGTGAGCAACGAGCCTGCGGTCTTTTTCAACCGCCAGCACTCGACCCGCCTGTCCGACTAGAAGCCGGGTTAGGGTCCCATATCCGGCTCCAGGTTCGAGAACGACGTCGGTCCTAGTCAGCTCGGCCGCTGATACTACTCTTTCGGCGATGTGTTTGTTGGCTAGGAAATTCTGTCCGAATCTCTTCAGCGGTCTGTAGAGGACGTTTGTTGCCACAAGCTCATACTGTCCTTGTGAACAATCGGTACTTTGACTCAGTACTCAGCTCTTCCATGATCCTTTTCGAGACGATCTTCGCAATGTCGCTGAGTCCGGTTCGTTCCTGAATATCCTTGTAGCTGGTAAACGGCTTCCTCTCTCTCATGTTCACGATCTGCCACATCGACTTCTTGCCAACACCCGGCAACCACTCAAGCGAATGCATTCGAGGCGTAACGGGCTGCGAATTGTTGAAGAATTCTACAAACCTCTTCTCCTGACTCTTGACCAATTCCGCGATCAAGGGCACGATCTCCGCCTTCGCATTCGCCGTGAGCTGGTCGTAGCTTATCCTGGTAAGAATTCTGTCAACCTTCTCCCTGCGCTCGCGCCCGATGTAGATTCGCTCGTGAACCAGCACCGTAGCGCCAATCTTGAGTTCTGCCTCTAGCAACGTGAAGAACTGTTCACCCATAATTTGAACGGTCGGAACCGCCAGGTGTCTCGATTTCTCCGAAGATCTACCATATGGAAGGAAGTCTAGGACATACGCGTGTTCCTCGTAGACGTGCCTTTTCTGTAAGTATTCGTCTTCGTGAATCGCCAAGAATAGGCCTCCTCTCTCCCCTAGAAGTTCCCTTGCAATTGCGCAGTTAGTTTTAGTCGGTTGCTAGGGTGTTGGAGAACCAATGGTGGTCATTTAGGACCGCACGTTTTCTCCTTAATTGGGTATCGGTCAGAAGCTTCTATCGACTAGACATACCGTTTCATAATTTCCAGAATACCGTTCAACTGGTCAGTACTCACGAACCGGCCCTTTACAGTCAACACCGCCCTAAGCTCCTCAATTGTTTTAGGTAGCGAGTTTACGATCTGGATGGCATCATTCCTATCGAGCTGAAGCTTCGAGGATAAGTCCTCAACAAGTTTCTCAGCCTTGTCCGGGGAGATCTTCGAGAACTTTCGCGCGTAGTCAAGGGTCCTGCGTTGGAACTCTCCAAGTTCTTCTTCCTTGATTTTTCCCAGGATCTCCTGGGCCTCCGCGTTCGTTACGATTTTTCCTTCGACAATCTTCCTAGCCAAATCAGCTCGACTCTTCTACCGAGGTTATGTGCTCTGGCCTCGCGATAATGATACGAGGAGTTTTCGTCCCAGCCACCTCGACAACATAGCTTCGGCCACGCTTCTCCGCAATAGTCCCAACACGGCCGTGGTACCGCCGGTGCGGCATCCCCTTCTGGACCGCGGGATTAATCATGATTTTGACCATCTGGCCTGGAGCATAGGCGATAAGGAGTCTTCCCAGAGGCTGCTTGCCCCTATCCCTGGGCTTCCGGCTAATCAGGGTTCTAGTCTTTGTCCTGAAACCCTTGGAACGTCTCAACCTCAGTTCTCCGTATGGAGAAAGTTGCGGGCCCGGAGGTTCCGTATATATGTTCGCGACAATCTGCAAATACATGGCCGGCAACTCTGCTAGATTCTTTTTCATTCTATCTGGAGAACACCCCACCCTGCCGCTTGCAGAACTGAAGGCCATACTCCAAGCCTACGTGATAGAATACAAGATAGTGGGTAATTTCTACAAGCTTGTAGAAGTGGAAGCGGATGGTACCCGGTTGGAATCGATCGCCAATCGCGGAGGATATCTTGACGAGATGGGAGAAGAAGTTCTTCACACAGAAGACAACCTAGACAGCATCAAGAAGGAGGTTGAGTTCACTGATCTCGAACCATTTCTCTCCTCGCAGGACAGTTTCAGCATACGAATGTTACGGTTCGGTGGAGTCTCGAAAGAGCTCTCAAGAGTCCACCTAGAGGGCTATCTAGGAAAACTACTCGCAGAGAAGACCGGCGCTAAGGTCGATCTTCGATCCCCCAAAAAGCCCTTTCGGGGAATTCTCGCCGGATCTCTTTTCCATCTGGGACTAATCATGCACCAGCGCCCGAAGGGGAGCATTCATCGCCGACGCCCCCGAAAACGAGCCGTCTTCCATCCCAGCACCATGCCTCCAAAACTGGCCCGGTGCCTAGTGAACTTGTCGGAAGTGAGGGACGGAGAGACATTTCTAGACCCCTTCTGCGGAGTTGGTGGCATCGCCATAGAAGCTAGCTTGCTCGGTTGTGATGTCGTTGGCATCGATGCACTTTCACGAATGGTCCGATCGGCTCGAAGAAACCTGGCTCATTTCGGACTCAAACCATACGGCCTACTCAGAGGCGACGCCCGGAACATTCCATTGCGCAGGGTCGATGCCATCGCTACGGACCCGCCTTACGGGACCGGGGCTTCAACCCTCAAGTCTACAACAAAGAATATTCTAGCGAGCTTCTTGCCCCAAGCGAAGAGTATCTTGTCTCCCGGCGGTAAGGTTGTGTTCGCCTCTCCCTTGGGAACCGGGGCACTTGATCTCGCTGAGTCTCAGGGGTTCAAAGTCTTCGATCGCCATGAGTTATACGTGCACAGAAGCTTGACAAGAGAGATTCTGGTGCTGGGAGCAAACTAGATGCCTGCGGGAATCGATGTCATTTTTCTGGGCACTGGAGGCAGTCTGCCCACCAAGGAGCGCGGTCTTCCCGCAGTAGCTCTGCGCCGAGATGGCGAACTCTTCCTGTTTGATTGTGGCGAAGGGACACAGCGACAGATGATGTACGCTGGACTCGGCTTCAACCGTTCTATGTCGATTATGATCTCCCACTTGCACGGAGATCACATTCTCGGACTACCCGGACTCCTCCAAACAATGTCATCGTTGATCAGAGACAAGCCCCTCGACGTGTACGGTCCCGAAGGCATCTCCAGCTATCTAGCCTCCCTCCGTCGAACCCTGGGTTTCGCCGCAAACTTTCCTGTGCGAGTCACAGAGCTCAAACCCGGACAAGAAATATCAAAAAACGGCTACAACATCAAAACAATCAAAGCAATGCACGACATAAACTGTCTCGCCTACGCTGTTGTCGAGAAAGATCGCCCTGGCCGGTTTCACCCTGAAAAGGCAAAACGGCTAGGCGTCCCTGAGGGACCGTTGTGGAAGGAGCTTCAGATGGGCAAGGAAGTCAAGGTTGACGGGAAGACTGTGTTGCCTCGCCAGGTTATCGAAGAACCTCGCCCAGGCCTCAAGATCGTCTACGCTATTGACACTCGTCCTTCTGAAGAGGTGAGAACTCTAGCAAAGGGAGCCGATCTTCTCATGCACGACGGAGGATTCGCTTAAGACAGGCGCGAAAAAGCAAAAGAGTACTTTCACTCGACAGCCCGAGAAGCCGCCAGGATTGCAAAAGCTGCTCGAGTCCGCAAACTTGCGTTGGTCCATATAAGCGCGGTTACCAGAGACGACTCTATTCTCCTCAAACAAGCGAGAAGCATGTTCAAAGCGACGCTCGTTCCAAAGGATCTACAGGTCTTATCGCTGAAGCGCTCGAGATAGAGTATTGCGGCGAATCTTCTGGTTCTACTCTTTTCTTCGTTCTTCGCGCTGTCCCGCTAGCCAATCAATCAGTTCGTCGGGGTTTTCCGTTTCGACGACTACCTGTATTGGACCCAGAGGCGATTCACCCTCTGGGGCAGAGAACGACACGTGGCTCGCGTACGCCGCTTGCTTGTTCAGGTAGAAGACTATTCTAGTGCCCTCCACCGATCGTCTCAAAACGGATCTAGCCGCGGCTCGGATTCTATCTCGCTGGATAATCATTCGAAACCTTTCCAACGCTGGCTGATTCTTTCCCTTGATAATCACCTTTCCACTCCACTCGTCTAGTTGTCGAACCTCTACTTCGCCTCGAAGAATGTTGGTTACAGCCTTCTTGACCTTCTCAGGGTCCTCTGTCGGCCGGACTTCCGTTTCGCTGTGGACCAAGAAGCTCAGTTCGGGAGTGTCTTCAGCAGACGTGCTGTCCGCCTCTTGAGGTCGTTCTTCGTATCCTCGTTCTCAACAACTCGATCTGCAATCGCGATCAGTTTTCCAACCCCGACTTTCAGTTCTCTCTCGTCGCGCTCTAGAAAGTCGGCCCAGTTTCTTGGACGGTCAGACCTTCCCCTCTTTAGCAGTCGTTGGAACCGGCTCTTCGGAGAGGCGTGAATAGCGATGGTGAAGACCTTGTATTTCTTGTTCAGCTCTTCGATCTCCTCGATGTTCCTAGCACCCTCATAAACGAAAATACTTCCATCGATCTTGTCGATAAGCGGAGCCAACCGTTTGGCAACAGCGCCCATCCCTTCCTCCTCCCTGATCTTCAACATAATCCTCCCGATGTTCTTCCTACTAGGTGCCAAATTCTGTCGCTTCGCCTCGGCCCTGATAATATCCCCGGATACGAATACGGGGACTCTATGTTTCGCCGCAACACTAGACGCTAGGCTCTTGCCGGCCCCCGGCATTCCCACGATTACAATAACTGTCTTCGACTTCGTTTTGTCCATGCAGGTCTATGCGCATCTTTGCGAAGAGAGTGTTATAGCTCTTAAAAATGGACCAGAGTATCCGTAACAAGGATTTGTCAGAGGACCAGGCCCGAAGCTTCATCTCGATAGACCTCGAAGATCGGCAAGTTCTATCCCGCATAGCTTCGATCTTGTCCTCGTTACAGGCGCTAGGCGGAGATTTGAAACCCGTCGAGGAAGAGAATGTTCATCTCACCTTGAAATTTCTAGGAAACGTTTCCACGGCTCGACTTGCCGAGGTCAAGTCCTCCCTCAAGCAGCTCACGTTTCCATCGTTCACCGCTGAGATCAGGGGAGCAGGCGCCTTCCCGAATCTCAAACACATGAACGTAATCTGGGTTGGAGTGAACGAGGGCTGGACTAAAGTTGAACAAATCTACGAGCAGGTCGAGAAGCTATTGTCCGGCATTGGTTTCAGGCGGGAAAACCGCCCCTTCAGTCCCCATATCACGATAGCCCGGGTCCGGTCAGGCCGAAAGAGGGACGAGATCGCTAATTTCCTTCAGCATCTAAGCGACGAGAGTTTCGGCACCATCACCGTAGACAAAGTTCGCCTCAAAAAGAGCATCCTCTCGAGTTCCGGCCCGAAATACTCGACCTTACTGGAAGTTCCCCCGCAGCCACTATAAGCAATCAATCGATCCACTTTCAAATACTAACTCGTTATGTGGAGCCAGTGTGATGCCGAATTCCATTCAAACCGTCTTGGGCCAGGTTGCAAGGAAGGTCGTTCCCAGCGTGGCTGAAAGGGAACGAATGTCTCAGTTAGCTGAGAGACTGAAGGGCCAAGTTCAGACTATACTTGACAAAGCTGGATTCGGTGGCATGGTCTCGATCCAAGGGTCCTTCGCCCGGGACACCTGGTTGAGTGGCGAGGCCGACTTGGATATCTTTGCCGGCTTTCCTCCCACAATGGATAGGAAGGAATGGACCGAGAAGGTCCTCCCCGCGATTCGAAAGGGGATCGATGCTAAGACAATCGATCGATATGCGGAGCATCCGTTTCTGGAATTCCACATTGACAACATCCGTGTCAATGTCGTTCCCTGCTATTCGGTGGAAAAGGGCGATTGGAAAAGCGCAACCGACAGGACACCATACCATACCGAGTACATGAAAGCGCATCTGACGAAAGAAATGCGTCTCGAGGCTCGGCTCCTAAAACGGTTCATGAAAGGAATCCGATCCTACGGCGCCGAGATCAGAGTTGGAGGGTTCAGCGGAATGCTTGTCGAAACCCTGATCCTACACTACCGATCGTTTCTAGAGACAATAGTGCAAGCTTCGAAATGGAAGCCCATCATCATTCTGGACATCGAAAAGGCCATTGGTGGTCAAGATTCTAGAGCTGGAGGGTTCGGCTCCCCATTGGTCGTAATAGACCCGATAGACCCGAATCGAAACTTGGCGGCCGCAGTCAGAGATGACAAGCTATGGGGATTCGTGGCTGCTTCAAGACAACTACAGAAGCACCCCGGCACATGGTACTTCTTCCCCCCGAAGTTCAGGCCAAAAACCAGAGCCCAGTTTTCCAAACTCTTGCAGCATCAAAATAGAGATGTTGTAGCCATTTCTTTCGAGCATGCGCCGATCGTGCCTGACGTTCTTTGGGGACAGCTATTGAAAATCGAGAAATCGATAACAGAGCTTATGACACGACAAGATTTCCATTCCACCCGGTCGACCGTCTGGAGTGACGAAGCCCGATCAAGTGCAATCCTTATCGAGCTAGACACTTCGATCCTACCCGAAGTTCAGTTGCGCGAGGGTCCTCCCGTTTCGAAGATGGACGACAGCCAGGGATTCTTAGATCGCCACCTAGATGCGAGAGATACAGTTCGCGGTCCTTGGATTGAGGCGGATCGGTGGGTCGTTGACAAAGAACGGAGAATCCTCAGCGTCGAACAACTCGTCATGGCCGCTCTCAAAGATCCGAAGCTCGGGTTGACGGTCCCTGACCAATTGAACACGTCTTTTCGTCAGAACGTGAGGTTTCTCGAGAACAGGAGGATTCGGGCTTTGCTTGGGCGAGAAGGTTTTGACCAGGTGTTGTCAGAGTTTTTGGCGGCGAAGCCGGGTTGGCTCAAAACCCATCACTAGCACCGTTATCATCTCTAGCAAATCCGCCCTACAATCGCCTGGTAGCATATCCTAGTGGTGACCCTGATGAGGTCGAGGTCAGAATTCGCCAACTGCATCAACTGGAGATAACCGCGCTAGACTTCCAGGGCCGGCTGAAAACTGATCGTCTATCCGTCCTTGGTAAGGGAGTCGTTGGAATTGTGGTCTTGGGCGTCAGAGGCAACCGACGAATCGCTGTCAAGATTCGACGGGTTGACGCCCGTCGTGCAAGCTTGATTCACGAGGCCGAGCACCTCAAGTCCGCAAATTCGATTGGTGTGGGACCCAAGTGCCTCGGAGGAACCGCCGATGTACTGGCGATGGAGTTCGTCGAAGGCTTGTCCCTCCCACTATGGCTGGAGAGCCTTAAGGGCAAGGGGCGAAAAGCCCGGGTCCGGGGTGTGCTGAAACCCCTGCTCCAACAGTGCGTCAGAATGGATGCTTATGGGCTCGATCATGGAGAACTCAGCCGGGCCCACAAGAATGTGATCGTGTCGAATAATGATAGTGCTCGGATTCTGGATTTTGAAAGTGCCAGCGTCATGAGACGACCCAGCAATTTCACCTCTCTAACCCAGTACTTGTTTCTGGGCGGAAGCATCGCCAAGAAAATGGTCAAGGTGTTGGGACCAGTGAATAGAGACGAGCTTTTGAAGTGTCTGAGAGACTATAAAGCCGGCGGATGGAAAGACGCCTTCGAGGAAGCAACCAGAGTACTAGGGTTGAAATAACATTCGGAATTAGGCTGTCTTTTTGTCAATGACGCCGAGCCGTCTAGCCCGATTCTCAGCGTACCTGAACGCAAGAAGGCCCAATGCCAGGACGATGATGCCTCCGAGGATTGCCAGTCCGAGATAGGAGAAGTAGGAGTACATGTCTCCGTAGATCATCGCCTGTCGAGACGCTCTCATGAATTCGGTAAATGGCAGCACGTTTGCCACGTCTGATACTGGGTGTGGAAGGGAGGACACAGGGAAGAGGGCTTCTGAGAAAACCATCAAGAGTCCTGCGACGTATGTCGGGAGAGCCCATTCGAACTTTGTCGCGAACAACGCGTAGGCGCTGAGCAGGAGTCCAAGTCCAAGGGCGGCGAATATGTTCACCACCATTGCCAGAAAAAGCAGGCTGATAGAAACGGGGGTCACGATGAAGGGTATGTTAGTGTGGAATACTGACGAAAGAATGTAGAAGGATAAGATGAGAGATACGATAACCGTCAGTGTCGATGTGACGAAAGACGCAAGGGTCCTCCCTGTCAAGTAAGGTAGTGATGAGTGTGGAGAGATGTAGACTTGCGGGAACACATAGGTCCACTTTCCCTCTGCTATTGCTAGTGTAGGGACCCAGGAGTAGGCTGCGACGTGTGCGTAGAGAGCGGCACCGATTAGGATGAAGGCGAGCAGACTCGGGTTGAAACTTGGCGGGACATTGTTGATGGAGCCAACGTAGTAGACTGTCGATGCGGCGATCACGCTGGCGAGAGGTCCCACAGTCCTGAGGGTAAATCCCACGAGTGGGTTCGTCCAATTGAATTCTCTGTACCATCCAACTCGTACTGAAGCGACCATGGCTCTGAGGCTGCTCATCTTTGTCTCACCGCAATTGTGCCTGTTCTTCTGCCCTTGTTTTCAAGGAACTTTAGTGCCTTAGATGACGCGAAGAGGAGAGCCACTCCCATGACGGCGAGAGCCAACAGCTCGAGGTCAAGGTAAAACTCTCCGAATCCCTGGCCGAAAAACAGCGTTCTTCTTAGCGCATCCATACCCAGTGTGAGAGGAATGAGTGATGCTCCCGCCTGAACTGCAAGGGGAAACGGAGATAACCCTCCTGTCGAGGGGAAGTAGACCCCGGAAATCAGGGATACTGGCTCGTGGAGGGCTTCGTTTACGGAATCTGCCTCTCTACCGTATGCGAGGTAGAGTGAGGACAGTGCCATTCCCATGGCATAGAGTGACGCGAGAGTCAGAGCGAAGACTGAGATTACTGCGGGCCAGACTGCGTTGATTGGCGGATGGAAGATCGCCCAGCCGAGAAGCGCGACCATAGCTGCTGAGGGCGCGGTCCCCAGAATCCCGCCGAGTGACATGCCGACCAGTATCGCTGAGATTGGCGCGGGGGAGCTGATGTAGATTTCGAAGAGTCCTACTTGTTTGTCCCAGTTGAATTGGCTAGCCATCGACCATAGGACGTTCCCCCAAAATGAGATCATTACTCCGCCAAGGATTGCGAATCCCGTGAATGAGTTTAGCCCGTAAGCTCTGTAAACCATCGTGAGGGAGAACGAAGTGAAGAATGGGAATCCAATGTTGACCGCTACCCAGAGTGGTTCCCCGTAGATGCTCTTCGCTCGGACCCATAATCGGGCGTATGCGGTTCTGAGCCATGGGTTACTGGGAAGCCTCATGTTCTCTCTCCCTGAACCCGCGACCTACTAGCGCGACGAAGACTTCCTCTAGTGTTGCCTGCTGTCTCCAGTTCGATACGACTGTCATTCCTGATTTTCGAACTGAGTCGAGCACGGATTGGGCGGATCCGTCGCCATCCACGACAACTTGAATTCTTGATAACCCTCTCTCTTCATCTACTGCTGACGTGTAGCCCTTGACTCCGTCAAGTTTCCCAAGTGGTTCAAGGGTTCCCGGAGCCGGAGGCGGTGAGACCTCTAAGACCAGTGAGGGGGCCCCTAGGGACCTCTTCAAGGCGGCAGGCGTATCGCAAGCCAAAATCTTGCCCTTATCGATAATGGCCACTCGATTGCAGATTGCGTCGACTTCAGCCATGTTGTGAGTAGCGATCAGGATCGTCCTGCCGTACTCTTTTGCCTGTTTCAGAATGTACTCACGTATGCTCAACGCGGTCATCACGTCGAGACCTATCGTTGGCTCATCAAGGAACACGACCTTCGGATCGTTGATGAATGCTCTTACGAGGGTGACTCTCTGCTTGTAGCCGGTGGAGAGTGCGTAGAACTTCCGGTCGAGATAGTTCTGAAGCCCTAGCATGTCTGATAATTCGTTTATTCGCTTATGCGCCTGCTCGGATGGTATTCCGTAGAGCTGGGAGAAGAACCAGAGGTTTCCACGGGCGCTGATAAAATCGTAGCCCGCTCTCTCCGCGCCACTGGCCATGTTGATCACGGCCCGAATTTTCTCCGGCTCTTTCTCGACGTCGAAGCCCATTACTCCTGCTTTTCCGGAGGTCGGTAGGAGGAGTGTGGAAAGTATCCTGATCATAGTCGTTTTTCCCGCTCCGTTTGGGCCGAGAACGCCGAATATCTCGCCCTTTCGAACTTGCAGATTTACGCCATCGAGCGCTGTGACCTTGCCCTCTTTGCTGTCGAACTCGCGTCTAAGTCCATCTACTTGGACTGTGATCTCTGTATCGACGCGATTCATAACGTTCCGTAACCCGGACTGGTCTTCCCGGATTTTCGGGGGGGCATTTAACCGTTCGTCAAGTACGTTCAAATTCTCATCGAATCGTTGAGTCGCTCGGGTGCGCTTCAGCAAGATAACCGGTCCCGTTCAGATAAAGATTGTTTGAAAGACTCACCAGAAACGTTCTTTCAATGCCTCTCTTTCGGCCTCCATTATTGCCTCAAAGAAGCTGTTCGTGGGCTTTCGGTGTTTTCGGAGAATGCCCGCCGCCGCTTCGGGGGTCACTCTTCTCCCGGCAAGCGTGTAGACTGCGAGTCTACCGTACTTGTTGACAAGTTTCGCGGTCTCGTCTGCCCTCGATAAAACGTTCTTTTCCCTCTCAGAGAGATGCGTCCCATTCTTTGATAAAATCTTCTTCATATCTTCGTCGGATACTGCGAGCGCGGCAAGAGTTCTCGATCCGCACTCTGGACATTCCGGAGAGGCGGGGATGTCCTTTACTCGTTTCATCTCAACATACTTCCAGCAGCTTGTACAGACGATCGTCTTTACCTCGTTAAGGATTCTCGCCTTGGCGGACCCGACCAGGATCTGGCCGAGTTTTTCGGTCGGAATCAAGTCCGTCTTTCGACTGATCCTCTCGAGGCCGATTCTCGCGATCGGCGTCGCTTCTCCTGCTACAGTCTTGACGACCTTAAGCTGAATCTCATGTCTGGCGATGGATTGCAGAACTTCTTTTGTGTGGGGAATGTCCATGTCCCTTTCCAACGTTTCACGCACAGCCTCGTCCATGATGACTGTTCCCTCGAAGCTTTTCGCGAGCTGGCGGAGGGTTATGCTGCTGAAATCTGTCCACTTCGAAATCGCACCAAATCTTCTCGCTACATGGACAAGCCTTCGCTTGAACAATCCTGTTCTCTTCGACGCAGTTATAGCCACCTCGTCCATGTCAATCTCGGAGAGTCGGCGAACCATTTTCACGACGTCGTTTGCATCTACTCCGCCAACGGCTTGGAAAACAATTCGGTAGGGATCTTGTTGGATTCCGACGCTCACGCCTGCCTCATCAGATAACAGGTGTCCGATGAGCCGGGCGAGTGTCCTGTTGACCAGTGTTCCCATATGGGAGTTGACGATGATGAAGTCATCCCACTCCTCAACAGTAAGAAGGTGGTCGTTTGGGACGGGAAGTCCCTTTTCGTACTGCTCATATGTCTCGGATATTGCTCTTTCTAGCGTCTTAGGGTCTGCAGGATACTCTTGACTGAGTGTCTGGGCTATCTCCGTGATCTTCTGGCCTGTTTGGTGAAGGTCTCCTACCTTCCGTCTGATCTCTCCGACTTCGCTAGCGACTTTGTGGGGTACAGGTATCTCCTCGCCCACCCAGCTGGGTATGGCTCCTGTCGGGTCGGAGATCGGTTTGACGAATATCTTGTCCCCTCTGATACTTTGCATCATCCACGGTGTTCCCCGGACTATGAACTTCGTACCGGGTTGGCCGTATTCGGCTACGAAAGCTTCGTCAAGCACGCCGACGGCCGTGTCTGTCTCCTGTTCGATGACTAGGTATTGTTTCTCGTCAGGTATCATTGAGAGCTTGTTGAAGTAGTACGTGTAGAGGTCTTTGACTCTCGATGGCCTCATCACCATCTTGTCTTGTTGCGAGACCCAGGCGAGACGTGGAAAACGTGAGTGCATATAGTTCGCGACAGATGCCACGTCTTCTTCAGTCAGGTTCCGGTATGGATACGCTTTCGATATCAATTCAACAAGCTCGTTGTAGTACCATTTTCTGTTCTGTATCAAAAGTCCTGCAAGCTGGTGGCAGAGCGCGTCGAGCGGTTTCTCGGGAACCGACACTTCCTCCAGGTCCTCGCTGAGAGCCCCGCGAGAGATCACGAGTGCTTCGAGAGCATCATCCGAGTCGCTCGCAATGATTACCCCATCCGCCATCTTGCCAACGCTATGTCCCGATCGTCCCACTCGCTGGATGAGCCGCGTCACCTGGTGCGGGCTCATGTACTGGATAACATAGTCTATCCTTCCAACATCAATTCCCAGTTCCAGGCTCGAGGTGGCTACGAGGCCTCTAAGTTCTCCCCCCTTCAAGCCCCGCTCAGCCGTTATCCTAGATGGCTTAGCCAAGCTTCCATGATGGATCGAGATTGGAAAGTCGATGTCCCAGACCTTGAATCTGCTTGCTAATATTTCAGCGATCGATCTCGTGTTCGTGAAGAGGATGACTGACTTGTGGTTCTTGATCATCTCCTTCATTATTCGAAGCCTGGCGGCAACCTCTGGGTGGGTGAATATCCTTGCGGCGAGCTGATGATCTTGTCCGGACGGTTCGGGAAAAAGCATCTCCAGCCGCATTTTTCTAGCCACCGGGATCCGGACGATCTCTACCGGACGTTTGCTTCCAACAAGAAATGCTCCAACCTTATCGGGAGATCCTATGGTTGCTGAGAGTCCGATGACTTGGAAGTCTCTCTGTGTGATCCACCTGAGCCGCTCAATGGCAATCGCGAGCTGGCTGCCCCTCTTGTCCTCCGCCAGCTCGTGCACCTCATCGATGACTAGGAACCTGACTTCTCGAAGGTGCCTCCGCATGATACGGCCGGGCAGAAGGGCCTGAAGGGTCTCAGGGGTCGTGATTAGCATGTCAGGCGGACTGCGGGCGTGGGCGACCCTCTCACGGACTTCTGTGTCCCCATGTCTCACGGCCACCCTTAGGTCGATCTTTTTTCCCCACCACTCCAGTCGATCCAGAAGGTCCCTGTTCAGAGCACGTAGCGGGGTCATGTAGAGAATTTTGACTCCTGGGCCTCTATCCATACTCATCAAGAACCGGGTGAATACTGGAAGGATTGCGGATTCGGTCTTTCCGCTTGCCGTTGGCGATATTAGAAGGACATTTTTTCCTTCGAGGATCGGGGGAATGGCCCTTTCTTGGGCTTCAGTTGGTTTCTCAAATCCTCTTTCCTTCACAGCTTCCGCTAAGGGTTTCGGGAGAAGGTCAAAGACCGTTGAAGACAACTGGACAAGCAGGTCCTTGCCTGTTCGATAAAAACCTGAACACAGATGTTGATTGTCTCTTCTGAAACATGCTCCTCCGACTCGTCCTCAGTCTCCTCCTCCAGCTCTCTATCCTCATCGTCCTCCTCATCATCCTGTCTTCCGTTCGTCTCGTTATCCTCCGAACTCATTTTTTTGGGTTCCCAGCTCTCCATTATCATCGGGACATTGTGTCTGCGGGTTCAGTGTCCTCTGAGCTTTTCGTTCCTCTCTGCCATTCGTTCGCCTTCGACCAGTCTAGCGAGGAGCGCCTCTTCCTGCCTCGACAAAGGCAGGTCCCTTTCCACCTTACCCTTAATCGAGTGGAGCTTAGGCTATTCCTCTCCGAGAGGAATCTTCGAATCATCTATGATCTTGATCGACATGTGAGGTCCCCGATATCACCTTGTTCCTCTGCATCCTCAACTTTTCCTCCAGATTCCAATCAAAATTATCAACCGAGATTCCTCGTCAACGATTGAGTCAGTCGTTAGGAGGACGACCGCTATGTTTGTTTCTTTCGAATCGTCTCCCTCGGCGGGCCCGTCTGCTCTTAGCATTACGCGCCGGTTGCCTACGCTTCTCAGAATCCTCCTTTCCCAACTCCTACGACCCTCTAACCGTTGACGTTCTCCCTGGCATCTTTTGCGATAGAAACCTCTTGGGACCATAACCGAAATTCTTCAACCACAACTTCACAATCCTCGTATACCTTGGGCAGCTAATTCTCTTAGCCTGGATCAGCTTCCTCACCAATCCTTCTCTAGTAGAATGTCCAGCTCTTCATATCTGCTTTTTCAGCTTGCTGCTCTTTGTGTAGTCGCTAGCGCAGTAGCCGAGCCAGTTCGAATCCGAAAGATTCAGCCTATGAGGCCAAGCAAGGCCTTTACAGCGTTATTCTTCGGGTCTTCCTTTCGGACCTGCGCTCAAGCTTGGGAAGTCTTACTTCGAGAATGCCCTCAGCCATCTTTGCTGACACTTTTTCTGTATCTACGCTTTCGGCGAAGCCTATGTTTCGGCGGAATGTTGAGAAAGCTCTTTCCCTATGCAAGTAGGTTTTTCCCTCTTCCTCAGTATCCACGTTGGATTCAGCAGCTAACGACAGCTCGTTCGTGCCGACTTGGATGTTCAGGGTTTCCTTCTTCAACCCTGGAAGCTCTGCTTTCACGACGTATTCGTTGTCTGAGTCGATAACGTCGACGTACGGTATTCGCGTCGGCAGTTCATATTCAATAGGCCATTCGAATCCCCGGAACGGGTCCCAAGGGATAAGGGTCATTGCTTCCAACAACTTGTCGACTGGATGAGTAAGACTCGATGGAGCTGCTTTTACAGCAAGCGCCGGCTTATTCGCTTTCGCAACCGCTCTTGGAACAGCTTTCTTTCTCGAAGTTAGAGCTAAGGTCATTGGGAAGTCACCCTAATTGACTGATTCCGGATGGGATCAGGGGTTCGAAGAACCGGTTTCATAGTGATCTTGAGCTGATGGGCTTCTCTCCGAAAACCGGGGATTCGATCGTGGAGGAGTCCGGGGCTGACCGTCAACCAGACGTCGGTCGGGAAATTCATATTGGTTAGCATTGTCAATCCTTTTTATTACTACCATGTAATAGCTGTTACTCGCTTATAAAACTTCTATCTAGACCAGATCACGAGTCGAGCCGCAGGCACTCTGCGCAGTCTCAGCAGTGCTGGCTTACGTTGACTTCTTCTTACTTTTCTTCGTCGGCATCCACTTCTTCACCCAATCCAAATCTCTCAACTCTCCTTAAGATGCCTCCGCACTGAAGAGGGCCAATGTCGATTCTCTATGTAGTTGCAATTGCGCCGGTATGGTTCCGCTAAACAACAAGGCGCTTCCGAAACCGTAACAAGGACAGCCCTTCGGGTAGGATCTCTCCCCGTGACCGCGGCGTTGAACAAGATATGGAGTCCACGGCCGATGTCCCTATCCATAGTGGAAGTTCTGGAAAAGAACGGTCCAATGACAGACATCGATCTGCTAAAGGAACTCAAGTCAAACCTCGGAGAGGTCAGCTTCAGAGAGCTCAACCGGGAACTGATGAAACTGGAGCTGGCGGGGATTCTACGAGTCTCAAGACTTACGAAGGGTAAGAGACACGTCGAGCTGATAGGAATTCGATAACCGACGAGACTAATCTGAACAGCAACCGAGTAACCATCTTTCAAGTTGTAAGGGGTTAGGCCTACGATCAGGAAGGGACTGCGCTCGCTACCACGGTGGCCAGCTCTAGGCAAGCTCTATCCAATACGCACATTGTGCAGTCTGCTCATGAAGTGATAAAGTGCCACAAGTTGGTCTTAGGAGAAGAATCGGGGGGATTCTTCTTTGATTCCCTGTTCTGTGATGACCATCAAGTCTATACCGTCCCCGCTGGATATGTCTCTGGCTAGCGCGGATCTCACAGCCTTAAGCAGTACAACCTCCCCTTGTTCAACCGACAGCCCTTCATTGTATTCTAATTCGAGAACACCTATCGCGATTTGAGCTCCTGTCCCCACTGCTGCGAACTTGTCAGGGAGAAGAGATCCTATGGGGTCTAACACGTAGAGCTCGGGTTTTCCCTCGGTGACGCCAGCGACAATCGTCTCGGCAAGAAAGGGAAACATGCGACGGGTAGAGGGAAGATTGGCGATGAGCTTGGCCGTGTTCTTCACAGTCCCCCCCCTCTCCCTCTCGTACTGGTAGTTGCTCATGTAGGCCTGAGCTTCCCTGGTCAGGACCTGCATATCACCTACAATGCCCGCGCAGGCGACGCCAATATTGTCCCTGATCTTGAAGACCTTCTTCGCACCTTTACTCATGACGAAGCTTCCATACGCATACCGACGTTCAGATGCGAGTAGAACTCCATCTTTGCAGACCATACCGACCGTGGTCGCACCTGGCACCTGGGGCTCTCTACTCATAAGAAAGGACAGCGGCCACTTACCCTCCTCCTGGTTTAAGGCTAGCGAAGCGACCATCGACGCGTCCCGAGTCCGCTCCCCGTATCTCCACACGTAGGGTTGACTCAGAGAATCTTTCTGAGATTGCTCTTCGCCTGGATGACTGTGATAGCCTACAAAACGGCCAGACTGAGGCCGACCCATCACGAGCTATTCTTATCAATCCGACAGCCGATAGTTGTTCAGAGGAATGATTGGTTGAATCAAGAAAACATTGTTAGTGGCTTTGACCAATCATCGCCGTCGTGCCATTACCAGCCGCTGAGGGTCAGATATAACCGATTTCACCCCGCGAGGAGAGAGGATTACTAGCTAATCGCATGGCTGAAAGCGCCCGTTGAGGAATACTTTTGGGCCATTTTCACGTCGGCACGGAAGGATCCTCTTATCATCCCAACGTCCCTATCGGTTGCCTTCCTCATCACTTTTGCAGGTGCGCCCACTGCGACTGAACGCGGAGGGATCGTTCTGCCTTCTAGAACCACGGATCCGACCCCGATGATAGAGTGAGTGCCAATTTTCGCCCCATCGAAAATGATGGCTCCGGCTCCGATGAGGCATTCGTCGCCGATTCTGCAAGCATGGACTATCGCGCTATGGGCGACCGTAACTCCATTGCCAATAACTCCAGGATTTTCGGACGAGCAGTGAACGACAACATTATCCTGTAAACTGCAGTTTGCTCCTATGCGAATTTTGCCATAGTCACCGCGAAGCACAGCCCCTGGCCAGACGCTCGTTCGAGGGCCGATCACAACATCGCCGATGATGCTCGCGTTGGGAGCGATCATAGCTGCCGGATGGACTCTTGGTCTCTTCAGGCCGAGTTGGTAGAGAGGCATTCCACTCATCAAGCTACTGCTAATTCTTCTATCTTAGCTTTAGATGGTAGAGGTGGAAACCGGCCAAGCTGGGTTCGCTCACCTACGGTATCTAGGCTCCGCCTGGGTTAGGAAATTCTTCTACACTAGAGATGTGTCCTTGTATCGGAATGGGTTGCACGTTGGAACTGGAGGTTGACGCTTCAGGTTTCGGTTTCTTCGACGGCTCAATAACTTCGAATGCGAATAGAGCTACGATGAGTATTACAATAACCAGTATTCCCTCCGGCCTCGGTTGTCCCGTTGTATCATCGTACATGAAGCTTCGAATTCCCAGAATCGCCGAACCGAGATATGGGACAGGGACCATGCCTTGGTATACGCCGACAACCTGTGAACTCGAGATCATTGTCAGTGCAGTGCCGCATCGAGCGTCCCAAGAGTCTGAGCCTCCGTTATTATCTCCCTTCGTCACGAAAGAGTAGCCATTGCTATCCTTGACTTCATTGATGACCCTATGCACTACGAGGTAGTCGGGTTCGCAGACATAGGGTCGGAAAACGATGATCGATCCGGATGGAGGTGGAGCTGCAACGATCGTGGAGGGGTCCTGACCACGGATGACAATCAGAGAGCCAATTGGGAGCACGCAGTTGGTCGGGGGACACATGCTTCCTGACGACACAACGAGAACTGGATACTCTGTGCTAAGGGCTAACCGGACTCCACCCCACACGGCTAGAGCCCCGAGTATCACAATACCGACTAGAAGCAGTCCCCTTGCGGTTTCATTTCTCTTGATAAATTTCCAGAATTTGCGAATATAAGTGCTCAAAGTCTCAAGTCTATTCTAGGCGTGCTTTTGCTGGAATGGTCCTATCTCGGCCTCGTACTGAATCCGCCTCAAAAACTCTTCTGCAGCCCGGGCACCTGCTGTCAGAAATTCTTCGCCTCTAGGGGTGATCCGGTAGACTTTTCGGCCCCGGCCTCCTTCAGCCTCCCACACAGCTTGCAAGTAGCCCTTCTCTTCCATTGAATGGAGCAGAGGATAGAGTGTTCCAGCGCTCAAGTAGACTTTGAATCGGTCACGTATCTCTAAGTTAACCTCGTAGCCCCAGCGCGGCTTGCTCTTAAGGAGCCGGAGGATGATAAGGTCAAGGTGGTTCTTCACCAATCTCTCTCTCCAGGCCTTATCCAGATCCTTATTCAAGCAGGCACTGTCAACTCCTAGGTTTGCACTTTCAGTTCTCTCTGGTTTAATATTTCGTATCCACTATCCACTTCGCAGGCATTCGTCGAATGCACGCTGCTTACGTGGGTGATATGTGGGCATTTGGCCTGAAGGCCGAGCATCGAGTAAGCAGGATAACTGGTTGCCTCACAAAGCGTAAAACCCTCGCCTGGCAGAGGTGTGAAGCTCGCACGGTGTATTGCCGGCACTGGAGGGCTGAGGTTCGGCCCCAACGGGCTCTCAGGGGAAGCAGCGAGGGGGAACCCGACGACGACGGCGGTAATCCTCAGAGTTGACGAGAGCAAGTCAAGTCTAACCAACCGAAGACTTGACGGAATCTTCAAGCAACACCAGAGCTCTCTTTGAAACCTACAACCCCAAACAATTGCCCCTTAACGCTTTCTAGGTTTTTGCAGACGTTTGAACTCATCGATACATTGGGGTTTTCACAAACGAGTGTCAGACCGGAAAAACTCTGGGGAACGATAATCTCCGTCCCATGCTAGGGATTGGTCAAAGCCACTAACAATGTTTTCTTGATTCAACCAATCATTCCTCGCTAAGGACTTAGCGCACTCGACAGGAATAAACCTACCTCTTTCTGGTGGGCTGAATTGAGTACTATAAATTGGGAGTCGCCAACAAGGCTATTGCTGGCATTACTTTCGCAGCGGGGTTTCTGATAA
>Ga0209152_10000372_pt1 | contig 21464 bp, 22 predicted proteins | sample GraSoiAngelo_107_FD_185873 | JGI IMG/M metagenome (GOLD analysis project Ga0209152, IMG submission 185873) | Grasslands soil microbial communities from the Angelo Coastal Reserve, California, USA - 14_0903_09_30cm (SPAdes) (version 2) | ecosystem: Environmental > Terrestrial > Soil > Grasslands...
GCCATTCTTGGGTGACCGAGTTATCATGGAGATGACCCAGGGTCTGAGCCATCCTCGCCTCATTCCACCCCATTGCCTATGTCCCCACAAGTATTGTCCGATATCGTTTATCCGATATCGGCTAATAAGCTCTTCGGTTCATTCTCTTAATCCAGAATACTACCGAGACACTCCCTATCAAAGCAAGTATCGCTACACTGCAGAATGACACTTCTAAGCTCAAGAATTGGGAGACGTATCCACTGGCCAAGCCTAGGATCGAAGCGCCTATTGTCTGGCCCGAGGAAAGAACTCCGAAGGACCGTCCAGATTGCTGGCCTATGGAGCCCAAGTAGCGTGACAATTCTGTGTAGGTCAAGGGATAAGTGGCGGAAATTGAGAATCCAGTAGCGAGCAGAGTTATGGTAGCAAGAATCGCGTTTCCTGAAAGCAGTGTGAAGGCAGCAATGGAACCCGAGGCAACGATGTAAGAGATGGCTAGGAGGACATTCGTTGGGACGAACCGGGTCCAGCCTCCTGTGGCAATTGCTCCCAAGGACGCGAAGGCAATGAATGCAGAGACTATCAGGTTCGCCTGCGAAACGTCCAAGTGTGCCCGAGTTCCCAAGAAGATATTTGCGAAGTTCAATATGACAGCGTAAGATCCGCCTGAAATGAAGGCTGCAAGGATGAAGAAGAGAGGAATGGTCCGCTTTGTTTGCGGCTTCGAGCTAGAAGGAGTTTGAGGATCATCGGACGCCGCAGAATACCGACCGCGTAAGAAGGTCAACGTCAGGACTACATCGACTAGAGTCCAGATCGCGAACACAATGAATGTTGCGCGCCAGCCTACTGCTAGATATAGAGGAGCTGAGATCAAGAACACAAGCAAGACCCCGATGTTGCCAAACGCGCTCTGGAATCCCATAGACTTCCGCAATCTTGGACCGCCATACGATTTCGAGATAGTGGATATTCCAACAGGATGAAAGAAGCTGGAGCCTAATCGTAGAAGAATCACTGAAGCTAATAGACTCAAGAAGCCTGTAGCAAAGACGAAGGAGATGACCGAGACGGTGACGATTGATATTCCGATCGCGAGAAGTCTCCCAGGATCTCTTCCTTCGCTGTAATGACCAACCACCGGCTGGAACAGGATATTGACCAAGTAGCCAAGTGCGACGATAATGCCTACTTGGAAGACGGAGATGTTGAACAGCGCCAAGACAATCGGGAACAGGCTGGATAGGAGGTAGACAGAACCATCGTTGGTAGCGTGGTTCAGAGAGACTAGATAGAGAATCCTATTCGAAGAGCTAATCAAAGTAGGTCTGAGAGGAGAATTGCTGTTTATGGTCTTGGCGGGCGTTCACGAGTCTCGGAGTTGTTCAGAGGACATGTCTTATTCTCCTAACTTGTTTCCACAACTCTGGCAGAACTTTGAGGTTCCCGCAACTTGCGCCCCACACTTGGGACACAGTCGTGTCGGGGCCATACTTGCTTTCAGCTCATCACCTAATCTGGCAAGATAATTCGTTATGCTGCCACCAATCATGATAACTGCCCCCACGAGAACGATACTCAATCCTACTGACAACACCTCTGAATTGGCCAAGAAAACGGTGGTGTACTGTGTGTCCGTGGCGCATCCGGACCCTCCAGACGGCAAACATTGGATGTAGCTGACCTCGCCGTAACCGCCGATTAACGCGATGATAGCACCGACAGCTAAGATTATCACACCGATTTCGAACAAACGATTCCTTTGCAAGGAGCGATCTCGATTACAGCCCGGAACGCTTCCTTATCCCGTTTTACTTAGCAAAAAGCAACTCCCCGTTTCGCGAGGTGACTCATCCGCTTCGGATCCCGCTCGCATTGCTGGCGACTTTAAACGAAACCCAGTGCCCTGAGATTCTACTCTTCGATCTCCGGCACGTACGAGGACGCTGGAACCTTGCGGGTACTCCGGTTTCGTTTAGTTTCTTCGTAGCGAGATTCTATCCAACCGATGACCTTGTCTTCAGTTACTACCTCAGCTTCTGCCTGTTTGTTTATGTTCTCCGCAATCACCTTCAGAAATTCTTCAGGGTTGACGGGCTTGATGATGTAGGCATCTGCTTGTTGATTTACGGATTCGACGGCGTTGTCCAGAGTCGGATATCCTGTGAGGATGATTTTCCTCGCTTTAGGAAGCATCCCGTGGATCTTAGGGAGTAGCTCTGTCCCGTCCGTGTCTGGTAGGTTGATGTCGATGACTGCTATATTGTAGAGTCGAGCTTTGCACTTTTCGAGGGCTTCGGAGCCGGTCTGAGCCGTGTCGACATTATAGCCCTCTGGTTCCAAGATTTCCTTGAAGCTGTTCAAGATTCCTGGGTCGTCGTCGACGATGAGGATACTCTTTCTTTCCATTATCGGAATCATCTCTTTCGGTCGAGTGGTATCTCGACTGTAAAGGTTGTTCCCTCTCCAACTTTGCTTGAGACTTTGATATCGCCGTGGTGAGATTCGATCAACTGCTTGGCCACGGCAAGCCCAAGTCCCACGCCTTTCTCTCTAGTAGTGAAGAGTGGGTTGAAGATCTTGGCCTTGATGTCTTCCGGGATTCCTCTTCCGGTGTCTTGGAAGCTTACCGCGGCTACCTCTTTGTTCTTCCATGCCTTCATCCTTAGTTGACCCCCATCTGGCATTGCTTGTAACGCGTTCGCGATTATGTTGGTGAAGGCTCGACGTAGCAAGTTTGGATCGACGGTCAGTTTGGGAAAGTCCGGGTCAAATGAGGAAGAGACTTCTACAGTTTTCGGTATTGTTATCGAGGATAGTGTGTCGTCGATGAGACCCTTGAGGTCGTATTCGACAAAAGAAGGCTTCGGCTGTCTCGCGTAGTCTTGTAAGTCAGATACGATCTTGTTCATGAAGTCAGCCTGCTCTCGAATGGTTTCCAGCGTCTTCTCGATCCGCAAGTTCTGCGGTGTTTCTCCGGATTTCATGCTCTCCGTCGCTAGATGGATGGTGTTGATTATCGTCTGGAGTGGATTGCGGAGATCGTGGCCTACCATCCCTGCTGTCTCACCGATGGCGGCCATGCGGGTTGAGTTCCTCAGCATCCTTGTTCTTTCCTCAACCATCTCCTCTAATTGTTCCGTGTGAGCCCTGAGAGTTTCCTCGGCTTGCTTTATGCGGTCGATGTCGACGAAGGCCACCACGGCACCGTCGATCTTGTTGTCTGCAGTCCTGTAAGGCCTTATCCAGATGGAGTACCAGCGGCCGTTGTTGTCTTTGGCTTCTATTTCCTTGGGGGTAACGCTGTCTATTACATCGGTAATCAGAGAGCCGATATCGGGAGTCTTCGGGTTTAGATTGATGTCGGTAATCGACCGTCCGACGTCGGTCGCGAGAAGGTTGAACATCTTCTCTGCATGGGGTGTGAAACGGCGTATCCGAAGGTCGTTGCCCAGCATGATGATCGGCAGGTTCGCGCTGACCAGAAGGTTGGTTATGTCATCGTTGACCTGGGTGAGTTCGACGTTTCGGTTTTGTAGTTCTTCGTTAACCGTGGTCAGTTCTTCGTTTGTGGACTGAAGCTCCTCTTTAGCTGTCTCCAACTCTTCGTTTGTACTTTGAAGTTCCTCATTACTCGACTGTATTTCTTCATTAGCGGCTCTCAATTCTTCGATGGCCGATTCCTTATCCTGTATAATCGACTGCAGATAGTCCTTGTTTGCAGAAAGCTCTTGTTCGAGCTGTAGTAGCTTGCGATCCTCTGCCATCAGGTCTCTCGCATGCTTTGCGCCCCGGGCCCCGCCTACCGTTGCCCCATGAGTTGGTCTCGGAAGCGATTCTTCGAAGGCTATTAGAAAGCTTGGCTGGTTTGTCGACGTCTTCAGCGGAACAACTTCTAGGTCGACGTCGATATATTTTCCATCAGACTTGACTGCAATCTCCTTCTTCCTAACGGAATCGCCACTCGTCTTGGCTCTATCTATTGCGGCACGCAGGTTCGTCATCAGTCCTTCCCTAGCCATTTTCAGAACGTTGAGGCTGGCTTTCCCGGGTGCGGGCTCGAGGAAGAGACCTGTCCGCCCGCGGAACTGGATAATCTCCAAGTCACTGTTTACGATGACGGTGGCAGGAGAGTATTTGGTTAACAAGATTCGATCCGCTTCTTTGAAAATGGCCTGTTCAGGGACTAGACCTTCAATCGGCCGGGCCTCTGATCTGTCAACATGCCCAAGGTCAATCCCATATTTCATCGAGAAATCGAGCGGAGTACGCGGAACCATAGGCTTCTTGGAGTAGATCTTGAGCCGTTTGTTCGCTACATTGAAGATGTTGTCGAATTCCCCTACGGTCTCGTAGTCTCCGAGGACGAGGAAACCGGTGGGTTTGAGGGCGTAGTGGAATATTGGAAGCAGTTTCTTCTGCAGAGGCGGCCCGAGGTAGATCAGCAAGTTTCTACAGACGATGAGATCAAGCTTCGAGAATGGTGGGTCAGCCGTTACGTTCTGCTTGGCGAAGATGCAAATCTTCCGAATTATCTTGTTTATCTGGTAGGAACCGTTCGTCTTAACGAAGAATCGTCGCAGTCGTTCTGCGGAGATTGAGGGGGATGCGCTGTACACGCCTAGTCGAGCTCTTTCGAGCACGTTCTCGTTCACGTCGGTGGCGAAGATTTGGATTGGCGGCTTGACGCGGGCATGGTCGAGGTACTCGAGTAGACTTATGGCTACTGAATAGACCTCTTCACCAGTGGAACAGCCGGGGATCCATATTCTGATGGGGTCATCAACATGCCTGTTTTTCAAAATGTTGGGAAATATTTCGGTTTTCAGGGCGTCGAGGGTAGCAGGCTCACGGAAGAAAGCGGTAACATTGATCAGAATATCTTGGAAGAGGGAGTTCACCTCGGTGGGGTTTGTCTGCAGATACTTCAGATAATTCTCCATCTTGTTGATCTTCAGAATGAGCATCCGTCTCAGGATTCGTCTTTTGATTGTGGCGTGTTTGTAGTCGGTGAAGTCAACTCCCTTGCCCTTTCGCAAGAGGCTGAAGATCTTTTCCAGGTCGCTTTGAGGCAACAGCTCTTCCGCTTTTTCCGTCTCCAAGTACGGAACGTAGGGATGCTCACTAATCTTGGTGAGTTCCTGGGCTATCTCCTTGGGGGCGAGTATTAGGTCCACGAAGCCCGAGGCGACGGCACTGCGAGGCAGATCGTAATACTTTGCTGATTTCTCGTCTTGAGCAATTGTGATCCCACCTTCCGCCTTTATGGCCTTCAGCCCCTGAACGCCATCCATTGAGGTCCCGGAGAGGATCACTCCAATGGCTCGGCCGTTCTGATCTAGGGACAAGGATTGTAAGAAGTGGTCAATGGGCATGTGTTTGCGGTCAACCTCCATGCGCGGGGTAAGGTGGAGCGCTCCCTTGGAAATGGTCATGCTCGTGTTCGGCGGGATCACGTAGACGTGTCTCGGCTTCACCTGCATGCCATCGGTGACCTCGTCAACCGGTAGTTTGGTTGTCTTGGAGAGAAGTTCAGAAAGCAGACTCTTGTATGTGGGGTCTAAGTGTTGTATCAGGACTAGTGCCATGTTGATGTCTGGCGGGAGCTCCCGGAGGAGTTGAGTGAAGGCTTCGAGCCCCCCCGCGGAGGCACCAATGCCCACAATTGGGAAGGATTCATCCACAAACGTGTCGTCCTCAATAGTCTTCGGCTTCCGATGAGGTGTCGACTGTATTGGTCTGAACCGCCGTCTCTGCCCATTGGCAGAGCTCTTTGTCTTGCTCCGTGATCTTTTACGGTTGACGAGTTCTTGGGCCATACAGAGAGCGCTTGAGGATACTTCTCGCCGTGAGCGTGGGCTTAGCGGAATATAAAAGAACAACCCACACCCCTATATTGCATCACTTGGATGAGCAATGGACTTTCGCCTTCCGCCCCACTTCTAGTTGGTACAGATGGTTACCCAAGCAGAAGCAAAGATTCACCGAGTCGGCCCGCGCCACACCATCTACCTAGCTAAGGATCTGGTGGAAGATAGCACCTTTCCATTCAGTGCCAACGAGGACCTCACGGTAAGGATCGAAGGAGGCGCTTTGATAATAGACAAGACCGGAAAGAGTGGCTACCGACTTCCTGACATGGAGGCACTGCCAAGTCGTAACCAACATATGATGGAGACCCTGGATAATCTCAACTTTTCTCCTATCGCTTCAAAAGCGGAGAGGATTCGCCAGATGTTGAGCGAAATTCATGAGGCAGAAATGTTAGAGTCACGTATACGACATATGCCGAAGAGTGAACACGCTATCCTCCTCTGGGAGGAAAAAAGCTTCCTCGACATCGTGCTGTCGGAATTCTTTGACCCTGGTGTGACTGGAAAAGCTGCCAAAGGACTCCTCTCCGCAAAACCGGCGAACATCGAATCCGTAAGCAACTTGTTGCTTGAGGAAGTGTCGGGTCTAGACAAGCAGACGGCTGCGAGGAAGATAAGAGACTGGATGGTCCAGGTTCACTCAACGAACAAGTCCAACCTTCCGACCAGAATCGCAGTGGAGGATTATTCCTGGCTTCTTCAGAATGGCTCGGCCAAAGGACTCTTGGAGGTAGAGCAAAACATCGGGCTCAGGGTTAGAGAGAATATGACGATACTTTGTGGGTATGACATCTCGAACGTGATTGACCCCAAGCAGTTAGACAAGGTAATGGGTTTCCATGGTTATGCGATCGTGGACCATCCGTTCAGAGTGTACAGGAGAGCAGGAGATTGATCTTGGCCGGCGAGGCACGTACCGGCTCAGACGCAGCCTAGCACGCGTAAACTCTCTCGAATTCTGAAGTCTTCTTGTTGACGTAGGAAGGTTTTTGATTATTCGGATGGTGTATAAAATGTTATATACGTATCATACGGACTAAGACCGAGCTGACCTGTTAGGAAGTGCTTTGACCGTGCCCAAGTTCATGCTTAGTATGAAAGAAAAGCCGTTCGCCGAAATATCTTCTGAAGCAAAGAATAGAGGCGTGACTGTCCAAGAACTGTTGAGGGCCGTAATTGTGCCGGAATGGGCTAGGGAAAATCTGCAGCCCTCCAATATCCCACAGCCTTCGATGCAAATTACGCCCAACCAGACCAAGCCCTCCATGTCCTCCAGACAACGAGACTCGAGGCTCGCAATCACCGTCGGCCAGCTAAGGACCTAGTCAGGAGATGCTCGCCGGAAAGATGAGCCTACGCGAAATTCTGCGCAAGCATGTGCAGACCTCTCTGAGGGAGGTGAATAGATGAAGAAAGTCAAACCTGGTGATAGGGTGTGGGTCAAGACCCCGCGTGCAATAGTAGAACGTAAGGTTGGAACAGTAATCGCTGCTAGGAAAACGCGCAAGGGCGTCCGTTACCTTGTAGAATGGGAAGTCGACTTGTTAGAGCGCCCGAACGGACACCACCCCGGATACCTCGCCAACGAGATCGTCTCAGCAAATTGAAGGGTCGCTTGACGAAGATCGAAATGTCTCTTCGTTGAGCAGTGAAAGTAGCTGAGCTTCCGTGCCCCAGGAAGTCATGCTTATTCATAGAGTGGTCCATCCGTAATGAGTAATTTATGAACTCAGAAGTTCAGCCGGCTATCTTTGGCCGCTTTTCCCGTGTTGTCGGAGCGTTTAGCCATACTATTACTGTGATACCTTTCCGCTGTCACTTCGGAGACATGATTATCAGGCAAAAGGCGGTGGTGGCGTCCGTTGGTGATGGGCATCTCTTCCAAACAGGGTGTCCCGGTCGTCGTCTCGACCCTGGGATCCCAACTGCGTCGAACGTCGACCTTACGACTGCTCCCTTCCGGGCCTCGCCGGATTCGACCGTGAGAAGGTAGCAACCCTCTCTTCAGAGAGTGCTCCTCCGCCGCCGACCTGTTAGGGCAGAGTTTCATTGTTGACAGCCGGGTCTTCTGCCTGGTCGAGGCTACCGCTCACCAGCGTTAGCGGACTCCCGCATAGGTCGATTTCGGGTAACAGGAAACGACCAGCTTCCCAGTCCCCCACCACCGCCCAAACAGAGCGAGCCGAAACAGTCGATATAAGAATATCAGGCGAGAACCGATCGGACACCCGTCTGGGTTCCATTTCTAAGCGAAAAAGGGAGTGCTTTTACATGGATGCTTTTCCGAACCAAGAGACATGGACGATGAAGAAGCAGAGCTCGAAGAGGGCGAGTCAGATATCGGGGAGACAGCGGCCGAAGCCCCCGGACGAGTAGCGTCAACTAGGACCCTCGTTGACATTCCTGTCATTCCTTTTGAGCCACCAACTACAGGAAGCGGCCACGACATTGGAGAAAAACAAGGCAAGCTTCGAACGGCGATCCTTGAACGAGTCTCACAGAATGAGATTGCGAAGTTTAAGGAAGCGTTGAAGGGGCATCTAGTAACAATAACCTTAGGATTCTTTCTCTGGAAAGGCTCCACAAAAACTACGAACACTCGGGCTGTGAAGGACTTGGACAATCTGATGAAGATAATTTTCGACGTCCTCGGCAAAGGTCAACAAGGACTGGGTCTGTTAGAAGAGGACAGTTACATCTGCGAAGTCTATGCGAAGAAAGAGCTGGTCGAGGATCAGGCCGAAGAAGGACTCAGAATCATAATAGAGGAATATGAAGACGAAGAAATGCAAAAGGTGCTAAAAGAGTTCTATTCGAAGAAGAGCAAGGTATCGGCTTAGAGCGGTGGAGCAGTCTCACTCAATTTCTTTTTGGGAAGCTTGGCCCATTTGAGAAACTCCGCACTGGGCTTCTCCTCCTCATAGAGTTCCTTTCGACGACACTCCAAAGGATTAGGCTCCTTTCGCGCGAGTTCTGCAGCCGTGATGACTCGATGTTCCATCTTTTCAGCGGACTTTCTCACGGGTTCAAGGAACTTGTACCAGCCCTCGTCCCTTAGCAGATGATGGTCTATGACCAGAGTTTCGACTTCTTTTGCGATCATTTCCATATGAACTAATGCTGTTCGGAAGAATTCCTCGCCTATTCGAAATCCTTGCAGATACGTGGGTGGTCCTCCCAAGATTACCAAACTGGGTTTTTCGTCAAGTATGACTTTGACAGTCTCTTTCGAGACTGGCCCTTGAACGTCAGGCGCGAAGACGATTTTTTCGCCGGACTTCTCGACTATGCAAGGCAAGACCCATCCGAGGCCCGACTCATCCTCACCGTGTGGCTGTGGGGGAGGGAAACGGATAGTTGTTTTTCCAAACTCGAATGTTCGGTTGTCTGCAGTCTCGAATTTCTCAGTCCACTTTTCGGCGGACTGCTTGAACATCCAACCCCGACGCCGCTGTGCCGTGTTGATGTTGCTTCGAAAGTCCTTGGCGAGGACAATCTTACCACTGTACGTCTTCTCTGACAGTTCAGGTGTGCTTCCAAGCCAGACAGGGTCAAGGTAGTTTGGGGTGTGATGATCGTTATGATAGTGAGAAATCGTTATGACCTTAGCCTTGGCCGCGGCCTCGTTGATTCTCTCGCGAGCCTCATCCCTCGCTCTGAACTCTCGAGGATGAGGCATCAATCGGAACCTGGGACCCAGAGCTACCCCGGCATCTAACAGAACGGTCACGTCCCGAGTGCGCACCAGAGTACACATTGAACGGACGCCGAGGCTTTCGAACGCCAAGGGCGTGACTGTTATTGGAGCCGAGGACGAGTTCTCCCAATATCCTCAAGATCAAAGGTCTGTAGATTAATCGCACTATGCGCCATTTTCATAGATGTGTAATTGTCACCGAGTTTGTTACGGCTTGGTTGGACTCAGTTATTATTCCCCTATCGCCAAACGTTCGAAGAGAGTTAGCCTCCGAATTGTCGCAACGAGTGTCTGACCCGAATCACCCTTACTGTCACTATTGTGAGGAGTCGACTTATCATGAGTACGACCCATACTTTCACGCTTGGGTCTGTCAGACTTGCTTCGGGGGAATGATTCGTGTGGACAAGAAAGACCCGCTCTCAGTCATACGAGCAGAACTAAACAGTCTTGCGCTGCACGTCGCCAAGAGCGGCTATAATGCAGAGGTAAAGGGGAAACTTAGAGAAGCTGCTGCGCGACTTCAAAAGCTCGCGGAACAGCCGTAGACCGCCCTTCTGTTTACCGACAATTATTGCCGGGGTCCAGACTTACAACCCTAGACTTTCATTCCGGAAATGAGACGTCAAACATCTGTCTAACAGAACGGTTTTATTCATTCATTGCCATCCCCGAAATCGGGTCCGATGACTTCTCTGGCCCAGCGGACACGTCCTAAGGGACTGGATGAAGTGGATCTTGAGACCCTTAACTACGGGCAAGAATGAGCGAGGACCCATTACATCGGAACCACCCAAAAACACAACCGCATGACCGTGAGACCAGCGGAACAATGAAGCAAGAAACCGAGAAGCTAGAAGCAGTCTCTAGCAAAAGATGGCTAGTCCTCGGCTCAGTCCTGACCTCCCGCGTTATCTACACCATCAACTGGTTCAACATCGCCCCGCTACTCGGTGCGACGGGTCTCATCGCTCTCGGACTAAGCATTGATCTGCCGTCTCAAGGGCTTCTCACGTCTTCATTTCTACTGGGTGCAGGAATATTTCAGATTCCCGCAGGAATCGTCTCGGCGAGATGGGGGCCGAAAAACACTTCTCAACTAGGAATGTTGATTCTTTCACTCTCTGGAATAGGAGAAGGACTCTCACCGAACTTCCCGGTACTTCTAGTGTCAAGATTCCTGCTAGGACTTGGAGCTGCCCTATTCTTCGCACCTGCGATAGGGATCCTCACACCCTTGTTCCGGCAAGAAGAGGAGGGGCTAGTCTTGGGTCTCTACAATAGCTGTTTCAACATTGGGGGAGCGATCGGGCTGTTCGGCTGGGTCATAGTCACGGACTTCCTCGGCTGGCGAGGTGGCCTGGTGCTAGGTGGCGTCATTGGTGTGATCTCGGTCTTGATCGGACAGGTTGTTATTCCTCGCGACAAGGTGATCCCGCGAACTCAAAGGCGATCGATGGGACCCGTTTTCAGGAATCGAAACATCTGGCTCATTGCTTTCGGAGTCCTAGGTTTCTGGGGGGCGATCTTTTCGTCGTCGACCTTTCTTGAAGCCTACACGAAGGATGTCTTCGGAATTTCCCCGTACATTTCAGGCTTGATGGCTTCAACAATCATGTTCGCAAGCATATTCGGCGGACCATCTGGAGGCTACTTGTCCGACCGACTCAGAAGGCGAAAGATCTTCATCCTAGTTCCAGGAATGCTTGGGTCTCTTGGAATAATCCTGTTCGGGGTCTCTCAGCCGCTTGAGCTCTGGTTCCTCATACCTCTCGTCGGATTCCTCGATGCCATCGTATTTTCCACGATGTACGCTAGCCCTAGCCAGTATCCGGAGGTCGGCCACGAGTATGCGCCTCTCGGAATAAGCATCATCAACTCTGTCCAGATACTCGGCAGCTTTCTAATCCCGATAGTCTTCACGTTTCTCGTAAACACTTACGGGCAAAACTACACCCCCGGTTGGTTTTTCATGGGAGGCTTGGCCTTGGTAATGATGCTCCTGATCTTAGGAATCAAGGAGCCGTTCAAAGCAAATTCGAAACCGTCAAGCTAGTCTGTACAACTCGTCTTGCGGTACCGCGACGAGATCCATTTTCTTGCCGTCCCTTAGGATAAAGCGTCCCTTTGTGCGGACGGTCGCTTGGCCAACCTCTGAGACTCTAACTCCCCGATTTCTCAGAGCCTTCATCACGGTCCCAACACTGTTCGGCGCGATAGCTACAAGTAGGCACCCAGAACTCATCAGCTTCAATGGATCCAAACCTAGCTTCGAGCAAATCTTCAGGGTTTCCGTCGCCACAGGAATTCTATCCGCCCATACTTTGATGCCCAGACCCGAAGCTTCAGCCAATTCCCACAAACCGTTCAAGACTCCGCCCTCAGTCGGGTCGTGCAAGGCGTGGACCCCTGATATCATCGAGATGCTCATTGCTTCTTCGACTATGCTGATCTGTTTCACGAAACTCTGAGCCTTCCGAATCGTTTCGGCTTTGACCCTCTTCAGCTGTCCCGAATATTCGGACGCGAGGATCGCGGTCCCCTCAATCCCTGCAGTCTTTGTCATGAGTATCCAGTCACCGACGCGCATGTTGGATGAGCTGAGGACTCTACCTCGAATCTCGCCTATCATGAATCCCGCAATGAGCGGTCGGTCCAGATCGTGTGTCACCTCAGTGTGTCCGCCAGCGACCGTGATTCCTAGACTTCGTGACGCTCGATCGATTCCGCTCATTATTCGAGCTAGTTCTTTCTCACTGGTGCCAAGTGGGAGAAGCAGCGTGCACACGTACCATACTGGCTTGGCTCCAGTCACAGCGATATCGTTGGCGTTAATGTGAACGGAGTGTTCACCAATGTCATTTGTCGTCCCAGTGACCGGATCAGCCGTCAAGACAACGAGTTTCGTTGCAAGCCTCACAACGGCGGTGTCTCGGCCAATTCCGGGTCCAAGAACGAGCCTTGGATTCCGTTTGCCACCGTGAGAATAAACGGCCCTAACCATAGAGTCCGGCGGAATCTTCCCGACCCGAAACGAACGAGAACCGCTGGTTCTTCGCATCGATCTCTTATCGAGCACACTCACTTTAGAGGTATTGCTCACGCAGGAATCAAACCCATCAATCTATTAGTGCGAGACGCAAAGTATGTAGACCGTGCAGCAAGAACGCTACGCTCTTCTAGAGTTCATCAAAGATGTCGATGTTGCTGTAAGGGGAAATTCGTCTGAGTCGGAGATTCTTCTGCATCTCAAACCGGTCCTAGAGAGGTTGGTAAGTTCGCCCGCCTCCGTCCCAGCTAAAGCCTTCAATCCGCGCAAAGACAGGTTTGCGATGAATCTCATCCAAATGCCAGAGGACGAAGCATACTCGATCATCGGCGGAGTCTGGCACCCTGGCCAAACTACCCCGATTCACGACCATCTCACGTGGGCCATGATAGGAGTCTACGAAGGTGAAGAACGAGAAGCGCTCTTCCGTAGAGTAGACGACGGCTCCAACCCGAAACTAGCGAGGATTCAGCAGGTGAGCGAACGAGTCAACAAGAAAGGACACGTGACAGTCCTAGGTCACAGTGGTATACACCGCGTTGACAATATCTCCCTCAAACCCACTACGAGCGTGCACATCTATGGTCGGGATATCGGAAATGCCGAGCGCCATAGCTACGACCCAATTACGGGCGAAATTAGCCGTTTCGTCTCGGGATACTGCAACGTCTTGCGTGATAATGAGAGATTCTAGCCCTCGAAGGTCACCTGGGTCACCAATACGCCCGAGCCTGAGGTCCCATCATTAAACTAGGCTGGCGTATGGTTTATCTCGGAATGAATTACACCTCTTCCCACTCGGAATTTGATCTGAAATGTCGCAAGAGATACCTGTCATAATCCTGAGAGAAGGAACCCAGAGATCTAGAGGAAGAGACGCTCAAAGAAGCAACATTATGGCCGCCAAAGTCCTGGCGGAAACCGTCCGTTCGACAATAGGCCCACGCGGGATGGACAAGATGATGGTCGGCAGCATAGGAGACATCGTCATAACGAATGACGGTGCAACCATCATGAAGGAAATGGACGTTCAGAATCCTGCAGCCAAGATGCTCGTTGAGGTCGCTAAGACCCAGGACAGCGAAGTAGGAGACGGAACCACAACCGCTGTCGTTCTAGCTGGCGAGCTACTTTCCGGCGCTGAAGGACTCTTGGATCGAGATGTTCACCCTAACGTAATCATAGACGGCTACAGAGCGGCCGCAGAGAAGGCTCAAGAAATTCTTGATGATCTAGGCGTCAGCATCAAACCTGACGATGATGAGGAACTGAAACGGATCGCCCTCACCTCACTTAACACGAAAGGAATTTTTGGCTCACAGGAGCATTTCGCGGACTTGGCCGTCGAGGCTGTGAAAGATGTGATGGAAAAGAGCGGGACCAAGATTACTGCAGATATCGACTTCATCAAAGTAATGAAGAAGCATGGAAAGAGCCTCTCCGACACTGAACTCGTCAGCGGCCTCGTCATCGACAAGGAAATCGCCCATTCTCAAATGCCTAGAAGCGTAAGCAACGCCAAGATCGCGCTACTCAATGCCAAGCTGGAAATAGAAAAGACAGAGATGGACGCAAAGATCAACATAAACAGGCCCGAGGAAATGGAGCTCTTCCTTCAAGAGGAAGAGAATCTTCTCAATGCGATGGCTCAACAAATCGCCGATAGCGGTGCGAACGTTCTATTCACGGAGAAGGCAGCTGACGATGAAGTCCTATCAATTCTAGCGAAAAAGGGAATTCTCGCAGTGAAAAACGTGAGTAGCGGAGACATGGAAAAACTGGCAAAGGCAACAGGCGGAAGCCCCGTCGGCACTCTGAAGGATCTCTCAAAGGCAAGTCTAGGTCAAGCCAAACTTGTGGAAGAAGTGAAGATCGGTGACGACAAACTCGTCTATGTTCGAGAGGCAAAGAATCCGAAGGCAGTAACAATAATGATACGCGGCGGGTCAGAGCATGTTGTGGACGAGGCGGAAAGATCCCTACACGACGCGCTTTGCGTAGTCAGGAATGCGCTTGAAGATGGCAAGATAGTCGCGGGCGGAGGCGCCCCCGAAGCGGAGCTTTCCAAGCGACTGAAAGATTTCGCAACCAAAGCTGGTGGGAGGGAGCAGCTCGCGATCAGAGCCTTCGCGGACGCTTTGGAAGCGATACCCGTTGCCATCGCTCAGAACGCAGGAATAGATCCCATCGACATAATGGTTGATCTCAGAGCTAAACACAACACTCCGGCTAACAAATGGTTCGGAGTTAACGTGTACACAGGAAAGACCGCTGACATGTGGAAGCTGAACATAGTCGAGCCGCTGCGAGTGAAGAAACAAGTTGTAAGATCAGCTACAGAAGCCGTAACAATGTTGCTTAGGGTCGACGACGTAATCGCATCAAAGGGCGGTGGATCCGGCGGTGGCGCTGGCGGTCCTCCTGGAGGAATGCCTCCGGGCATGGGTGGCGGTATGGGTGGCATGCCGCCCGGCATGATGGGCGGAATGTAGCCGACACAAAGCTAGCCTAGAATTCTGGCCTGGACAGTATTCAAACCCAAGACGCGATTACGCAAAGCACTTCGTGGGATTTGGACCCAGGTTTACCAGTACATATGAGCGCACCGGCTAAGCCGTTTTGATAACCTCTTCTGAGTCCGTAACTTGGGTTAAACCCTCGGGCATGGGAGCAAATGCAACTTCAAACCCCTTTCTCTCCATTCGGCATCGTCCTGGAACTGTGTTCAGGAGGTGCCTCAGTGGAAAAATACAATGCCCAGTTTTCTAGACAGCCTTAGAGAATAAGCCACAGCAAGGATTAGCCCAGATGTCAGAGTTCTAAGGGTTGAAGTTTGAAACATAAGTATTCTTGAGGAACCCACCATTCTCCCTCCCGTCTAGCGGGGGTCTCCCCAAGTAAACCGAAGAAAGCTCTTGGGAAGCCACGCTAATTGCCGAACCCCGGCCGGTGGTCGGTGGTCCGGGGAATCGGTTTTAGAGTGAGCCTGAGTTGATGGGCTTCTCGCACAAAAGCGGGCATTCTCTCTGAAGAGCGAGGATCTTGGAACAGCCCGGGGCTAACGGTCGGGAAACTCGTAGTGGTTCGCATTGTCTTTTTGCCTCTTTGTTACTACCATGTAATAGGTGTTACTTACTTATAAGCCTTCTTTAAAAATAGCCATACGTCACATCAGCAGAATAGGAAGCCAGATCAGGCTCGTCAGTCCGTAGGCAGTGGGGCCAGCGTCCCTGATACTGTATGGCAGATTCTGACCAGGAACCATTCCATTGAAGATGAAGCTACTGCCGATTTTGCTTCCTTCTCCTTTAAGTCTTGAGCTGTCCACCAATTTCGACGAAACGTTTCTTCACAGCCTCCAAGAACCCAGGCTTGTAGTCACGTTCTCGTGAGATTTGGACCTTCAATGGGCTGGTCCTTCCGGCCTTCGTAAACGCCACTTCGCTTGATGGAGAAGGACGAATAAGCTCCGCCGTTCTCTCCATTCTCCTTTTTTCTCTACTACTATTAGCATCGCTTAAATCTCAGATCCATACCATCTTTCTTCGAAAATGGCAGACGAGATTTCTCCCGTGTCTTGCGTGCCATGCGGCGTCGACCTAGGCTTGGCTCCGCCCGGTACACTTGTCCGATGCTGGAAATGTAGCCAGTGGATTCAGGTGCGGGCACGAACTATTGAGCTACGAACTATTGAGCTTGGTGAAGCGTTGTGGCGGCAGTAGGCATCAGCATGTTGGTCGGCGTTGCGGTAGACCGTGCACGCAAAACCTTACGTGGCTTAATGAACTCTCAATAGTCTCCTGGGCAAGGATTTCCCGGAGTATGACCGGGTCCACTTTCTGAGTAATCGTCAAACTATGGCTGAAAAGGCGATTCAAGATCTCCAATCTTGACTACTTGGAACTCGTTGAAGGAGGATGGAAAGCCGATAAGGGCGTCTGGATATGCTGGGTCCCGGCTTCGATCCATAATACTGGCCGAATACACCGGGCTGACAGTCTACTGTCCGCAGTGAATTCAAGACAGTCCAGCAAATGTCCACTCCACGGGGCAGAGTGAAGTCTCTACAACGTTAAAGTTCTGGTTTTCTTTTCAGCCCTGGGCTCTAGCTTGGGGAGTCTTATTGCAAGTATGCCTTCAGACATGCTTGCTGACACTTTTTCAGCGTCTACGCTTTCGGCAAAGCCTATCTTTCTGCGGAATGTGGAGAAAGCTCTTTCTCGATGCAAGTAGGTTTTTCCCTGTTCCTCCTTCTCCACGTCAGATTCAGCACTCAGTGACAACTCGTTCGGCCCTACATCAATTTTCAAAGTTTGCTTCTTTAACCCTGGAACCTCTGCCTTTACCACATACTCGTTGCCTGAGTCGATAACGTCAACGTAGGGTACTCGCGTCGGCAGCTCAATTTCAACAGGCCATTCGAATCCTCTGAAGGGATCCCAGGGGATCAGGCGAAATGGTTCTGACAGTTTGTTGAACTCTTCAATCCAACTAGGTTGAGGCTCTCTAACAACAAGAGCAGGCTTCTTCTTTGTAGCGGCATGAGCAGGTTTCTTCCTTGTCTTCTTGACGGATAGTGTCTGAGCTTTCTTTTTTGACATTGCTATAACTTCAAGATTCCGGGTGCTGGAGGTTCTTATATGATTTCATGCCCTTCACTATCGACACGATCGACGAGCAAGTCGGAATGCCGCGTGTTTACAAGAGGTTCTTCGCCGTAATTCCCTCTTGCCGGCAATGTTGTATGTGTCAGTCTTCCCCGTCGAGCCGGCCCGTGTTCAAGATACGCCGGGTTGGGGATCCTCTGAATACCAGTTTGACTTGGCAATCGTTTGATCCGCACGCGCCATTGGAGAAATCAACGAGAAAAGCGAGTGATCTGACGTGAGCATGCATTTCAAGGGTCAGGACTTCCATTCTTCCATTTGATTAGGGCCGTGGATTTCTCGTTGTAGAACATCATAGGCGAGGGGTCCGTCCTTGTCGTCAACGACCATTATGATGTCGCCGTAACCTAGGAACGCATCCAGTATGTTTACGCCGTTTCTGAATAGTAGTTCAGTGATGTAGGATGCTATTCCTGGAGTCATCTCGGCGCGGGGCGACAGGTTGAGTATCAGCTTGGACACGTTCGCCTGCGTCACCGCCTCCTTAAGATGCTGCATTTTCTTCTGGACGAGAGCGTAATCCTCTTCAGGGAGAATCAGTTTGATCGAGTTTGAGAGAGGGAAGATGTGAGGGAACTCTGAGAGCTGGGCTGCGATGTCTGACAATTCTTTGACTATTGCTGAAAACTGAATTCTCGGGGCTCTTATCGTCACGTCTACTATGCCGCTTGAGAGGGAGATTCTTGCGTCTTTGAGAACTTTCGATGCGTCGGGGCTCTTGCTGTTGGTTAGTGTGTCGGAGAATCTCTTGATCGCTACTACCAGCGTGTTAACACTGGCCTCTTTCCCACTCAGTTGTTGGACTTGAGGCTGGATGAATCCTGCGAGCGAATGGAAGTTCATCAGTTTCATCTTCAGACATTGGTAGACAGGGTAGTTTCTAGTCAGAATCTCGCGTACTGCCTCGGGTACGCTGACACCGTTTCGGTGAACTGTCATGTCATTCTGGCTCCGATGTTCTCATGTAATATATCGTAGGCTCCTCAATAAAAGCCTTAAATGCAAGTAACAAGTGTTACTATACTGCAATAAAATGCAGTAGAAAAAAACAACAATGCAAACCAATATGAATTTCCCGACCTACGTATTCGCGACCGTTAATCCGGGCCGCAGTACGAAAGTGGTCGACGAGCTAAAGCGCAACAGCCAGATTGACATCATCGCACCGGTAACAGGCCGTTGGGACCTAGTCCTGCGCCTGAAGCCAAACACTCCACACAACATCTACCAGACAGTCAAAGAAATCCGCGAGATCAGCGACGTACGCACAACCGACACTCACACCGGCTTCGACGGTATGCAGCCGAGCAAGAAGCTCGAGAGCCAGATGGCCCTTGGGTTTTCTCTATTGAACGTACAGCACACCTCAGTCGAGAATACCATTAAGCAGCTCAGTAACATACCAGGCTTTGTGGAAGCATGCACCGTACCCGGACAGTTCGACATAGTAGCACTCTGGCAAGCAAAGACCTCTGAAGACATCGTGAAGAATTCCTTTGAGAGAGTAACTAATCTCCAAGGCCTCTTCAGTAGCGAGACACTTCTCGCTCATCAACCGTTCTTCAACGCGTAATCATCCGAATCTAGCTCCGTCGACCTTCCCCCTTTTTGCGGGTCCGAAAGGATACCTGGATACGCAAAGATTCTAGTCAGCAGTTTGACGATTACCCGGAAAGCGAACTCATGTTCACATCAGCTGGACCCGTGGCAAGGGCACGGTGCCGCAATAAGCAGAGGACTGAAAAGAATCAGATTCCGGGATCGAGCATATAGCCGCAATATCGCAACATCGGCGAGAGAGAAGAGCTGTTTTAGGGGACCCTTTGACACGGCGCGGGTCGGGTCCAAAGCCGAGCAGACTCGTGGACGTTCTCTCTGTAACTTACAACGCGTCGCACTGGCGCCTCCTAAAGTCAGTTAGAGAAGGAACCATTTCCATCTTTGGAGTCCTCGGAACTTGGGGGAATAGTGCGTTAGTCCATGGCAGCGTTGCTAGGGGAGATGTTGATGAAAAGAGTGACATAGACATTCTGATCCCTACCGGCGTCAGCACTCAACTTGTTGAGGCTCAACTTGCTTCCTCGGGAATTAGTCCTTACTCGCGAGAGATAACACAGGCAACTCCCAAACACTCGCCTAAGGCGCACATATACCTGGACCCCGAACGGACTGCGTCCATCACCATTCCACTGTCAGAGTTCCGCAGACTCGAACTCGAATTCTACAAGTTCGGAGGGACAGCCAACATGGAGGACCTAAGGCGCGGCATCAGAAGGCCAGGGTGCACGAAGAGGCTAACCCTCATTCTGCCCACCGACGATGGACACGTAGAATCTCCGATTGTTGGCAGAGAATCAGAAGTTGCGCGGTTGCTCAGCGTGAGCTCAGACATAGTGAGGGAGCGAATCAGGGTCTTGACCCGAAGAGACACCATTGGAAGAACCGGCGTATTTCTAAAACTGGCCGTTCCTGAAGGAGCGTCTTTTGAAGAGGTGCTCAAGAGCGAGGTGGAATCCAATCCCGCCCTCAGGAGAACTCTGAGAGGGAGACGATGATGATTGAAAAGGTAAACAACGTGGTCATCATTCTTCACATAGTCTAGGATGACTTTTGTCTCGAACCGACCGGGAAATTTTTGCTTGGTGAGCACTGGATAGTTAGATGTTCCATGGAAGAAAGTGACGGTGAGGAGTCTGTGGTTCGACTCCAACTAGTCGTTCTTCTTGGAGCTGGTTCCACCCCCCCACAAAAGGGGCAAGGACTTGGACAGAATTGCAAACTCAAGTTGACCTCAGAGTATGGCTCAGGCGTTGAACACTCTGTTTTGCTACTCCTGCGACATACGGACTAACCATGAGACGCGATAAATGCCTGGGACGACTCATCGGAAGATTCTTGAGATCCGGCAACCGCTCCTTGGCGCAATCTCCCGGATGTTGAGGTTAGCCATTCCTAAGTCGTAGATGGAACGGACCCTGGGGCTAAGTCCCGAGATTAGTTTCACATCAGTCCAGTGTACCTATAAGCGACGATCAGCCTTCTTGCTGTCATGCTAAACTCAGAAAAGCTTCTGAAAGACTTGAACCTTAGACTCGCGCACTTCGGAGATCCCGACTTGGCAAGCGCAAGATCACTCTTGCCTTACTCGATCCCTTCAATGAACGCGCATCAGCGTTGCCTCGAGATTGCCGCTAAACTAGTCTTCAAGATAGAATAGTGTAGCGGGCGAGAGCTCAGGCTCGCCCTTTCCCTAATCTTTCGGGAGATAGGTTGACGCCAATTCGAACGCCCTTGCCCTCGTAGCCTTGGCATTCACAGTCGGATTGACCGGTACAAACTTCCCATTGCCCATGGTCGTGAAGAAGGACGTGAATTGGGTAGTCTCTTCTTTCCGATTGAGGGGATTCGTTGCCGCACGCGTCGCAACGGATTTCTAAAGTATTCATCGTAAGCTTCCCGTGATGGTGTCCTGGCGAAATTTCCTTGGTTCCAAAGGAACCATAGGTTCTTCCTAAGTTGTGGCCTGTGGCGTTGTAATGCTGCTTCCGGACCCATTCGACGAAAGGTGTCAATCCTTTGAATTTGCCAAAGTCTTCTTCGAATTGTTTGGGGAGCTTCTCTAGGATTGACTGGTTGGTAGTAGACTGGTTCCTGGCCTCTGGGAGTCGAATTTGCTTGGCTCGTTCTGCCAGGATGTAGACTTTCTCGGTCAGCTCCCTAGTTCTCTGGGAGGGACCATTCGTTGCTGCTTCTCTGAGAAGAATATCGACCTGCCTTTCAAGGTCTCTTATCGTCTGCTGGAAGTCAAGGAACTCCTTAGTTCCCATCACCGATGGCATAGGCCTGGAGTAACGACTCGCACAGTTAGAAACATTGTAACCAAGAAGGGATTACTCGAGAACTCCTGAGCAGGATGGGCACGGGCCTCTAGTTTCGTTGGATCACTCTATACCCTTGTCGAGGGTAGAGATTTCAAGTGCTCCCATCGGGCTATCAGCTAGGTTTGATCGCGGTCGCAGGTAGACTCAGATACGACTGACCAAGGGTGCAATGAATAGTTGTCAGGAAATGCAATTTTCAGGGCCGAGAATAAACTTGGGGGCGACATCGTCGCGATGTGGGTCCCGGATCTAGTTTCCTAGGTTCTTGCGAAAGAACTCGGTTATTGTATTGTAGCAGTGGACTCTGTTCTTGAA
>Ga0209152_10000378_pt1 | contig 21139 bp, 25 predicted proteins | sample GraSoiAngelo_107_FD_185873 | JGI IMG/M metagenome (GOLD analysis project Ga0209152, IMG submission 185873) | Grasslands soil microbial communities from the Angelo Coastal Reserve, California, USA - 14_0903_09_30cm (SPAdes) (version 2) | ecosystem: Environmental > Terrestrial > Soil > Grasslands...
ACGAGTGAGCGATTCTTAAAAGTCGGTACTGCGATCGTGTGAACATCGCGAAGATAATATGGCTTTACTGGACCAATGTGATAGCCAAGGCAACCACCCAGGGCGAAGCAGAATAGGGTGGCAAATAAGGCTTTCAAGGCGCCGGTGAGGCGGACGCTCCGGGAGAAGCCGATGCCTCGGAAGTGGGCAACGTACTGGAGCTTGTGCTTGTACCCGGCGGAGCCAGTAGTGGGTCAGGTGCGGTAGTGGTATCAGGAGAAAGCGAAGCTGGTGGCGGAAGCGAATTATCGCTCTCCGACGTCGGCAACGGTGCTTCGTTATTTGCCGGACCTGGTTTCGCCGACCCGCTTTCGGCAGTTCGCGCGCCGTGCATGTCACTCTTTTTCTTGCTGGCCTGACCCATAGGAAGCGCCGGCTGAAGCGCCGCATCTCCAAATTTTGCGCGTAGTTGATCAATCCGTTTCTTTGCCTCGTTGCTTTCCTGAGAACCTGGCTGCTGGCGAATCACCTCGTTGTAGTAGATAACCGCGGCGCGATAATATTTCTGCTTATCGTAGAATTTTGCGACCTTGTATGAGTTAGCTATTTGCTTGTGCTCGAGAATTTCGAGGTTAGCGCGCGCCTGGGTTGCCTTCTCACTCTTGGGATAATGGAAGAGGAAATCTTCAAACGCAGTCTTGGCGTTCGTTGCGGCGGCGGCGTCCTTTGCGCCTAATTTCGCAGCGGTAAACCAAATGTAGCCGATTTGGTATTGGGCATCCACGGCGATAGGCTCGTTAGGAAACTTGTCCACAACAGCCTGGTATGCCTGAATGGCTGCGTCATTGGCGCCTTGTTTCTCGCGAGCCAGACCGATATCGAATTGCGCCCGGGCGGTATATTTTCCGTAGGGCGCGGTTCGGACCACGTTGGCGAAAACAGTTACAGCACGATCCAATGCCGAGGCAACCGGAATGCCAAGGAACCTCAACTTCTTCCCGTTAAGATAAATTTCGCCGATTCGGAACTGCGCCTCGATTGCTTCGTCGAAATGCGGACTGCCGGGATATTTTTCGACTAACTGCGAAAATGAATCCGCCGCCGCAAAAAAAAGATGCGCTTGTTCCTGTAATTGAGCGGCACGATAAAGCGCATTCGGGGCCACCTTGTCTTTGGGATGGCGTTTGACGAGACTTTTGTAAGCTCTGATTGCGCGCTTGGTGTTGCCTTCTTTTTCGGCAGCCTGACCAATCTGGAATAGGTCCACAGCATCGCCGCTCAGTTCTTCTTCTACTCCGTCCGGGCCAACGTACTCCGGTTTTTTACCCGGTTTGAAGACAACAGAGGCCTTGCCGGATTCGGGCAAAAGAAATGCGGCAACGCCCAAAACTAGAAGCACACGAATAGCAAAATGCATGGGTGTGGCAGGGTAGTTGACTTATGCGCTCAGTCAAGTTTTGGAGGCCACCGTCGCACGCGTGGAATATTGACCAAGTTTTCCAAAAGTGAACCCTTTTCCAAGGACAGAAGATTGGCTAACGTTGCAATCTCGTTTTGAATCTGACCGATCAGCAGAAGATACGCATCGGCTCGTGCGCATGGAGCTTTGAAGACTGGCGCGGCGTTTTTTACCCGCCGGATTTGCCAGAGGGTCACTGGTTGGAATTTTATGCCAACTATTTCACGGCAGTTGAAGTGGATTCGACTTTTCATGCTGTTCCGCCGGAAAAGAGCGTTTGGCGTTGGGTCCAGATGACGCGCACTGACTTCCGTTTCACCTGTAAACTTCCCCGTCAGATCACACATACTTCCCGACTACACGATTGCACCGCCGAGCTAAATTCGTTTCTCCGCGCCATCGAACCGCTTGGACCAAGACTCGGCGTTATCCTGATCCAGCTTCGCGCCAAAGGATGGCAAGCTGGCGCTGCGCAATTTTCTTGGCCAACTGCCAGGGGATTTCCGCTTCGCGGTTGAATTTCGTCACGCCGGATGGCATCGGCCGCAGTTCATCCGGCTTTTGGAAAAGCATCGCATCTGCTGGGTCTGGGCAGACACCACTCCACTTAACGAGCGAAACCTTGCACCTTTCGAATTCCTACCACGCACTTCAGATTTTCTCTATCTGCGTCTGCTTGGCGATTACACAACCAAATACGATGTCGATGGCGGACACATCCATCGCTACAAAAAGTTGCTATGGAAACGCGAAGCTGCACTTGAAAGCTGGTCGCTTAAGATTGAGCGGCATCTTTCCGAAGTCCGCAATGTCTGGGCATTCGTTAGCAATCATTTCGAAGGATTTGCGCCTGAAACCTGCCAGCGCCTCGCCCAACGTTTGGGGCTTAAGGCAAGCCTGCCTTCGGAAACGGAACAAGCGACCTCAGCGCAGAAACAATCGCAGCTCGATCTTCAGTTATAGCAGCGGTTCGGCACAAACCGCGCGCATAACGCGTCGGTGGTTTTCGAAGATGCTGATCTGGCGAACCCCAAAGGCCGCCATCTTTTCTGCAAGCCTTGGGTAATTGTGGCCCAGTTGCGCATGCGAGTGCGCGTCGGAGGCGATCGTAAAAGGGATCCGCTTCTCTATTGCCAGTTCAATGATCCGGTCGCCGGGATAGAGTTCGTTCACCGGCTTGCGCCATCCAGCGGTGGAAAGTTCAATTGCGAGATTCCGCGCGCGAATAAAATCGAGCGTTTCATTGACGATGGCTCCGATTTCCGCACGGGGGCGATGACCATGAATCTTAATAAGATCGAGATGAGCAAGGCAATCGATTAAGCCCGTTGCCGCTATTTCGCGAACACGGCGCAAATAATCGGCGTAAAGCGCATCGACATCTTGGCCTTCGAATTGCTGTGCGCCATCTGGCACGCTATCGAACATTTGGTCGTCGCGATTAAGGAAGTGCACGGAGCCAAGGACAAAATCGAGTTTGTCCCAGTGTTTCTCAATCCATTTTCGGCCGGCCGCCGAGTGAATGGGATCGTTATCGAGCTCAATGCCAGCGCGGATTCTCAGATCGGGATTTCTCTCCCGTAAACGATCGATTTCATCGAAGTCGATTCCGGCGTGATAACGATCGTGATCGGTAAAGGCTATGTCAGTCAAACCGAAGTTACGCGCAGAATCGGCCCAGGGCTGAAGCAATGCTGGCGTGTAACGCTGCACCCGATGTCCCTGTGGATGAGTATGGTAATCAGAGAAGAGTTGAAAGTTCGAAGTTGATAGTGGATTGGGGGACACGATTCAGCTCTATCGACTATCAACACCGAACGCATTCGGGGTCAACCTCTCACGGCACAGCCAGGAATTTTTGCCGAACACGCAGCTCCGGGTACTGAGGGAAAAAGACCTCGGCGATAAAGACCTTGTTTGGCGTCAGGTCCCGCGTTGCGATTGTTTCGTTATACTCAATCCGCTCCTGCGGGTTAATCAAAATCGTGGCGGGTTTTTCTGCGATAGCGTGGTTGTCGGACCATTTTGTCAGGATATTTCCTTCGGAATTCATTAGATAAATTTCAATCCGCTGGTTGGTCGGAAAATCGAGGGTCACCGGGCGCTTGGATATGTTTGCCAGTGTCAATTTTATCCCAAGCTGGCGCACTTCAGACAGCTTGATGCTTTGCGGTGTGATTTGCAGATCAACTGTAAGGCCGCGAAGTCTGGCATCCTTGTATTGGGGAATCGCCTCGGGAGAAAATGGGTGGAGGAGGCGGCCCAGCCAACCGCGCTTGCGTGGGGGTGTGGACGTCGGTAGTGCGTCCTGAGCAAATATGCTCCCGACGAGGAAAAGCATCAGAATGTGCAAAACTGCTCGTCCCTTCATAGTCGGGTTAAAACAGACCCGAAAGCTTTCGAGGTTGCAAAAACCCTGTCACACCCTTTATCCAATCCGCATGAAAACTCTCTGTGCATTCGCGTTTTGCCTGTTTTTCGCCGCTACCGAAGGCGCGGCGAAACAACGACATTGCACGTTCCGGTTGCATGCACAAGCAAACCCTCGGGATACGGAGGTATTCGCGACATCTGTTCGGGCCCAGGTGTCAGGTAAAAACGTGGCAATCGAAAAAATGCCGTGGATTTCGGAACGCGATGTCATAGCGTTTTCCTCGTACCCGGCCGCGAACGGGACTTATGGCGCGCTGCTTCAACTCGACGAGCATGGGCGAGTCGTGCTCGACACTTTAAGCGTTGAACGTCGCGGCAGTCTTCTTTTTGTGTTCATCAATGGCCGCCCGATTACCGAACTCGAAATCGACAAGCGCGTTTCCGACGGAAAAATCTACATCCCTTCCGGGCTAACTTCGGCGGATATCGAATTAATGAAAAAGGACTGGCGCATGATTGGACAACGGAAACGATAACATGCTACCGGGAACTGACTGGCGTCTCTTGTAACACATGAATCGTCTTTTGACGGTGACTTTTTTCACGTTCGCTTTCGCTTTGGTGTGCTCCACAGCGATGGGAGAGAATCAGGCTGTCGATCTCGGCCTGCCGACTGACAATGATTCCCTGTTTTCAGGCGGCGGGGCTGCCTTTTACCAGTACATCGAACGCAACTACAACGGCGTGAAATCCACGCCATGGGAAGGCGGTCAATACGGTTTTGTGCGTGATCCAACGGACACAGCAGGGGGCGTCGTTTATACCCGTTTTCATGAAGGGATCGACATTCGCCCCCTGCACCGTGATGCACATGGTGAACCACTGGATGAAGTGCGCGCCATTGCCGACGGGAAAGTAACGTACACCAATCTCGTGCCCGGCTACTCGAACTACGGGAAATACATCGTGATCGAGCACCACTGGGACAGCTCAAGTTACTACAGTTTGTACGGCCACCTGAGTTCGATCGCAGTGCAATCCGGCGACACAGTCAATCGCGGCCAGCGAATCGCCGTGATGGGGTACACGGGAACGGGACTAAACCGGGAACGCGCGCATCTCCATTTGGAATTGAACCTGATGCTCAGTCATCAATTCGAGGCCTGGTACAACACATTCTTTAGAAACGATCCCAATCACAACGGCATTTATAATGGCATGAACCTAATCGGGCTCGATATCGCGCGGCTGTACCTTGCGCTACACAAGAATCCTTCGCTGACTATTCCTCAATTCCTCAGTCGCGAAGAGATATTTTACAAGGTGACCGTTCCCAAATCGCGACATTTCGAGCTCCCAAAACTTTATCCCTGGATGCTCACTGAAGGAAACCGAAGCGAGAAGTCCTCCTGGGAGGTCTCATTTGCACAATCCGGTGTGCCCCTGAGAATAGAATCCAGCGATAAAAACGTGACGCAGCCGGAGCTCAGTTATGCCAGGAAAAGTTCGGTTGATTATTCCCATACGACCCGAGACGTAATTTCCGGCCATGGCGCAAGTGCGCACCTCACAGATTACGGCAGGCAATTGATGCGGCTGCTGATTTGGCCAGACTAAAGTCGGAACCTGCGGAAACTTGACTGTTTAAAGGAGTCGAGTTCCGGCTGGTGATGATTAGCAGGAAGTAGGCGTGCCTTGCGCGAGCGCAACTCCGTGCGGGATCGCTCCCTTCACGAAGCCGAGACACTCGACGGCGCCGCTCGGCTTTCCCGGAAGGGCGATCACGAGCGAAAGGTCGACGATCGCTGCCAAACTGCGCGACAGAATGGAATTGGGCGTGATCTTCATGGATTCAGCGCGCATCACCTCACCAAAACCGGGCAACTCCACGCGCATAATTGCGCGAATCGCTTCGGGTGTGACATCGCGCGATCCGACGCCCGTTCCACCCGTCGTCAGGATTAAACCACAGCCTTGTTGTGAAAACGAGCGGATCGTCTGCCTAATCCGTTCCGCGTCATCGGGAACAGTTGCTTCCGATAAGACTTGCCATCCCTCCTTTTGCGCCGCTTCTCTGAGCGCTGGTCCGCCAAGATCCTCATAATGACCTGCGCTGGCGCGATCCGAGATCGTGATAATACCAACAATTTCGTTCCGATTTGTCATACACTCTCAGTAACTTATGTCGCAGGCAAAAAGGTCAATGCCAACAGTGCAGTCGCATTATTCAAGCCGTGAATTGCGATCGGAAGGCCGAGTGAACCGGATCGCCACCGTGCCCACGCCAAGATCACGCCGATACAAAATAGATAAACAAATCCTACGACTTGTAGATGGACGCACGCAAACAAGAAAGCACTACCTAAAATTGCTCCTCGAATTCCCCATCGTTTTTCGAAAACCCCGTAGAACAAACCCCGAAATAGAATTTCTTCGATGACCGGAAGCACAAGAGGAACAGCCAGCCAAGCTATTAATGGATTTGTCCGCAGTGCCTTTTGTATTAACGGAATGCTGTGCTGAAGCGGCAGGGGTTTATGCATGATCTCCACGTAGAGCCATGAGAACGCCGCGCTCATCAAAAAGAGCAGGAGCAACAGTAGGAGTGAGATCGCCGCTACTTTCCACGGTCCGAAACGTAATGGCCATTGAAACGACATTCCCCAAGGTTGGCGGGCAAATCCAATCGCCGCCACAAAGATAATCGGCAATGCAGCAACCATCAGGCCTGAAAACACGCTCTCATTCAACCCAAGCGGTGGAAACAATGTGAACAGGAGGAAGAATGCGCTTTGGCCTACAAAGAAAAGAACCAGCCAGGCGACAGAAAAACGCAATCCCGGAAATGTCGCGGAGCGTATTGGCAAACTAAAGGCCAGAAGGAGGGCAAAACCGACTAGGTAAACCACTGTGAGTACGCCCCCCAAAACGGCTACGAAGAAGGGAAAGATTCGAGCCCCCTTTTGAAACTGTTGAGTTGCCAAATAACAAGTGAAAAGCTCGTCGCGAGAGGCTTTGTCTTGCGGCTTTATCTCGTGCGCTTTCTCAAAACTCGGAATAGCTTCGAGAAATTTATCCGCGCGGACCAAACTCATGCCTCGCCAAAAATTGGCGTTGAAGTCTGACGGTCGAAGCTCAGCCGCTTTGCCTAACGAATGAGAGGCCTCTTCAAATCGACCTGCGCGCAACGAACTCAAGCCGCGCCAATACTGTGCGTCAAAATCTTTCTGATCGAGTTTGAGCGCTTCGCCCAGTGCGTTGCTGGCTGCGTCGTAATTTTGCGATCGGTACAAAGCATAGCCCAAATACAGATGGCTGAAAAAATCCGAAGGATCTAACGAAAGAGCTTGCCGGAGCGCTTTGATTGCCTTCTCGAGCTGCAGCTTGGCATAATAGCCGATGCCTAACTCGCGATAGGCGTAGCTATCCTTCGGATCGAGCGAAATGGCCCGACTAAGTATCTCAATTGCCTCGTCGTAACGCTCAAGTTTCTGCAGACAAAATGCCAGATCGTCATAGTAGAAACTATTCTTTGAGTTGATCGAAATCGCTCTTTGAAACTCCCGTGTTGCATCTTCGTACCGCGCTTGTTCTTCCAAGGATCGTCCAGCTTCATAATGCTCGTTATCGCTCTTTGATTCTACAGGGACGGGGCCCCCGTTTCGTTGGCGCTCATCGCGGGGGTTTTGCTCCCGCGCAACGCCAAATGAACAGAGGGTCAAAAAAACGGCGAGAAACCGGACGCAAACTTTACTCTGAATCACGAGGTCATTGATCGGGCGCAGTCTTTATCTTCTCGAGCAGATGCACGTCCAAAATCCGCATTTCTTTGTCCACTGCCTTGCACATGTCGTAGATCGTGAGCAGGGCAACCGTCGCGCCGACGAGCGCTTCCATCTCTACTCCGGTCTGCCATCGTTCGACGTAACAATATCGACTTTAACTTCACCGAGCGGCAGAGTGTGGCAGAGCGGAATCAGCTGCGCGGTCTGTTTCGCGGCTTGAATACCGGCGATCCGCGCGGTGGCTAAGACGTTTCCCTTCGCGACTTGATCGTTCGTAATCAGCTCGATCGTGTCGCGTTGAAGCTGAATCTTTCCACTCGCAACAGCTTTTCTCTTACTCATTGGCTTGGCCGAAACATCGACCATCTGCGCGCGACCATCAGCGCCGACATGACTGAGTTGTCTCATTTTCATCACGCTTGTCATTCTGAGCGAAGCGAAGAATCTCTGATCATTCTTCTATCAGGTACTAAGGACTAATCAGAGATGTTTCGCTTCGCTCAACATGACAGAAAAGCGTTCAATCGCCTAATGCTTAACCGCCGATGGCGATCATCCTGCGGTTTGGTTGGTAGTTATTTCGAAAGTCGTGCTGCTCCGGTTTTCGATCGACCACATCCAAGAAGAATTGCTTTAACTCCGCGTCGCTAGCACCGGCTCGCAGCGGTTTCATGATGTCGAACTCCAGATAGCTGCCGAGACAGGGACGCAATTTACCGTCGCATGTGAGACGCAGCTTGTTGCAGCTTTCGCAGAAATGAAGGTTTGTCATTGCTCCGATAAAGCCGATGCGCTGTGGGCGTCCCGGGATTTGGTAGTAAGTCGCCGGGCCATTGGTTCGAAACTCAGCTTCAGGAATCAAAACACCATAACGCGATTCGATGATCCTCTTCGCCTCGCGGACCGGCATGAAGTTTTTATCATCCAGCACTTCGGTTGTGCTAACCGGCATCATCTCGATGAAACGAAGAATCAAACCCCGCGACGCTGCGAATTCTATCAACGGAATCAGCTGATCCTCATTTCGGCCGCGCATGAGGACCGTGTTCAACTTAATTTGCTCGAAGTCCGCGGCGATGGCTGCATCAATGCCACGGAGAACCTGTTCATGGAAATCGCGTCCGGTAATTTGCGAATAGGTCGCCGGATCTAATGTATCGAGTGAAATATTGACTGATCGCACGCCGCCCCCTCGCAGAGCGCTAGCCATTGTTTCTCCAGAGGGGATTCCGCGCGCGAGCAATGTTCCATTTGTCGAAAGACCGATGCTTCCGATGCCGGGGATTCCAGGGATTTGCCTGATGAAATCGAGCACATCGCGTCGCGTCAACGGCTCGCCCCCGGTAATTCGCACTTTCGAAACGCCCAACTCTGCCGCAATGCGAATGAGGCGGAGCGTTTCTTCGAAGGTCAGAATTTCCTCACGCGGTAACCACTCCTGTAATTCCTGCGGCATGCAATAGGTGCAACGCTCGTTGCAACGGTCCGTGATCGAGACGCGCAGATAGGAAATCCGATGACCGTAGTGATCTTGCACGCAGCAAGACGTTAACGGCAAGCAGATGTTGAATCAAGAATTCACAATCGTTGACTCGACTTCCAGGGAACGTATGGTCGTAGCGCTATGAAGCGTCGAGTCCCGTGGGTCGCGCTGACATTCGGGATAGCAGCCACCGCGTTGCTTTTCACCAGTTGTGGAACCACAGGCCAGCGTATTTCCCAACATCCGGAAATCTATCAGCGTCTTTCTCCGAGGGACCAGGCGCTGGTCAGTCAAGGACAGATCCGTCCGGGGATGACCATGGACGCGGTTTGGCTGGCCTGGGGTACACCAGAGCAAAAGATCCCGGGCTACGGGCGTGGTCGTCCCACCGAGACGTGGGTGTATCTGCGTTATGAAACACCGCCCAGCTACGGGGGGCCGTACTATTACGGGCCATTCGACTGGTCGTATATTCCGCCGAAGTTCCCCTACCCATCCAAAGGAGTCACTTTCGCGAACGGCAGAGTTGTTTTTTTCCGGCACCTGCCGTCGCCACCGCCATTAGGCTGGTAAACAATTTCGTTCGCATTCCGCCAGGAAACGAATCAGTGTAGCGTGACGCCTCAGCAATGGCTTACCGCTCATTCCGCAGTTTCCTCGACGCTCTTGAGAAAGCGGGCGACCTGAAACGCATCGCAGTTCCGGTCGATACCGATTTGCTCATCGCAGAGTGGGCTGATCGCGAGATGAAATCACCAGGTGGCGGAAAGGCGCTTCTGTTCGAGCAGCCGATTGTCGATGGAAAAAAATCAGAATTCGCTGTTGCGATTAACACGATGGGATCGCGCCGCCGCATGGCAATGGCGCTTCAAGTTGAAGACATCGAAGATGTCGCCCGGGAAATTCAACTCATCCTGAAAGCAAAACCGCCTACCGATCTTCGCGAAGGCTGGAACTTGCTCAAACAGGGAATTCATCTCCTGCATGCGCGCCCAAAATCCGTACACGATGCGCCGTGTCAGGAAGTCGTCCATCGCATGGAAAATGGAGATTTTTCCCTGGAAGATCTGCCGATCCTCAAATGCTGGCCGAAAGACGGCGGACGTTTCATCACGCTGGCAAATGTGCACACGCGCGACCCCGAGACGGGGGCCCGCAACGTCGGCATCTACCGGATGCAAGTTTACGATAGACACACGACCGGCATGCACTGGCAGCTTCACAAGGTCGGCGCGCGACACGGCAAGCGATATTACGAGCGCGGGGAGCGCATGCCGGTTGCAGTCACACTGGGTGGCGATCCCGTATATACCTTCGCTGCAACTGCACCACTGCCGGATGGGCTGGACGAGCTTCTGTTCGCTGGTTTTCTGCGAAGAAAATCAGTTGAGCTTGTCCGCTGCAAGACGATCGACCTTGAGGTACCAGCGGACGTTGACTTTGTCTTGGAAGGATACGTCCAACCTGGCGAGCTGCGCCCGGAGGGGCCGTTCGGTGATCACACCGGTTATTACACTGCCATCGAGGATTATCCCGCGTTCCATCTAACGGCAATCACGCACCGACGTGACGCAGTTTATCCAACAACAATCGTCGGTATCCCACCGATGGAAGACTATTACATCGGGGAAGCGTGCGTGCGTATTTTTCTGCCGGTCTTCAAAATGAATTTTCCAGAACTTGTGGACATGGCGCTGCCGCCCGAGGGCGTTTTTCACAACCTGGTCTTCATCAGCATCCGGAAGCAGTATCCTTACCAAGCGTTTAAGGTGATGCATGGCCTCTGGGGCATGGGTCAGATGATGTTCAGCAAGTACATCGTGGCCGTGGACGAAGATTGCGATGTGCACAATACAAGCGAAGTGCTCTTCCGGTTGTGCGCCAATACCGATCCCGCGCGGGACACAACCGTCATCAAGAATCCAAGCGATTCGCTCGATCACGCTCCGAGCGAACAAAACATCGGCTCACATATGGGGTTTGATGCGACGCGCAAATTGCCTGGCGAAAATTATCGTCGTCCGTGGCCGGAATTGTTGAAGATGACCGATGAAGCGAGAGCGCTGGTGGATGCACTCCAAGCGCAAGCGCGCTGATCCGATCTTTGGCAGTCAGTTATGGTTTGCGAAAAAGGCGGCCGGTATCTACGTCGCGCGTAAGTCCACCGGGTGGAACTCCTCGAAGGTCATAGACGCGTCCTGTGTATGGACTGTAATACAAGCCTGGCGTCCCGGCCCAGCGCGCGTATGGAAAGCCACCCGGCGGAGGCGGGCCATAACGCTCAGCTTGATCCTGCTCAATGGCTGCGCCGGTTAACGCGCCTGCTGCGGCTCCTGCGGCGGCGCCAATTGACGCGCCGCGAACATGACCCGTCGCCGCACCGCCGATGATCGCCCCGGTCGCAGCACCCCATGCTGCGCCCTGACCAACCGGAGTGTCGCATGAGGCGAGCGCGAGACAAACTAGACCGATAGCCGAGGTAACCCTAAGAATCTTCGTTCCCATAGTGCAATTCCGCTTGCACATTAAACTGCGCAGCCCGCCGGGGGTTGCGGGAATGCTCTCAAGACAGCCTTTGTCGGCCCGGACTGGTACTAGGGGTACACAAATACGTGCTTTGCGCGCACGTCCAAGACTAGCCCGCCATGCGCAACTTTCGAGCAGTCATACTGTTGATATGGCGGATATGGGCTCGTTACAACTCCCGAAGGATCATGCGGGCTACGGGTCCCAGGCGGATAGTGGCCTCCTGATGGCGGGTATTTTTTTTCCGCATCTGCTTTAGTGATCGCGCTCGCCGTCATGACCGGGTGGGTCGTTCGGGAATCAACTGCATCCCTTCCTCCTTGCGCGTACAAACTCGTGCCCAGCACAAACAGACCAGTTACAACTGCTGACAGAATTTTCAGTGAATTTGCTTTCATATTGGTAAGTTAGGTTCGCAATCGGGAAGTCAGACGGACGTTTGCCGCGGCGGATTCAAAAAAGATTTGAAAAGTTCCGCGACGATCCGACCTGCCTTCTCCATCTTGTTTAGCTGGTAATCTTTTTCAAAGACACGAAACTTGTCCAGCTCAATTCGCCGGAGCAAACCGCGGTAAACCGAGCCCATGATTTCCGCCGGCGTCATCGCTCTCCGGTCCTCAGCGGGCAGAGCCGCGGCTGCGTTAGCGAAAAACTGACGGGCCCGCCGTGCCTGGAACTCCATCAATTGAACAAAGCGCTCGTTGTAACGCCGCTGTGTCAGCTCGCTCTCGGAATAATGAAACCGCGCCAGGTCTTCTTGCGGAAGATAGATCCGGTTATTTTGCATATCCTTCCAAACGTCACGGATGATGTTTGTCATCTGTAAAGCCAGCCCCAGCTCGATCGCGTATTGCTTACAGCGCTGGTTCTGATAGCCAAAAATCTCGATGCTTACCAAGCCGACTGCGCTGGCGACTCGATAGCAATAAATCCGGAGCTCTTCGAACGTGGAATATCGCAGCGTGCTTAGGTCCATTTCTACGCCGGCAATGATTTCCTCCAGCATGTCGGACGGCAGCGAGTATTTGGCAATCAACTGCCTTACGTCGCGAGCAAGAAGCGGCTCGTCCTGGGTCGTGGCGTGAAGCATCTGGCGCCATTTTGCCAGACGCACTCGCTTTTCCACCACGCTTAGCTCTGAGGAATCAGCGATATCGTCGATGACGCGGCAGAACGCGTAGAAAACGGTGATATCGAGTTTCCGCTCGCGACCTAAGGAAACGAACGCGAGTGCGAGATTCGATTTGCTCTGGCGCGTAATTGTCGCCGCGTTCACGGTTGCCCTTCCAAAGCCTGCTTTTTTAATACTGAATCCATTTCTCGCCGCTAATGCGGCCAGTTTCGCACTGGCGAAACAAACAGACCCACGAAGCTAAAAGCCAGCCGGTGATTACTCCCCGAAGAAAGGCGAAACTCAATTTCCAAAGGAACAGTGCGCCTAATCGATCAGCAATTGCGCTGCGCACGATGGCATCGCAGACCATGATACAAAAAAAATGGATGCCGCAGATAACTAAAAACCACCCAAGGCGAACGGCGTTTCTCCGGATAAACAGACTGTGGGCCCGCATTGCTTCGATGACCGTCTCATTATGGAGAGCCAGAGAGATTTGGACCGAGCAAAAGGCAATAATCAAAATACTCATCAGCACTCTGGCAATTGGCAGATAATCAAGGACGCCGGGAATGTTAGTGAAATAGGCAAGAAGCAAGGGCAATCGGACGATCAGCATGCTTACCGCAACGACAATCCCAGCCCATTCCAAGACATAACTGAAGCGGCGCATGGCGAAGCGAAAGAGTTCTCCTTCTTCGAAGCTGACTCCCTTGATCCAGGCCAGACAAACGGTAATGAGGTAGACTTGGATATAGACTCCCAGAAGGTATTCGAAAATGAACGCGGTCGCATCGACCGTGGCTGAGATCCGCAGGAGCCCGGCAGCCGAGACCAAACCACTCCACTCCGGCAATTGCCAGAACACAATTGGTTTCAAGAGTGACGCCAGTGCGCTCAGCAACAGAATCAAATAGGTAAGATGACCCCAGAAACGATAACGCTTCCACAAAGCTCGAAGCAATGCGCCGTGCAGTCCACGCCAGTTAGCCAGCAGGAACACGGCAGCCACGACAGAAAGCGGATAAGTTGTCGTAGCGTTATCGAAAATGCCTGCCACTCCCTCGAGGGCGGGCAACGGCGTTTCGCGCCATATCTCCACGAATCGTGGCCAATACCAGCGCGGTAGAGAGATGATCTGGTTTAAATCAAGATCGGCCCAGTTTCGGATCGGGGTAAAAGTGACGAACTGGAAAAGGAAATAGCCAAACCCAAGAAGCGCAAAGGTAATCCAGATGCGTTTATAGCGCCGAATGCAACGAAACCCGTCTCCCAGTGCCCGCCGCACCGGATTGAAGAACATCACAATCGCATAGCCACCGCAAAGTCCAAGCAGCGGATACAGGGGCGGCAGGTGTCGCCACATGCTAGCAAGTGATGTTTCGGTAGGGCGGGATCGCCGGGCGCGCCGAACACGAACGGATGTCCTCGCGCAATTGGGAGATCCCTGCCAGTTCTAAAATCATCTACCGAATCAATCCCCAGTGCGGAGCAAACGGCCAGTAAACTAACAAACCTCTGCCCACGAGGTTTTCTTCAGGCACGGCTCCCCAATAGCGGCTATCATAGCTGTTGTAACTGTTGTCCCCCAAAGCAAAGTAGCCATCCCGTGGCACGGTGAACGTACGATCTGGTTGCGACAAGTTATCGCGGCCTAACGCATAACCGCGATAAGGAGGTTTCGCCGACATGACCCGCTCAAAACCGTAACCCTCTGCTTTCTTGCCATTCACGTAGAGAAACGGCGGGTCGATTCTCAAACGATCGCCGGGCAGTCCGGCCAGCCGCTTGATATAAAATGGCGAACCGGCCTCAGGATCTTCGCGAATACCCGGAATGTGATTTGTCCGAAAAACAAAAACGTCGCCACGATGCGGCTTAACAAAGTTGTAAGTAAACTTATCGACGAACACCTGGTCTCCGGTATCAATCGCGCCTCTGGCAATGATGTCGCCACGATGATAAATGCGGCCTGGGAAAACATTGAAATCATGGCTGAGAGTGTCGGGCGGCGCATAGACCAGATATTTTTGCCGCTGGCAGATCAACTGTGAAAGCGTAAAGAAAAAAAACATTTTCCTTGGCTGAATTTCAAGAAGCTGATCATCCTCGCGGGAAACAACATTGATGTAGTTGCGACCCCGGACGATGAACTCGCCAATCTGTCGCAGAAGGTTCGGCCCGGGAGCTGTGCTCGGATAACCAATAATCCCGTTCAAGGTCGGCTGCATCGAGCCTGTCGGAATCTTAAACGGCTGCAAGAAATAAGAGCGAATGCCCACTGCCACAACGATGGCCACCAAAATCACCTCGCAATTCTCGCGCCAATGCGACTCCCACGTCACCGGTGTCAGCCTGTGAAGAGTTTTATCCAGCGCATCGGCTGTGCTGTGTATTCTCTCGCGATCTCTCTGCCATAGCGCTTCGCGGAGATCCTTCATGCCCGCAGTGATTTGGTCGCGGTCCGCGCTACTGAGCTGATCGTCCTTATAGCGCAAATACTTCCGGGCGTGTCGCAGGAGCAGTCGGCTATGTTTCAATTGGCGCGATGTAAACATGAATTAGAAAATGACGAAGCAGGAATGTCGAATGACGATGAATGTTGAAGCCCTAACAGGTGAGGCAACAAGGGAAATAAACGGGCCGACGTTTCAGATTTATCATTCGGATTTCGTCATTGTGCTTTTAGCACTTCAATAAACGCCTCCTGAGGAATGTTGATCTTTCCAATGCTCTTCATCCGTTTCTTTCCTTCCTTTTGTTTCTCCAGCAGCTTCCGCTTGCGCGTAATATCGCCACCGTAGCATTTCGCGGTTACGTTTTTTCGCAATGCCGAAACGCTTTCACGCGCAATAATTTTTCCGCCGATAGCTGCCTGAATCGCCACCTGATAGAGCTGTCGCGGAATTACTTCCTTTAGTTTGGCCGCCAGCTGGCGTCCCCTCGCCTCCGCGCGATCTTTGTGCACGATCGTAGAAAACGCATCCACCGGCTCGCCATTAACGAGCACATCCAGTTTTACCAATTTCGCCGCGCGATAGCCGGCATGCTCGTAATCCATGGACCCGTAGCCGCGTGTAATGCTCTTAATCTTGTCGTTAAAGTCGACGAGAATTTCGTTTAGCGGCAATTCGCAATGCAACATGACCCGTCGTGTATCGAGCGACTCGGTGCGCTCCATGTGGCCGCGTTTCTCCAGAATCAATTGCAGGATGTCGCCGATATTTTCGTTCGGGCAGAGTACGTACGCCTTTACAATCGGCTCACGAATTTCCTGGATCGTTGTCGGATTAGGCAGGTGAGCGGGATTATCGATCAACAATGTTTCTCCCTGCGTAGTCAGCACTTCATAGACGACGCTTGGACTCGTGGCGATGATGTCCATGTTATACTCGCGCCGGAGTCGTTCCTGGATGATCTCCATGTGTAGCAATCCCAGAAATCCGCAGCGAAATCCAAATCCGAGCGCAACGGAACTCTCCGGTTGATAGATGAACGCGGAATCGTTCAGACGCAGCTTTGCGATTGCCGTCTTCAAATGTTCGAAGTCGCCGGTATTGATGGGATAGATCCCACTGAAGACCATGGGATGAATTTCCTGGAAACCCGGAAGCGCTTCGCGGGCGGAATGACGCTGATCGGTGATGGTATCCCCGATCTTCATGTCTGCAGTCGACTTAATGTTTGCGATGAAATAACCGACGTCGCCAGGATTTAGCTTTTCCTGTGCGAGCATCTTCGGCGTAAAGACGCCCACCTCTTTGATCTCAAAGCGCGCATTATTACTCATCAATGTGATTGCGTGATTCGCTTCCATTGTTCCGGAAACGACACGCACATAACCGACCACGCCGCGATAAGCATCAAAGACCGAATCAAAAACTAGCGCGCGTAATGTCTGGTCTACCGGTGGTCGCGGCGGGGGGACGCGTTTCACGATTGCCTCAAGAATTTCCTCGATCCCGATCCCCATCTTTGCGCTCGCATCGATTGCTTCCTCGGCAGGGATCGCGAGAATTTCTTCCAACTGGCGATGCACCGAGGCCACATCGGCATTCGGCAGATCAATCTTATTGATGATCGGCACAATGGTGAGTCCCTGTTTGTGCGCGAGGTGAACATTCGCTACGGTTTGCGCTTCGACTCCCTGCGCTGCATCGACAATCAACAACGCGCCCTCGCACGCAGCAAGGCTACGCGAAACTTCATAGCTGAAATCGACGTGCCCGGGAGTGTCGAGCAGGTTCAATCGATAGTTTTGCCCGGATTTGCTCGTGTAACGCATCGCCACTGGATGCGCTTTGATCGTGATCCCGCGCTCCCGCTCCAAGTCCATTGAGTCAAGAAGCTGGTCCTGCCTTTCCCGCTCGTGGATCGTCCCGGTGCGCTCGAGCAATCGGTCCGACAACGTCGTTTTGCCGTGATCGATGTGCGCGATGATGCAGAAGTTGCGCGTAAACTCAATTCCCATGGAAGTGGGCACTATGCGGGTGCGGCTGCGCACGGTCAATTAGTGCACAGTGATCTGCTAGCCGAAATCCCAGAGAAAATCGCTCGACCGCGCAGTCAGGTGTCGATGTACGTTCGATGTGCGCAACGTCTCCCTTCCGTCGAGATCGTGACAATTAGAATCTAGACACCGCCGCAAGTGAGCGCACAGTGAGAAGCGAGCAAACCCGCACTGCAAACGGTCATCAATTACCGCTAAACTGCTAAGAGTCGGCGCTCATGGCTTCCTGGCCTTCTTTTGGAATATCTTCTGGAACTTTGCTTCCCGATTTCCGGAGAAGAATGTTGAAAGCAGGTACGATGAAGTGTGTAGCAATGTTTTTGATCGTTTCTTTTGCGTGCTTATCGCACACATTCGCGGTTTTACGGCCGCTGTTTCCGATCAAGCCAGGGCCACCATTTGCAAACACAGACCGTAAGCTATGAATCGGCCCACGCGTAAAACCGACTTCTGGATTTTGCCGCAGGGAACGCTAACGCTCGTTAGGCCGCTCACTCAGAGGGCGAGTGAATGGATTAGCCAACACGCCCAGGATGATTCTCAGTGGTTTGGCCCTGCCCTCGTCATCGAACACGACTACGTCGCAAACCTACTCAACGGGATGATCCAGGATGGACTGCAAATCACGCAATGATTCTCGAAGAACTACTGGAATAGTAGTGGGAGATACTGCACGCAAATCCGGTCCAGCATCGAGGCCGGCGCCGCGCGTCTAGTCGACTCGTTGCTAGGCCATAGCCAATGACGATGGAACGGCGTTAGAGTTCACTCTCACTGACCAGCGTCGACGGTAAACCTCGCCCCAGCCTACTCCTGCGGTTTTCGCGCTGTTGCGGCTCACAATTGCAGAAGCTGCCTCGGCGTGGTCAGGGCATCTTGGCCAGGATGTTCTCCATCTCGGACGAGGTGAAAGCGCGTAATGTCTGCGTACGAATGTTGCCCAGCATATCCGCCCCCAGCAATACGCTGGCCGCCGTCTCGTCGTCCGGAGCGTCGAACACGCAGACTTGGTCATATTGCCCAAGTGTCCAATACATTTGCTTAATGGTTACTCCCATCGACTCCACCTTGGAGGCCCAGTCAGCTACCCGGTGGGTCGTTTCCTTTGCGGCCTGGATACCCTTGTCAGTAAATTGCACCAAACTGATGTACGTCGCCATATTGTTATTCCTTTCAGTATTCTCCGAGTTCCTTTCGATCCGACTGAGATAAAGCGAATGCTAGGGCTGCCGACTCCGAGGGTCAAATGACAGGGAATACCGACGCTCAATTCCCTTGCTTTCGGCCCGAAAGAATCACTCGACCGCATGCCAAATTTCCAGATAGATTATTTCGAACATGCCAAAGCTCATTATCAGCGGGACTACGTATGAACTTGTTGACGACCTGATCACAATCGGGCGCGGTCCGGACAACACGATAGTCATTAATAACCCTTCGGTCTCGGCGCGGCACGCGCATTTGCAGTTGGCCGGCGAAACATACCGGTTGAAAGATCTCGGTTCGACCAACGGGACACACGTTAATGGTAAGCCGGTTACCGAAACCCTACTAAGCTTTGATGATCGGATCCGATTTGGCGCGACCGAAGCCCGCTTCGAATCGGATGCGAGCGGATCGCGACCGCTTCCCCAGCTCGAGGAGATCAAAGCAAGACCAGCAGAACTGAGCGCCGCCCCTGCGGATTTTACCAATGTTTCTCCGTTCCGTCGCCAGAAACAACAGACCGACCCGCTTCGCAATGGAATTTTTATCGGTTTGGCAATCGTGGCGCTCGTGTTTCTCGGCAGCATGATCGCAGTGCTAATGATGCACGCCCCAAGTTTGTAAGTCCGGGCGATCCTGTGGCAAACTCGAGGATGATGCACCGGGATCCCTCGACTTCGCTCGGAATGACAAAACGTATAAAGCGCCTTTTGCTTTTCGATATCGACGGAACGCTGATCCATTCTGGCGGGGCGGGTGTGCATGCGCTTAAATCGGCTTTCAAAGAACGTTTCGGTGTCGCCGATGATCTGCACGACATCGAAATTGCCGGTATGACCGACTCGGGCATCGTCGTCAGCATATTGAACAAGCATAAGATTCCGGCGACGAACGAAAACATGAGCGCCTTTCTCGATAGCTACGTGCATTTTCTTTCGCTCGAATTGCCACGTCGCAAAGGCAAACTGCTTCCGGGCGTTCTGCAATTGCTTCGTCGTCTCAAGTCGCGGCCGCATCTCGTACTGGCTCTTCTGACTGGCAATGTCTCCCGCGGCGCGCAGCTCAAGCTCGAGCATTACGGTGTCTGGCACTTTTTCGAATTTGGCGCGTTCGCCGATGATCATCGAGACCGAAACCGGCTCGGACCGTTCGCTCGTGCGCGCGCATTTGAGAAGCACGGCCGCGAATTCGCCGCCTCCGAGATTGATGTAATCGGAGATACGCCGCGCGATATTGCTTGTGGTAAGGCCTTAGGGGCGCGCACCGTCGCCGTGGCGACCGGCACCTGGAGCCGCGATCGACTTGCCCAATATCACCCGGATTTCCTGATCGATGACCTTTCAAATGTGGAAAAGGTGATCGATACGCTCGGATGGTGATCCGTTGACGAATGAAGGGTTGATGAAAAAGAAGGACGCCTCCCCACCTGCTCCGAAGCCGTATCGAGACCGGCCCGATGTGCTGCCACTCAAGGGCGAAATCGATCTGCACGTTTCTCCCGTCGTCACGGCATCGCTCACCGCAATGATCGAAAAAAAACCGCAACGCATGGTGATCGATCTTTCGGATGTGACCTACATCGATAGCGCGGGCCTGGCGGCTCTTATTCAGGCCATGCAAAAAGTGGAAGCGTACGGTGGAAAATTTTCGCTCGCTGGCTTACAGGAGACTGTGCGCTCAATTTTCGAAATCTCGCGGCTCGATCAGGTGTTCCAGATCTTCCCGGACACGGATACCGCGCTGGCCGCCACATGAAACGGCCTCAAGCGTAGAACCAAGGCGGAAAGATCGCGCCTCTCCGGCTGCTATACGATGGGAGTCCACGCATATTCGTCGGGGCTCGGGGTCATTCGTGTCTGTTGGATAATCTTCATCGTAGTCTGGTTGGTGGGAGCCATTTCGACCAAGCGCACGATCTATCGCGAGAGCAGCGCGGAGCGAGCCCGCTATTGGCTAGTGCTGCTAATCGGCTATTTTCTGGTGATCAAATCGAGCGTTTTGCCGGCCCCGTTCAATTGGATCGTCATTCCGCACACCACATTAAGCGCCTGGGTTGGTGTCTTTCTGTGCGTTAGCGGGCTCGTATTTGCCATTTGGGCAAGAGTGATACTCGGAAGAAACTGGAGCGGCGTGATCACGTTGAAAGAAGGACACGAACTCATTGAGCGCGGGCCTTACCGCGTCGTGCGTCATCCTATTTACACAGGAATCCTTGCCATGTTTGCCGGCACCGCCATCGCCGTGGGGTATTTAGGCGGATGCTTAGGCTTGTTGCTCGTGTTCGTAAGTTTCTGGCTGAAACTCAAACGCGAAGAAGATTTGATGCTCAAACATTTTCCGGAAAAATACGCCGTTTATCAGCGCAGAGTGAAACGCATCATTCCGTTTCTTGTTTAGCCACGCTGCATAGGATCGCGAGCGTCTCGTTGATGTTTTGTGAGATATCGAATTGCGCCGCGAGCCGGCTGTTTGTCGATCTCACTGCCGCGCGCCGCGAAGGATCGGACCAAAGTCGAATCGCATCGCGCAAAGCGAGAAGATCCCGTGCGTGATCGACAATTGATCCGTGGACATCATTCTCGATGATTTCGCTAAAACCGTTGGAACGCGTGGTGATCACGGGCAAACCACAGGCAAGCGCTTCCAGACAGGCATTGGAAAATGGATCGTAAATCGTAGGCAAAATAAAAATGTCCGAGGCGGC
>Ga0209152_10000379_pt1 | contig 21097 bp, 20 predicted proteins | sample GraSoiAngelo_107_FD_185873 | JGI IMG/M metagenome (GOLD analysis project Ga0209152, IMG submission 185873) | Grasslands soil microbial communities from the Angelo Coastal Reserve, California, USA - 14_0903_09_30cm (SPAdes) (version 2) | ecosystem: Environmental > Terrestrial > Soil > Grasslands...
TCGTCTGCTGGCCCTGGCTCCATAACGGCTGCGTGAGATATATGTCATGCAGAGAAACGTAGATCGTGCTAGTCGTTCCGGTCACATAGGTCCTCGCGACCGGACTGGGGTTGTTCTGTGTCGTGTCAAATCCGACGATGGTGGTGAAGCTGTAACCTAGGTCGACAACATCCGAGTGATAGACTTGTGTTGGTGTGGTCTTTACCACTTGACCGTTGACGATTCGCTCTGGGAGCAAGATCTCGCCGTAGCAGAAGACTGGCTGTGTTGCGACAAGATAGACGTAGTTTCCGATTAGACGAGCACCGGCTAAGGTCCCGTTCATATCAACCTGGCTCGTGATCACCGGGTTGGCACGGTTGCTGATGTCGAAGACCGAGAGCGAAGTAGTTCTTGACAATTGAATGGGATATATTTTTGCAATGTTGCCAGGTTGAGGAGCGCCTGTGGCTATTGCGGGAAATGTTGCGCCTCCGCCATTGTAGGGATACGAGTATCCTGGAATCTCGCTTACGGTAACCAGTCTATTGCCGACTACAAATATCCCTTGCAAAGTCCCGTTAACGGCGATTCTGGATAGAAGTCTGGCATCTGCAGTCGGATAGGCTTGGGCGATAGCGACGGAATCGTTTGTTATTGTGTAGAGGTACTGGCCATCGTTCTTTACAGTGTCGAGCTCGTCAACGCCTGACACTTGCTGGTTGGTCTCGGAGTGAGCGGGAGCCTGGCCTGAACCGCTATTCGCTTGGGCTGCAGGACCGGCTGTTACTTGACCGGTGGTGAGAGCGCCACGGCCATAGAAGCTTGGGGTTGAGCCACCGCAGCCGCTCGTGTGAATGAATGCTTGAAGGTCTTGGTATGACGTGAACGGGATCATTCCATGCGCTGTCGGAGTTGTGAGAATGACCGAGACCGGGATGAGAGTGAGGCTCGCAAGAATGAGTAGGTATGCTGTTGTCGCTCTCTGAAACATCATACTTGTTCGTCACACTATAGGGTTGAGCTGGGCTTAATCCCAGTGTTTAGAACACGGTGTTCGGAAGTCCGAACGCCGTCATTTGCTGATGGGTAAGCTTGTATTGAACTAAGGATTTCTCTCGCTCTGGAGATTTGGCATTTGGCGGAGGAACGAGAGAGGGTTATTGAGTCCGAATTGAAAGGTGTGACTTTGCGCGTTTACTGGCATATTCTAGGCTCAAAGAAACAGGCTGTCGGTGTTAGACCCGTTCAGAGAGCCTTGGGGCTGAGTAGCCCTAGCGTTGCCCTGCACCATCTGGAGAAACTGAGGGGTCTGGGGTTGTTGGAGAAGGACTTGACAGGGGAATATCATCTGATCGAGCAGGTGAAGGTTGGAGTTTTGCAGAACTTTGTCGGAGTGTTGGGATTCATGCTTCCAAGATACTTGTTCTATTCGACCATGTTCACTGTGATGTTCGCACTCTACCCGATCTTCTACCGGCCAGACTTCTCCACGCACAATATCATGGCTTTTGTCTTTGGCATTTCGGCAGTTGCGGTCTCGTGGAGTGAGACCTGGCGGGCATGGAGGCTGAGGCCGTTCTGATAATGGATCGGGTTGTTCTAAGCCGTGGGATTATGCTGAGCCTAAGCCAATGAGTACCATGGACATGGCCGGGAAGAGGGCTCGATATTGAGACTCGGAAGAAGAACCAGAGCAGGACTCAGTCTGACACTGGGCGTACTTATCGGTCTCGGACTCGTCGTTCTTCCCGGAATTCTGGCAGCTCCGTCTCAGACTTCGACGACATTCGGGTCTAATCCAAGAGTAACTTCACCGGTTCAGGCTGGTCAATCGGGTAGTCTAGGCAGTCAGCCCACCGGTGCTTCGAGCGGGTTTACAGCGGGGTCTTTGCTGATCCTTGTCGGCCTAGTCCTGTCTCCTGCTATCGCATTATCGTTTCTAGCTCGATATTGGATGTCGAAACAGGCGAAAGACCGCCTAGGTTCAAAGAACTAGTTCAGCCGTTTGGTTCTGGCGCATTCCGGGCATATCGGAATGTTTGCGTAGCTGTTGGTGGTTGGTTTTCCGCAGAATCTGCATGGCTGGGCAATCGTCTCGGTGGGCGTGTATGACGTTTTCTCTCCTTTATCGGTCTGTTGGGTCAAGACTCTGGGTTTCCAAGCATGTGATTTGGCTGTGGTAACGTAAAAATCGCATGTGTACAAGTGAAGACTTGATCCTACTATTTTTCCTGGAAATGATAGTTTGGGAAGTCCTTGAGGTTTAGGGGGCGACAAATGACGGCTCGTGAAGTGCGTGGCGCGGGAAAAATCGACCGCGAGGGGAGTCGCTATGAAAGAATGGCTGGAAAATGTAAAGGCTGTGCCAAAACAGGATCAGAGGTTCGTAAAGTAGTATGGTCCCGTTCGTCATGTGCATGCTTGGTAGGAGATGTCTGCCCCTAAACGGGGCAGTCCGAAGAGGACTGGCCTACCCCTCTTCTTGAGTTCTCCCGGTTACAATTCCGTTTTCTGCTGGTATGGTCGATTTCTCGACAATATCCATAGTTGATGCCATGTCATCCAGATCTTTGGTGTTCCTCGGCAACATAACTGCAATAATCATGACGGTGGCAGCTTTTTTCCAGGCACTGTCATGGCCCATCGCTGGCGTGCTGATACTCATCTCACTCATACTCCCATTGCTGGCGGACATAAGCCTGTCGAAGGAAGGGTTGGCATCCCATCAGGCATCAAAGGTTCCGGCGACGACCCGTCACTCCCAAACCGAGACTAAGGTTCCGCAACACAGGCCTCTGGAAAAACACGCCATTCCAAATCGCCAATTGTCGACAAAAATCGATCAAAGGCCATCGCCGAAACCGGAGCCAGCGAGAACAATGGGACCGAAAGCGGGCCCCAAGCTCACCGGTTCGACAATCGCCGCGCCAAGGCTTGGCGTGCCAAATGTCACAGCCGCCCCAAGACCTCCGGTCGTAGAACAGGTCCCCAATTTCAACCCGAAAATTGCCATAGGCGACTATACGGAGTACGATGTTGAACTGGACGCTGGAAAGGATTTCTCAGGTGAGGTTATAGCAACCGGCCTTGTCAACATATACCTCCTCGATGAAGACAATCTCGACAACCTCGATCAAGGCGAAGAATTCTGGAGCGAGACAGGCGAGGAAGGTATCGAAAATGCGAAGCTGGAATTTACAGCACTCTCGAAGGGAAAATGGTTCTTCGTAGTGGAGAACGCTGACGACCGCGCCGTCTCTGCCACGGTGAAGATCCAGAAGGGAACAACTTCCACTGAGGCAGCTTACTAATGCATAGTACACGCCCCCGCAAGATTGGGCTAATTCGAGGTTTCCATGAACATCCCTCTCTATCCACGGCTGTCTTAGAACCCATTTTCTAGAAAAGTCATAAATCCTGATCCCGAAAGATACGGGAGCCACGGAGGTTTTAGTTTGAAAAAAATATTGTCGATTGCTCTTCTCGTCTCTCTAGCGATCTTCGTAGCCACAGTCCAAGTAGCTCCAGCACTCGCCGAGCATCAAGGACACGAAACGTCAGACGAAAACAAGGAGATCCATCAGGTGACAATCCATATAGATCTGACCGGAAGCCAACAAGTCCCAGCCGTAACTACAGGCGCTTTTGGGATGGCGACGGTTAGGCTCGTTGACAATGGTACCGCCATAGAATTCAGGGTGATCCTATGCGACATCGCCAACGTAACGGCATCGCACATCCACGTCGGCGCGGCAGGAACAAATGGGCCTGTTATCATTCCCTTCTTCCACGGCGCTCTCTTCTCTTCGCAACACGGTTGCAAGACCCTCGCCGAAGGAACCCGGGCGGCTGCAGACCTCAACACTCAAGCCAGCCCGTCAATTACCAGCTGGAACGACTTCGTCAAAGCCCTCCTCGCGGGCAACACCTACGTCAACGTCCACACCACAGCCAACCCGGGTGGTGAGATCAGAGGCCAGCTAGTTCACGAGCACGAGAGCGAGAACGACCAAGGCGACGATTAACCCTCTGGACCCGATTTCGCCGAATATCCCCTTTTTGCAATCTCACGCACCAGCCCTGTGTTCACCCTAGTTTTTCCTGTCCGTACTTTGTCAGGGTCCACCTGTTTCCCCGTCCAACAGCCGCGGAGGCGACGACTCTTTGCTTGAGAAGCAGTCTTAGGTGATGGCTCACACAGCTCTCAGTGAGACCAGCTCTCTCGCTGATCTCAACGACTCGTGTCCTTCCCTTCTCCAGACTCTCGATGATCTTCGATCTCGATGCCAGCCCTCGGTTGACGTTTCTCATTCCTGAGATGTAGGCTCGTGGATGGTAGGGTGGTGTCACGCTTGTCGCCCTTTCTAGGCGAAATCTCCCACCAAGAGCTTTGTCTGCGTTCTGTCCGCCTCAATTGGCCTGAATGTCTCGTCCAGTTCAACTTTTATGAGATCGAGTCTCTGTCGGTAGTATTCGCCAACATTGTACCGTTTGACCATGTCAAAGGCGACTTGGAGGTATTTCTCTACGCCTGCTTTGAATACGGTAGGTCCCAACTTGCCTCCGCATTTGACGCAGACACCTTTCAGAGGTGCTCGGCGCGGTTTCCAGTTGCACTTTGAGCATCGAGATCTCTGCGACGTGAACGTTCGCAGATTCCCTACCAAGTCTCGTAGAATATGAGTTCCGAGGACTTTCCTAGCTACTTCTTCTCCTCTTACGGCTACGATCTTATCGGCAAGATCTAGCTGCTCTTTGACTTTGTCAAGCATTGTCGGCAGTTCTTTGTACGCGCTGGTCAGTCGCGCGCGATCTAGATCTTCTGTTGGGTGGGTAAATCCAATGTTCCAGTTGTCCGACGACGATTCCCGCGCCTGATTGAGGGTTGGGACAAGATCCTCTATCTCCTTCGGGTTCGCCCCCACCAGGGTTTTCTCATAGAAAGCAATGGGGAATGTGGTGACTGTTTCGATGTTGAATGCTTGCCGAGCGACCTCGGTCGCGTTTAGTAGCGGAGCGAGCAACAGCGGAGCGTCCATTAATCCTCCTATTCTGTCCGGGAGGTACTCTCTCGAGAAGTTCAACAGAACGTCGAGCAGTAGCGATACTGAGTCCTCGTCTCCATCGCAGTCTCGCCGCTTTGCAGCATGATATAACGGGTGGGCATAGCACACGCTCGCCTTGGTGAATCCGACGATTCTTCCCACCGCGCCGACAGACGTGTGAGGCGATAACCCGACTACTAGATGCCCGATCAAGTCCTCTTTTTTCGATGCCTTATAGAACTTGTCCATTCCATAATAAAGAGTAAGCAAGTCGTCTAAGAACCGGGACACCTTCAACAGGTACTCTCCGCAAGCTTCCGAGACGACAAGGTCCTGTATCTCCAAGGCGCACAGCTGTCTCGGGTCCAACAACTCGTGACCGTCCATGTCCCTCGTGTATCCTATTTCATGTGCTTTCTCTAGGCTCAGCCCGATTTCTCCGGGTCTGAACTGAGTCAGTACGGCGTTGGACGCATCAAACCGCAGGGTCCCATCTTTGAACACGGAAACGTCTGACTTCGCACGTAACAACGCTTTCTCCAAGGGCTCCGGCATTCGCGTCTTGTTGATCAAACCTTTCACACCTTTCACCGACCCTTCCACTTTTCCCAGCCTGAGCCTCCCAACCGCTTCTTCCAGAATCTCGACGAGGTTTACGTTTACGCTGCGGTATGCAACTAGCGAACCATTACAGGTGGATGACGAATCATGCGATGGTTTGCCGCACTTCGGACAGTTCGTACTCATCTTCGTCTCTCGTCCGCAGACTGGACACTTGAGCCTAGATTCCCAGCGACCACACTGTGGACATCTTCGATCCACCAGATCCAATGTTACCACGGACTTCTTCGACGCCTCTATCACATCACGGCGCGGGCCCCCGGCTTGACCGGTTGGAAATAGCCCATGGACCCGTGGAGTCATTACTCTCTCCTTCGCCTTTTCTGGACGGCCCATGCGTGCCCCGACAAAGATCGGGGCCTTGTTCTTTACTGGGAATCCTGCCATCAGGCACAGTGCTTCAAGCGAGCTTTCTCCCTTAACCTGGGTTGCTGGGGCCTCGAGGTTCAGAATTGTCCGAAGAACCAGCGCATCATCATCTAAGAGCTGGATGGCACCCGCCACCATCTTGTGCGGCACTCGAGCCTGTTCGAGAATGTCCTTCAGCTTCTCATCATAAGGAAGAACGCAGGACTGGTCTAGGTAGTGGATGAGTTTCTCGCGGAGATAGTGTACGTCTTGGACCGTGATCAGGCTCCAGAAGTGCGTATATGCGGGGTGCAGAGGAATTCCAAGGCTCCGGGATAATCCAATAGCCTCACCGGCTCGTGGTTTGACAGAGAACGGGTTGGTAACGAATTGCTGCAATCGTTCCACTGAGACATTCAGGAATTGTCGTGCTTTGCTACTGTTTTCCGGGTCGTGGAGCTTCTCCTCCAGTAATTGCGCCCACCATGATTCGACAAACCCTGAAGGGACCAGCGCTCGATTGTTTTCCAGAAATTCCCCATATCCCACCAATAGGTCGCCGAGGAATAGTATCTTCTGAATCTTGTCCCGCAATGCTTTTGCTTCTTGAGGAGAGTCTATCCTCATCACCGAGCCATCGTTGAGCTTCACGACCGGGGGTTCGATGCTATCGACTGCGTTGACGATGCCTGCCTTTCCTGGCCTTTCCAGTCTCATCTGGACTCCTACGGCGAGAAAACCGCCCAGGACCTCCATGGTAGCTGGATGAACACCGACTGATGCCATGCCTGTGTTTCGCGAGCGGCCATATCGTATTCTAAAGCCCCCAGCCGCTCCCGGGAAGGCGAAGATTGGACGCCCGCCAACGACGTCTTCCATGAACATGAACTCTTTCGCCTCCTCTCCTTCTGATGAAGAGGTCTTCATCATAGCCAACCATCCCCAGCCTTCGAGTCCTAGCTTCTCGACGATCTTCAGAACCTTGGTCGATCGTCCGAGCAATCCATCATTTACAACTCGTAATGCTCCGCCCCTGACCCTGTTCGTTTCTACACGCATAAGATTCCGGTTCACCGCGACCTCGACGGGATCTGTTTCCACTCCGTTGGGTTCAACAGTAAGGCGAATGATCGCGTCTTTGAGGACGCTGTCCGGGTTCCGGTATTGGAAACGGGCGATGGATCGCTCGTAGAGGCGTAGTTCTTCGACAAATCTCATCGCTTCCTGTTCAGATGCATGATAGGGCGGAATGTTCAGCTGGCGTCGGACATAGTCGGCAACGATCATGGTCAAGCCCATTTCTGTCCCGCCAGCCGACCTCATCGGGCCTGCAAAGTAGACGGCTAGATGCTTTGATCCGTCCACGTTTGTACGAATCTTGACGTCATGTATTCCTTGTATCGGGGCTACGGTCACTGCCTCGTCCAGCACCGCTAGCGCTGTACGAATCGCCTGTTCAGCGGCGTCTTCTGGCTCAAGGCTTCCGAAGTGGCCTAGAACGATGTCCTCACTAATCTTCAGGGCTGTCTCTTCTCGTGAGATCAGTTTGCTCAAATCTCGGATTCTAGCTGCAACCCCGAGTGGTCCAACGGATTTCTCGACGCGCTCAGCTAAGTCATAGGTCGTTTGTGATTCGACTTTCCATGAGGGATCGAGTCCTTTCGATCGGGCTTCCGAGGCTATCGCGTACTGACGGTTGTATTCTTCCTCTATTCTCCTCGCATAAACATGGTTGGCCCGGTTCTCTAGAACTTGCACGGCGAGCCTTCGACTACCGGCTACCGTAATAGGTTAATGGTCAATTTCTTGTTGAGATAACCGAAACCGTTCCGGATCAGATGATCATGCCGATTTCCAAGAGTGAATCTTAAGAGTTAGATTCGGACAACCTGGGAAGCGACGCGCGATGAGCGATCGTTCGCGAGTCGGAAACATAGGGAGACGCTCTGCCTGGGATAACAGAACAACGGTGCGTCGGCTTCACGGTATTGAATATCGAATGCTTGAGGATTCCGATGACATCCATGATTTCGTCAACACCGAGGTACGGAAGGAACTGGAAGCAGATTTCGATAGCATGGGAGAGGACCCGAGACACAACGATCTGCTCAACTCGCTTCCGAAGCGGAAGTGGAAGTTGGAAATTGTTGGTGTTGACGAGGTCCGGATGAATCCTCTAATCCTCAACTCCTCTGACGCAAATACTGGTCGAAAGTTCATTGAGCGTCTGACGGAACGTCGATCGGAGCTTCGTAAAGCGTTGGAAGCCGGTGGAACCGTTATCTGGCCTATAGTTCTCTTGCGTGAACAACAGACGCTTGTCGATGGATACTGTCGCCATTCAACCCTTCAGGAAATGAATATTCCCGAGGCATATGCCTACGTAGGACGTTTCGTCGACGAGCGGCCTTCTCCTCCCAAGAGGATTCGATGGGCATACTCGAACTCGAATCATAAGATCCCTATCTACAGGACTCGATTCCGCTATCAGCATTCAACACATTGCTCTTGAAGCTTATTTGCCAGAAGCCCCTATCCTATCCTTGGTACTCCTGTGTCCGCTACGTGCACTATGGCGCTGTTCAAAGGCGAAAAAGGACAGATGCATCTGCAAAGAATTCCAATTGACCCCACCTCTTTCTTCACTATCTTGCCCTCTGGAGTTCTCTTCGAGATAGGAGCGTTCCCTGAAGATTTGAGAGCGAGACTCGAACTTGACCAAAGAGATTCCTTGGAAGCTCAAGTCTATTCTGTCGTTGTCTCTGCTCATGGGCGAGAAGATGTAACCCTCGCCGTCACCTTCGAAGATGCTCACCCAGTCTTGGGCGCAAAGTTCCTTGAAGACTTAGGCCTGAAAGTGAACCCTGACTCGGGAGTCTTGGAGCCGGCGAGGCATCGTGGCTTCGCCTACAACCACGAACCTTAGAAATGTCTACTATCTCCCGGTCTAGAATAATTCTTCATTGTGATCTGGATGCTTTTTACCCGTCTTGTGAGATCCATCGGGACCCATCGTTGAAGGGCAAGCCGTTGATCGTAGGTGCCGATCCGAAGAATGGAAAGGGTCGCGGAGTCGTTACTTCCTGTTCCTATGAGGCACGGAAGTTTGGGGTTCGATCTGGAATGCCAATTAGTATGGCCTGGAAGCTGTGCCCTCAGGGGATCTATGTGCCACCTGACTTTCTGCTCTATGGTGAGACCTCGGAGAGAGTGATGGGTATTATGCGGGGCTTTGCAGATATTTTCGAACAGACCAGTATTGACGAAGCTTACATGGATGTCAGCAGGAGATGCAAGACGTATGATGACGCGAAACTTCTAGCTTCCCGGCTGAAAGCTACCCTGAAAGAACGAGAAGGCCTCACTGTGAGTGTCGGAATCTCGCCTAGCAAATCCATCTCGAAGATGGCCTCGGACATACAGAAACCAGATGGGCTCACCCTTGTTCAGCCAGACGAAGTAGACAAATTTCTCGAACCATTACAGGTCAACAAGATCAGTGGAGTAGGCAAGAAAACAACAGAATTCCTTCATGAAAAGGGAATCGAGAACATTGGCCAGTTGCGCGAAATTGAGGCAAAGAAGCTCACCGCCTGGTTCGGCAAAGGCGGGGTATGGCTCTGGGCCATAGCGAATGGAATCGAGGAGACACCCGTGGAAGAGAGAGGGCTAAGGAAATCGATCAGTGTTGAGCAGACATTCGAAAGAGACATTCAGAACAAGACGATGGTCCGGGACGCGTTAGAGTCTCTAAGTCACGAGGTTCACGACAGGCTGTTGGGTGAAGGTTTGTGGTATCGCACCGTTGGTATCAAGATACGATTCGAAGGGTTCGTTACGTTTACCCGGGAGAAAACTCATACAGGGTATGTAGACGACCTGGGAGTCATCCGGGAATACGTAACGCTGCTATTCAGGGAGTTCGAGAAAGACCGGCGGAAGATGAGGTTAGTTGGAGTTAGACTATCTGACCTAAAGCCAGCTGAGGGTAAGCAGATCAAACTCGGCTGACAACCTATTGGTCCCGATCAGTTTCGTAGATCTGCAAACCCCACGATTTGAAGAGGTCCAGGCTCCTTGCTCTTCCGATGATGTTGAGCAGCACAAAGCCACCGATGTTTATCGCCACCACTTCTCCCGCGAGAATCCCGAGAATCGACAAGGCCGGTGGTATCGAGAAAACGATGCTGAGATAGCCTCCTACCACCACTGATATCAGCGCAGTCTCAACAAGGGTGGCCGTAAACCAGCTTGCGTTCCGATTGCCAATCCTCCAACTTCGCCGGCCAATCTTCCATCCTAAGAATCCGGCGAAAAGATTGACCAGACTTCCGCCAACAATGTCTAGTCCGATCGAGGCTGATGGGAATCCGGTTATCGAATCCGCAGCCAAATTTCCCACCACTGTTCCAATGCCGAGTCCAAGGATTGCAGGCCATCCGAAGAAGATCACCAGGGGCATCAGAACATCAGCTACCCTCACTTGTATTGGAAGATTGCTGATTGGAGCGAATCCAATTACGAGCGCGGCGTAGAGTGCTCCAAATACGGCCGCTAGTGAGAGGTTTCTAGAACGGGAAACTACAGCCCTATCTTTGATCTCTCTTCTCATTTTGCCTCCCTACTCCGGGGTTTGTATGGCGCAACGGGTGGAAGGCCCCACTCACGCGCCTGTTGACTGTAACGAGTGGGAGGTCTTGTCTTAAGACTTGCTAGGGGTCCTGACGATCCACATGATAGAAAATTGTTCTAAGCCTAGCTAGATAGTTCTGGGCTGAAAGCTTGCGTGAGAGTCATTAGTCTATCTAGGCTATGCAGTGGCAAGTAATCTTTTCAGGTCTTCCTTCCTTCGGAGTAATTATGACGTGGCTCCCATTTCCGAGGAGGCCCGGTTTCTTGAGTTCTATTCGGCTTATCTGGGCCCTTTTCCATCTCGAACTCTTTCATCCGTTCGATATCTGTTATCGTCTTAGCCCACTCATCTGGAGAGAGTTCTGGCATCGGCTCACCATGGATAGGGCAGGCCAACGTGCTAGCCAAGGCTCCACCGCCGTTCACGCCAAGATCTATGCCGAGAACTCTGTTCGTCGTGAAGTTCCGTATCCGATATGGGTGAGGCCTCTCTCGAGGAAACCGCCTGCGACCCGTCGAGAAACATTTCACTCTCTCTCATAATTTAGGCCCTAAAGCCATGGTTGGGGGATTCTCACCGATAAGAAAATCGTTCCTGGAGCAGGCATTTCTTCGACTATGCTATGGAAGCTCGGGTTCAGAATATTCTGGTCGCTAGTTGTGCTAGCGGCCGGAACCGCAGGTTCCCTGACTATTAGGCCTGTACTCTTGGCTCGGAGACGGCCCTTGTTTCGCGATGTTTGCTCGCTCAGATCGTTCGTAGTCCTCCCCGATAGAATGGCAATGAGGAAGACCGTGTTATCGGAGATGTATTTGCTAGCGACGCGTTCTCACGGAAGGCCAACTCTCGGCAACTATTGCTCTGGGAATCTCCCTGACCCAGTCTGGGATAATGACGGCTCGGAGAAGTTCTTGCACGGAGATCCCTCGATCTATTGCAGCACCGGTCAAGACGCGATAGTTCTCGTCGCGAAGCGACATCATGAATTTTGTCAAAATAATACCACGCAATACCGTAGCCGCTCCTAATAGAGTCATGTTTCAAGCTCGTCACGAACTCCAAGTTTTCCTCATAACTTCTCAGAGAGGAGCACCACCCTAAAACGGCGGGTGCATCTTCTGCAGAAGTCTTAGATTTCCGGTCGGTTACTTTGGCCCGGTTCGCATGGTATCAGAACTATTTTTGCAGTCTTATGATTGGACTCTGCGAGACCTCTGTTGAACCGCCGTTTCGTCCCGCTGATAATCCTCCTCCTGCTTCCGTTATCAATGATCTCCATTCCGCATGCTAACGCAAACTATCGGCTGAACCAGACCATGGTTGATACGTGGCCTTCCACCTTGACTAATTACGCAGTGGCCAGTGGCGTAGCCATGGCCGACGCTGCCACGTCTGGAACTAACAATATCGTCACCGTGGGCAACTACAACAACGGCACGAACTTCGGCCAATTACGCATTTACCACAAATCGGCGGGCTCACTGGTCCTTGATGATAACACGTTGTTCAAGTCGCCTGCTCCCAACTACTACTTGTCAGGTGTCGCGGTAAATGATATCGACGGAAACGGCCAAAACGACACCATCTTCATCGCCAACATTGGCCCCTCGACATCCAGCCCGACTATCGCGTCTCAGATCGGCATTTTCCGCTGGACAGGTTCTTCCCTCATCAAGGAGAAAACGTACAACTTCACAGGGCCTGGAACTGCCCTTGAGACTCGTAGCATCGCCATCTGGAGCCACAATGGTGTCCGCCAGATCGTCACCCTAGGCTACTATCGTATGGCTGGTCCTAACGACTGGGCTCAGCTCGGAATCTGGTCCTTTGACGGAAGCAACCTCAACAAGGTCTTACTCTATAACTGGACCACAACTGGTCCCATAGGAGCGGGATCCCAAGGATACACGGTGACAACCGGTGACGTTTCCAACAATAACGGTACACCCGACATCGTGACCGTTGGCTACTCCAATAATTCCACGGTCACTCAGAGCGAGCTGCGTGTCTGGGCCTGGACTGGCAGCGGGACTCTCGCCCCCAAGGGAACCCGCGACTGGCTCACTACTGGTGTAGGAACAGTAGCGACAACCGTCACGATCAAAGACCTCACCGGCAACGGGCAGGCAAACATAATCGTCGGCGGCCAGGACCTGACATATCCAGTGTTGAGGGCCGAGCTTACAGTGTGGTCTGACTGGTCCGGAACGCTAACCCAGCAAGCGGGAACCACATGGGTCACATCCCCTCAGACGAGCATAGATGTCATCCACGTGGCAGCGGGCGACGTTGACGCCAGTGGGGAAACCGAGATTGTAACCGCCGGACAGGCGGACATGCCTATTGGGTCAACCGATGTCTACTACGGCACAATCAGGATCTGGTCTTTGAGCGGTTCAACGATTACCCTTCAGAAATCCTACTTGTCCTCCACCCTCAACTCGCCCATATCCGCCATAACTGTAGGCGACCTTGGCAGGGTCGGAAAACAGGATATCATTGACGGCGGTCAATCATCGGGCAAGGGACTCGTAGAAGTCCGCGATGTGGCGTTCGCTAACAGCGCAGTCAGCTTAACCCTAGCCCCATCACTCGTCATCTCAGGTCAATCCATTAGTATCACTGGCATGCTAACAAATGCTACTGACCAAACCACGATCTCCTCAGCACAAGTTCTTCTAGAATACTCGACCGGGCCCTCAAGCAACTACCAGATACTCGCAACTGTCATAACGGATTCTCAAGGCCGATTTGCCTCCAGCTGGACCCCATCAGGCCCGGGCTCGTACACCATCAGAGCAACATGGAACGGTGATGAAACCCGCATGGGAACGTCCAACACCGCTTCCTCAGCAGTTGGCAAGGCCCCTAGCGTAATTCTTCTCTCCTCGTCTACGTTCAACGCGAAACCAGGCGACACCATCTCCCTCAGCGGCTACCTCTATCCTGCAGCACCAGCGAACATCTCGATAACCTATACCAGCCCTTCCGGAACTAGTACCGCTCACACGGTCAAAACCGATAACACCGGTTACTTCACTGATGTGTATACGGTTGATTCTGCGGGCGCCTGGAAGATTGCGGCAGCTTGGTCCGGCAACTCGATAAATTCTGGAGTCACTTCCAACAATCTGAACGTTCAGACTCAGCCAGACCCCATACAGTATACACTGGCGACCTATGGTTTCGTACTTGCTGCTGCAGCTTTGGCGGTCGGACTCGGTGCCTTCCTGACTCTTCGGAAACGCGGAGAACCGCACGTTCCAGCAACCGTTCCGGCTAAGTAGCCCAGTCTCTGTTCGTCGCGTTTATTCCAATCCAGAGATGCTCTCACGAATCGTTCGACAATATTTGATCCGGTGCTATTTGCACAAAGTCTTCCCGGATCAAAGCAGAACTCGGCATATTCTGTATAAGCTAATAATTGCTTCCAAGGTTGGCTAGTTAGGAAATTCGTCATGAGGCTGAACAAATTATCCTACCTGACACTCTGGGCAGTCCATTTCGATCAGGTCAGGGCCCTCTACAAGGAAACTCTTGGTCTTCCGGTTGCCCAGGAGAATGAGAGCTTCATCATGTTCGACACTAAAGGCTCTCAGCTTGCCTTCCACCGGCTCACGAAAGCTCCGCCCCTCTCCCGTTCGACTGTCGAGCTACACTTAGAGGTTAACGATGTCGATGAGGTCTACTCATCTCTAAAGTCCAAAGGTGTGAAGTTTGACGATCCTCCGGCTAACCGGCCTTGGGGCACGCGTTCGACTGGCTTCAAAGACCCTGAAGGTTACGTTGTGGAAATCGTGGGTCCTTTGAAGCCTGGGGAGCCCTCAAAGGGAAACTAGCGCTCTAGCTTTGTTCGCTCTTATGTTTGGGCTTGGTCTTCCTCTTTTTCTCCGGCGTCAAGGCTGGAGCTTGCGGGAAATAATATGGGGTCGTTTGAGCTGCAGTCGGCGGTGAGCCTTCCCGTTCCTGCGGGTGGGCTTCATGCTTCTCTGGCGGTGTGACTTCTAGGACTCCACTCTGGCTTAGCACCCTGTAGTGGTTTAGGCCCTGGTGGTGGAGGAACTTGTGGAGTAGCAGTTTGACTTGTTTGGTTCTTGCGTCCTCGATCTGGACCTGTGTCCCCTTTGTTTTCATTCTGCCCTCGAGCTTCGATTTCAGGAACTTGGCTGCTTCGTTCGCCAGGTCATGTAACTCTTTCAGCTCGACTGTCAGGACGTTTTTCGGCATGCTAAATCACTCGAGGGGTCTTGGCGGTTTAAGACTAGCTCATATTCTTTAGTACGCAATCCCTCGCACCGCCCATTTCAACACCTGATCTCGATTCTGGAGCATGTTCCACATCTCGCCCTAGTATCATCGGAAACAGGTCTAGACTTCCCGTATCTTCCCGTGTCATCAAAACCCGGATTGTGCCCTGATCCGCCGGTCTCGCCCATTATCAATGCCAGACAGCAAATTTCTTCGTCGAGAAGGAGGGGGGATTGTACAGAACAACTCGCGACGCAAGAGCGGTTGCTCCGTTTTTCTGTTTTTACTATTGTTCCGTGAGAAGGTTGGGCCAGCATTATAGCGACATCTATCATTCCATATCTTGTGATTGATGCTGTAGTGCGGGTATGCTCAAGACCAAGATAGTCGCGTTCCTCGGCCTCGCCCTAGTGCTCTCGTCCCTTCTCCTAGGTTCCCGAACGCTTGGCTACTCCAGAGCGGTTCTGAGCCTACAGCTCGGGGGCTTATTCCTTGTTCTGGGCGGGTTCTTCAGATTATTCCACAACCACGGGGTACAAGATGCCCTCACGGGTCTGTATGATCTTGAGGCCGCGATGCGCTAGAGGTTTCTCGACTCTAAGCTTCGTCCTTGTAGAACTCCGCCAGGTCCAGCGATTCCCGCGTCTGCCTCTCCAACTCCTCCATTGTCGGGTACACTGCCCTGAAGACTTCGAGAACACCCTTTCTTGATCTTACGTGCACCAAATACGTTGGATACGCGGCGTGTCGAAACACGCTCTTGCTCTCCGAAGACTCCGCCCTGTCACTGTCCGCATAACGAACATGAACATTAGAGAAGTGGACTCTTTCAGCAAGATCCGAAGTCATCTTTCTGGCAAGCTCCTTGAACAATGGTTTCTGCTCCATGCAACCTGAACAGCCGTCTCTTGTGATCGCCGTCACATATACGACTCCCAGGTCTTTCGCGAGAGCCTCGCGCGCTCCGTTGTCCGATAAACCCTTCAAGCGTTGAAACTCAACGAGCTCGACGCTCTTGTCGGTGGAAAGCTGGCTTGAAACCGTCAATACCGTTCCCTGGAAAAACGTGTTGAGTCATTGATATAAGGACAGACCCTTGACCTGGGATACGGTGAACAAAACGAGAGTCTGTTGTTCCAGATTCTTTGAACTTGAGGGAAACTCGGGAGAGTTATTTCTGAATAGCTCCGGGTTCAGGTCGAAGTTCTACGATTAGTCCATCGCTCCATTGATACTTGGCCTCCATCAGCTCCGAAACCTTCTTGGCCAGTTCGGGCTCATCATCCGGATCGATGATCCGGCCGAGTCCCAAGTACTCGTCGCTGTCCACCTCGAACGAGATTCCGGGGTGGTTCTTGATGTTCCGCACCCAGTGAGCCTCGTCCCGGAATTGCGAGACGAGATAGAATCGTCCTTGATGTCGTACATACCAGATTTCGATTCTGTGAGGTGCCTTGGTCTTCCAGCCTTCAGTGGTGAGATAGAGAAACTGGTGTTTGAGCTCCTTCAGGAACGACCCTCCTGAAACCGCTGTTAACGGTTACCCTTTCGGCTTCTCTGGGACATGAGCCATGCCTTGGACCTCCACCTTCATCCCAAAGAGCAGATCGCCGGCCTGGATGGTCGTCCTCGCGGGCCTGGGATCATGGAAGAAGGTGGAATAGACCTCGTTCATTCCAGAATACTCTACTAGATCCCTCAAGTAGACTGTCGTCTGGAGTACGCAGTCCATATTGGACCCTGCAGATTCCAAGATCCTCTTGAAATTCTCCAGAGTAACCTTCGTCTGGGCTCTGATATCTCCCGGAATGACTTTTCCGTTCTTGTCGATTGGCCCCTGTCCAGAGACAAACAACAATTCTCCAAACCTGACTGCAGGCGAGAAAGGAAGACCCAGCGGCGCAGGGCCCGTTTTCACAGCTTCCTTCATCATACAAATCGGCCGGTCGGTTCCTCTTCTTCGGTCTTTAAGAGTTGAGAGATAACACCGGATGACTGACCGTTCGTGCAGCATAATGCCACCTCGGGCTCAGAGATTCCCGGCTTAATACCCTTGAAACTGATCGAAGAGGCCCGAGAACGCATCCGAGGCGCAGTCCTACGAACGCCTCTCGTCCGCTTGAATGTTGACGACGTACCAGCAGAAATCTTTCTGAAACTAGAGAATTTGCAGCCCACCGGCTCCTTTAAGGTTCGAGGCGCCAGCAATGCGATCGCTCTTGCGGGTCCAGATGCCAAGAAGCGCGGAGTTTACACTTGCAGCGCCGGAAACATGGCCCAGGCACTGGCCTGGCAAGCCCGTCAAAACAATATTCCATGCACAGTAATCGTCCCGGACAACGCTCCCAGGACCAAGCTCGAAGCAATCAGGCGATTTGGTGCAAAGATCATCCAGGCTTCGTTTGACGATGTCTGGAAGGTAGTTGTAACTCATCGTTATCCTCCTCTCGACGGCTCGGTGTTCATCCATCCGTTTGCGGATACTCGAATGATGGCAGGAAACGGAACTGCTGGACTAGAGGTCTTGGAAGATCTGCCTGATGTCGACTCGGTCGTCATACCGTTCGGTGGCGGAGGACTTTCCGTAGGTATCGCCTCGGCAATCCGCGCGAAGAGGCCCCAGACCCGATTCTACGCTGTAGAGCCTGAAACCGCGGCGCCACTGTCTGCTTCTTTCGCAGCTGGTTCAGCCCAGGAGATCGAGAGGGTTCCCAGTTTTGTTGATGGTATCGGCGGAAAGAGCGTTCTGCCCGAGATGTGGGAGCGAGCAAGAAACCTGCTCCTTCCCTTGGTCGTTTCTCTCTCGGATATTACTATCGCTGTCAAGCTATTGATAGAACGCAACAGGATCGTTGCGGAAGGCGCTGGAGCGGCATCCGTTGCCGCGGCCATGACAGGCAAGGCTGGGCCTGGCAAGATTGTATGCATCGTGTCCGGCGGCAATATTGATTCTTCGAAGCTGGGAAAGATTCTCGCAGATGGCGTTCCGTAGCTACTTGGTTACGAGCTTCAGGACGTAGGATCCGAGGAGCTTACTCGCCAGGACTACGAGAATTCCTAGGACTACCATTTTCATTGCTGATTTCGCTGCTGACTGTTTCAGGGTGATTCCTCGGAATGCTCCCAGCAAGAAGAGCATCATGACTCCGATGACTATGGACGCCGTTACCGCATAAGTTTCGGGGAAGAGTACTAGTGGGAACAGAAGTACCAGTGAAGCAAGAGCGGAGGTAATTGCTGTAACTATTCCGGAGCCTAGAGCTCTCCTGTTGATCTTTCCTACCAATCGATGGACCTTCGGATGCTCTGTGGTAATAGGGACTGGTTTTTTCTTGCTGCCATTTGTTTGTCTTGACCGCTGCCGATTTGTCCGCGTTATCGCCTCCAGCAATTGAGTCTTCTTCTCATGCGTTTCCGATAGGTAGACTGCTGCAAAAACCGATAGCGCGCCCGCAACCGCTCCGCCTACGCCCGTTGCGAAAATCTGGACGGGTATCAATGCTGCAGAACCCGCGGCTGATATGATTCCAAGGACGGAGAATAGGCCGTCTATGGAGCCAAAGACGAGTTCAGCGCCTCGACTCCCTGTCTCTTCAACTACTAGCTCTGTGCTCTGTACTGCCAGATCCGTTCATCCCCGGAGGGCATGCGAAATGGCATTGATCCCCGGCATGAGCATGCTGTTACTGGACGATGGCTCCGAGGGAGAGTCGCCCGGGGCCACCAAGCTCCCTTAACCGGACCCGACTTTGCCATGATGGGTTTCGTTTATGGCCGATTAGCGCCTGCCGGAATAGGCTGGGGTGCCGGATTCTTCTCAAGGCTCTTCCCTGTCTTAGCGTTCTTGGCGGTGACAGCTGCGGCAAGAAGGATCTTAGCAGTGTCCTCTATAGAACCGAAACTTGTATCGAGGGCTAGGTGGTAAATCGACCAGTCATCTACGCTGAATCCGTAATGCTTCCGATATCTCTCAGCTTGGACAGCTTCCCTGTGCAGTGTCTGTCTCCGCGCCTCCTCGAGATTAATGCGGTCTCGCGCGGCTATCCTCTCCAGCCTCACCACCAAAGGTGCTGTTAACAAGATCCTGAGGTCGGAAATCTCCTTCAATACCCACCCTGCTAGCTGACCATCAACTACTACGTCACCTCTCTCCGCCTCCAGCATGGTCCTCTCATCTACCAACCGGTCGATACTCGGGTCGGCAGCAGCCATCTCCTGGAATCTTTCCAGTGAAACCCTCCTCTCATCGGCTAGCTTCCTAAACAGCATTCCAGCAGACACGTGGTGGAGACCGAGTGATCCCGCGAGTTTCGCCGCGTATGTGGACTTGCCGGACCCGTGTGGCCCGCTAACGGTCACAATCAATCGATGGACCCTGACACGCGGGCAACCCGTCTAATCTCAGACGCCAAACAGTTGCCACACAGCACCCCACCAAATGGACGGGATGGAACGCGCGAGCTCTTTGGCACTCCGACCGGTCTTCCTGTCACCACTCCATGCAACTCAGCTCCACATCGCGAACATTGCGCGCTGCGGTGCGCCTTTGCTTCAAAGTGGATAGTTCGAACACCAGACGGCAATGTAAGCACCTTTTTTCGGCGCCCGCTTGTCCTCTGCGATGGTCGCGTCAACTTGATTCCCCTGTTGTTGGGGTCATCGAGAACGAAGATTGGACTCCAAACAACCTTGACAATGGAATGCTCAGAGCAAATGAGCAGATTAGATACCAGTAGAACAGGGACAGTACTGAGAACATTCCGTTGCCTGTTGTCGTTGTGAATGGTAGAACGAGCGGCGCGTACGCCACGGGAATCGAGCCAATCGCCGTGACGACTGTATAATAGATCAAGAGAAAAGGAATGATCGTAATCGGGTATGTCTTAAACTGCTCGAAAGTTGATCGCGAGCTCATCTTCATCATGGCCGACTGACGTCTCATTAGCTTCTCGAGCGCCTTCTCGTCCCCCTCTTTCTTGGCTTTCCGCACTGCACCCGTCCAGGCCATATACTCCCGCCTTGAGTTAGCAATCATCCTGTAATTCACGAGAAACCGGTTGGCAGACATTGTAATTAGCGATAGAACGATCGCCGCGCCAAGCACCATGAGGGTCGCGGAGGGGGGATGACTATACTGACGAAGAGGCGCAGCCAAGGTGTTCAGAATGTCGTCGATGAAAGTCATTGTAGGGTCCGCTTCTGAATTAGCGCCAACAAATCTTCTGCCGCTCGCCTCTGATGTCCATCAGGATTCAAAACTATTTGGATGGGAGCACCCGCCAGGACAGCATTCGCGCTCGCCATATATCTCGACCACTCCAGGTCTGTCCTTGCCTCGTCTACGGTCTTGCTGTCTCTTTCGCGCGTTCGGTCGGCATTCCTTCTCCTGGCAATGTCCTCGGGGTCGGCTTCGATCAAGATAATCAGACCAGGGTCAAGCGCTTCCAAGACTCTTCGCGGCGTTCCTGGCCAGATTCCATCCTTGGTCCTCACGAACATGTGAGTATCTACGACCAGAGCAGATTTACCTCCAGCCTTTCCGATTTCGCGCGCGGCCTGCTCTTGGACCTTACCTTGGAGTTCGAGATCTTGGCGGCGCATATGGTCACGATGAACTGTCTTTCCGCGTTTCTTGAAGAGCTCGTTCATTACGTTTCCAAAATTGACGATCTTCAATGGGATGTTCTTTTCGCGTGCGACGGTCTCCAGTTCTTGTAGAACGGTGGTCTTGCCGACCCCGGGTATCCCTGCTACTATTATAGTGCGTGACAATTCCCTCGCTCACTGTCCGAGGAATCCCTTGACTCCAGGGTATATTTCGGTAATTCTCTCTTTGACTAGTATCTCGTAGTATTGTTCGATGATGCCTACGGTCAGTAGGATTCCTGTTCCCGTGCCAAAGGCGCCGAGAAAGTCTGCGCCTGCAGCGATTGTGCCGATAACGATTCCTCCGATAACGGTCACGGTTGGAATGTACCGGTCGAGGATCTGTCTTATGGTGGTGCCGGAGCGTCGGAATCCTTCTACTTGCATTCCGGAGTCGATCAGTTGCTTCGCGACGGTCTTCGAGTCCATTCCGCCTACCTCGACCCATGTGATGGCGAAGAAGACGCAGGCTATGACGAAGATGCCCATGTAAACTGCGGCTCTAATGGGATCCTGCAGGACGACAGTTATCGATCTGGGGGCGAAGGTGTAGTAAGCAAGTCCTTTGCTGGGG
>Ga0209152_10000386_pt1 | contig 20857 bp, 20 predicted proteins | sample GraSoiAngelo_107_FD_185873 | JGI IMG/M metagenome (GOLD analysis project Ga0209152, IMG submission 185873) | Grasslands soil microbial communities from the Angelo Coastal Reserve, California, USA - 14_0903_09_30cm (SPAdes) (version 2) | ecosystem: Environmental > Terrestrial > Soil > Grasslands...
TCGTCCGCTTCACTCGCCGAGCCGAGCATGCGGTAGGCCACCGCCCGGAGGTGTGAACGGTGTTCCTCGAATCGCTGCGCTAGCCAGTTGCGTTCGTCCACAGGCATCTGCCTCCGTCGGTCACATGCCGTGAGCACGTTCCGTCAATACTAGTGACGAACGAACCCGAACCGATGTGACAAGGAATCGGAGCTACACTATGACCGCTCCGCCCGCGATGTCCAAGACAATTCCCGTGATCCACGCCGCTTCGTCCGAGGCGAGAAAGAGGGCCGCCCGCGCAACGTCCTCGGGCGTGCCCAGGCGCTTGAGGGGATGGGTATCGGCGAGTGTCTGCTGCACGGCGGCAGGGATCCGCTCCTTGTTGCGTTCGGTGAGGATTGTTTCAGGCGCAATGCAGTTGGCGCGGATGCCATACGGGCCGGCCTGGGCAGCGAGGGCCTTCGTAAGGAGCTCGATGCCGGCCTTGGCAACGGCGTACGGCATAGGGGAGTGGGGGCTCGGTCTACGGGCGGCGGCCGATGAGATGGTGATGATGCTGCCCGACCTCCGCTCTTTCATCCCCTGAAGAATGCTCTTGATGGTGAGAAAGGTCGCCGTTAAGTTGCCGTCGATAGAAGCATGCCACCCTTCTTCGCTGATCTGCTCGAGCGGAGCACCGGGGGCGGTAGTATTGCCTCCCGCGTTCGCGACGAGGATGTCGACCGGTGCGAATGCCTGTTCAATCTGACGGCGCATCGCCTCGATCTCGCTGAACCTCGTGACATCCGCTACGACATGCATGGTCGTTCCGCCGGTTCGCTCGATGTCTCTCCGCACAGCCGACAATGCCGCCGCATCCCGACCGTGCAGCGCCACCCTTGCGCCCTGCTGTGCAAACAGCCGGGCAATGGCGGCGCCGATGCCACGCGAACTTCCCGTCACCAAAGCCACCTTGCCGTCCAGGACACCCATCGTTAGCCTGCTTTCTTTACCCGCCTCCGATACATCTCGACGAGTTCCTTTACGGTCGTCGCATCGGTTGGGCTCTTGTCTTCCCGCACCCGGGTGAAGCGTGGGAAGCGGATGGCGAGGCCGCTGCCCTTCCGGACGACGTCCCATCCGGCCGTGTGCACCGGGCTCAAGGTGATCTCCGCGCCGATTACCTCGAAGACCATTGCCGGTTCAAGCCATACGTCGGGGACAATGCGCGTGTCTACGCGCAAAGGCCGGTCTGAGCGCTCGTCGCGACGAAGCTTTTGAGGTAAGTCACCGAGGAACTCGTCGGAGAATCCGGTTCCGAGCTTGCACACGCTTTTGAAGTTGTCGTCCTTGTCGTCGTACGCGGCCATGAGCAGCGCGCCGTAGCCCCCGCCCCGGCGGCCCCGGCCGTGGAAGGCGCCGACCACCACCAGGTCCACCGCGTCGGTCATCTCGCTGCGGTACTCGCGCTTGAATTTGATCCACTGCCACCCGCGCGCGCCGGCCTGGTAGACGCCGCCCATGGCTTTGCAGACGAGTCCCTCACAGCCCTCCTGCACAGCCTGTTCGAATACGCGTTCCAATTCGTCCACCGATGCGACCTCGGCAAAGGTCGCCATCCGGAACCGCGCATTCGATTGGACTACGCGGCTGAGAACTTCGCGGCGCTTCTGATATGGCTCTTCGGTCAGATCCTTGCCGTCGACGTAGGTGGTATCGAAGATAAACAGCGTCGTGGGGATCTGCTCCACCGCTTCCTCGATGCCGTATTTGCGGCGGCGGGGCATGAGATCCTGGAACGGACGCAGCTCCCCGGTTTCAGAATCGACCGCCACCACCTCACCCTCGACAATGGCGTCGGTAGCCTTCAGGTAGCGGCGGGCCAGATCCGCCACGTCTGGATATTGGTCCGTAATCTTCTCCAGCCGGCGGGAGAAGATCTCAACCTCTTTACCTTTCTTATGAATCTGCAGGCGTTCGCCATCGTATTTGTACTCGGCAATGCACCGGCCGCCGAGTTTGGCGAGAATCTCCCCGGGATCCCCTAGACGCTCGGCCAGCATCGGCCGGATCGGCTTGCCCACCACGACGTGGATCTTGCGGATCTTTTCTAACCCACCCTCGGTCACAACAGCAGCGACATAGCCGAGGTCGGAGGTCAAGTTATAGGCCCGTTCGAGCTCCTTGCGCGCTTGTTTCCCACCAGCGAACACCTCGGCCAGGGCATCGAGAATCGTCATATCTCCCACGCCCAATCGCAGCTTGCCGGTGGCCATGCGCACAATGTACTTGGCCTCAGCCGGGGTCGCGCGCCCCAGCAGCCCGGCGATGGCCGCAATCCGTGATGTCTGCGCACCTTCGCCGGAAGCGCGCGCAGCGCGGTCGAGTCCATCGTATACTTCGTCGACGGTCAGTACAGAACGGCGCGTCTTGCCCTTTCCGAGCAGCGCTTGGACAACCGATCCGAGATCGCCGGCGTGGGTTAACTGCCGCGCTACGATCTCCTGTGACTCGCCGGTGGCTTGGGCCACCGCCCGCACCGCCATCTTTTCGGCCACGCCGATCTCGATGCCCTCAAAGTCGGGATAGAGCTTCCCCTGCGTCAGGTAGGTGAGGCGGGCGATGATGGGTTTGGGCGTCTGCCGGAACAGGTCGGCCAGCAGTCTCGTTATCGTCAGGCGCGAGGTCGTGGCCTCGATCTTTGCGTAGGCGTCCGCGAGCAGCTGGTACTTCATGTTTGCCGAGCGAACGTTTGTCATGAACTTCCTGTAGCTCTATTCAGGCATTCCCCAATTGTAGCAACCGACGCGGTCCTGGTACCATGCCAATCGCTAAGCTGTCAGGGAAGCGCGTCGGGTTCCACGCTTACTCATTTTTCCTCTTCAGTTCTCCGTTGACCCAGAATTCACTTTCGGTTGTCATCCCCTTGTGTCCCAGTCTGTAGACTGAGTGGGGCACAGCCCGACGAAAGGATGGTTCGAATGTCGATGAAGTATCAGCGGTGGTTGCAAAGTCTCCTCGATGACGTGGGGCGAGGTGATATCGGCGTCGGAAACGTCGAGCTGAGCCTGCCGCGGCTCTTGTTCACGTTGCACAAAGGCCACAGCACCCTTGACGCCTGGCTGCCGGTTTCCGCGCTCGCTGATCGTACGCATGTGATGGGGCGGTTGCTCGACATCGTCGTGCGGTTCAACAGAGACTGCTGGAACAGCACCCAATGGAAGGTTGAGGTACTGGATCATGAGGCGAAGCATCGAGAAAGAGCTGTGGGGGGGACCGTCGGCTCGACCCGATGACCTGAGGCGGATGCGCAGGTGTGATTATGTATTCTGAGGCCGCTCCTGGATGGCACGGATGTAGCGCTGTGCTGAACGCGTGACGGCTTGCTTGGCGTCCTGCCGGATGACGCGCTCAAACCACCCACCGTAAAGCCGGTCGAAGGCAAACGGCTCAATGGCGCTGACGATGCCTCGGATTGCTGACCCGGGCAGCGGGATCAAATTAGGATAGCTGAACATGAAGCTGGCGTACCGGCGGTCGGAGACCACGTAGATCGTGTCGCCTGTCAGGAGCACGCCGCGCCCGCCTGCCCCCGCGGCCCAGTGCAGCACTGTGGAACCCGGGAAATGGCCGCCGCATCGGATCAGCGTCACCTCGGAGTTGAGCGCGAGCGTGTCACCCTCCCAATACTCGATCGCGGCATCGGGCCGTTGGACGAACGCTCGGTTCGCGGCGTGAAGCCGGACCGGCGCGTCGAAGGCCCGGGCCCATTCTACCATCGACGAATAGAAGTGCGGATGTGAGATGGTGATCGCGCTGATCCCGCCGAGTCTTCGGACGGCCTCGATCGTCGCGTCGTCGAGATAGCTGATGGAATCCCAGAGGATATTGCCCTGCGCCGTCTGCACCAACAGCGCCCGCTGGCCGATGGCAAACTCCGGCTCCGTGCGAATGCCAGTGAGGCCAGGCTCTTCGTCTCTGAGCACGTTGCGGTGATCGGTGCCAAGCCGGTCCATGGCGGTCCACTCCTGGCCCTGCCAGTTGACGTATTGGCGTTCATCTTCACAGACCTGACACCGGGCAGGGGGCGTGTTGCTGGGCGGGTACTGCGTCCCGCACGTGATGCAGATGAACGCGTTCATTGGGCGCTCATGCTCCTCTCGATGGAATTTCGCGGACGGCGTGGCCGTTGGACCATTCATGGCCACGGCTCCGTACTTCTCGCCAACTCTGCTCTTGGATGACGTCGCACCCGAGGCGTGGATCTTTCTTGACTATGAGGACGACGGCCGGGTCCTGGTCCTCAGCCCCAAGCAGTACGAAGCGATGTATCGGCCTGATCCCGAAGACCAAGGCGGTTGAATTCCGCGTCTAGTATATCTTACGAGAGAGGGAACGCCGGCAGTATGCCCAGAACCAGCTTCGCCGCCGCAGCCGCAGAAATTGCGCGCCGTGATAAGGTTATGGCCGGACTCATGAAGCGGACCGGTGCGTTTCGTCTGCCCCGGCCTTCTGCCGATCACTTTGCCGCTCTTGCGGAAAGCATTCTCTACCAGCAATTAGCCGGCGCGGCGGCGGCCGCTATCCATGGCCGGTTCGTCGCGCTCTTCAATGGGAACCTTTCCCCAAAGGCTATCCTGGCGCTCCGCCCGGCGAGACTTCGCGCGGTGGGACTCTCGGGAAACAAAACAGCCTCGATCCGGGACCTGGCAAGAAAAGTCGCCAACGGCACAATCCCCCTCGATCGGATCAGCGCCCTCTCCGATGAGGAGATCGTCGCGCAGCTCTCGGTCGTCCGGGGCATCGGGCGATGGACTGCCGAAATGTTCCTAATTTTCCAACTTCGCCGGCTCGACGTATGGCCGGTCAGCGACTACGGGGTGCGCAAGGGCTACTCACTGGCCTATAGCCTGCGGGATCTGTTGACGCCGAAGGAGCTCCAGAGCGAGGGCGAGCGGTTCCGGCCTTATCGCACGGTCGCGGCATGGTACTGCTGGCAGGCCGTCCACGAAGCACGGAGGGCTGGCAATAATGCTAGATAGGACCTGACGGAGCGAGCCACCGCTGCATCTGCTCCGCGGTCACGTAGCCTCCGGTCAGGATTGCGCCGACCAGTTGCCCCTCGAACCGCGAATGGTGAGTCAGCACCGCCGCCAGGCTTGCCGCGCCAGAAGGCTCCAGTACAAGTCCGAGTTCATCAAGTGAGAGCCGCATCGCCTCCAGCATCGTGGCATCGTCGACGAGCAACATATCGTCCACCAGGCCGGTGAGATCGGCGAGTGCCTCAGGATACGGCTCTTTCGACGCAAGACCGTCTGCGATCGTGTCCGCCCGCTCCAGTTCTACAACCCGGCCCGACCTCCACGAGCGCTCCATGGCCGGCGCGCCCCGGGCGCCCACGCCGATCATCTGGGTGGCCGGATGGTGCGCCTTGACCCAGCGCGCCACCCCCGCCAGCAGGGAGCCATCCCCCACGGGGGCCAGAATGGCATCAAACGGGTCCGGCCAGCGGAGCAGCTCTACCCCAATCGTGCCGGCGCCCTCGCCGATGGCGGGATCGCGGCCATCCGTGACCAGCAGGGCCCGGTGCTGCGTGGCGAATGCCTCCGCCGCCGCGTGCGCCGCATCCACGTCATCCGCAAGCTGCACGTCGGCGCCGAGGGCACGCATCCGCGCGATTTTCAATGGATTCGCGTTCTTGGACGCAAAGACGGTGAGTGAGAGCCCTCGCTTCCGCGCCGCGTAGGCCATGCCTTGTCCGAAGTTGCCGGCGGTGGCGCAGACCAGGTGGGGCCGTCCCTCCAGCGACGCGACACGGTAGTCTGCACCGCGCCCCTTGAACGACCGGATCGGGTTCAGCGTTTCCACTTTGACGACGAGCCGGCACCCGAAACGTTGGCCGAGCGATTCTGCCAGATATTGTGGAGAATTGAGAAACACCGGATCGATGATGGTGGCGGCCTGCGCGATACGTTGGAGAGAAAAACGATGAGCTTCAGGCATGAGCCGGTTTCGTCCGCGGCGGTGGGAAGTTGTCGAGCAGTCCGTCGGCTTCGACCTGGAAGAGTTCTTCGACACGCGTCAGGCCGGGCAAGCGACGCCGGCCCAGGCTGCGGAAGCGGATGCCGGACGGGATCGTCCATCCGACGGCGACCCGTGCCGCGCCGGAGATGACGATTTGCCCCCCATGGGCCGCGGTGCAGATGCGTGCTGCGGTGTGGACGGGTAGACCGATGTACCCATCATCCGTGAGGGTGGGGCGGCCGCTATGGATCCCCACGCGAACCCGGACCTGGAGGTCGTCGGGCCAGGTCCGTGCGCCGAGCGCACGCTGGATGTCCGTGGCCGCCTCGACGGCAGCCCCGGCGCGTTCGAAGGCTGCGAAGAACTCGTCGGCGCGCGCATCGATCTCGCGGCCGCCCGCTTTGGACACCGCCGCGCGGAGGATGCCCCGCACGTCGTTCCGCACGTCGCGATACCGGTCGCCCACGCGATGGAGCAGGGTGGTGGAGCCCTCGATATCGGTCATCAGGAAGGTGACAAATCCGGTGGGGAGCGCCGCCGCACCGACACGGTCTTTCTCCGATCGCAGCTGGCGGGTGAAGAACCCGATGGGTACAATGCCGTACTTCTTCGCGGCATTGAGCAACCGCTTGCGGGCACGCTCCCGGGCCGCCTCGTCCTCGAAGGCCACCTGGCTAAAACGGGCGAGCGCGTTCCGCACGTGCGCCTTGTCGTGAATGGGCAGCCGCCGGCGGCCGTGGGAGTCGATGTAGGCAAAGGCGCGATCTGGCAGGCGGGCCCGTTTGCGGGCTCTGAGGCGGGACATGCCTCCACGATACCCAAAGGGCGCCGGCGGACGCAATGCCGAACGGCGCGCTGAATGGTGAGCCTCCTCGAGGGCTTTCTTTTGTTGCATGTCAAGAGACCAAGGGATCTCCTTGAAGGTAACACGAGAAGAACAGGTCGAACTGGCTTATCGAGGGTATGTCTAATCCGGGAGGTGAGATCATGCGAATTCAGTCAATCGCCCCACGGGATTGGGGCTTGCTCATCCTGCGTCTGGGCTTAGGAATCACGCTCATCTTGCACGGATACCCGAAGTTTGCCGGCGCCGGGCCCATGGCGTTCGCCCGCTACCTGCGCGTGCACCACTTTCCGGCGCCGCTGTTTTCCGCCTGGTTCATGGCGCTCGTAGAGTTCGTTGGCGGCGTTGCCATCGTGGCCGGATTCCAGACCACCTATGTCGGGTATCTGGCGGCGTTCGAACGGCTCATGATCGCCTGGCGTCTGAAGATGGCAGCCGGCGTCGCGTTTATCGCGGCGCGCGGAGTGGGGTGGGAGTTCGACTTTCTGCTGCTCTGCATGGCCGTTGCCGTAGCATTGCTGGGAGCCGGCGCGGTCACGCTGGAGGCGGTCTGGAGATCCCGGCGCACGATGTAACGTCGGGCAGCTGAGGCGCCTTACGGTAGGCCGATCCCGCCGAGGTGTCCTTGACGTCGTGCACGGCGCCGCCGATGTCAGGCGTGTTGCCGCCAGCGCTGCCGATGGTGTCCTTGACGGGGTCCAGGGCTTTCTCAACTGGCCCCGTCACCGGCTTTACCGCGTTCTCAACAGGGTCTGTGACCGGTGTCAGGGCGTTGTCGGCCGAGTCGACGACGGGATTGACGGCGTTCTGAAGCGGGTCCAGGATCGGCTCGGTCCCGGGCAGCGGCGATGGGGGAGTGACCTGCAAGGAAGCCGCCAGGGCTGACGTCGACACCGGCGGTGCCGTCTGTGCAATGCTAGAGATGCTGGTCGTAATAAGCGCCTGCCGGACGATAGCAATCAGGTCGTTCATCAGAATGATGGGGCTTCGAACGATGAAGCCGAAGATGCCGAAAGGTCCCGCCACCCACAGGGACACCACTACTGACGCAGCCAGCAGAAACGGTATCGCTGCTCTCGGTTTCATCGCACACCCCCGGCAGTTGCGAGTGTAATATGGTGGCCGGACCGCCGGCAAGGCCTATGTAACAGCATTACAGAGCAAGAAGCCTGCCACGGCGGGGACTGCCCCCACAAGCTAGGAGGGCATGTTTCCTCCAGTATGGTCCGGGTCTGGAATCGCCTCACGCTCCTGCAGCGCTTCACACTCGCCAGCGCGACCATTGCCGTAGCGCTCGCCGTCGTGCTCTCGAACGCGATCGTCCGGGCGATCGAATCCTTCGCCACCAGAGACGAAGGCCAGGTCGCGGCCGACCTCGTCCTCCGGACCATCGCTCCCCAACTCCGACCGGCAGATTTCAAAGGAACGCTGCCTCCGGAGCGGCGAGCCCTCCTGGACGAGCTTTTCCTCGCGCACGGTGTCTCGTACCGGGCCCTGCGCATCCGGCTCTGGCGCGCGGACGGGGCGCTGCTCTACAGCAATGTCCCCGAGCCCAAGGCCCTGCTGCCCGCCGGGGTAGACCTTTCGACCCAAAACGGCTATGCGGTCTTCGTCGAACGGCAGGGGCGGCTTGAGAGGATCACGCCAAGCGTCCTCCGGTTCTTTGTTCCCGTGCAGGCAGCAGGCAACCCGAAGCCCATCGCTGCATTTGAGATCTTCTACGATCTGACCCATCTCCACCAGCAGTTGCAGCCTGTCCGGCGCATCGTGTGGATCGCCGTGCTCCTGGGCTTTTTCTTCCTGTACACCTCAGTCGATGTCCTCGTCCGCAGGGCGTCCCGGCGCCTGCTGAAGCAGCAGGACGATCTGAAAGCCGCACACCTGGGGACCTATGAAGCGCTAGCCAGCGCCATTGATGCGAAGGATTCCTATACCGGCGATCACTCCGCGCACATGGCCGACCTTGCGGCGTGGGTCGGACGCCTGTTGAGGCTGCCTCCGGATGTGGTGGAGGACGTGCGCGTCGGCGCCAGGTTGCACGACCTGGGGAAGATTGGGGTGCCCGATGCCATCTTGAACAAACCCGGCCCACTGAATCCCGACGAGCTGGTGATCATGCGCCGGCATGCCGAGCGGGGCTTTGAGATTCTACAGAAGGCACCGGTGTCCGAGGCAGCCAAGCTGGCTGTGCGGCACAGTCACGAGCGATGGGATGGGAAGGGTTATCCTGCCGGTCTCGCCGGCGAGGCGATTCCTCTGGTCGCGAGGATTGTGACGGTGGTAGACGCCTACGAGGCGATGACCAGCGATCGGCCGTACCGCAAAGCGCTGCCGGTACAGGAAGCGTTGGCGCGACTGGAGCGGGATGCTGGGTCTCACTTCGATCCGCATATCGCCCGCACGTTTGTTCAACTGATCCGCAAGGAAAAAGCACTACCCGGCCCGGCTGCTGCCCCCGCCCCCGCCGCTAAATCCGCCACCGGTACCGGTTGAGGACGACAGCGCGCGAGACAGGTTGTGGAAATTCTCCAGGGACTTCGTCAGAAACTCCAGTGATACCAGCGGCATACGCGCCGGACCTGGTATTTGGGCGCTAGGGCGACGTCCCGACTGAGATTGATTTGACTTCCATATATTCCTCGATGCCCTGTTTTCCGCCCTCGCGCCCGAGCCCGCTCTCTTTGTATCCGCCGAACGGGATCTCGTGCGTATATCCCGTGGCATCGTTCACACCGACCATGCCGTACTCGAGGGCTTCCGCCACGCGGATGGCCCGGCGGAGATCGCGCGTGTAGAAGTACGCGGCCAGTCCAAAGGTGGTGTTGTTGGACCGCTGGATGACCTCCGCCTCGTCGTTGAAGGTCATCACCGGCGCGACCGGGCCGAAAATTTCTTCCCTGGCGACAGCCATCTCCTCGCGCACCTGCGTGAGGACCGTCGGCGCGTAGAACAGCCCCTTGCTGTAGACGCCGTTCGTCAGCCGGCGCCCGCCGGTGTCCAACCGTGCGCCGGAGTGGACCGCGCTCTGCACGAGCCCGTCCACTTTGGAGAGGATCTCCGCGTTGATCAGCGGTCCGATCTGCGCGCCGGCTTCAAATCCCGGCGCCACCTTGAGCGCGTTGACGCGCTCGATGAACATGGGGATAAACTTCGCGGCGATGCTCTCCTGAACGTAAAGCCGGTTGGCGCAGATGCACGACTGGCCGGCCACCCGCAGGAACTTGATCCCCACCGCGCCGTCGGCGGCCGGCGCCAGGTCCGCATCGTCGAACACGATGAAGGGCGCGTTCCCGCCCAGTTCAAACGAGACGCGCTTGAGCTGCTGGCTGGCCCCGGCCATGAGGCGTTTGCCGACTTCAGTCGAACCCGTGAACGCGATCTTGCGCAAGGCGGGGTGATCCAGAAATACCTGCCCGATCACGCCGCTGTTTTTGCTGGTGAGCACGTTAAAGACACCTGAGGGCAGTCCCGCCGCTTCACAGATGCGGGCCAGCGCGAGCGCCGTCAGCGGGGTGGCGCTGGCGGGTTTGAGCACCACCGTGCAACCGGCCGCCAGCGCCGGTGCGATTTTGCGGGTGACCATCGTCGCCGGAAAGTTCCAGGGGGTAATCGCCCCGACCACGCCGAGCGGCTGACGCAGCACCCACAACCGCTTGCCAGACACTGGGGGCGGCACGATCTCCCCGTACACGCGGCGCGCCTCTTCCGCAAACCAGCTGAAATACCCGGTGGCAAACGCGACCTCGCGCCTGGCCTCGTCAAACGGTTTCCCGTTCTCCTCGGTCACCAGCCGCGCCAGGTCATCGCGCTGCTCGGTCATCAGCTCGAAGATCCGGCGGAGGATCTTGCCTCGTTCCAGCCCCGGCGTGGCCGCCCACGCGGCGAAGGCTTTGGCGGCCTCGTCGACGGCCTTCCACGCGTCGTCCCGCCCGGCATCGGGAAGCTCGGCCAGCGCTTCGCCCGTGGCGGGATTGGTGACGCGCATCGTCTTGCCGCTCGCTGCGCCGACCCACGCCCCGCCCACATACATCTGCGAACGTTCACCGACGACACTCATGCTGTGTCACCTCTTCGCCGTCCAGGGTAATTCCGTTGGTTCGCGTCGTGGTGCTGCGTACCCTGTCGGCTTGTGGTGCTGTCAGATTGTCCAGGTTGTGTAGGTTGTGTAGATTGAGTAGATTGAGAAGGTGGCATCCGGCGTTGGACGATTTCAAGTGATGGCAACCCTCCAGGCCGCGCGGGCGAAGGCACTGGGTCTCCCAGTGGCCAGCGCCAAGTCGTGGGGGCTCAACCGCGCCATCTACTACGCTGCCGCCAAGCGCGGTTTCAAGGGTGGCAAGGGTCCGGCGAAGCCGAAGAAATACACTGCTTCCTTCGGCGAGTTCTATCTGGGCGACGACAAAGCGTTCCAGATCAAAGCCGGCCGGGTCACGCTGTTCACGATCGGCGGCGAGATCCAGCGGCCGGAAGATTTTCGCCGGCAGATCGAGCAGCGGTTCGCCGGGACCTTCAAAGACGCGTGGGCTGAGGCGCTGCGCATCGTCATGGCGGTCCCCAAGCCGGTCCTGGAGGCCCAGCAGCAGTTCTACATGCAGCTGTACCGCCCGCGCCGGGACGTGCTGGCTGCGAAGTGGACGGAGCGAGCGGCGAAGAGACAGGAGTAGGGTGTTCCCGTCATCGCGAGCCCCGAAGGGGCGTGGCGATCTCCGTATGAACGAACTAGCAATCGAAACGCGGGACCTGGTTCGTACCTACCGGATCAGAAAGTCCCCCACGAACCCATCCGGCGCGCCGGTGGTGGCGCTGGACGGTGTGACCCTGGACATCCCGCGCGGGGAGTTCTTCGGGCTCCTGGGACCGAACGGCGCGGGGAAGACCACGTTTATCAAGGTGCTGGTGACGCTCCTGCTGCCCACGTCCGGGTCGGCCCACGTGGCGGGACTTGACGTGGTCGGACAGGCGCAGCAGGTGCGCGAGCGCATCTCGATGGTGTCGGGCGGGGAGCATTCCGGCTACGGGTTGCTGACCGTCCGCGAGCAGTTGTGGATGTTCAGCCAGTTCTACGGACTGCCGACCCGCCCGGCCCTGGCCCGGATCGACGAGCTGCTCCGGATCGTCGGCCTGTATGAGGAGCGCAGCCGGCGTGTCAGCGCGCTCTCGACGGGCATGCGCCAGAAAATGAACATGGTGCGAGGGCTGCTGCCGGATCCGGACATCCTGTTCCTCGACGAGCCCACGGTGGGGCTCGATGTCGAGGCGGCCCGCGACGTCCGCGCGTACATTAAGGAATGGATCCACGCCAATTCGCGCCGCACCATTCTGCTCACGACGCATTACATGCACGAGGCGGAGGAACTCTGCGACCGGGTGGCGATCATCCACAAGGGCCGCATCGTGGCCTGCGATACCCCCGCGGCGCTGCGCCGGCGCACGGCCGGGGGCACATACTTCGTGCTGACCACCGAGCCGCTGGACGGAATTGCCTGGGTGAGCGGGGTGCCCGGCGTGCAGCGGGCGGACGCGCGCGTCACAGACGGCAGGACGGAATTGCGCCTGCAGGTGGCCGACGACGGCGCGATTGCTGGCGTAGTGAAAGCGCTGGCCGATCGGGAGCGGAGGATCTTCTCGCTGCAGAAGATCGAGCCCAGCCTGGAAGATGTCTTCGTGCAGATCGTGGGCCGGAGGCTGGAGGAAGCAGACGAAGGGGGCCGGCCGTGAGCGAGATGGCCCGCGCCCGCGGGTTGCGCCGGGTTGTGCGTGCTACGCTGGGCCGCGCGTATCCGCGCATTATCGGGGCCAACCGCGAGCGGTCGTGGCTCTTCTACGATACGGTGCTGCCCCTGCTGGGGACGATCGCGTTTGTGTACGTGTATAAGGCGCTGGGCGCGCCGGACCGGTTTGTCGGCTACGTGATCATGGGCGGCGCGACGATGGCATTCTGGATGAATGTGATGTGGAACATGGCCGCGCAGTTCTACTGGGACAAGCAGGGCGGGAATCTGGAACTGTACATGGTCCTGCCCTGCGGCATCGTCCCCATCTTGCTGGGGATGTCCATCGGCGGTTTCGTGGGCACGCTGGTGCGGGCGGCGGCGATCATTGTCATCGGATCGGTGCTCTTCCACGTTACGTACGCGATCACGCAGCTCCCGCTCTTCCTGCTGATCTTTGCTGTGGGCATCATCGCGCTGTACGGCCTGGGCGTGACGTTTGCCAGCGTGTTCCTGATGTGGGGGCGGGAAGCGTGGCACATGGCGGAGCTGTTCATGGAGCCGGTGTTCCTGGCTTCAGGGTTCTACTTTCCGGTGCGGGCGCTGGGGTTCTGGGTGGGCATGGGAACGTCGATCATCCCGCTGACCCTAGCGCTGGATGCGATGCGCCAGCTGTTGTTCCCCGGGAGTCACCCGGCGCTCCTGCCGGTGCGGGCAGAACTCGGGGCGCTGGTCGGCCTGGCCGTGATGTTCATGCTAGTGGCACGCTGGTCACTGCGCAAAATGGAGTATCTGGCCCGGCGGGAAGGGCGGTTGAGCCTACGATTCTGATGCTAGTTTGTCCTCGCGGGACCCGACGTATCTTCTGTCATTGCGAGGCCCGAAGGGCCGAAGCAATCTCCTCGCGTGTGGAGATTGCTTCGTCGCTACGCTCCTCGCAATGACGATTTCAGGGTAGCATGCCGACCCAGGTGTCCGTTCGTTCACAATCTAGCCTCTCGCGCTGGTGGCGGACTCTTCGGGTCGGGTACTGGTTGGGTTGGCAGATCGAGAGCAACTGGACAGACCCGCTGCTGTTCTTCATCTATTCTATCGCCCGGCCGCTGGGCGGCGTGCTCATCCTCGTCTTCATGTACCACGTAGTGGCCCGGGCCGGTGGCGCCGCGATGCTGGGGTTCTTCGTGGTGGGCACGGCCTGCTGGCCGTTTGTGGTGCGGGGCATGATGGGCACGGCCTACAGTCTGATCAGCGACCGCGAGCACTGGAGGACGCTGCGCTACGTGTACATCTCTCCCATCTCACTTCGTGCCTACCTGGTGGGCCGCGCGCTGGCGCAGGCCACCTCAGCCGTGGCCGCCGCCGCTGTTACCCTGGTCTTCGGGCGCTGGGTGCTGGGGGTGCCGATGCATCTGGCCACGATAAACGCTCCCTACACAGCGGCGGCGTTCGTCCTGGGGATCGGCGCGGTGATCGCGCTGGGGCTGATTGTGGTGAGCGCGGCCGTCCTCATCTCGGGTGAAGCCTGGCGCATGCCGGAAGGTGTCGGCGCCGCCCTGTATCTGGTATGCGGCGCGATCTTCCCGGTGACCGTGCTCCCGCCGGCGTTGCAGGCGCTGTCTCAGGCGATTCCACTCACCTGGTGGCTGGAGGCGATGCGCCGCGGCCTGCTGGGGCCGGCGGTCGTCCGTTCGCTGCCTCAATTCACGGATCCCACGGTCTTGGGCTTTCTGGCCATGCTGACCGCGCTGTGGGTCGCAGCCGCCCTGGTCGCGTTTACCTTCGCGGAACGGCGGGCCCGGCAGCTCGGGATCCTGGATCGCGAATCGATGTACTGAGGGAATAGACACAGCGCGCCGAACAGGTTCACAATAGGGGACACCGATGGACCTCTCGCTATTCCATCCGTTGATTGCCCGTTGGTTTGCGGCGCGGTTCGGGGAGCCGACCGCACCGCAGGTCCAGGGCTGGGCGCACATCGCCGAGGGTCGAGACACGCTGGTCGCGGCCCCGACCGGGTCCGGCAAGACGCTGGCCGCATTTCTCTGGTCGATCAATCATCTGGTGGCGGCGGCTCACAACGGCACGCTGCGTGACGAGACCGCGGTCGTCTATGTGTCCCCCCTCAAAGCCCTGGGCAACGACATCCAGAAGAACCTGCAGGAACCGCTGGCCGCAATTTCCGCACTGGCGGAGCAGGCCGGCACCCCATTGCCGGAGATCCGGGCCATGGTGCGCTCGGGCGACACGCCCGCGCGCGAGCGGAACCTCATGGTCCGCCGCCCGCCCCACATCCTGATCACCACCCCCGAGTCGCTGTACATCCTCCTGACCGCGCAGCGCAGCCGCGAGTTTCTGCGCACCGCCCGCGTGGTCATCGTGGACGAGATTCATGCCGTCGCCGGCGACAAGCGCGGCAGCCACCTGGCGCTGTCACTGGAACGGCTCGACCTGCTTGCCGGCCGCAACCTCCAACGCATCGGGCTCAGCGCAACGGTCAAACCCATCGACGCGATTGCCCGGCTGCTGGTGGGGGCCGGCCGTACCACACGGGACGGGCAACCGCTCTGCGCGATCGTGGACGTGGGACACCGCCGGGCATGGGAGCTGCGCGTGGATGTGCCTACCCAGCCGCTCAGCCATGTTGCCTCGCACGAGATGTGGGCGGAGGTCTACGACCGGATCGCCGCACTGTCCCGGGACCATCGCACGACTCTGGTGTTCGTGAACACTCGGCGGCTGGCCGAGCGGGTTGCGCATCAACTGACTCAGCGGTTAGGCGAGGGCAAAGTCGCCCCGCACCACGGCAGCCTTTCCAGGCAGATCCGGTTGGACGCCGAGCGGCGGTTGAAATCGGGAGAACTCGCGGTCGTGGTGGCGACGGCGTCGCTGGAGTTGGGGATTGACATCGGCCACGTGGATCTGGTGTGCCATCTGGGCGCGCCGCGGGCGCTGGCGACACTGCTGCAGCGCGTCGGCCGCTCAGGGCACTGGCTGGGCAGCGTCCCCAAGGGGGTGTTATTCCCGCTCACCCGCGATGAACTGGTCCAGTGCGCGGCGGCGGTCCAGGCGGCTCGCGCCGGTGAACTGGACCGCATCGTGATGCCGCGCAAACCGCTCGATGTCCTGGCGCAGCAGATGGTCGCGATCGCCGCGAGCGAGGAGATCCGGGAGGACGATCTGTGGGCTCTGATTCGTCGCACGCTGCCCTACCACCACCTCCCCCGCGAGGAGTTCGAGCAAATCGTGCAGATGCTGTCGGAGGGCATCAGCAGCCGCCGCGGTCGGGCCGGCGCGTTTGTGCACCGCGACCAGATCCACGGGGTGCTGCGCGGTCGTCGGGGGGCACGCCTGGCGGCGATCACGTCGGGCGGTGCGATCCCCGATACGGCAGACTACGACGTCATCGAAGAGCCGCAGGGCACGTTTGTCGGCAAGGTCAATGAGGATTTTGCCATCGAGAGCCAGGGCGGCGACATCTTTCTGTTGGGCAATACCTCCTGGCGCATCCGGCGCGTGGAAGCAGGCAAGGTCCGCGTGGAGAATGCGCATGGCGCGCCGCCGTCGGTTCCCTTCTGGCTCGGCGAGGCCCCGGCGCGCACGGCAGAGCTCTCGCAGGCGGTCTCCGCGCTGCGTCAGACTGTGGCGGACCGGCTGGGCGACCGAGAAAGCGTCACGCAGTGGCTCATCGCCGAGACAGGAGCGGACCGGGGCGGTGCGGAGCAGATCGTCGCGTACGTGGCGGAGACGGTGGCCATCTTGGGGTGCGTGCCGACGGCCCAGACCATCGTCGCCGAACGATTCTTTGATGAAGCGGGCGGCATGCAGCTCATCTTGCACACCCCGTTTGGCGGCCGCATCAATCGCGCGTGGGGCCTGGCGATTCGCAAGCGCTTCTGCCTGACCTTCGATTTCGAGCTGCAGGCCGCGGCAACAGATGATGGCATTGTGCTGTCGCTGGGCGAGCAGCACAGTTTCCCGCTGGACAGCGTCTTCGCCTTTGTGCGGACCGCAACGGCGAAAGAGGATTTGATCCAGGCGTTGCTCGCGTCACCGATGTTTACCAACCGGTGGCGCTGGAACGCCAACCGGGCGCTGGCCGTGTTGCGCTATGCTGGCGGGCGGCGCGTGCCGATGCCGATCCAGCGCATGCGGGCTGAAGACCTGATGGCCGCGGTTTTTCCCGAGCAGGTGGCCTGCCAGGACAACCGCTCCGGCCCCGTCACCCCGCCCGACCATCCGCTGGTCAACGAGACCATCGCCAACTGCCTGTACGAGGCGATGGATCTCGACGGGCTGCTGGAGATCGCCGGGCGTCTTGAGCGAGGCGAGCTGCGCACTGTTGCCGTGGAAACTCCCAGCCCCTCGCCAATGTCCCACGAGATCCTGAACGCCAACCCCTTCGCCTTCCTGGACGATGCCCCGCTGGAAGAGCGGCGGGCCCGCGCGGTGACGCTGCGCCGTACCGACCCGGATCTGGCGCGAGGCCTGGGCGCGCTGGATCAGGCGGCGATCGACGAGGTGCGCCAGCAGGCTCAGCCGGATGTCCGCGACGCCGACGAGCTGCACGATCACCTTCTGTCCGTCGGGCTGCAGCCGGAGGCGGAGGCCGAGGGCTGGAAGCCATACGCCGAAGCTCTGATCGGCACCGGTCGCGCAACGGTGGCCGTCTGGCGTGATGAGTCGTACCGGGAGTACCGCGCCTACGCGGCCGCTGAGCGTCTCACGCTCGTCCGCGCTGCCGTGCCCGACGTGCGCTTCACCCCTGAGATCACCCTCGCGCTTCCGCGCGCCGGGCAGGCTGAGCTGACGCAGGATGACGCGATCCGTCAGATCGTACTGGGATGGCTCGTCGTGACCGGTCCGGTGATGTCCCAGGTTTTAGCGGCCCGCCTTGGGGTGCGCCAGGCCGACATCGAGATCGCACTGGCCGCCCTGGAGGGGATGGGCACGGTGCTGCGCGGCCGGTTCACGCCGGGGATTGTGGAAGAAGAGTGGTGTGAGCGCAGGCTGCTGGCCCGCATTCACCGGCTGACGCTGGGCCGGCTCCGCCGGGAGATCGAGGCAGTGCCTGCGGCGGACTTCATGCGTTTCCTGTTCCGCTGGCAGCATATTCAGCCGGGTTCGCAGCTCCACGGCCGCGACGGCGTGCTCCAGATCATCGGCCAGTTGCAGGGGATGGAGCTTCCGGCGCCGGCGTGGGAAGAGCATGTGATTCCCGCGCGCGTCCGCCTCTACGATCCGGCGGATCTCGAGCATCTCTGTTTGTCTGGCACTGTGACCTGGGGCCGGCTCAGCGCTGGCGCTGCCCTGAACCGCGAACCGGTTCAGGGGGCGGCGATGACTGAGGAACCGTCGGGGGCCAGCAAGCGCCGTCAAGGACCGGGCCGCAACTCCCCCATCGCGTTTGTCCTGCGCGAGGACCTGCCGGTCTTCTTGCGCGACCAGCGTGATCTCGATGCCGCGCTGGCCCGCCTCTCTTCGGCTGCGGGTGATGTCGCCCGGTACCTCCAGCAGCGCGGCGCGTCATTCATGCCCGATATCGTGAAGGGGACCCGCCGCCTGCCCGCGGAGGTTGAGGACGCGCTATGGGAACTGGTCGCTCACGGCGTGGTAAGCGGTGATGGTGTGGCCGGGCTGCGGCAACTGCTGCATGGGGGCGGGCGGCATCGCGACCGGCGGCGCTTCCGAGCGTACGGCGGCGCCCGATCCGGACCGTATGGCGGAGGACTCCGCACACACGGGCGGTCGCTGCCGGTGGGGCGGTGGTCGTTGTGGCAGGGGGCGGCCGACGTCGAATCCCATGGCCGTGATGAAGCCATCGCCCGCCAGTTGCTGCGGAGATATGGCGTGGTGTTCCGCGATCTCGTGGCCCGGGAGCCGCTGGCGCCCGGCTGGCGCGTCCTGCTGGGAGTCTACCGCCGCTGGGAGGCTGCGGGTGAGATCCGCGGGGGCCGTTTCGTGGCGGGATTTGTCGGCGAGCAGTTCGCGCTGCCGGAAGCCGTTGAGTCGCTCCGAGCGGTCCGGCGCGCTCCAGAAGACCGCGAAGTGGTTGTGGTGTCCGCCGCCGATCCGCTGAATCTGGTGGGCATTATCCTGCCAGGCGGGAAAGTGTCCTCCGTCTCCGGGCTGGCGGTCGCGTACCGGAACGGCGTGCCTGTTGACGTGGCCCCCATGGGAGCGTTGCTGGCGAAGCTGCACCAGATGGGCGCCGGCGTGAGGTAGATCTACTTACCCCATACGAGGGCGCACGCCGCGTAGGTAAACCCGCCGCCGAAGGCTGCGAGCACGATCCGGTCGTCGTCGTGAATCCGGCCGCCCTGCACCGCCTCGAATAGCGCCAGCGGCACGCTGGCCGCAGACGTGTTCCCGTACTCTTGGATGTTCACGACAAACTTTTCCATGGGCAGGTGCAGCTGCGAGGCCATCGCCTCGATGATCCGTAGGTTGGCCTGGTGCGGCACGATGAGGTCCACGTGCTCCATCGTCCACCCGGCCCGCGCGACCGTTTCGCGAATCAATCCGGGAACCGTCCGCACGGCCAGCTTGAACACCGCCTGCCCATCCATGTATCCGCGGTGAAGTTTGCGGTCGATCGCCTCGCGCGTCATGGGCATGCGCGAGCCGCCGGCGGGCACTTTCAGGACATTCCCGGCCGACCCGTCTGCGCCCACCATGCCTGCGTAGATCCCGCGGCCGGTGTCCGATGCGCCAAGCACGGCGGCGCCCGCGCCGTCGCCGATCAACACGCACGTGGTCCGGTCTTTCCAGTCGACGAGCCGGCTCAGCGTCTCCGCACCGACGACCAGCGCCGTGCGGGCGAGGCCCGACGTGAGCATCTGCCCGGCCGAGATCAGGCCATAGACGAAACTCGAGCATGCGGCGAGCAGGTCAAACGCACCGGCCTGCGGGGCGCCCAGCCGCTCCTGCAGCAGACAGGCGGTCGCGGGAAAGAGCATGTCCGGCGTGGCCGTCCCCACCAGGATCAGGTCGAGGTCCTGCGCGCGGACGGCGGCGGCGTCCAGGGCCTGCTGCGCGGCGATGACTGCGAGGTCCGAGGTCGCCTGGTCGGGGCCGGCGACATGCCGGCGCTTGATCCCAGTCCGCGTCGTGATCCACTCGTCGCTGGTGTCAACCAGGCGCGCCAGGTCGTCGTTGGTCAGCACCTTCGGAGGTGCATAGGCGCCCAGACCCAGGACGGCCGCGCGCGTCTGAGCGACTCCGTGGACGGCCATGGGGGACAGTTCGGCGGCCGCCGGAGGACTCCTCATCGCACGGGTCGAACGTTCGCCCCGTGAACCAGACGACGGCGCCAATCGCGGCGATTACCCAGATTCCCCCGTTTACGGAGTTCTCCGAAGCGGAGATGGCGGAACTCCTCCCGCGGGTGCAGCGCCGCAGCTACCGCGCGGACGAGACGATCTTCCGGGAAGGCGATCCGCCCGCGTTCATTTACTATGTCGTCAGCGGCGAGATCAATCTGACCCTGACATCCGAAGAACGGCGCATCAGCGTGGGCAAGTTCTCTGCCGGCCGTCTGCTGGGGATCCAGACGATCTTCGACGACGGGCCGCACTTTCTGTCGGCTACCGCGCTGACGCCGACCACGGTGCTGGCGGTTCCGCGCGCGGATCTCGTCGCGGTCCTGCGGCGGCATCCGGATGCGGTGTTGAAGATGGCGGCGATCTTTGCCACACAGATTCGCGCTGCCGCTCTGCTCGTTGCGGAGATGCAGTTCCTGGATCTGCCGGTCCGCCTGGCCAAGCGCATCCTCGAGCTGGCGGAAGCGGCAGGCCCGGGGCGCTCTGCCGCGGCGGTCAAGGTCACGCAGAAAGAACTCTCCGAGCTCGCCGGCGCCACGCGCGGCGGGGTGAATCGCGCCTTGAAACGATTGGAGCACCTTGGTCTCGTCAAGATCAGCCGCGGCACCATCACGGTCGTGGCGCCGGACCGTCTCCGCCGGCTGGCACAGCAGGAACCTCTCCCCATGATTCTGGGCCTCTCGCACCCCCCGCAGTAGGGCCTCCGGCCCGTAGTTTATCGAACAAACGTTTGTCAGGTATATTCCGTCAAAATGTTACATAGTTACCCTGATTTCTGGGAAGAATCAAATATGGTCAGATGAGGACGCGTAGCACGCTTGTTGTGATGGTCCGGACAATCTGGCGTGCTCAATCGGGTGGGCTTCGGCCCACCCCTTTTTTTGCGCGCGAAGGTGAAGTCAGTCGAGGAACTGCGACAGGGAGGGCGATGAGATGACGCGTTATCCCCGGCTTGTGATCCTGTTCGTGCTCTTCATCGTGTCGATGATGCTGGGTTT